>Ga0209526_10002816_pt1 | contig 11756 bp, 8 predicted proteins | sample JacPinW_OM2H0_M1_FD_188566 | JGI IMG/M metagenome (GOLD analysis project Ga0209526, IMG submission 188566) | Forest soil microbial communities from Algoma, Ontario, Canada - Jack Pine, Ontario site 1_JW_OM2H0_M1 (SPAdes) (version 2) | ecosystem: Environmental > Terrestrial > Soil > Boreal...
TTTAGGGTGCTCCGAAAGAGAATGTTGGGTTCGCGAAAACCCAGTGTTCATCAATCTTTTAGAGCACCTTTTCTATTTTCGCTAGCAAAATCGTGAATTGTCCAGGCTAGACCACACCACATGGCACTGGGAGTAGACTGTTGGTGTCAAACATCTAAGAGATGAGCCGCATTCAAAAAGCAGGAGTCATGTTCGTGGCTCTCCTGGGTGTCGGACTTTTCATGCATCCCCGGACCGACAAGATTACTAAGACGTAAGGCATTTACTGTGTTTCCCCTCAAGAGGTATTGTCACGCGTACAGTTGTGCCGCGACTGCTCGAATCAATATGCAGGCGCCCCCCGATCAGCTTTACTCGCTCTTGCATGCTGGGGATGCCAACTCCAAGGACGAAGCTGGGCGGCTCTTCCTCGCGCTGCCGACCGACAGAAGCGCGGTGGCCACGATCGCTGATTTCCAGCGTAAGATTCGAGTTGCGATCAATTCGTATCTTGGCCTGCTGACTTCCCGAATGGCGCTGGATGTTGGTGAGGCTCTCTTGTACCACTCGGAATAAAGCCAACTCCACATCTTTTTCCATCCGTCCGAGACGCGGTGACAGCTTCAATTCCACCTGGATTCCACTTCGCTTGGTGAATCCGTCCACATAGTCACGAATCGCGTCACCTAAACCAGCCTGATCCAGCGCCGGTGGATGCAGCACGTAAGAAAGCGTGCGGACATCACGGATGCACTTGTCCGCCAACGCCTTACACTCGGAAAGGAGCCTACGTGATCTTCGCGCGCCGGAAGGAATTGAACCCCGGACTTGACCAAGCATTGTTGCCAGAGCGACGATGTCTTGGCCCGTAGAGTCGTGCAAATCCCGGGCGATCCTCCGTCGCTCCTCGTCTTGCGAGCGCAAAAGTTGTCCGGAGAGCTGTCGCAGCTCCTGTTCAGCCTTCTTTCGATCTTCAATATCGGTATTCGTCCCGTACCACCTTAGGACGTGTCCTTCCGAGTCGCGCAGCGGTACTCCACGTGCCAGGAACCAGCGGTACGTCCCGTCGGCTCCCCGGTGGCGTTCTTCTCGTTCGTAAGGCGTTTCATTTACCACCGATTCGCGCCAAGCCTGAAGCATCCGAACTCGATCGTCGGGATGAAGCATAGTCTGCCAGCCATCGCCTCGCAAGTCTTCCAGCCGCAGTCCTGTATAAGAGCGCCAACGGTCGTTGCAATAGTCAAGTGTGCCGTCAGGCGGGCCGCTCCAGATCTGCTGCGGGATCGCATCGATCAGCGCCAGCGACTGACTCTCCGCCCGCTTGCGATCCTCAATATCGATGGATACTCCGTACCACTTGACGACGTTTCCCTGCTCGTCGCGCAGAGGCACGGTGCGAACTAGGAACCAGCGATATTCTCCGTCGGCCCGTCGCATGCGCATTTCATCCTCGGAAGATTCCCCAGCGGCCATGTCCGCGAGCCACTTTTCCATGACTTTTGGAAGATCTTCGGGATGAACTGCGCGCGTCGGGTCCTCAATTTGCTCCTCCAAAGAGAGGCCCGTATAGTCCAGCGAACGCTGATTGACGAAATCAACGGCGCCATCAGGCCGAACAGTCCAGACCATCGTGGGAAGTGTGTCGATAATAAGCCGAACGCGATCTTCGGTCCTTTTCAGATCTTCGATGTCGATGGACGTTCCATACCAATGGACAATATTTCCGGGCTCGTCTCGCAACGGCACGGCGCGAATTAGGAACCAGCGATAGTGCCCGTCGGCCCGGCGGAGACGCGCCTCCTTTTCGAAGGGTTTCCCGGCCGCCAAAGCCGCGCGCCATTCCTCCATCAAACGGTCGTCAGGATGGAGCGCATTCATCCAGCCCCATCCCAGCCCATCCTTTAAGGAAAAACCCGTATATTCCCGAAAATGTTGGTTCAGGAAATCAGCTGAGCCGTCAGGCAATTTGCGCCAAACTATTGTGGGGATTGTGTCAATAATAAGCCGCAGGCGCTCTTCGATAACATTCGACGCTTCGTCAGCATCACTGCGGTGCGTGTTGGCCCCGGCTTGGCTCATGGTGCCTCCACCAGACCTGACCTACTGACTGTACCGCCGCTTCGCTGCGCCGATGGTACTCCAATCCTGAGGAAATGGCTCGTTGCGATGTGCTGAGTCCGGAGGTCCATACCGATTGAGAAGTTCTTCTGAACTCGGTGCAAGAGGAGTGCTCGTAACCTCGAAAAGTAAGCAGCCTGCAAGAACGGTATAACGACCTAATTCTAAGTTTCTCCCGTGCCTTTCCACAATAAACTCGACTCAACGCCTGATATACGCAGCTCTTACCGGAGATGTGGAGTCACAGGATTGCGACAAATCAGGACCTGTCTCAATTGCCGTGCCGCCAAGGTAGCGCTCTAACCAACTGAGCTATGGGGCTGCCCAACAGCGTAGGCTTTTAGGATATTACGAGCCGCTGGGGGAGAGAATTTCGTCCAGATCCTTCAGTTCCGCTTCCGACTGCGGCTGCCAGGCTGCGCCGAGTTTGTGCAGCGCACCCTGAAATTCCGAAAATGGACGTCCGGCCAACGCTTTGCGCAACTGCTGCCACTCTTTTTTCACGTCTTCCATCTCGTCGCCCGTAGCGTCCGCAAGATACGCTTTCGCCGCTTCGGCGACCGATCCATATTCTTCCGCAAAATCCTGATGCAGATACGCGGGCAAGAATTCCCGCAGCGCCGGATAGTTTGCGGGTGTGAACAGTTTTTTGTCACCCTGCCCCTCGTGCTTCATTCGCGCGCCTCCGGATATGTCGTTAGCACATAGAAACCATCCGGCCCGTCGGCCTTCAGGACGATCACGGCGCTCGTGCACAGCACGACCTGATTCTCGCCGCGGCGCAGGCTACGCCCGATCACGCGGCCGGCATCGTAGTGCAACGCCAGATTCGGACGGTGCTCCCCTCGGCCCATCCATCCATCGATGCGTCGCCTCTCCGCCCGCAATGCTTCGGCCACAACTTCTTCAGCGGTGGAGCGATCGGCCCATGTAGATGCCGCGGAAATGTTTCGTTCCCGATCAAGACGCTCCTGCAGCTCCGCATCCGCGCGGCCCACGTGACGGTCGAGAGTATGGCCGCCTCGCTGCTCATCGCGTCCGAGGTCATAATGGTTCGCCGAAGCAACAGTAACGGGAGCGCGGCGGGGCTGCTCGGAGGGCGCAGTAGTAGTAGGAGGAGGTGGTGGAAGTTGTTGTCCGCATCCGCCGATCCAGAAAGCCACAACAAAAAACGGCAATCGCCGAATGCACCGTGATGTCATTGTCCGGGCTCCACCGATAGCGACCTTTTTTCGCGGATGCAAACCGAGCATTACTCTGCAAGCAGTATATGAAAAGGATGAGTGGGGCGCACCCTTCCGAGATGTTTGGACCCCGCCAAACGCGGTGCTATCCTCCAATTTATGGCCGATTTGGCAAACTCCTCTACGGAAACGCGGCCGCCCCTGTCGCCCGAGCACGCGGAGCGGCAGTTCGAAGCGCTGCTGGAAGTCAGTGAGCTGATCACCCAGCAGCGCGAACTGAAAACCTTGTTTCACCAGCTACGGGAACGCTTGCATCGAGTAATTCAATTTGATTTTTTGGCGCTCATTTTGCACAACCCAGCCACGAACACCATGCGGCTGCATATCCTCGAAACGCACGAACCGGTAGGAACGGAAAAGTCCCACGACACTCCGGTCGAGAAATCGCCGTCGGGGTGGGTTTGGCAGAACCAACAGGCATTCGTATGCCAGGACGTTTCGAAGGACCCGCGCTATCCGGAGTTTATGCAGCGTTTGCAGGCCGAGGGAGTGCACTCCATCGCGATTCTGCCGCTGACCACGGCGCAGCACCGCTTGGGTGCGCTGGCATTTGGGCTTTACGTTCCGCAAGGCATGACCGAAGCGGAAATCGAGTTCATGAAGCGGGTAGCGGCGCAGGTGGCGGTGGCCACGGACAATGCCATTAATTTCGAAACCTCCCAGGCGTATCAGAAGCAGCTCGCCCGCGAACGGGATCGTTTGCAGGTTCTATTGGGCATCAATAACGTACTGGTCAGCACGCGTGACGTAACCGCGCTCTTCCGCGGAATCGTTTCTTCCCTGAAACCGGTCATCCAACATGACTACACTAGCCTGGCGCTGTTTGACCCATCGTCTGGCCTCCTGAAAATTCACGCACTTGACTTTCCACAAAAATTTTCAGTGCCAAAAACCGAATTTACCGTGGCGCTGGCAAGTTCGCCTTCCGGACAATGTTTTTCCAGCGCGCAGGTATTGATCGTGCGCGGTGCGGAGCTGGATCGCTATTCCGTCGATGCCATACAAGTTCTTCGCGAGGAGGGCGTGCAGGTGCTGTGTTGTGTGCCGCTCTCCACCCAAGGGCGGACGCTGGGGACCATCAATCTCGCTAGCAGAAATCCGGATGCATTCACCGCGCCGGACGTGGAGCTCCTCCAACAGGTAGCCGTGCAAGTGGCGATCGCCTTAGAAAACGCGCTGGCGTTCAAGGAAATTGACGCACTGAAAGACAAGCTGGCGGTTGAGAAGCTCTACCTTGAGGAAGAAATCCGCAGCGAATTGAGTTTCGATGAAATTATCGGCGATAGCCCGACGCTCCGGCGCGTGCTGGGGCAAGTGGAACTGGTTGCGCCTGCGTCGACCACCGTTCTGATTCTTGGCGAGACTGGAACCGGCAAGGAGATCATCGCGCGCGCGATTCATAACCACAGCCCGCGGCTGGAACGCACTTTCGTCAAAGTGAATTGTGCGGCGATCCCCGCGGGCCTTCTGGAATCGGAACTGTTTGGACACGAGCGCGGCGCGTTCACCGGTGCGCTGACGCAAAAAATGGGCCGCTTCGAATTCGCAGATCGCGGCACGATCTTTCTGGATGAAGTCGGCGATCTGCCGCTGGAACTTCAACCAAAACTTCTGCGCGTGCTGCAGGAGCAGGAGTTTGAACGGCTGGGAGGAAATCGAACGCAACGCGTGGATGTCCGCGTGGTGGCCGCGACGAATTCGGATCTGGCGCAACTGGTGGCCGAAAAGAAATTTCGCAGTGACCTTTATTACCGCCTCAATGTTTTTCCGATTCATTTGCCGGCTTTACGCGAACGTCCCGAGGACGTACCTCTCCTGGTGCGCTATTTTGTGCAGAAGTTCAGCCGCCGCCAGAACAAGACCGTTGAATACATTCCTGCCGATGTGATGGACGCGATGGTGAACTATTCCTGGCCCGGGAATGTGCGTGAACTCGAAAATTTGGTGGAGCGCGCGGTGCTCCTTTCCTCCGGGAAAGAGTTACGCGTACCGCTTGCCGAGCTAAAGAATTCGTCGCTGCTTGCCAGTACATCCGCAGCCTCGAATGATCCCGCACGAGCGGTCGCCTTCGCTTCCTCTTTGGAGCGACCCGTCAATGGCACGGTCGGCACGCTCGAAGACGCCGAGCGCCAGCATATTCTGCGCGCCTTGAAGCAGACTCAGTGGCGGATTGCCGGAACTCGTGGAGCAGCCGATCTTCTGGGTATGAAACGCACGACGCTTCAGGCACGCATGCGAAAACTGGGCATCAAACGGCCGGTATGAGAGGCTACACTTCTAACGTGACAATGTCTGGGCTGGGATCTTCGAACCAGGTTTTCATGCGTGCCAACGCCGCGATTCCCATTTGCCTGATTGCTCGTTTGCGCCTTCTCTTGCCGGCAATTCTTTTCGCCGCGCTGCTTCCAGGATCGCTGTTTGCGCAGCAACTACCCGTCATCCGCTTTGTCCGAAACCCGGATTTCGCCCCGGATTTCAAACTGAAGGATTTTTCCGGCAAGGACCTTTCCCTGGCAGATTCGCGCGGCAAAGTCATTCTGCTTAATTTTTGGGCCACCTGGTGCGGCCCGTGCCGCGCCGAAATTCCGAGCTTGGTGAAATTGCAGGAGCATTACAAGGATCAATTGCAGATTATCGGGCTGGTTGTGGATGAAGACGAAGAGGATCCGGTGCGAAAAGTGGTGGCTGCGGAAGGAATCAACTATCCCGTGGCCATGGCTCCGCCGGAAGTTCGCATTCAATACGGTGGGATAACGGCGCTGCCCTCCGTGTTTGTCATCGACCGGGAGGGCCGCGTCGTCCAGAAGCACGTAGGACTTTTCAATCCCACCCTTTATGAGACGGAAGTTCGCGCTCTGGCGGAATTGCCGATCGCTGCGAAAATTGAAACCTTTGAGGACACCGGCGATATTTTCCTGAAGCATGCGGACCGCGCCACTTCACTTCCTGGAGTAGACCTCAGCAAGCTTTCCGCGGAGCAACGCGATGCCGCGCTGCATGAATTCAACGCCCAAGCATGCGAATGTGGCTGCAAATTTACCCTAGCGCAATGCCGCATCTACGATCCCGCATGTCACATCAGTCAGGAGCGCACGGCAGAAATTGTGAAGGCAGTTGCAGGATCCCCGGATAAAAATGGCAAAAAAGAAAACGCGAGCCCGAAGCCAGGCAACCAAGCAATTCCGCCCGCTCCACCCACTCAGAAACCTCCGACGTAGTACTTCCGCTAACTCCTCTTCCAGCTTTTCCGCTGCTCCGTGCCACGGCTTGCCGTCCACGCTATTTTTTCAGCAGCTCCATGACGACGGCCGACATCGCCTTCACGCCGGTGCGAATGGCGGGATCCGGCAGCGGCGCGAATTCGCTCGAATGCAAACTCGGTAGGCGAGTTCCCTTTTCCTGTGCATCCTTCCATTTCGCGGGGTCCACCGCGCCCAGCCAGAACATTGAAATCGCCGGTCTAGGGTCTTCCAACGCGTATAGGCTGAAATCCTCGCTCCCCATGACGGGCAAGCCCGCCAAGACGACTTCTTTGCCGAGAGCCTTCTCCATCGCGGCGGCGGATCGTTGCGTAAGCGCGGCATCGTTGATGGTCGCCGGTACGTTGTCCTTCGAGATTTCAATGATTGGTCTGCGCTCCTCCGGAATTCCCGCAGCAGCCGCAATCCCGTTGGCCATCCGCGTGATCGCCGCCAATGTTTTTTCACGCTGCACCGGTGTCATGGTTCGAACAGTCAGTTGAAGATGCGCGTCATCCGGGATGATGTTGTGCTTGGTACCGGCATGAAACGAACCAACCGTAACGACCGTCGGTTGCAGCGGATCCATCTCCCGGCTCACCACTGTTTGCAACGCCATCACCAGCTCCGAAGCAATCACGATGGGATCCTTAGTCATGTGTGGTGCAGCACCGTGGCCGCCGTATCCCCGGATCGTAATGTCTACTGAATCGGATGCTGCCAGCATTGGGCCGGCGTGCCAGCCGACGGTTCCCGCCGGAAGCACAGGCGAATCGTGCAAGGCAAGCACGTAATCCGGCTTGGGGAATTTGGTGAAGAGTCCCGCGCGCAACATCGCCGCGGCACCACCTATCGATTCTTCCGCGGGCTGGCCGATCATCACCACTGTGCCGCTCCAGTGCGACTTGTTCTCCGCCAGCATTTTCGCCGTGCCGAGAAACACAGTCATGTGTAGATCGTGCCCGCAAGCGTGCATCACGCCGACTTCACCATTGCCACGCTTCACTTTCACCTTGCTGGCATAAGGCAATCCGGTGTTCTCCGTGACCGGCAGCGCGTCCATGTCAGTACGCACGTACACGACGGGACCGGTGCCATTTTTCAGCACGCCCACCACGCCGTACCCCACATCCTTGGGATCTCTGTATTGGCCGAAGTGATCGGTCACTTCATACCCCAGCTTTTTCAGCTCACCCGCCATAAGCGCCGAGGTCTCTTTCTCCTCTGTCGAGAGCTCCGGATTTTCATGCAGATGCTTGTAGGTTTCCAGCCAAGCGCTCATGTTTCTATCTATGCCCTGATCCACGGAGTTTTGCGCTGCCGCCGTTAAAGCCGCCGCCAGCGCGATTGCAGCAACAGTAACTGCCTTTTTGCCCCCAAAATTCATCCGAAGCCTCCAGAAGAAAGACCGCATCTTAGCAGAAGCGTGCCGTGCCCGCTCACAACCCCTTCGTTCTTGCTCTTCCGTATTTAGCAGACTACACTCCGCTCGCGACCAGGTTTAGAATCTTGCAGAATCTGTGAGGTGACTCATGAATCGCCGCGTTCTTCTGTTGCTAGCCGTGCTTGCATTTGCCGGAGTCTTTGCCGTTAAGGGAGCGTTCTCGCAAGGCGAACCGCCCGCGAAACGCCGCGTATTCAATTCGCCCGATCGCCCGGCTCAGGCCGCGTTTAGCAATGCCATCCAGACGGGAGACACCCTTTATCTCGCAGGAAGTATTGGTCTCGATCCGAAAACGGGCAAGGCGCCGGAAAAAATTGAAGAGGAGATCAAAAATCTCCTCGACGGTTATAAAAATTTGCTTGGGCAGGCAGGCTACTCAATGGATGACCTCGTTTACGTGCAGGTGTTCTGCACGGACCTCTCCTACTACGACAAATTCAACGCGGCGTATAAGAGCTATTTTTCGAAAGATCTGCCGGCACGGGCATTTGTTGGCGCAGGCTCCCTGTTGCGTGGCGGCCATTTCGAGATGCAGGGGATAGCTGTCCGCCGATAGGAGCAAAAAGCTGGACTGAAGCCTCTCTTCAATGGTGCGCGCTGGCAGAGAAACGCGGCGCTGTCGAGGCCGCCTGCCCTAGGAAACTGCTCTCGTGGACTCCCCCGATACGAGAAAGCCTAACTAATTGACTCGGCCCCAAAGATAGGAATGTTATAATAGACCGTATATGGGCATATGCTGTGTGCCCATAAGTGGCCATATGACCATATATGGCCTTTATACGGCATTGTCGTTTTGCCTCATATTGGCACATACATATGAAACTAAACCTCTTATATGTGAAAAAGAATTAACACAACATGGACCATTTCATGCATTCATAATCGCAGACTAAGGAAGCCATGCTACGAATCACCACCGAAACAAAACGCGGACGACTGACCCTCTATATAGAGGGTCGACTCGCAGGGCCCTGGGTTGGTGCTCTCGAACAATGCTGGCGTGAGTTGTCTCCTCGCGCCGAAGGTCACAAATTCTACATCAACCTCTGCGGCGTCAGTTTCATAGATGACGCCGGAAAAGTCTTGTTGAAGGAGATGCATCGCGGGGGTGGGGAGTTCATTGCCGAGGGCTGCCTGAACCAGGCGATCGTCGATCAGATCGTGAGCACAAAAACGAAAAAAGGCTCTAAGAACGAAAAAGATATCGAGAACAAAAAGGGTTCGCCGATTATCTTTTATATTGCGCTCTTGAGTTTGACGCTCGGAACCGCTGCCGTCCGGGCCCAGTCGCCCGGTACTGCCCCACCGGCGACTGCCTCGACCGACACCGTTCGGCTCAGCCTGGAGCAAGCAGTTTCTCTCGCGCTGAAGCAGAATCCAACCCAACAAATTGCCATTCTTAACGCTGCTGAGAGCATCCAAGATAAAAACATTTCTCGCGCAGATCTGCTGCCGCAGGCGGATTTCCGGGTTGCCGATTCTGCGAATCGCGTGAACGTTCAGGCGCAATTCGGCGGCAAGAGAATTCCTGGCTTGCCGCAACATGTAGGTCCCTATCAACTTTTTTCTGTAGGGCCAACGTTCAGCTCCTCGATCTTGGATTTGTCGCTGTGGAAGAAGTATCAAGCGGCTCGCAGCAACGTGGACGCCAGCAAGGCAAATAGCCTGTCCACGCGCGAGCAAGTGATTCTTCTCGTCGTGTCGCAGTACATCGGAACGCTGCGTTCGGTAGCGAACGTGACAGCTTCCAAGTCACGAGTAGAACTTGCGCAAGCCTTATACGACCAGGCGGCGGACCTCCAGAAAGAAGGAGTTGGCACAGGAATTGACACGTTGCGCGCCAACGTAGAATTGCAAAACGAAAAGCAGCGCCTGATCGAAGCGGAAAACGATCGCGATTCCTCTTTATTCGGTCTTAGCAAGCTTCTGAATCTCGATCCGAAGCAAAAGGTCGAGCTCGCCGATTCCCTCAGCTTTTTTGAAACTCCTCAGCCGGGCGTGGACGAGAGTATCGATCTCGCGCTGGCCGAACGGCAGGAATGGAAAGCGTTGCTGGCGCAGGAAAAATCGATGCGCTTTGAGAAGCAGGCGGTGCAGTATTCGCGGCTGCCCGCCCTGCGTTTCGACGGCAACTGGGCCTACCTGGGAACCTCCAGCAACACGGGCATCCCGACCTATCAGTATCAGGCGTCGGTCAATATGCCGCTGTTCACCAGCGGCCGAATTCATGCGCAGATCGTAAGAGCGGACCTCGAGCTCCAGAAAATCGAGCAACAGAAGTCCGACACACGCAATCAGATCGCGCTGGATGTGAAGACGGCGCTATTGAATCTCCAGTCCGCGCGCAGCGAAGTGCAAGTGGCGAATCTAGGGGTGCAGCTGGCCAAGGAAGAAGTTGACCAGGCGCGCGACCGCTTCCGCGCAGGCGTCGCCAACAACATTGAAGTGATTTCGGCGCAGGATTCGCTGGCCCGCGCCAATGACAACCAGATTATTGCGCTGTACCGCTTCAACCAGGGCCGCGCTGATTTTGCGCGGGCCGTTGGGCTGATGGAAAAGACCTACGCCAAGTGAGGATTGGATGAGCATTGAAATCGAAGTCGGTCTGGAGAACGCAGCGAACGTGAAGAGGTCGGTGGCGGAGCCGCCGAAGCTGGCCCCCGAAAGGCAACCGTTTCTCACCTCCAAGGTCCGCGGAAGACTCATTATCGGTGGAATCGTTCTACTCGGCGCGTTTCTCGGCCTTTACCTTTACTTTCACAACCGCGAAAGCACTGACGACGCACAGGTGGATGGGCACATCACGCCGGTGGCTTCCAAGATTTACGGGCGCGTCTCCAAAGTTCTGGTAAACGACAACGAGCCGGTAAAGGCTGGGCAAATTCTTGCGCAAATAGATGCGGCGGACTTCCAGGCTGCCGTCGATCAAGCGAAGGGTGCCCTGGCGCTAGCCGAAGGGGAAGCGCGTTCTGCCGGAGTCGATGTGCCGCGCACAACCGAAGATGTGGCCAGCGGAAACAGCAGCGCACAGGCACAACTATCCGGTGCAGAAGCCGATTTGATGCGAGCGCGATCGACGTACGAGCAGTCGCAAACCGCCGACCTGGCTTACGCACAGGCAAACGTGGAAAAGAGCCGCGCCAACGCGCAGCTCGCCAAGGCCGACCTGGATCGCTATACGCCGCTTCTCGCCAAAGGCGAAATTTCAAAACAACAATACGACGCGGCAAAAGCCAATGCCGACGCCTCCGCCAGCTCATTGGTCGCGGATGAGCAGCGCTACGCGCAAGCGAAACGCAATGTGGACATCGCCCACGCGCAAATGGAAGCGGCAAGGGCTCGCGTCGAAGGCGCACACGCCGGCGTCGCTTCCGCACGAGCGGACCTGAAGCGCGTGGCCATGCGCTCAGCCGATGCGCAAGCCAAGCTGGCAAAAGTGGATCAGGCACGCGCCGCCTTGGAAGCAGCGCAGCTCAACCTCAGCTATTGCAATATCGTCGCGCCGATTGGCGGCGTGGTCACGCACAAGCAACTGGAAGATGGCCAGATCGTCCAGCAAGGCCAGGGGCTCATGACCATCGTTCCGCTGCAGGATGTTTGGGTCACCGCGAACTTCAAGGAAACGCAATTAAGAAACATGAAGGCCGGCCAGAAGGCCTATCTGAAAGTGGACACCTACGGCAAAACTTTCCCCGGCCACGTGGATTCGATCGCTGGCGCGACTGGCGCCGT
>Ga0209526_10002817_pt1 | contig 11754 bp, 8 predicted proteins | sample JacPinW_OM2H0_M1_FD_188566 | JGI IMG/M metagenome (GOLD analysis project Ga0209526, IMG submission 188566) | Forest soil microbial communities from Algoma, Ontario, Canada - Jack Pine, Ontario site 1_JW_OM2H0_M1 (SPAdes) (version 2) | ecosystem: Environmental > Terrestrial > Soil > Boreal...
CGGCTTGTTCTCCAGAAGCAGCTTCAATTCCACCGCGTCGAGGACCTCGCGTTCCAGGAGCGCCGCCGCGATTCGCTCAAGCGTGTCGCGGTTGTTCTCTAAAATGGTACGCGCGCCTTCGTAGCCGGCAGTTACGATGCGCCGGACTTCCTGGTCAATGTGAATCGCAGTGTCTTCGGAGTAGTCACGATGCTGCGCGATTTCGCGGCCCAGGAAAATTGCTTCTTCCTTCTTGCCAAAGGCCAGCGGCCCGAGCGCACTCATGCCCCAGTCGCAGACCATTTTGCGGGCGATCTCGGTGGCGCGTTCGATGTCGTTGCCTGCGCCCGTGGTGATGTGTCCGAGGAAAATTTCCTCGGCGGACCGGCCGCCCATCAGCACGATGAGCGTCCCCTCGAGATACGTCTTCGTATAGGTGTGCTTATCATCGATGGGAAGCTGCATCGTCAAACCGAGCGCCATGCCGCGCGGGATAATTGTAACCTTGTGCAAAGGGTCGGTGCCCGGAGTCATCGCGGCCACCAGTGCGTGGCCCGCTTCGTGATAGGCGGTATTGCGCTTCTCCTCTTCCGAAAGAATCATCGACTTGCGCTCGACACCCATCAGGACTTTGTCCTTGGACATTTCGAAATCAACCATCAAGACCAGTTTGCGGCTCTGGCGCGCAGCCCAAAGCGCGGCTTCGTTCACGAGATTGGCCAGGTCGGCCCCGGAAAAACCAGGTGTGCCGCGGGCGATAACCGAGAGATCCACGTCCTCGGACAAAGGCACTTTCCGCGTATGCACGCGAAGAATCTCTTCGCGACCCTTGATGTCCGGGCGGGGCACGACTACGCGGCGGTCGAAACGTCCCGGGCGAAGCAGCGCGGGATCGAGCACATCGGGCCGGTTGGTCGCGGCGATCAGGATAACGCCCTCATTCGATTCGAAGCCGTCCATTTCGACCAGCAACGCATTAAGCGTCTGCTCGCGCTCGTCGTGGCCGCCGCCCAATCCTGCGCCGCGGTGGCGTCCGACAGCGTCAATTTCGTCGATGAAGATGATGCAGGGCGCGTTCTTTTTGCCTTGTTCAAACAAGTCCCGAACTCGGCTTGCTCCAACCCCCACAAACATCTCAACGAAGTCGGACCCGGAAATCGAAAAGAACGGAACGTTGGCCTCGCCCGCGATGGCGCGCGCCAATAACGTCTTCCCGGTACCCGGAGGACCAACGAGCAGGACTCCCTTTGGAATGCGTCCGCCTAGCTTCTGGAATTTCTGCGGATCTTTCAAAAATTCGATGATTTCCTGGAGCTCTTCTTTTGCTTCGTCGGTACCGGCGACATCTTTGAAGGTGGCCTTCTTCTGCTGTGCTGTAAGCAGCCGGGCGCGCGATTTGCCGAAGCTTAGCGCCTTGTTCCCTCCGGCCTGCATCTGGCGCATCATGAAGATCCAGAACGCCACGAGCAACAAGACAGGCGCGGCGCTAAACAAGACGCTGACCCAATCCGCGCGATTGACTTCCTTTACGTTGATGAGGACATTCTTGTCGCGCAAAGTCTTGACCAGGTCGGGAGCGGATTCCTTGAAAATCGTAACGCGAAACTTCTCGGCAGGTTCGCGCTTTTCGCCTTGGACTTCGTAGCTAGTGGGGGAGAGGTACAACTCGACTTCCTTGACGTTGCCGCGGTCGACTTCCGCCATGAACTCGCTGTAGCTAGGTTCCTTCTCGCGGGTCGACTGGCCGCTTTTCGATACCAGCGTCCACAGCAGGACACCGAGCATAATGATAAATAGCCAAAACATGATCGTTTTTAATGTCGAACTCGGGTTCACGTCTACCTCACCTGCCGGATCTTTCCGGCACGAACAGCTCTGCGGCGGCCTTGCACAGGACGCGCGGCAATATAGGGCAAATTGCGAAACCAGCCGCGACTTCCGGCCAGGCCATACCCTGCTAAATAATTAGATGCAACTGCGAAGCCAAAGTAATCCGGTTTCAGGTCCACGCGGCGGTCACGCGGCTTATCCACTAAAACCACCAAGCGCAGCGACCGCGGCCCGGTTTCCAGCAGCCGCCTAAACAGGAACTCCTGCGTGACACCGGTATTTAATACAGCATCCACCACGAGAACATCGCGCCCCTCCAGCCGCGGCGCTTGCGAGAAAAAAACTTCGCGCCGGTCGAAGCCGGATTGTTTTACATCACGAATGTCCGCGCGCACAAAATGGCAAACCACAGGCTGAGAAATCCGGCGCATCAAATCCGCGGCAAAAACAAACGAACTCTCCAGGACGATCACGACGTCCACGGTACGCCCCGCGAAATCACGCGAGATGGCACGGCCCAGCTCCGCAACGCGACTCGCCAGCCGCGCCGCCGGATACACCATCTTAAGTTCAGCTTTCAGAACTTCTCCTCGGCAATCACTACACCGGTGCGTGTTCCAGCGTCCGGTGCAAATTCATCTGCTACAGGACACCCCAAGGCCCAGACCAATGCCCCCGCACTGGTCAGTACCGGCCAGCTCGTCCGATCGCATCGTGGAACACGAGAATCTAATAACATACGCTTTAGCTTACGAACGCGGCGGCGCCGGTGAGGACGATAAGAATCACCCGGACGCCAGTTCCGGAGAATCAGTGGCCAGCGGAGCCTGTCGAAGTCGAGTGTATCCCGCCTTAGAGTAGTTTCGCTCGACCCCGAAGGCCAGTCAACGACTTTCAAAGTCAACCGGCGGCGGATTTCCGGGACGGCAATACGCGCGCATTCGGATGATCCCGGAGGAGAAATCGCATATTCAAATTGGAGATCCGGCGGATGTTCCTGGCCATTTTTTCCTGGCCGCGCGCCCGGAGCAACCGGCAAAAACATGAGCCGATCGAATCGACGCTCGACGCGCACCCCGGGAAGCTCGATTCGCGAGCCACTCTGCGATTTCTGGGCTAGATGGAGCACATCTTCGACATGCCGGGCCGTCAATTGTTGACGACTGCCACGCAACTCAAGAAAGATCCGCCGCACCAGGCGACGCGTCAGCGCGAGAGTGGGCGTTGCAGGAGATCCACCTTCGCGATGCGCATCCAGCCTGCCGGCCGCGAGCAAAGGAAGCGGGGACAACAAGTCTGCAATTCCCAGCGAGACTGCCCCCGACGGCTCGCGCGAAGCCAGCGCCGCGAATCGTTCGTCCTCCAGCGCACGCCAGAAAATTTCCTCCTCGCGCGCAAGTCTGGCCAGACGCGCCAGACGTGTGACGCTTGCGGGCTCGAACTCCCGTTGTAGAAGCGGAAGAAGTTTGTGGCGAATACGCGCGCGCGTGCGGGAGGTATCCTGATTCGTGACATCCTCACGCCAGACCTGGCCCAGACTCAAAAGGTAATCGCGGAGTTCGTCGCGTCCAATATCCAGTAGAGGACGAACGATTGGACCGGCCACAGGATAGATTCCTGCAAGTCCCGCCAGACCTGTCCCGCGGAATAGATGAGCCAAAAGCGTCTCAGCCTGGTCATTGGCCGTGTGCGCAACGGCCACTCGGCCTAGGCCGTGCGACGCGGCAACGGAAGCAAAGAATTGATAGCGTAAGCGCCGTGCGGCATCTTCCAGATTCCAGCCGTTGCGGTGAGCCTCGCCGGCCACATCGGCCCGGCCCGGCACGAAATCAAATCCGAGATCCCGTGCAAGTCCGGCAACAAACATTTCGTCTTCGTCCGCGTCGGCGCCCCGGAGCTGATGATGGAAATGCAAAACAAAAAGCCTGACTCCGAGTTGCGCGCGCAGCCCTGCTAGCAGGCGCAGAAGCGCCACCGAATCCGCGCCGCCCGAAACCCCAATGCCAACGGGGTCTCCAGACCGAATCATCGAATGCCGTTCGACGGTTTCCAGGACGCGCGATGGAAGGGAACGTTTCATCGGGAACGAATTCCTGCGTGAGTTGCCTCTTGTTTCATGGTAACAGCAGCGGCGCCCGAGGCACAATCATGCGCAGCCATTGGGGAAAGAAAACAATGTGGAAGGGGCAAAGGAACGCGGGCTAGAGTTAGAGCTGGGTGCTCATCTGTCGCGCCATTAGTACTCGATTGTACGCAATCCTGCGGTCCAGCATCACCGCAGCTAAGTAGGCGCAACCTCCGCGCTCGGATTCGATCCATCGAACTACCGCGGGCTGGATCCATCCGAACAGGATGCGAAACAATCCCAAGAGTCCGAAATAGATGGAAACGGCGCGAACCTGATTGTGGTCGCCACCGGGTTCCGGACAGATCGCGATCAGTTGCAAGAGCCGTCTGAATTCGTCGCCGCGAACGGAATTGGCAGTAATGCCGGAAATTTCGCGCCCTTGCTCCGAAAGTTTGTAGCCGCGTGATTCCGCGATGAGCGAATGACAATACGAGACAAAGAACTGCAGCAGCGTTAAGCCAGAGACGCCGAAAATTAAGATTGCAATCATCGATTTGGGGCCAGCACTCGCGCTGTGACCATTCGCGCGTCCTCGGGAACTTTCCAAAACGTATACGCCCAGGAGACTGGGAGCCACATGTTAATGAGAGGGAAAAAATACCGCCACAACGCAAAACTCGGGTATAGATTGCCCAACGCATAACTGCCCGCGAACGCGCTTAGAATTACTCCCGTCGACAGGACGAGTTGCATCAAACGCGTCCGATTCTCGCGCATTTTGACCATCGCGCCCCACAGCAGGTAGGTCAGCAAGACTCCCACAAAATAGAGGTTCTGACCAAGCTCAACAACAAAGTGCGTAACCAGCCGGTCGGTGGAAGCTGCAACCATGTGATAGGAAATCCCAGCGGTACCCGCCAGGAGCAGCATTGCGCCTCCACGCACGAATTTGCTGACACCCATCTCCGAGAACACGTGCGCATAAAACGTCATGAGAACAAAGTACAAACAAATCGTTAATACAGCATCGGAATAAAAATAAAAATAGAGATACGCGTTGGAGGTGAAACCAGCGGTCTTTATGATACTGAATCGGCCAATCTCGATGGCGATGGAGGCACAAAAGTAAAGCATGAGAGTAAAATACTGGGAGAAAGCTCTTCTCTTAAGAAGAAACACTAAGCAGCAAACTTCCACGAGAACGTCTGCGAGCATGAGCAAGTAGTCGACTGGGCCCAGAGCGATCAAGGAACCTCCGAATGGACCCAGCCGCCTACTAGCGCTCTAGCTAGTGCCCGCCACCAGCCGGTGGGATGGGCGGGAAGGGACCACCACCAAGCCTCCAAATTACAGGGGCTGAGCTAACCGAACTGGTCAGAGTCGTAGAATTCGCGACGCTGTTCCGAAGTCCGATCGCTCCAGTTAGAACAAATAACACCAAAGCGACTACCGAGAGCCACTTCGACATAGGAACCTCCGAGTGGGGAAACTAACCCGGAGGCATTGTATGCACTTCCGTTCCACAATGGAACAGAAAAGTGTGTCTAAACGGTAATCTACCTTGGACAGTGGCCCGGTGGGCGGACGTTCCCGACCAGTACGGACCAGTTTCTTTCAAATTGTCCATCTGCAGGGTAAGATTTTGCAAGGGCAGGGTCAACGGTACGATGGTACTACTAGAACGAGGACTAAACGCCTATCTGCTCAATCAGATCGGGGCGGCCACGCTCCGCTGCCCGGACTAAGCAGGTAGTGGTTTATAGGAAGTTCCGGCGTTGTTGCATTCTGGCGACGTATTCCCGCAATTCGATGCTCAGATGCGGCCCTCGCCTTCCGTCTGTACTTGACAGGTCTCGGACGCGCTCCTTAACATGTGTGCGCTTGTGCGCGCCGGCGTAGCTCAGGGGTAGAGCGAGGGTCTCATAATCCCTAGGTCGTGAGTTCGAGTCTCACCGCCGGCACCAATCGCGCTTGAATCACGCACACCGAATTTCTTTCCGCCCCCACGACCAGGCATGAATTCCCGTGGCCGGAAAGACCGCGCGCGAGCACGCACTTCGAGAAAAGCAAGCAGATGTATTTGATCGCGACGTTGCGACAATCTGCCCAACGTTCTAGAATTGCGCCGACGGATTCGAGGTTCGGGGAGGCACTATGAATCGTATAATCAGAAACGTACTTGCCATGGGGATGGCATGCGCAGCTTTGACGGCGACGCTGGCGAGCCGGCCGGCCGCCGCTGCCGATGATGCAGTCGTCACGGCGGATAAGGCTGTGATTGGGGCGCTCGCCAAAGGCGATAAGGTATCCGCGAACAAATGGCTCGATCCGGATTTCACATGGATCGACTCGGAAGGCATCATGTGGGCCAAGAGCGATGCTCTCCGCGCGGAGCTTAAGCCCCTGGTTCCTGCGGGGGCTGACACCAAAATCATCGAACACAAGTACGGAAAGAGCGTTGTCTGGATCCAATCGAACCAGGGAAACAAATACTCAGCGCGCTTCTGGGTGAAACGCCCAGCGGGATGGAAGCTGCTGCACACCACCGAGATTGCCGCGATCCCGAAGCGGGATTTCCAAACCGTCGAGCCTACTTACGACATCCCCTGCAATAACCCATGCAAAGCCGTGCCGTACAAGCCGCTGTCACCCGGCGAGAAGGCGTCCCTCGACGAGTGGCAAGAGCAGGAGTCCAGCCAGGAAAATTGGGAAAAGCATGTTGCCGACAACATGGACCAGAGAGTTGTCAGCACATACGGCGGGGCTTCGCCCTCCAAGGCGGATCGGATCATTGGGATGAACAAACGCAAGGCCGCGAATCCCAATGCACCCAAGGTCGGCGCGGCGCCTGCGCTGTGGATTCGCACTTGGGATTTCGGCGATGCGGTGGTGATGGTCTCGTGCCAGCCGACCTATGGTGATAAAGCGTATTGGTCCAGCCGTGTGCTTGCCCCGAATGAGTCCGGCCTATGGCAAATGATGGAGAGCTATCACAACTATATTCTGGCCTCCGCCGTCATGACCGCCACGCCCAACCAACCCGATCTGAAATAGTGCAGGGCGGTAGGACAATTCCATTTAGCGCAGTGGGGAAGGAGAGCGACAAACGCTTCCTTCCCCATTCTCGTTAGCGGATAGAATTATGCTTGTTCCGTGAGTGCTGGTTGCGGCGCTACTTCTGGCCGGGGAGTTAAGCCGAAGGTCAGCGCGGCGCCGATCAACATGAATGCGCCGAGCATGGCAAAACCGGAAGTGAAATTCCCTGTACGCTTGTTTAGGTACCCCACCAGGAGAGGACCAAAAAAACCTCCCAGGTTCCCGATGCCGTTGACGAATCCCACGACGGATCCGGCCATTTTCCGGGAGAACACTTCGGTAGGAATCGCCCAGAAGGGCCCCAGTGGCGCGAAGGCGCCAACAGCAGCCAGGCACACCAAACCGTAGGAGAATATCGGCGAGACCTCGTTCGTGAGAACGCCCCCGAAAAGGGCCAGGCCGCCAATGGCCATCGCGAACGCCACGTGTCCGCGTCTTTCATTCCTCTTATCTGAGCTTTGCGAAATGAGCACCAGCGAGATCGCGCCCACAACGAACGGAATCATGTAAAGAAGTGAAGTGATAAAGTGACTCGTGGTTTTCGCCTTTTCGATTGCGCTGGGAAGCCAAAACAAATATCCCAGTTGACCGCTCAACATCAGCAGCTTGATCAGAGTCAGCAAAAGCACCTGCGGAGCGAACAACGCACGTAGAAAATATTCGCGATCGGCGGGCTCGCGCGCCGCAACATCTCTGCGCAGTTCTTCTTCCAGATATTCGCGTTCGTCCGCTGAAATCCACGGCGCCTGACGCGGATAGTCATAGATGCATAAAACCCAGACCAGCACCCACAACAAAGGGAACGCACCCTCCACGGCCAGCATCACGCGCCAATTCCAGCGATCCAGCAGCCATCCGGACAGCGGCGCGGAAAAGATCAGGGAAATGGGAATCGCAATGGAAAACAGGGAGTTCGCACGCGCCCGCTCCTTGCGCGGAAACCAGTGAGACAGCAGAACGAGCGTCGAAGCGTACATACCGCTCTCCGCAACGCCCAAAAGAAACCGCATAGCCCACATCTGCTGCCAACTATGCACGAGACCGCAACCCACAGCAGCCGCTCCCCAGGCGACCAGCAAGATACTCACAAACCATTTCGTGCTCCATCGCGTCGCCAAATATCCACCAGGAACCTGCAGCGCCAAATAACCCCAGAAAAAGGCGCCCACAATCATCCCTCCTTGCGTGGAATTCATGTGGAGCTCTCGGCTCATGGAAGGCAGCGCTTGCGACACGTTGGCGCGATTGATAAAGGAAATAGCGTACGTCACTGTGGCAAACGGAAGGATTCGTAGCCAACGCTGGTCACGCATGCAATGTCTCCGTAAATGAAAACAAGCTTTCGCGCATTATATGGCAGCACCGATGGTTTGACGAAGAGCATTCGGCGGGTTAAAACATTGCAGGCGTTGCCGGCGGTCCATCCGTCGCGCCCGACACCGTTTCTACGCGAATTTTTCTTCGGAGAGGATTATTGATGGCGGAGTACGACGTAATCGTGATCGGAGGCGGCAATGCCGCCATGTGCGCGGCACTGGCGGCGCGCCACGTCGTCTCGCGAGTGCTAATACTCGAGCGCGCTCCGGAACACATGCGTGGTGGAAATACGCGCCACACGCGAAACATACGCTGCACTCACGCCGCCGCCGATCAGTTTTTCTCGGGTCCATATTCGGAAGAGGAACATCTCGAGGACCTGATCGGCGTAACTGGCGGACCGGCCAATCTGGATCTCGCCAAATTGGCGGTGCGCGAATCGAGCAAGCTTCCCGAATGGATGAGCGCGCATGGGGTGAATTGGCAGCAGCCTCTTGCCGGCACGCTGCACCTGGGACGCACCAACCGCTGGTTCCTCGGAGGAGGAAAGGCACTTCTGAATACCTATTATCAAACGGCGTGCCGCATGGGAATCCGGATCCGTTACGATGCCATGATTGAGGACCTCGTCATCGAAAATGGCCGGTTCGAGGGTGTGCGGCTCAAAAACGGAAACACTGAAGAGTTCATCAGGGGCCGCGCGGTTGTCGTGGCCGCCGGAGGGTACGAAGCCAACATTGAGTGGCTCAAGAAACACTGGGGAGACGCGGCGGACAATTTCATCATTCGCGGCACACCTTATAACGACGGAATGTTGCTTGCCACTCTCCTGAAGAAAGGCGCGAAAGCGATCGGCGACCCGAAAGGATTTCACGCCATTGCGGTGGACGCTCGCGCGCCGAAATTTGACGGCGGCATCGTTACGCGGCTCGACGCCATTCCTTTTGGGATCGTTGTCAATCAACTGGCTCGACGCTTTTATGACGAAGGAGAAAACATCTGGCCGAAGCGATACGCCATCTGGGGAGGCTTGATCGCCGCGCAACCGGGGCAGAAGGCATTTTGCATCGTAGATTCCAAGACTATCGACCGCTTCCTGCCCCCGATGTTCAAACCCTACCAGGCCGATTCGCATGAGGCTCTGGGCGCGGCCATGGGACTCGATCCCAAAGTGTTTGCAGAAACAGTCGCGGAATATAATCGCGCGGCGGCCGGGAACACCGAGATTCGCATCGAGGTTTTGGACGGCGCTTGCACCCGCGGTATCGCCCCGCCAAAAAGTAATTGGGCCAGTCCAATCGACCGTTCTCCGTTTTACGGGCTTCCGCTGCGGCCCGGCATTACATTTACCTACATGGGGGTCGCCGTGGATGAAAAGGCGCGTGTGCTCGATCAAAGTGGCCGTCCATTTACGAACGTGTACGCGGCCGGAGAAATCATGTCCGGAAATATCCTCACGAAGGGCTACCTTGGCGGTTTCGGATTGACGATCGGTTCCGTGTTTGGCGAACTTGCGGGGAGAGAGGCGGCGAATGCCAGGGCTTGACCTATTTCAGGAAGCCAACCGCCAACTGATCGTATGCAACGCGTGCCGTTATTGCGAAGGGTACTGCCCTGTTTTTCGCGCGATTGAGACGCGGCGGGATTTCAGTCAGGGCGATGTGTTTTACCTCTCCAACCTCTGCCATGACTGCCGCGCCTGCTACTACGCCTGCATGTTTACGCCGCCGCACGAGTTTGCCATCAACATCCCGAAGATTCTGGCCGAGGCGCGCATGGAGACGTACCAGCGTTGGAGCTGGCCGGGCTTTCTCGCACGCGCATTCAAGGATCGCGGCATCACGGTTGTTTTGGCGTTCGCGGTGGCCGCGCTTGTGTTAGCCCTGTCGATATTACTGATTCCGTTTACAAGTCTGTTCGCGATCCATCTCGGCCCCGGTGCGTTCTACGAAGTGGTGCCTTACATCGCGATGGTCATCGGCGGGGTGTTTCTCTTCTTCTATGCGATCGCCGTCTGGTTGCACGGTGGCGCGCGTTTCTGGTCGGAAACACGCAGCGCGTTGCACCAGCCCGGCGGCGTCATGGCGCTGGCCTCGGCATTTACGGCGGCACTGGGCCTGCGATATCTGAAAGGCGGAGGTCCGGGATGTTTCTATCCCGATGAGCGCCCCTCGTCCGTTCGCCGCATTTACCATTCCCTAACTTCCTGGGGTCTTCTTTCTGATTTCGTGGCGACCACTCTGGCTTTCATTTATCAGGATTTTTTCCATCGCCTTCCACCTTATCCGCTCACAAGCGCGCCCGTAATCTTCGGTAGCGTGGGAGGCGTGGCGCTGATCGTCGGAACCGGCGGATTGATCTGGTTCAAATTGCGGAGCGATCGAGAACCGGAAGGCGCCGGCGCGTCAGGCATGGACTACGTGTTTCTGGTAACCCTCGGCCTTACGGCATTGACAGGGATGCTGACACTGATTTTTCGCGCCATGCCCGCGATGGGAAGCATGCTCATTCTTCACCTGGCTCTCATTGCTGCGTTGTTCGTCACCGCACCGTACGGAAAATTTGTGCACTTCGTCTACCGATCGCTTGCATTGATCCGCTATGAGATCGAGCAGCGCCAGCCACGGCAACACGTCGGGCATTAGGGTAGCGAGCCGTGGATGAGGGCTTCCGTTGCACAGGCACTCTTGCCCGTGCAGTTTTCTTGTAGAGCATGCGATGTGGCGCACAGCCAACAGTGGCTGTGCTACCCTCCACTACCTGCACTAGGGACGGCATTTTCGAGCATCCTTAGAATATAATTGCGTATTGCTCCTGAAGACCTCGAGGAGGCCGAATCGAATGTCCGCAGTGAAGGAATCCTCCATCCCGTGCACGATCATGAGAGGAGGAACCAGCAAGGCCCTCTTTTTTTTGGCCTCGGATCTTCCCGCGGACGTGCAGCAGAGAACGAATCTTCTCCTTCAAGCGTTCGGAAGCCCTGACATCCGGCAGGTAGATGGCATGGGCGGGGCCGATCCTCTCACAAGCAAGACGGCGATTATTCGTGCTTCAAAGATGCCCGGCGTGGACGTGGAATATACGTTCGGTCAGGTCAGCATTACCGAGCCGTTCGTCGACATGGAGGGAAATTGCGGAAACATTTCCTCCGCCGTGGGACCTTTCGCCATCGACAAAGATCTTGTCCCGGCCGTCGAGCCGGTGACCTCGGTCAGAATTTTCAATACGAATACAAAAAAGATGATCGTTGCCGATGTTCCAGTGCGCGAAGGGCGAGTGGTCACTCATGGACCGTATCAAATCAACGGCGTCCCCGGCACCGGAGCCGAGATCAAACTTCATTTCGTCGATCCCGGTGGAGCGATAACTGGAAAATTGCTCCCGACCGGAAACGTTGTCGACAAGATTAAAATGGAGAGCGGCAAGACCGTCGATGTGTCGGTCGTGGATGCGGGCAACCTGGC
>Ga0209526_10002818_pt1 | contig 11754 bp, 11 predicted proteins | sample JacPinW_OM2H0_M1_FD_188566 | JGI IMG/M metagenome (GOLD analysis project Ga0209526, IMG submission 188566) | Forest soil microbial communities from Algoma, Ontario, Canada - Jack Pine, Ontario site 1_JW_OM2H0_M1 (SPAdes) (version 2) | ecosystem: Environmental > Terrestrial > Soil > Boreal...
CAACAGGCCGCGAAGACTCTCCGCGAGCGGATCGGTAGTTTGAAACAAGCGGCCCGCCACGGGCTTTCCAAGCGCGAGGTGGCGCGGTGAATCTCCACGACTGGCGACGCCGTATCGATGAGATCGACCGCAAACTGGTGGAGTTGCTGAATGAGCGTTCGCGCTGCGCGCTGGAAATCGGCAAACTGAAGCAAGCGGCAAATTTGCCGCTCTATCAGCCCGAGCGGGAAAAAGAAGTATTGGAGAATGCCGAGCATTCGAATCCAGGCCCGCTAACAGATGGCGCGATCCGGCGTCTATTCGAACGCATTATTGATGAAGCGCGATCGGCGGAACGCGCGGCCATGGAGCCGGAAGCGAAGAGTTCTAAAGAGTAGTTCGGCAAAGAGAACGAGACAGAACCAATGCAAATCGACGAAGGGAATAGAACGCGCTCATGGTAATTGTCATGCAAGAGGGCGCTACAGACGCCCAGATTCAACACGTCATCGACCGGTTGGTGGGAAGCGGATTTAACGTACATCGCTCCACTGGCGAATCGCATACCGTGCTTGGCGCCGTTGGCGTTCATCGCGATTTCGACCACCGCGATTTCGAATTGCTCGATGGTGTGCGCGAGGTCATGCGCGTCACACAGCCGTTCAAGCTGGCCAGCCGCCAATTTAATCCGCAAGGAACGATTATCAATTTGGGTCGCGATGTAACCATTGGCGGTAATGAAGTCGTTATCGCGGCGGGGCCCTGTTCCGTGGAATCGCGCGAGCAGATGCACATCATCGCGGAGAGCGTTGCCAAGTCCGGAGCCAAAATTTTGCGCGCCGGGGCGTTTAAGCCCCGTACATCACCGTACGCGTTCCAGGGCATGGGCGAAAAAGGTCTGGAACTGATGCGTGAAGCCGCCGCAAAATTCGGCCTTTTTACCGTGAGCGAAGTCATGGATGCTTCGCAGATTCAGATGATGATCGGCTACGTGGATATCTTGCAGGTTGGTGCGCGCAACATGCAGAACTATCATCTGCTACGCGCCCTTGGTGAAGTGCGCAAGCCCATCCTGTTAAAGCGCGGAATGTCGGCGACCATGGAAGAGCTGTTACTGAGCGCGGAATATATACTCGCCGGCGGAAATCCCGATGTCATTCTATGCGAACGCGGCATTCGCACCTTTGAAACGTACACCCGCAATACTTTTGATATCGCCGCCATTCCGGTGATCAAGAAGCTGTCGCACCTGCCCATGATCGGCGATCCTTCCCACGGCACTGGCCGTCGAGACAAAGTGGCACCCATGGCGCGTGCGGCGGTGGCGGCGGGCGCCGACGGATTGTTGATTGAAGTGCACAACGACCCTGATCACGCGTTGTCGGATGGAGCGCAATCGCTCGATCCCGAGCAGTTCGCGCGATTGATGGGTGAGTTGCGCATTATCGCGCCGGCCATTGGGCGGCGTGTAGCGTGACTTTGGCCCAATCCAAAGCCTGATTCATGTCGCCAACACATCTAATTAATCGCGTAAGCATTCTTGGCACCGGATTGATCGGCGGCTCTTTTGCCTTGGCACTTCGTAAATATACCGAGGGGATTCACATTACTGCGTGGGATCGCCCCGACACCGTGTCGCGAGCAAAGCATCTGGGTGCAGCGGACGAGATTTTTTCGATTGAACTGAAGCCTGCTATACAAAATGCGGACCTCATTTATGTAGCGCTACCAATCAGCACAACCCTGGATGTTCTGCCGGAGATTGCGCGCCATTGTGCGCAACACGCCTTGGTAACCGATGCTTGCAGCACCAAAGTACGTATCGTGCACGCTGCGGAGAAATTATTTTCGGGAAGCAGCGAGAAGTTTTTTCTTGGCGGACACCCGATGGCAGGAAAAGAATCGTCCGGAATCGCGAATGCTGATGCAGATTTATTTCGCGACACCACTTACGCGCTCATCGGCGAATCTTCGTCCCACGTCGATGACGAAATTCCGAATGACGAAGTTGCGCTGGAGTCCCCGGGAAACGAGCCGGTAGCATCGCCGCGTGCGCGTCCCACCATGACCGGTGTATCCAAAGAAGACCCACGTGTGGCTGCTTTCCTGAAGATCATCACCAAAATTGGCGCGCGGCCGCTTTGGCTCGGAGCGCAACAGCACGATTACGCCGTGGGTCTCGCATCGCATCTTCCGCAACTGGCAGCTGTCGCGCTGGCCGCATTTCTTTACGATCATCTGGACGAAAATGGCTTGCCCATCGCGCTCGCAGGCCCTGGTTTGCGCGATTCGCTGCGCCTCGCAGGCAGTCCTTACAGTACCTGGCGGGACATTGTGCTGACGAACAAGGAAGTTCTTTCCGCGGGGCTGGATTTGTTTGCTCGCCGGTTGGACGAATTGCGCGACAAGCTCGCTTCCCGCGAGTTGGAGGCCGACTTCGACGCCGCAAACGAATTATACAAACTGCTGCGTAGCTTCTAACCACCACAAAAACCGCGGCTATGATCCTGTCAACAGCGGGACCGGTTGCATTACACTAAGCCCTATTCGCGAGAGCGTTCATGGACAAACGGACTCCTTCGGCTGATGCAGCCCTCGAAAAGTTAGCTGACGGCGTAACCATATTGATGGGCGGATTCGGTTTGTGTGGGATTCCAGAGAATTTGATTGCCGCAGTGCGCCGTAAAGGCACAAAAAATCTCACCATCGTCAGCAACAACGCGGGAATCGATGATTTTGGCATCGGGATTCTGCTCCAGAGCCGGCAAGTCAAAAAAATGATCTCCACCTACGTCGGAGAAAATAAATTGTTCGAACGGCAGGTGCTGAGCGGGGAACTGGAAGTGGAATTGAATCCACAGGGCACCTTGGCGGAACGCTTGCGCGCCGGCGGCGCGGGGGTGCCAGCTTTCTTTACGCCCACTGGCGTGGGCACCATGGTTGCCGAAGGAAAAGAGACGCGCGAATTTGATGGTCGTCAATATGTGATGGAACGCGGATTGCGCGGCGATTTCGCATTTGTAAAAGCTTGGAAAGGCGACCGCTGGGGAAATCTCGTTTACCGCAAAGCCGCCCGAAATTTTAATCCCCTCATGGCCACCGCCGCGGATTACGTCATCGCGGAAGTGGAGCAACTCGTGGATCTCGGTGAACTGGACCCTGACTCCATTCACACGCCGGGAATTTTTGTGAATGCCATTTTTCAAGGAACGGCATATGAAAAGCGTATTGAAAAACGCTGCACCAGAAAAGAATAGTTCAAGCACGTTGGGAACGCGCGCCGGAAGGCAAACATGGTTCTAACTGAAGAACAAAAACGTGAGCGCATCGCGCGACGTATCGCGCTGGAACTGCGTGACGGCTTCTATGTAAATCTGGGCATCGGCATGCCGACTGCCGTGGCGAATTATGTGCCGCGGGGCATGGAAGTGGTGTTGCAGTCAGAAAATGGCATGCTCGGTGTCGGGCCGTACCCTTTGGAATCTCAAGTCGATCCAGATTTGATCAACGCGGGTAAGGAAACCGTCACTGAACTACCAGGCACTTGTTATTTTTCGTCCGCGGATTCCTTTGGGATGATTCGCGGCGGACATGTCGATCTTACGGTTTTGGGCGCCCTGCAGGTCGATGAAAAAGGCACGCTGGCGAACTGGGCAATTCCTGGAAAAATGTTGAAGGGCATGGGCGGCGCGATGGATCTGGTGGCCGGCGCGAAGCGGGTGTTCATCGCCATGGAACACGCCACGCGCGACAAGCGCCCAAAAATTCTGAAAAAATGCACTCTACCCCTTACCGGTGTTGAAGTGGTCGATCATATCGTCACAGAGTTGGCTTTAATTGATGTGACACCAGAAGGCTTGCTGCTTCGAGAGTTGGCGCCGGAAGTCACTGTCGAAGAAGTTCAAGCGCTCACTGAGCCAACGCTCTTGTTGCCGCCCGGTGGTCCACGAACAATGCCTGTTTAACTTTCTCTTTGATCCCAACGCTCTTATGAAGTGCTGAGCCGCCTCGAGGTAGTGAACGAATAATGAAAGGCGGAGAATACCGTGATAACCGTCACCGCATAAATCAGAAAACGATTCACAAGTGTGAATCCAGGATGTGGATAGGCCGCCGACAAAACAACCATGAACACTAGAAGAATCTGTAAAGCGGTGGCCAGCTTTCCATAAATGCTGGGTGGAAAGGGGCGATAGCCGGAAATGAGAAGTATCACCACGGCAACCATCAGGATCAGCACATCGCGGCTGAGTACAATGATGGTCAGCCACCAAGCCAGTTTTTGTTTAAACGCGAGAATAATGAACGAAGAAGAGAGCAGCAGCTTGTCCGCGATGGGATCCAGATAGGCCCCCAGCGGGGAACGCTGATTCAGCTTCCGCGCCAATAAGCCATCCACAGCGTCGGAAAGTCCCGCTACAACCAAAACCAGAAGCGCCCACCGGTACTGTTCGTAAGAAATCAGAATAAGAAAAAACGGCAGGAAGCCCAGCCGCAATAAGGTGATTTGATTGGGTACCGTCCAGATGGGGCCTTGCATTGCCGAAGAGGATAGCGCAGTTCACGCAAATTGCGCGAGATAGTCGCCGAGCGAGCGGCCTATTTTGCGTTGGAAAAGCTCGGCCATGGAAGGAATGGAGCCGGAAGATTCGTCTAGAGAAATACGCTCAACGCGATTCATAGGGAAGAAAATGGTGGGGAATCCCACGCGCTCGCCGTCAGGCTCGTTAATAGCGCGCACAAAGTGGTCGAAAGAGTTGAGGTCAATGCCGCGCACAGTAATACCGGCCTGATTGAGGGCCAGCAATTCGCCCCAAAATTTCTCCTTTGGAGAGTGCAGGCTCACGACAATGATGGAATGCAGATCCATGGTCCGAATGTGCCAGGCCGAATGACGAGCTGATAACACGTCGACGATACTGAGAGTAACGCATTTCGCAACGTGGAAATCAGCCGAGTCGAGCTGCAGTGTTTTGTGGTTAACCGTGGCCAGGAAACGTCATCGAATGGGATCGCGAAAGTGCATAATCATGAAAGCGAAGCTAACAAGAATAACAATGGCTGCGCTCCAACCAAGCGCCTGGGCGCGTTTCAACTCCGCAGGATTCATCGGTTCACGATCAGCAAAAACTTTGCCAAGCCCAAAGCCGGCCGCTAATCCGCCGAAGTGCGCCCAATTATCAATGCCGGACATCAGAAAACCAAATACGAAGATAGAAACCACCCAGGAAATGAGGCGCGAACGCAGCGCTTGCATGGAAGATCCGCCACGGCGCGTGGTGATGGCAATCATTACCCCGATCAATCCCAGTATCGCGCCGCTTGCACCCACGCCCAGCGCCGGATGCGGGCGAAACGGTGTAAAGGCGCTGAGAACGTACCCGGCAACTCCCGCGGCGGTATAAAGAAACAGAAACCGCGCCGAGCCATACACTTCTTCCACCACGGGTCCAATGTCCATCAGCACCATCATGTTGAACCCGATGTGAATTAAACCGCCATGAAGGAACATTGCAGTTACCAGGCGGTACGGTTCGCCGTGGGCGATGGCCGGTCCCCACAAGGCGCCAAGCCGGTAGAGCACCTCACCATCGAGGCCGAACAGAATGCGCAAGCCGCCGCCCTGGCCAGCCTGTAAGGTGAGGACCACGCTGACGCCGAAGATCAGAATGTTCGCTATTAGTAGCGCGGTTGTGACCGGCGCGCGTCCACCGAAAAATCCAGAGAAGCGCCGATTTATCGCCGCCATTGAAAAATTGAGATTCGTGCCGCACTGATGGCAACGCGTTGTGTTGATACCCACCAGTGTTCCGCAAGAAGGACAAATTTTCGGCCGGGGCGGTTCATTGCGCCCACCAAAAAATCCACTCATGGCATTTCGCCAGCGATCCACACGCATCTGCCACTGATAGGGAAGCGCCATTCTCCTCCTTGCGACCCGCGCACCGCGTTCCTATAATACCCAAGTCGGCGAACTTGTCTGAGTTGCAAAGCGCTGGTCGAGATATGAGGGCGGGACATGGACAAATTTGAGGAAATTGGGCAACGGCTTGATAAAGAACTGGCGCGTTTGCGTAAATATGTGGAAGAGGAAGTTGCGCCGGGCACCGAGAAGCGCACCGCTAGATTCCTTCGCGAGGTTTCAGAGTTGTTGACCGATGCTGCGGCAAAGCTCGAAGCTCGGAACGCCGCTCGCGAACCGGGATCAGCGAAAAACGCTCATTCTTAGCTGGAAACGAGAAGCGCATCTATGGGCCGCCAGTGAATGTAGCCACACCGCGACAGCCGCAGTTCGGCCAACAATGTAATTCACGAATATTTTCCGCCGCGCGGCCCACTCATGAAATTGGCTCCATCGCACTTTTAGCAGTTTTGGTAATCTTCGTTCTTGCCGTGCTCTCGGGGTGCGCCTCTCACAGACCGGTAGCGGCCAGGCAACCCCCGCCTGAGCCCTCGGCTCCTGAAACCGCCTCCGAATCCGCCAAGAACTCGACCGCGTCTAGTTCGGCACGTTCGGGAGCCGCTGCAAAGCGTCGCAGGGACAACTCCATACCTGTGGCCGCCGGCTACACGGAACAAGGCGAAGCCTCGTGGTATGGGGTGCCATTCCACGGGCGGCAGGCCTCAAACGGCGAAATCTATGACATGAACAAACTGACCGCGGCTCATCGCACACTGCCGTTCGAAACCATGGTGCGAGTCACCAACGAAAGAAATGGAAAATCCACCGTGGTGCGCATTACCGATCGCGGTCCCTTCGTGAATAACCGCATTATCGATCTTTCGTATGCCGCGGCACGCGAGATTGAGTCCATTGGCCCAGGAGTTGTGCCGGTGCGTCTGGAGGTTTTATCGACGGGCATAAATCCCGAGGCGGGATTTTTTACCATTCAAGTCGGATCATTTCATGAGCGTGCCAATGCCGAGCGATTGCGTGAACGCTTGAGAGCGGCGTATTCTCCCACTTTTGTTAAACGCTATGACACCGCCAACGGTACCTTTTATCGAGTTCACGTAGGCAAGGTATCCGGCGAAGAAGCCGCGAAGGAATTTGGCGAGCGGTTGCGCTCGAGTGAGGGAGTTACACCGATGGTAATTCGGCTCGACGATACTTTTTCGGAAGCGGGGGAAAATTAATGAGCGCCGACTGTCTATTCTGCAAAGTCGCAGCAAAACAAATCCCCGCAAAAATTGTGTATGAAGATCCAGATGTTTTTGCTTTTGAAGATATTGGACCGCAAGCGCCCACACATTTGTTGATCTGCCCGCGTAAACACATCGTTTCGCTGGAAGATGCTAGTGACCAGGATGAGCTGATGCTCGGGCACTTGCAGACGGTGGCCGCAAAGCTCGCCCGGGAGAGGAAGTTGACGGAAGGTTTTCGCACCGTGATAAACACCGGTCGCAATGCCGGCCAGTCTGTGCTTCATCTCCACCTTCATTTATTGGGCGGCAGAACCATGCGATGGCCGCCGGGTTAGTAGTGCAGGCCAACGACAACAAAATGTAAGCACGAAATGAATTCATGAATAAAAAGGGACGCTACGAACGTCAAGCAGCGTCCCTTTCTTGGAATTTAACGCTCTAATCCGACACCGCTATTGGGGCGTCAGGATAATATCGTCGAATGCCAGGGTGTAACCTGAACTGCCAGGATTCTTCCCAACCACCGTAAATGTAAAAGGATAGTTTCCGGCGCTCGGAAAATTCACAACTCCCAAATCGGTTACAGCGTATGCGTCTGCGGTCGCGACGAACTGGTCTATGGGAGGCCCAATGGCGGCATTGTTTATCGCCGTTTGCGCGATGCCGCGGGGTTGATACTGCTTGTAGGAAACCTTCACATCATACGCACCAGGAGCAGGGACGGTGACGGTGAACGTTTCGTTGTCCCCCACATTGGCGGAGTAGAACATGGTGCCCAAACCGTCCGGAAAATTCTGGTAGCTGAATACTTGCACAGGTGGTCCGGAAGTCGACGCGGTTGCTGCCAGGCTCGCGGTTTGAACAATCAACGGAGCCTTACCGCTAGCTGAGTTGGTATATGTCCAGGTTAGGATCTGCTGTGTCGCTGTCATACCCCCGGTGGCGCCGGTGAACCCGACATAAGCGGTGGTCGCGCCCATGGTCGCAGGAATATTGACGGGCCAGCTGGTCGTGAACGTCTGCGTCGAATTCGAAGTATCCGTTATAGTCATCGTCAAAGTGGCGCCGTCATAAGTCATATGCACTGCCATGACGTCCCCAGACAGAAGGTTGACTCCGCCACCTAGGTTGGTCGCCGGGACCGTAGGGACGGCTCCATTGAGATACAGACCTGTCGAATTAGTTCCTTCCGCCGCGTTGTTGTAAATATCAAATTTTACAGCGACGCTGTTCGCCAGGCCTGCATAACCCAAACTGCCTCCGGCGGCACCTAGAGCAGTTGGCGCTGTTCCCTGAATCGTGAAGGTAATGCCGTCCGCGCCAGGATTTGTTATTTGAAACGTGAAATCGTTCGTGAAGCTCTGAACATTTACCTTTTGGTTCCAGAACGCGCTACTGTTTTGAAAGCCCGCAGAAGTATCGCTGAGCTGGAGGCGGTTGCCGGCCAGTGCTGCATTCCCATTGAACTGCATTCCCGTGGCAGAGAACCCGGAGCCAAAATTTATTGTGCTGGTTCCACCACCGCCCCCGCCCGGGGCTCCGCCGCCACCTCCGCCGGGTGGCGTAACAGGAGGCGTCGTCCCTGAGGTCAGCGTCCAATTGATGATGTCTTGAATGGCGCTCAAACCGCCAGTCCCTGCCGTAAACCCAACAAAAGCCGTATTTGCGCCGACCACTGAAGGGATATTCACTGGCCACGCGTACGTGAAGGTAGCATTTGCAGTCGGATCCGTGATGGTCATGGTCAGATTCGTTCCGTCATAGCCCATCTGGACGTTCATCACATCACCACTGTGCAGATCGATGCCACTACCGGTCAGATCGACGGATGGCGTAGTGGGAACCGCGCCATTGATGTATAAGCCAGTCGAATTCGGTCCTTCGCCGGCATTGTCATAAACGTCGAATTTGATCGCTACGCTTTTCTGCGACAGCGCGCCGCCCGAACCATTGCCGTATCCCAGGGCACCGCCAGAGGGACCTAAGGCAGCGGTATTGTTGCCCTGAATCGCAAACGTAAATCCATCCGCAGTTGGGTTACTCCCGGCGATCTGGAAACTAAAATTGGTCGTGAATTGTTGGATGTTGACCGGCGAGTTGTACCACGCTGTCGCAGCTTCGCTTCCACCGCCGTCCGTCAGCCGCAGTCTCGTTCCGTTTAATGTAGCGCTGCCATTGAGGGCTATCGCTCCTGCGGTGAAGCCGGATCCCCAATTGACGCCGCCCGCTCCACCAGACCCGCCTCCACCAGACCCGCCTCCGCTAGAGCTAATCGTATACGTACCAGTGGAGACGGAACTGTTCGAGAAGCCGCTAGCGACTGTGAGGGCCTTTATAGTCTGCGTAGCACTGACCGGAATAGCATTCGAGTAAAGTGTTGACGAAGACGTAGGCGTCGAACCATCCGTGGTGTAGCGGATTGCGGCACCAGGGGTTGGCGTCGAAAGGGTTACCGACTGAGCTGCAGTATAGCTTCCAGAAGCAGGCGAGAAGCTCGGAGCAGTGGACGTGGCCTGCTGCTGTGTACCGCTCAGGAAGCTCCAGGTCTGAATGTTTTGAGTGGCTGTTAATCCTCCGGTGCCGCCGGAGAATCCTACGTAAGCGGTGTTGCTGCCGATGACCTGGGGAATGTTGATCGACCAACTGGTGTTGTACACCGCCCCAGTCGTCACATCGGTGATGGACATCGCGAGGGTGACCCCGTTATAGGTCATATGCACGGTGAACTTATGGCCGCTGTGCAAATCAATGCCTGAAGAGGAGAGATCGCTAGCTGGCATGGTTGGCAGCGCGCCGTTTTGGTATAGGCCAATGGAATTAACGCCCTCTCCACCGTTGTTGTACAAATCAAATTTCACCGCCACGCTGTTCCCGATACCGGCGTAACCTAAACTTCCTCCCGAGATTCCCAGGGCAGTTAAACCACTATTTTGAATGGTGAAAGTCATGCCATCGGCATTGGGGTTCACCAATTGAAACGCAAAATCATTCGTGAACTGGGTAATGGTTTGCGTCGTATTAAACCACGCACTACCACCTTGATTTGAACCACCATTTGTTAACTGCAGAAGGCTATTACTCAACGCGGCGCTTCCATTGAAGGTCATGGAACTTTGTGCTGAGCCGAAACCGCCGCCAAAGCTGATCGTCGATCCCCCCGACGGCGTTTGCAGATTATAAGTTTCCGACGCAACTGCGCTGGGCAGATATCCGGAAGCGCTTGCGAAGGCTTTGATCGATTCGCTTGCGGTAACGTTGATCGGTCCAGTGTATTTTGTGGAGGACGTCGTAGGGGTGCTGCCGTTGGTGGTGTAGAAAATGGATGCACCTGGAGTGCTGTCCGTCATCGCGACGGAAACCGACCCCGTGAAACTCTGACCTCCAGGGCTTAACACCGGGGTTGCAGCTTGTGGCGCTGCACCCAGGAGCCCATAGACACTCAAAAAGTTTGAAGTGCCGACGTAAACTTTTCCATTGGTGATGGTGGGAACGACAAACTTGGTAGCGCCGCCAGGATTGTCGCGGCTGGAATTTTGATTGCTGCTATAGAGTGTGTTGGACACATTGATTGCGTTATGCGCCAGCAATACGGCTGAACCCCCAGAAGTGTATGCGCTGGTCAAGACGTCCCAAACAATACCGTTACTATTACCATTTGAAGAAATCGACGGTGTAGCTCCCGGGAAGCCTCCATTCTCAGAGGAGGCCGCTGTCAAGCTGTTAATGATGCCGTTGGAAAACGAAAACGAACTCAAGTTGTCGTTACTAGCCCAGAAGTATAAATGTCCATTCCAATAGGCGGCAGAACCAAAGAGACCGCCGAGCTGACCTGTAACTTCCTGAACGATGTTGTCGCCGTTGGAGTTGAATCCGCCGAGATTATCGCGGTCAACCAGGTAGATTCGCCCCTCCTTACCCGCTTGCACCATGAGATGGGTATGCCCACCGGATGATTGATCGGGAAGCAACAGCACGCCGCCAGAGCCCAAATCTAGATCCCTATTACTGAGGTCCAGCTGATTGAAGGCGGTAAATTGATCACTGACGCTTATCCCGCCGCCGCTGGTCTCGAGGCGAAGTAGGTCATCGCCATAGTTCATGCTGGCGTCGTACGGAGGCCCTGCGCTAAAAGCTCCATTACCCGTAGCCACGAACAGGCGACCTGAATTAATAGTGTCGGCGGCCAAGCCCGCGCCCGACATCCAAATGCCAGAGGCTGCTCCGTTTGGAGTTGCACAGAAAGCGCTGGTTTGCCGTAGGGTTGTCGCGTCATAGGCCAAGATCCAGCCGTGATAAGGCCCTTGGTCGCCATGGGCCGCAAACGCGATGTACACGATACCGTTGAGCAGCAGCAGTCCGGCGCGGTTATTTTCCAACTTTGCATCGAAGCGCAACACGTCGCCTGAACTACCGTTACCATTTCCATTCACTTGTGCGGAAAGGGTAACGGGAGAACCAGATTTTTCCGCGCCGGTGGTGATGTCGAGAGCATGCAGGCGCTGAAAATAATTGCCGTTCTCCCTGGTTTTGCCCACCACATAAAGAGTATTCGAGGCAGCGTCGATCACAGGAGTAGCTGTGATGCCAATTTCGGGATTTATGTCGTCAGTGCCGACATCACCGTTAGGG
>Ga0209526_10002819_pt1 | contig 11754 bp, 11 predicted proteins | sample JacPinW_OM2H0_M1_FD_188566 | JGI IMG/M metagenome (GOLD analysis project Ga0209526, IMG submission 188566) | Forest soil microbial communities from Algoma, Ontario, Canada - Jack Pine, Ontario site 1_JW_OM2H0_M1 (SPAdes) (version 2) | ecosystem: Environmental > Terrestrial > Soil > Boreal...
TCGAAGGCGTGCCCGAAGTGGTCGACCTCAAGCGTGAAGTGCTGGCGGCGGCGTCACAGCACGTCGGTCCTGAGGTCATCATCGCCTCGACCACCTCGACGATCCTGGTCGACGATCTCTCCGGCGCCGTCGAACACCCCGGCCGCTTCCTCAATGTGCACTGGCTCAATCCGGCCTATCTGATCCCCCTGGTCGAGATTTCGCCGGGGAAAGCGACCGATCCGGCCGTGATCGCCGAGGTCAAGGCGCTGCTCGAGGGCATCGGCAAGGTACCGGTGGTCTGCGCTGCGACGCCCGGCTTCATCGTGCCCCGGATCCAGGCGCTCGCGATGAACGAGGCGGCGCGGATGGTGGAGGAAGGCGTCGCCAGCGCGGAAGATATCGACAAGGCAATCCGCTTTGGTTTCGGCTTCCGCTACGCGGTGCTCGGGCTCTTGGAATTCATCGACTGGGGCGGCGGCGACATCCTCTATTACGCCAGCCGCTATCTCGAAGACGCGCTTGGCAGCGACCGTTATCGCGCGCCCGAAGTGATCTCGCGCAACATGCGTGACGGTCGCATTGGGCTACGCACCGGCGCCGGCTTCCTCGATTATTCCGGCCTCGATGTCGACGCCTATCGCGAGCAGCGCCTGGCCGCGCTGGTCGACATGCTCAGGCACTTTGGGCTGGCCCGGCCGCCTGTTCTCGACGAGGATTAGCCGAACACATCCTGCAGCACGCCTTCGCGCACCACCGCGACGCCGTCGAGTTCGATCGTCGTACCCATCATCGGCAGATCGAAATGCCCCGCGGTATAACGTCCGGCGAATTCATTGGCGCCAGTTGAGAACAGAAAATTGCCCGCGACCGCCCGCAATTCGGTGCCGTTGGTATCGCGCTGGTCATACATCGACAGCGCCTCATAGCGCGCGGCCGGGTTCATGCCGAACCCGACATGCGACACCGCATAGGCCTCGCGGTCGCCCCAGGCCGCGAGATAGGCGCGCATCATCGCGGCATCGGCGCCTTCGCCTGAGAGATCGGTGACGTAGTCGTCCCTGAGCGTCATCTTGACCGGCGAGGTCAGGTAACGCTTGAAGGTGAGATTGATATCGCCGGCCGCCATGACCAGGGTGCCATTGACGGTGCCGCTTTTGGGAAAGCTGACGACGATGCCGCCCGGCCAGTGCGCCAGCGTACCGGGCTTGTCGGTCCAGCCCCAGACGCCGACGGTCGAGGCGCCGGCCATGTCGACATCGAGTTCAGTGCCAGCCTTAGAAGTCACGCGCATCCTCTTGGTTCCGCGCAGCATCCTTGCCGCCGCCCGTACCCGTTTTTCCAGCGTCGTATCCGGCACCATGCGCTCCAGCGCTTCCGGGTGCTCGTTCGAAATCACCAGAATGCGCGCGCCGGCTTTAAGGATTTCCGGTGTCTCCACCGCATGCATCAGGCCCTCGATGGTGCAATCGACGACGAAGCCCGCCTGCTGTAGCGCTGTGACGACCGGTGCCAACCGTTGAATGGCTTCGCTCGCGCCGGTGGAGCGGATCGGCACAATCTGCCGGTTGCGCGGCGTCGGTACGACGACATGAAACGGCCTTGCGCCCATCCGCAGCAGCGCAAGCTCGGCGAGATGGACATTGAGAGCGCGCGACTGGGTCTCCGAAAGGATGGCGGCGGTGTCGCCGGATTTGACCGCGCAGCGCTCAAAGATCTCGCAGAACGCGTCGATCCATTTCGCTTCGATGCGATCCGCCAGCATGACCTATCTCCATTTCGAAAATTGCATCAGACTTCCGGAAAGCCCCGCAGCAGAAACGATCTTAACGCTTCGAGCGCGCCGTTAAGGATCAGTCCCAACAACGAGATCGTGATCAGAGGCACGAACATGTCGACCGCCTGAAAGGTGCGCGCTGCGGTAACCAGGAGGTGACCGAGACCGTCGGTCGAGGTGATCATCTCGGCCAGGAACACCACGATACAGGAAATCACCAAGCCGATGCGGCAACCGGTGAGGATCGACGGCATCGCCGCCGGCAGTACAACCTTGAACAGGATTTCGCGGGGCGACGTGCCGGCCGCCATCGCCGACCAGATCAGCTTCTGCTCGACCATCGAGGCGCCGTAGTAGGTCGAAAGGAGAATTGGAAACAGCGCATCCGCGGCAACCAGCGTGATCTTCGATTCGTGGCCAAAGCCGAGCAACAGTAAGAGCGCCGGATAGAGCGCGACTTTCGGCAACGGCGCCAGCACCCTCACCAGCGGACGCACAACCGCGTTGACGGCAGGATTGGCCGCCGCCGCTAGTCCGATACTGACGCCGAGAACCACGGCGATCGCAAATCCCGCGAACAACCGAAATAGCGTAGCGGCGATCTCCTGCTGGAAGGTGCCGGTCACAAGTTGTTGCGCGAGCCGCGCGAATACGAGGCCAGGCGGCGGCAACAAGGTCACCGGCGCGTAGCCGAACGACACCAGCGCCTGCCACACTGCGATCAACAGCGCGATCGGCACCAGGCCAAAGAGAACATCTGAAGTTAGCGCGCGCGTCTTCATGAAAAGCTCAGGGGGATATCGAACTGCGGCTCCGACCATTTCACCAGCCGGGCGCGCATTCGTTCGAACAAGGCGTCCAGGCCAATGCCCATTGCGCCGACAATGATGATCATGGCGAACACGGTATCGTACTGGCCCATGTCGAGCGCGTTGAACAGGATGTTTCCGGCGCCGGATTGCCGCGCGATCATCTCGCTGGTGATCATGGTGATCAGCGCCAGCACCAGCCCGGTGCGGCAACCCGTCAAGATTTCCGGCAATGCCGCAGGCAGCACGATCCGGATCAGGCGTTGCGGCGCCGACAATCCCATGGCGGCGCCCGACCACAGCATCTTCTCCTCCACCGCCTTTGCGCCTTCAAAGCTGTGATAGATCACCGGCAGGCTGACGCCGAGAAAGATTACGAGTGTCTTTGCGATGTCGCCGACGCCGAGCCAGAGCATGATGATCGGCATCAAGGCCGCCTTCGGCACCGGATAGATCACCATCAGCAGCGGATTGAAGAACGACGCCACGGCGCGGCTGCGGCCCATCATGAGCCCAAGCGGAATGGACAACGCGACCGCAAGGCTAAAGCCGACCGCCATGCGGCGCAGCGATGCCAGGATGTTGATCAGGGATTCCTTGTCGCCGAGGATCGACGGGATCGCGCGGATCGCTTCGATCGCGGTCGGGAAGCTGTCGTTGTTCAGCGCGAGCGAGGCAAGTTGCCAAACCGCCAGCAGGCCAAGACAGGCGAGTACGGGCGCAGCGCGGGTGAGCATGGCGCGAGGCGACATCATGGCCGCAACCCGGTCTCGTCGCCGTCGTCGAACATGCGCTCGATGTCGACGACGTATTTCTGGTAACGGGGGTCGAGCAGGAGCTCGGTGCGGCGACGCGGGCGCGGCAGATCGATATCGACGATCTGCCTGATGCGGCCCGGCGAGCGCGTCATCATCACGACCTTGTCCGACAGGAACACCGCCTCCTCGACCGAATGGGTGACGAACAGCACGGTCTTGCGATCGCGCTCCCAGATGTTGAGCAGGTCGTTCTGCAGCCGCGTGCGCGTGTGGGCGTCGAGCGCGCCGAACGGTTCGTCCATCAAGAGCACGGCGGGATGATAGGCGAGCGTCCGCGCCAGCGCGACGCGCTGCTTCATGCCCCCCGACAGTTCCTTGGGGTAAAAATCCTCAAAACCCTTCAGCCCGACCATCTCGATCAACGCGCGGCTTTGCGCCTCCGCGTCTGCAGGACGCACCCGTTGCTGACGAGGGCCGTACATCACATTGCCAAGGACGCTCTTCCACGGAAACAGCGCGAACTCCTGGAATACCGGCCCGCGATCGGGACCCGGGCCCACGATCACCTTGCCCTTCATCTTCGCCGAGCCTTGGGTCGGGCTGACAAAACCGCCGACGATGTAGAGCAATGTCGATTTTCCGCAGCCGGACGGGCCAAGGATGGAGACGAAGGCGCCATCTTCGATCGTGAGCGAGATATCCGACAGAGCGAGATGGTTTTGACGCCCTGAAGTCTGGAACATTTGCGAGACGTGGTCGATCTCGATCATGGCGGATGCGGGCTTGCGCGCCGGCTTAAGCTCCGCCTGAACATTCGATCGCGATGGCAACACCGTCATTCCCGCTTCTCTGGCACAATGACCTTCCCGGCTTTCACTGATCGGAGGCAACATAGCGGAAAACCGCCGGCATTGGCGATTTGGCTTTCCGGCCGGCGGCGCCTGCTTCTAATCGAACCACGGCCACTCCGCCGCACCCGCGTGCGTGACCGCACCGCCCGGGGCTTGCCCGACCAGACGAGCATATTTGGCGAGCGCGCCGGCGCGATGCCGCGGCGGCCGCTGTTTCCAGGCCTGCCGCCGCCGGGCGAGTTCTTGCTCGTCAATCAGAACGTCCATTTGCCGTGCGCCGGCATCGATCCTGATGCGATCGCCGTTGCGCACCAGCGCTAGCGGGCCCCCGATAAAGGATTCCGGCGACACATAGCCGATGCACATGCCGCGCGTGGCGCCGGAAAAACGTCCATCGGTGATCAGCGCGACCTTCTCGCCCATCCCCTGCCCGTAGATCAGCGCGGTGACGCCGAGCATCTCGCGCATGCCGGGACCGCCGACCGGACCCTCGTTGCGGATCACGAGCACTTCGCCAGGTGCATAGTTGCGGTTGCGGACGGCATCGACGCAGGCCTCTTCGTCTTCGAACACGCGCGCGGTGCCCTCGAATACGAGGTTGTTCAGGCCAGCGACCTTGATCACGGCGCCATCGGGACAGAGGTTGCCCTTGAGCACGGCCACGCCGCCGTCCGGCATGATCGGCTTGCTCACGGAATAGATCACCTCGCCATCGGGCGCATTGGCGCTGCGATATTCCTCGGCGATCGTCTTGCCCGATATCGTGAGGCAAGTGCCGTCGATATGACCGCTTTCAATCAGCGAGCGGATCACGACGGCGGCGCCGCCGATGTCATAGACGTCCTTGGCGGTATATTTGCCGCCCGGGCGCAAATTGCCGATCAGCGGCGTCCGCGCGAACACCTCGCCGACATCGTCGAGGGTGAAGGTGATGCCGGCCTCGTTGGCAAGCGCCGGCAAATGCAGCGCCGCGTTGGTCGAGCCTCCGGTGGCGGCGACAATGGCCGCACCGTTTTCCAATGATTTCCGCGTCACGATCTCGCGGGGCAGCGGACCGCCTCGCTCCAGCATCTCCATCACAAGGCGTCCGGCGTGACGCGCAACCTGCGCGCGCTCGTCATAGACGCCCGGGATCATCGACACGTTGGGCATCGTCAGTCCCATCGCCTCGGAGACCATCGCCATGGTATTGGCAGTGAACTGCCCGGCACAAGCGCCGATCGTCGGCAAACAGGCGCGCTCGATGCCCTCAAGCGTCGCCTGGTCGATTTCGCCGGTCATGAAACCGCCGACCGCCTCGTAGGAATCGAGCACGGTCAGCGTACGTCCCTGGAACCGGCCCGGCAGCGCGCTGCCGCCATAGATAAAGATCGAGGGCACGTTGCAGCGGATCATCCCCATCATCACGCCGGGTAGCGTCTTGTCGCAGCCGCCGAAACCAATCAGGGCGTCGTAGGCCAGGCCATGAACGACGGCCTCGATCGAGTCGGCGATCAACTCACGCGAGAACAGGGAGAATTTCATCCCCTCATGGTTCATGCTGATGCCGTCGGAGACGGAAATGGTGGTGAACTCCCGCGGCGTGCCGCCGGCCTCCGCGATGCCCGCTTTCGCGGCCTCGACCTGGAAATCATGGGTCATGTTGCAGGGCGTCTGCTCGCCCTTCATGCTGACCACCCCGATCATGGGTTTACCGAGCGCCGCGTCGTCGAGCCCCATCGCCCGCATGAAGGCGCGGTGAGGCGCCCGATCAAGGCCGTCGGTGGTCACGCGGGATCGCCATTTCTTCATGCGCACAAGTTCTCCGGACGGTCCGGCCGCACAACGCGTAAACTTTGCCGCCGTCTGCTATTGCAGCGGCGCGACGATGGTCGGGTGCTTGAACTGCGCGACGTCGAGCTTCGGCAGCATTCCGGTCTCGGCGTAGATGTCATACATCTTCTGGATCGCCGGGAAATTCGGCGCAGCACCGGGATCGCGCCCGAAATCATTATCCTTGAGGAGATAGGTGTCGAGCACCGGTATCGGCGCCTTCAGCACTTCAGAAACGACTTTTAAAGTCTCTTCGCGGTTGGCGAGCGCTTTTTTCATGCCGGAGGTGATGTCGCGCACGTAAGCCTTTGCCAAATCGGGATTCTTGTCGACGAAATCGGCGCGGCAAGCTTCCAGAATATGGACGATATTCGGCATGGCCTGATTAAGCGAAAACAGCTTGCGGGTACCGCCCTTGGCCTCGGCGCGCGCCGCGAAAGGCTGGTTCATGTTGACGGCGTCGACGCGGCCCTGACGCAGCGCATCCTCGGAGACGGCAAAGCCCACCTCGACCAGCTTGATGTCCTTGGCGGGATCCAGGCCGTTCTGCTTCAGAAGCATGTTGAACGGCCCCTGGGTGCCGCCGCCGATCACGGATATGCCCACCGTCTTGCCCTTGAGATCGGCAATGGTCTTGATCGGCGAGTCATCCATGACCGCCCAATAGACGGAAAAGCCGCCTGGTTTCTCGAACACATGCTGCGCGACGATGTAGGCCTTCAGATTGCCGCCCACCACGCCGTTGGCCAGCGACAGCGGCGCCTGGGTCGCGCAATCGAGCGCGCCGGCCGCCAGCGCCTGCGTCATCGGCGCGGTACCCTGGAACTGCGTCCATTCGATATTGTAGGTCTTGCCAAGATCGGGGAATTCCGCAGGCCGGCGCATCATCCAGTATTTCGATTCCTCGGCTGGAATGGTCCAGCCGACGCGGATCGTCTGCTGGGCCTGCGAGGCGGCCAGATTGCCAAGAACGCAAGCCACCGCCCCGGCTGCCAGGACCAACCTCGAAACCATACGCATCTTCGCCACTCCGTTCTGTCCGGCGCCGACAGGCCCCATCGCCATCGTTTGAGCGGTAAACCTTTCATGGTTCAAACAATCAGGCAAGCCATTGGAGGCTCGTCCGGATTCGCCCGATATGGCCAGGATTTGTGCTAAGGCGCTTACGAAGCAGGCGTTTCGACAATGAAGGAGAAGCGGAATGACCGGACAAGGAGCCGAAAAGCTCGGCTATCTCGGGCTTGGGATGATGGGATTTCCGATGGCGCGGCGGCTTGTCAACGCAGGCTATGATTTGGCGGTCTGGAACCGGTCGGCCGGCAAGGCGGCTGCGCTGGTCGAGGCCGGCGCGAAGCTCAAGGCCCATCCCGGCGAGGTCGCTGCCACAGCGAGCATCCTCTTCATGTGCGTCACCGACGCTGCTGCCGTAGAGGAAGTGGTGTTCGGCGGCAACGGTCTTGAGGCGGTGAACGGCGCTGGAAAGCTGGTGGTGGATTTTTCATCGATTCATCCGGATGCGGCGCGCGATATCGCTGCGCGACTAAAGGCCAAGAACGGCATGGGATGGGTCGACGCCCCGGTGTCCGGCGGCACCAAGGGCGCCGAGGAAGGCACGCTTGCGGTCATGGCCGGCGGCGACGCCGCGGACGTCGAAAGGGTGAGGCCCTATGTGCTCGCGATGGCGCGAAGGCTCACTCATATGGGCCCGACCGGCGCGGGCCAAACCACGAAACTCTGCAATCAGGTGATCGTCGGATGCGCCATGGCTGTGCTCGCGGAAGCGACGCGGCTTGCGGTGAATGCCGGGATCGATGCAGGCCGGCTGCCGGAGGCGCTGACCGGCGGCTTTGCCGATTCGATTCCGCTGCAATTATTCGTGCCGCGCATGGTGCAAGGCATTCATTCGCCGCCGCTCGGCCATATCGCGACGATGCTGAAGGATCTGGACACGGTGGCCGATGTTGCGCGCAAGACGTCGAGCCCGGTGCCGATGGCGACGCTGGCAGGACAATTGTTCAGGCTGGCCAAATCGTTGCGCGGCGCGGATGCCGATGCGCTGGAGATCTACAAGCTGTCGGCTTCACACATGGGTTGAGGCTGAAATGTCAACCTTCGACCTGGCAGGGATCCCACATTTGCTGATACCTGGGATCGGTCTTCTTCGTCTGATCGGTAAGCACCCCGCGCCTGGCCGTTGACTTCCCCTGCTTTGCGATCGGGCTGAGCCGTGCCTTTGAAAAATGCGCTGCATTCGTCGCCCCGGCGGCCGCCGTGACCGGCACCGATTGGGCCTGCGCCGTCGCGACCGCCAAGAAACCAATTGCGGCGGCAGCGAGGACCGTTACAAATGCCTTGTGCATCGAGGTCTCCAGAAGCTCAGGTTGCGCTGCAATGTATAACCCCACCCGCGTTAAAACATCTCCCGAATTGGCCGTTCCCGACCAAATGAAGGCCTGGGTCCTGGGCGGCCCGGATGAACTTTTGCTGCGTGACAAGCCCACTCCCGTTCCGGGACGTGCCGAGGTTCTGGTGCGCATTGACGCAGTTGCAATCTGCGCGACCGATCTTGAGATCATCCATGTGGGGTCGCCCGCCCGTATTCGGGGCGGCCTGCCCTTCAACAAGAATTTTACGCCGGGCCACGAATATATGGGCACGGTCGCAGCCCTCGGGCCTGACGTCGACGAATTCGTGATCGGCGAGCGCGTGACCGTGGAAATCCATGCAGGCTGCGGCCAGTGCAAGCGCTGCCGCCAGGGCATGTACACCTCCTGCCTCAACTATGGGAGACCCGAGAAGGGGCACCGCGCCAACGGCTTCACCACCGACGGCGGCTTTGCCGAATACGCCGTCAATCACATCAATACGCTGGTGCGGGTGCCCGACACCATGAGCGACCCCGAGGCAACGCTGGTCGTCACCGCCGGAACCTCGATGTACGGCCTGACCGAGCTGGGCGGGCTGGTTGCCGGCGAAAGCGTGGTCGTGATCGGCCCGGGTCCGATCGGATTGCTCGCCGTTGCCGTCGCCAAAGCGCTCGGCGCAAGCCCGGTGATCCTGACGGGAACGCGCAACAAGCGCCTCGCGATCGGTCAGGAGCTAGGTGCGGACCGTGTCGTCAATATCAACGACGAGGACGCGGTCGAAGTCGTCAAGCAGCTCACCGGCGGGATCGGCGCGGACTATGTCATCGAATGCGCCGGCTCCGAAGCGACCATCGATCAGGCCATTCACATGACCAACCGCGGCGGAAAAATCTGCCTCGCCGCGTTCCCGCACGAGCCGGTAACGACGGATATCGCGCACCTCGTCAGGAACAACATCTATGTCTACGGCATTCGCGGTGAGGGTCGCAGCGCAACTCACCGTGCGCTGGAACTGATGGCCGAAAAGCGCTTCGATGCGACCAGGATTCACACCCACACATTCCCGCTCGCCGACCTGCCGACCGCGCTTAGATATGCACGCGAGCGGGTCGAAGACGCCATCAAGGTCGTCGTGATCAACAAGCAGGCAAGCGCGATCGCCAGGGCAGCGGAATAGAAAACAAAAAAAGCCCGCCCACAAATGTGGGCGGGCTTTTTTCATCACTTCGGAAAAATGGTTTAACTCTGCTCAGACCGAGCAATAGCGCTCCTTGATGCCGTTGTCGGCCAGGAGCTCCTGCGCGGAAGCCTGGTGGACCACCACCCCCTGATCCATCACACAGGTGCGGGCGGCGAAGCGCGCCTGAAACCCCCTTACCGGGCAATCATGCGATTCCACCGAGATAGAGCCGCTTGACGATGTCGTTGCCTCTCAATTCGTCGACCGAACCGGCGGCGACGACGATCTCACCATGGACGATGATGTAACCGCGGTCGGCGATCCGGATCGCCTGATTGAAGTTCTGCTCTGCCATCAGTACCGTCAGGCCGAGATGCCGATTGAGCTCGCCGATCTTGGCGACGGTCTGCGAGACCAGCAGCGGCGACAGGCCTACCGAAGGCTCATCGATCAACAACAGGCGCGGCGACGACATCAGCGCGCGCGCGATGGCTAGCATCTGTTGCTGTCCGCCTGACATAGTGCCGGCGAGCTGGCCCTGTAGCCCCTTGAGGGCCGGAAATGTCTCGAAGGCGAGCGCCAGGTTGTGATCGATGTTGCGCCGGGCGGCCTTGCGGAACGCACCGAGCATCAGATTCTCCAACACCGTCAGCTTGGGAAACAGCCGTCGCCCCTCGGGAACCAGCGCCACGCCGAGATCGACGATCGCCTCAGTCGACAGCCTGGTCAGATCGTGCGCCTTTCCGTCGATCGTTAGCGACATGCTTCCGCGCTGTGGCCGAACCAGGCCCGCGATGCACTTCATCAGCGTGCTCTTGCCGTTGCCGTTGGTGCCCAGCAACGCGACGGTCTCGCCAGCCTCGACGTTGAGCGTGACTCCGCGCAGCGCCTTCACGGCGCCGTAGCCCGCATCAAGGTCATTGATGGCAAGGCTAAGTGCCAAGGTAGGCCTCCTGCACGCGCTGGTTAGCCATGACCTCGGACGGCGTACCGATCGCTATGATCCTGCCGGCGTCGAGACACATCACGCGGTCCGAGAAACGCATCACCGCCTGCATGATGTGCTCGATCATGATGATGGTGATGTCCTGACCCGCAAGACTCATGAGGAGATCAAGCACCTCGTCGACTTCGGAGCTGGAAAGGCCGGCCATGGCCTCGTCGGAAATCAGGAGTTTTGGGTGCGTCGCCATCGCGCGGGCGAGTTCCATCTTGCGCAATTCCACTTGGCTGAGCTTAGTGGCCGACACGTCCGCCTTCGGCGCGAGACCCATCCGCGTCAGGATGGACATCATGGTGTCGCGTCGTTGCGCAGCCGAGACGATTTCGTCCGTGACCGCCGCGAAGTCGAGCGCGACCATGAGGTTTTCGGCAACGGTCATGCTTTTGAACGGCCGTGGGATCTGGAAGCTGCGCGCAATGCCGCGACGCGTGCGCATATGCGGCTGCAAGCGCGTGATGTCCTCGTCGCGGAACGTCACAGTGCCGGGCTCGGTACGGAACGCGCCGGAAATACAATTGATCAGCGTCGTCTTGCCCGAGCCGTTCGGGCCGATGAGGCCGAAGCGCTCTCCCGGACGAATCTCGACGCTGACATTGTCGAGCGCGGTAAAACCGCCAAAACGCTTGGTAAGCGCTGAGATCCGCAACAAGGGCGCCTGGGTTTCGGGAGACATCATCCTTCACCCTCGCTGCGATTGCGGCGAACCCTGCGGATCAGGCCAATGATTCCCTCCGGTGCGAGCACCACGAACAGCACCAGCATCACGCCGAGCACCAGCAAATTCACTTCCGACGAGATGGTGACGGTCAGCAACTGTTGCGTCACGCCCAACAGGATTGCGCCGACAACCGGACCCGCCCAGTGCGCGGTCCCGCCGATCAGCGACATGGCGAGTACCGAGACGGAGTAATTGAGATTGAAGGCCGACGACGGATCCGCGTACTGGAGATACATGGCGGCGGGCGCACCGGCCGCGCACATCAGCGCGCCGGAGATGACGCAAGCCAGCACCTTTAGCCGCAGGGTCGGCACGCCCGTGCATTCCGCGGCGAGCTCGTCGTCCTTGAGCGCCTGCAGCCCGTGGCCAATCCACGAGCCCTGAATGTACCGCGCTATCGCGACCGCCAGCACCACGAGGAGCGCCTGAACGAAAAACAGCATCTGCACATAGCTGTTGAATGGGGCCATCACCGGCGGCCGCTGCATCTGAATGCCGGCC
>Ga0209526_10002820_pt1 | contig 11751 bp, 6 predicted proteins | sample JacPinW_OM2H0_M1_FD_188566 | JGI IMG/M metagenome (GOLD analysis project Ga0209526, IMG submission 188566) | Forest soil microbial communities from Algoma, Ontario, Canada - Jack Pine, Ontario site 1_JW_OM2H0_M1 (SPAdes) (version 2) | ecosystem: Environmental > Terrestrial > Soil > Boreal...
CACCTCGGCCCATTTTCCCGTGTCGGGATCGAGCGAGTACGCGGCGTTGGAGATCGCATCCCAGGTCTTCTTTGGTCCGATTCCCATCAAAGAGAACAAGAGCAGCGCCCCACGGCTCTTCACACTGGCCACGGCGTTGTTAGCCAGCGGCACCGGTAGCGGGTCGAATTTGGGCAGTGGAGCCGCGGACAGGAGTCCGGGTAGAACAACCAGGAGAACAGATCCGAAATGCATTTTCATCGCAGGAGATTCTAGACTACGAAAACGGCGGGCGAGGCCACCATTTAAGGGGGAAATCCTTCACCAGGCAACCCACCCTGCCCCGACGTGCAGTGACTAAGGATGTAGTCAATCTTCCAAATTTTGGAGTGTTGTTATCTAGTGCTATTGTTAGTCATAGCCGAAGTCCGCGGGCGACTTGTATCTTATTGAACCCAGACCTTTAACGCCTTGGAGGGCCACGTGCAGTTCAGGAATCCCGACTGTGGTTCCCACGGGTGTTGCACAGTCGGGTCATTTCCGTTGACATCGACAAGACAGCTTGGTTGTGTAAATGTAGCACGGCACTTCGCATCTTGCGGCTGTGCTCCATTTTCAAGGAGAGATGGCATGACGCGACGCATATTGGTTTTCGTTGCCTTAGCGGTGGTTTTCGCGGTCAGTTCCACCATGCTGGTCCAGGCCCAAGCAGGGGCCGCTGCCAGCATTACTGGCCGAGTCACAGACCCGGCGGGTGCTGTGATACCCGGCGCGGCGGTCGTGGCGGTCAACATCGCCACCGGCATTTCGAACAGTACCCAGACAACCTCTGATGGGATCTATTCTTTCCCCAACCTCACGCCCGGCGACTACAACGTCCGCGTGCCCGCGGCACAGAGCTTCAGTGGCGCAGAAGCCAAGGGCGTTCACCTGGATGTGGGCGCCACTAGGGATGTTGATTTCAAGCTGGCTGTGGCCGGTTTAGCCACTGCGGTGGAGGTCACTTCTGAAGCGCGACTGCTCGAGAGTACGAAGACCGACCTCTCCACCGTTATTAACGAAGAGGATGTTCGGCGCTTACCCATTACTTCTGCCCCGGTCGCTTTGGGCGTCAGTGGCGTCAACGGAAATATGAACGATTACGTCGGCTTGGCGGCAACTGCGCCTGGGGTACGCTTTGATACGAGCGGTAACTCCGGCGACGTGATTGGACCCGGCTCTTTCAACAACCGTGGCAATCTTTATCTCGTGGACGGGGGCAATATCTCCGACCAGGTGGTCTCTACCCGCGACGTGCCCGGCGCCTCGGTCGAGGAAGTGAGAGAGTTTGAGGTCCTCACCAATAACTACAACGCGGAGTACGGACAGGCGGGCGGGGTCATCTTGAACGTGGTAACCAAATCCGGCACCAATGGAATCCACGGTGACTATCACTTTTACGCCCGCGGACGAAACTTCTCTGCCTCCAATTTTTTCTACAATGCCGGACTGGCAAGCTCCGTCTGCGCCACCCCGCCGTGCTCGGTGGAGGGACTGGGGCGGGCGCCTTTCTTCAAGCACGAACAGGGCATCACAATAGGTGGCCCGTTCATCAAGGACAAGACTTTTTGGTTTGCCAGCTACGAGCGAGTCGCACAAGGCGTGCCGTTACAGTTGAGCCCGCCCACGGGCAGTATTGCCACCAATCAGCCCGACAGTGAATTAATGTTGTCCGCCCGGGTGGATCATCAACTCACCAGCAACAATCAGCTTATGCTGCGCTGGAATCAGCATCGTATCCTGCAGGACAACAGTCTGGTGCAGGTTCCACAGACCGCCGCCCCGGACGCTCTCGTGTCTTCGGTCGTGCATGACCACAGCCTTAATGGCTCGTTGACTTCGACCATTACTCCCCATTTGATCAATGAAGCTCGTATGTTCTGGCACCGATTCCTCAGCTTGACCCCCACCAAGTCAACCCTGCCTGGTTTGAGAGGGCCGAACTTTTACTTCCACGCGGCTTTTTGCTGCCCGCAGGGAGCCGACCAGAATCGCGTCCAAGGAAGCGACAACCTTTCATGGGTACACGGTTCGCATACGATCAAGGGCGGCGTTAGTCTGAATTACTTTCCCTACTTTTCGCTTTTCCAGCAGGTTCACTTCGGACTCTGGGATTTCAACAGTGCTTATCCCTTCAGCCAGCCTAACAACAGCAGCAACCCACCCATCCAGTACACCTTTGCCGCAGGGCCGGGCGCGGTTCGTGCCAAGGACAACATTTATGGCTGGTTCCTGCAGGATACGTGGAAGATGCGCCGAAACCTCACCCTCAACTATGGGTTGCGCTGGGACTATGAGGCGGGCGGTTTTAAAGGTGGCTATATACCCACTTCAGGTGGCGGCTGTCTTATGGCGAACGGTCTGATTCCCGCTTGCTCGAGCGATAAAAATAATTTCCAGCCACGAGTGGGAGTCGCTTGGGCTCCGCAATTTGAGCACGGACCGCTGCACTGGTTGTTCGGCGACCCGGATAAGTCGCTCGTGAGCTTGGGCGGTGCCGAAATATCCCAACTCGCCTATCTCAACATTTCTCTCGATTCGTTGAACTTTGATGGGGTCACATTGCTGACTGGTACGGTTGACCTCACTTGCACCACGACCCAGAGCTGCGGGCCCAACGAGCAAGCCGTTCTGGCCGCTTTTCCCAACGCGGTGCCCGATAGTGCACTGGTACCATTCAAACCGGCGGGATCATTTGGCCGGGTGCGGCCGATTTCCAACCATCTCCACAATCCCGAAACGCGCCAAACCAGCTTTACTATCAGGCGCGAGCTGACAAACTCAACCGTGCTGAGTGTCGGCTATGTAGGGGCCTTTGGATTTGGGCAGTATGGTGAGCGGGATACTAATTTCCCCAGCATTAACCCCGATCCAGCACATCCGGGCTTCTCCTACCTGGGATCAAGACCGAACCCAGCCTTCGGAGCGGTTCGCACTCAGGAGAACACAAGGACCTCCGCCTACCATGGGTTGATCATTGATGTAACCAAACGCTTTTCACATCACGTCCAGTTCCATGGTGGCTATACCTTCTCCAAACTGCTGGCATCGACGGAGGATTTCTACGGTCCATCGGAGCCGGGTGATCCTCGCAATGTGAGAGCAGAGAGAGGGCTGTCGTATAACGATGCTCGCCATGCGGTGAATTTTGGTTTCGTATTCGATTCGGAGCGGTTGATCAACACGGCAGTGGCCAAGCATATCTTCAACAATTGGCAAGTGGGACTGAACGGCAACCTGCACTCTGGGCAACCGTACGACGTGTCCACGGGTAACGCTGCTTTCAACGGGTCCAAGTTTTTCGGCTTGGGCGCAGAAACCTCTCAGCGCCCGAATGTGTTGGCCAACGGGGCCCTGAGCGTAACTAACATTCCTTCCTACGCCGGAGGTAACCTGAACATCAGCCCTTCGGGGGTTGCTGCGTGCGAAGCTGTTTACGGAGTTGGAAATTGCCCTGCAGCCACCACATTCAACGCCCCTGCGGGGGCCAGTGCGAGCGGCCCGGTGGACAGCTTCGACGGTTCAACGGTTGACTTTAAGGACCTTAGCGGGAACCTTGCGCGGAATGCCGGCGTTGGCGACCCATTCTACCGCTTTGATCTATCGTTGACGCGGACCATCCCTATCAGGGAGCGGGTTCGCATCGAGTTGCGGGCTGATTTCTTCAATGTGTTCAATCACACCAACTTCCTGGGCTTCAATGGGTTGGACGCCTTGACCAATTTCTCAGTTCCAAGCCCCACCATTCCCGTCGATCCGAACAACCCAAGCGGTCCCCAAATGGCAAACCCGAACTTCAATGCGAACTGCACCTCGTGCCTGAACCCATTTTCCGGGCAGTTTGTTGGGGTCAATGGACAGGCCCTGAGGATCCAGGACCTTCGGCAGGGGCGGGTCAGTTCGAAAAACAACATCAATCCAGGCTTGCAGGGCGTAGCGCCTTACAAATTCAATGGATTGGGCGACCCAACGGTGGCGGACATCGCACGCCAAATCCAGGTTTCAGTCCATGTGAGGTGGTAGCCGAATGTGATAGTTCTCTGTAGTGAGTAGGTTTGGGGCGGGCCGCGCAACGGTCCGCCTTTTTTGCGTGCCGACCATGTCCACTGCGATCTTTAAAGCCTCATCGGGCGCGGTCAATGTCACCGGCGTTGACTTCGAGAGTGGCCACAGCACGGTTGTCAACGGCCTGCGCGAAGACTTCAGCGGCTTCCTCATCAACGGCATCTCCAACAAGGGCCTCAGCTGTGTGTCAACACGTCCCCATTAAGACTCCGCTGAGTATGGAAACTGCGCCGGGCTCGATCACCAACCCGGTGACCAACACCGGTACCAAATCGAATGGGTGTGGCTACTTTACGACGACGAGCAACCGCCGTGCAATGAGTCACTTGCGTTAGGTTGGCCTGGTTGGAAGTGTAACTGAAGGGCGGGATATAAGAATATCCCCGGTTTTCGATCAGTGGCCGCGACCCTGCTCTGCCTTCTTAGCTGAATTCGCCAATGCAGTTCGTGATAATCGCTCCAGTCGATGCAGGGTGGTCTTCAGTTGGCGATACTGCAGAGCAGCCGCTTGGTAGAGGGGTGCGGCTTGTGGACTCAGTCTTACATTGACGGTCGTACCCTGGGCTTTATACGTCCACTCGAAATAGGGTCCGTGGCGCTTGGCGGGATCACGATGGCAAGCACATTGCGCTCGCCCACACTTCATCATCCTCTTGAGCACGGTTCCTTTGCAGAAGAAATCGAGCTGCTGGAGCTCCTGTTTTAGTTCCCGAAAACGTTGGGTGTAGCGATGAAGGATCGTAGCCTGCTGTCGAGATCGGCTCATCGGGGCTAGAAAAGACTCTAGAAAATGAAAAGATGTTCTTATACTACGGTAATAGTACCGTAGTATAAATGTCAACTGCCATTACAGCCTCGCTTCTCCTTCCCCCCATCCACCAAGGGAAAGCTGGGTTAGCATCCTTTCTCGCTCCTGATCGCCTATCCCCGGCTCGACAGGAGTTCGCCCTACTGGAGGCTTGGTTGTCTTCGACGCAAGCCTTGCAACTCCCCCTCCACCAAGTCGAAGGTCAGCAGCAGCCCAGAGGACGCGAGGTGCAGCGCTTGCTCCTGCAGGCACACATTCAACGCCGTGGCCTTGGGGATATAGGGCTTACCTTGCGCGTGACCGAAGAGACCGGGGAGGTACTCTACACCCATCGGCGGGTCCGGCAACGCTCTCTCAAGACCATCTTTGGGACGGTTACGATCGCCCGTATGAGTTACTCTCGAGTTGGGTCCCGCCGCATCTGTCCCCTCGATGAAGCGCTACAATTACCCGCCCGCTCGTTTTCGTACGAGCTGCAGAAGCGTTCCATCCGGGCTGCCGTGCAGGGTCCTTTCCATGAGTCCGTCATGGGCATCGCCGAGATTACCGGCGTGTCGATTCCCAAGCGCAGTTTGGAAGAAGTGCTCCTTGATGCTGCCCAGGACTTTGACGCTTTCTACCAAGAGAACGCCCCAGAACTGGATACCGGCTCGATCTTGGTAGCGGCGGTGGACGGCAAGGGCATTCCCATGGTCAAGCCCGAGGGGGCAAAACGGACGGTACGGCCCGGCAAGGGCCAGAAGGCCAATCGCAAACGAATGGCGACAGTGGCCACGGTCTTCAGCCGTGTCCCTTGGGTGCGCACCCCGGAGGAAGTGGTGCAGAGTCTGTTCCGTACCGGCCGCCCGCCTCAGACGGCCCAGCCGGCTCCCCCGCGTCCCGAGAACAAGCGGGTGTGGGCCAGTTTAGTCAAAGGAAAAGCTGCCGTCGTGGTCGAGGTCGCACAAGAGATGGATCGTCGAGACCCACAACGGAACAAGACGCGAGTGGCGCTCAGCGATGGCGAGAGAGCACTGCAGATCTTGATCGACCAGACCTTGCCCGTCACTTTAATCCTCGATCTGCTTCATGCGCTGGAGAAACTCTGGAAGGCGGCCTACGTGTTCCATCCTGAGGGTAGCCCGGAGGCAGAGTTGTGGGTCCGGATTCGCACCTTGCGGGTTCTCGGCGGGAAGGTAAGTCAGGTCGTCAAGGGCCTTCGCCAGAGTGTCACTAAGCTCCGACTTCGGGGCGTCAAGCGCGAAACTTTGTTGGGCGTAGCTGGCTACCTATACCGCAACCGCACTCGAATGCGCTATGACCAATACTTGGCCAAGGGCTGGCCGATCGCCAGCGGCCCCGTCGAAGGTGCTTGCAAGAATCTGATCAAAGATCGCATGGAGCGATCGGGCATGCGTTGGACCGAGGCGATGGCCGAGGCCATCGTCAAGCTGAGAGCCATCTATCTGAGCGGAGACTTCGATCGTTACTGGTCTTTTCACGTGGAAAGAGACCAGCAACGACTTCACCCACGCGGTCAATGGAGCGTCGTCGTAAAGTAGCCACACCCAGATCCAAAGCCATGGGTCATTCTGACATGATCGTCAGAGTTCGCGCGTGGAATATACAGGATTTCATAGTAGGTCTTCGCATCCGATCCGCTTTTCGGTATGCCGCACAACGAAAATTGTAGTAAGTACCTAATAACATTGCCTGTTAAGAGCATGCTGTTTTGGAACCAGACATGCCTAGTTTTGTGTATGGACAGGGACTGTTATCGCCATAAGCCTTCAGCGACATACCAGAGACACTTGAAGTGAGGAGAGGCGCAATGAAGTTTTTAACGCTTGTAGCGGTGGTAACCGTATCGCTAGTTTTGACAACAGCTTCCTTCGGGCAAGCCGAAGCCGGCACGATTGCAGGCACGGTGCGTGACGGCAGCGGGGCCTTGGTCCCGGGCGCCACCGTTACAGTCAAGAGTGTTTCTACTTTGCTTTCGCATTCCGGAGAGACCGGACAGTTCGGACAATACAAGATTCTAGGCCTGACGGCCGGACCCTACGAGGTCACGATCACCAGCAAAAATTTCGCGACCTACAAGACTCGCGCCGAGGTCACGGTGGGGGGCATCACGAATGTGGACGCGCAACTTTCTTTGGGTACCTCCACAACCGTGGTCGAGGTGGTCGGCGGCGGGGAAACGCAGGTCAACACGCAGAGCCAGGAATTGTCGCAGCTCATCGACAAGGATCAAGTGGAACAACTCCCCAGCTTGACGCGCAATCCGTATGACTTTGTTGCAGTTTCGGGCAATGTGAGCAACGGCGACCGCACCTCTAGCGGAGGCGATCAGAACTCGACCGGCCGCGGCGTGGGATTCAGCATTAACGGGCAGCGTTCTTCTGGCACCGAGATTCTGCTGGACGGAGTCGAAAACATCGACTTGTTTAACGCTACGTACGCGCAGCAGATTCCGGTCGATGCGGTGCAGGAGTTTCGCGTCATCACCAACAATTTTGATGTGCAGTATGGCCGCGCCGCGGGCGGCGTCGTGAATCTGACCACCAGGGCCGGCACCAACAACATCCATGGCTCGGCTTGGGAGTTTAACCGCCTCTCTGCCTACACCGCCAACACGTATGACAACGACGCGCACAACTCCCCCAAGGGCAGCTATACCCGTAATCAGTTTGGATATGCAGTGGGCGGACCTATTGTTAAGGATAGGCTGTTCTTCTTCCAGAACACCGAATTCACTCGTGTGCGCAGCAGTGCGAGCTTGAGTGCATACGTACCCACGCCGGAGCTGCTGGCGTTGTTGCCAGCGAACGTACAGGCGTATTTCACCGCGTACGGGGCTACCAACTTCAACTTCGCCAGCACACTAACGGCAGCAGACGTGGCGAGCGCTGTGGGAACCACGGGTGCTTTTAACACCATTCCCGCTGCAACCCCTGCGGTCGGTCTGGTGAACTTCACAGCACCTGCCGATGCAGGTGGCGGATTTCCGCAAAACACCCACAGGATTGTCGGCCGCCTGGATTTCACTCCAACTGGAAAGACCCAGATGTTCTTCCGCTACGGGTTGGAAAACGAATTCGACTTTTTGGGTGCCCACTATGCTGGTCCGTATCCCCAGTACAATGTTGGCGAATCGGACTACAATAATAGTGGTCTGTTTTCGCTTAGCCACACATTTACCAACACCCTTCTCGCCAGCACGAAGCTCAGCTTCAGCCGCATTATCTCCCAGCAGAGTTACGATCCAAAAGTTTTGAACGTGCCGGAGTTGCTCATCTCGAGTGGCTCCACTATCAACGGTACTCCTGTGCAACTTCCCGGATTGTGGGCCCAGTTTGCGGGCGCGGGCGGCGAACCTTACGGTGGTCCGCAGAACGCGCTGCAGGTGGCGCCCGATGTCTCATGGATCAAGGGGCAGCACACCGTTCGCTTTGGTGGTTTGTTCGACTACCAGCAGATGAACCGCGCCTATGGTGCCTATGCACAGGGACTTGAAGTACTTGGTACCAGTAGTCACCAGGGTTGGGACAACATTGTGAATGGCAATCTGGCACTATTCCAGGCAGCCATCAACCCGCAGGGCAAGCTGCCGTGCGTCAGAAATACCGATGGCAGTTTGATCAAGATTCCGGAATGCCAACTCACGTTGCCCGCGACTTCGCCAAGCTTTGCGCGCAGCTATCGCTACAAAGATTGGGCGGTGTATTTGCAGGATAGCTGGAGGGTTAACCCCCGGTTAACGGTCAACTATGGCACGCGATACGAGCACTATGGCGTGCAGCACAACAATGATCAAAAACTGGATTCCAATTTCTATTTTGGCCCGGGTTCGACTGTCTATCAGAAAGTGCGTACCGGGCAAATCTCGCTGACTCAAAACAGCCCGGTCCGCGCGTTCTGGGCACCGGATTGGGGCACGGTCGCTCCACGCGTTGGCTTTGCCTATGATCTTTTTGGAGATAGTAAAACCAGTCTGCGCGGTGGCTTCGGCATCAGCTATGAACGCAATTTCGGAAACGTGACGTTCAATGCTATCCAGAACGTGCCCAACTACGCCAGTGTGCAGTTTACCCCTGCGGCTCAGGGTGGAGCCCCGATTCCGGTCACCAGCAACAACTTTGGTCCGTTTGGGGGATCCACCGGGACAATCTATCTCGCGCCCACGAGTTTGCGGCACATGGCCCAGAACATCAACACGGCGCAGACCCAGTTCTATAGCCTGGCCTTGGAACGTGAACTGGCGCGCAGCACGGTTGTTGCCGCTGAGTACAGCGGTGCGCACGGCGTTCACCTCTATGACATCGCAGCCTACAATGATCTCGGTGGTGCACAGGCCTACCTTGGAGACGCGTTTGATGGTGTCAACTACACGCGTGCCAACCAGCAGTACAGCGGCATCAACACTCGTGGCAGCGGCGGCACGTCCCGCTACAACAGCCTGAACGTTCGTCTGCAAAGCAACAACCTACACCATTCAGGTGTGAGCCTTGTGGCCAACTACACTTGGGCGCACTCGATGGATGACCTGAGTTCCACGTTCTCCGACAGCACCGGTGGTGCCTCGAATGGCATTGGCAACCTAGGCTACTTCGACCCACGGAATCCTAAGCTCGATTGGGGCAGCTCAGATTTCGACATCCGGAACCGCCTCGCCCTTACAACGATCTGGGAAACTCCCTGGTACAAGAGCGGCAAAGGATTTAAGAGACAAGCCCTCGGCGGCTACACGATCGTGCCGGTATTCACGGTGCGCTCGGGGGTACCATTCTCTATCTTTGACACAACCAATTCACTCAATGCTGGTGCGGGCTATGGCATTCCGCGCTACGTCCCTGCCGGCACCATTTCCAGCTTTAAGGCGGGATCGGCGGTTGCGCTAGGGCCGAATGATTTCCAGATTCTCAGCCTACCTGCCGGCAACAGCTTCGCCAATGCGGCTTTGGGGATTTCGGACTTTGGGCCGTACCCTGCCGATATGACCTTACGAAACGCCTTCCGTGGTCCGGGCGCATGGAACTTCGACCTCGCGCTGACCAAGTCCTTTGCCCTAACTGAACGTGTGAGCGTCCAGTTCCGAGCTGAGGGTTTCGACATCTTCAATCACCACAACCTGTACGTCAATGCGCTGAACTTGGACAATGCCAATTTCGGGGGCGGACCAGTTAGTGTCGATGCCCTGAAAGGCGGTCTCGGTACGAACGCCATTGGTGGTAACCATGATGAGCGCCGTTTCGGCCAATTCGCGCTGCGAGTGACGTTCTAGGCCCGATCAGCAGTGCTTTGGAAACCTTGGGGGGAGCCGCTTCGGCTCCCCGTTTTTTCTTGCCCGTGATGACGCGGTCGTCATCAAAAGCCGTCCGTGGGAAACATCTGCCAAGATTGACCCGAAAAGTACTTTGATGCCCCACGATGCCCCACCTGCAGAAGGCTCATGATGCTGCATACGAGCAGTCTGAGGGACAGCTGCACCGAGCACTGGGGGAGACCGGCAGCCAAACCGCAGCGTATCAGCTATGCTACGCTGATTGATGACGTTTTCTTGGACCCTGCTCGGCGGCTTGCTGGCCACAGCAATAAGTCTTGCCAGCGAACGCGGGACACACAAGGCGTCTCAGCCAGAACTTTTCCTGGTCACCATCGACACGCTCCGCTCTGACCACGTCCACTGCTACGGTTACGAATCCATTCAGACACCGGCGCTCGATGCGCTGGCGCAGGACGGCATTCGTTTTGAGCAGCCGTTCACTCCTAGTCCAATTACCAACACTTCGCATACCAGTATCCTGACCGGACTGTTGCCCAGCACGCATGGGGTCACGGATTTTGCCATACCCCTGGGTACCGCGCATCCAACTTTGGCGGAGTTGCTGAGCAAGAACGGCTATCTCACCGCGGCGTTTATTGGTGCGGTCATTCTCGACAGCAAAACATTGGCGCCGGGCCTGGATCGCGGATTCGATTTCTATGACAACTTCCCGCAGCATCCGCAGACGAAGTCGCGCTGGGGACGAGTGGAACGACGCGGCCTGGAGGTGGTGCAACATGCGGAAACGTGGATGACCGCGCATCCGGCGGGTCCACGCTTCGTTTGGCTTCATCTCTACGATCCGCACGATCCCTACGAGCCGCCCCCACCCTATTCCGAGACTTACAAGGACCGTCCGTATGACGGCGAAATCGCTTATGCCGATTCAGCGCTGGCCAATTTTGTTGCGTATTTGAAGAGGAACGGTCGGTACGAAAATGCTCTCGTCCTTGTGGTTGGAGATCATGGCGAGGGCCTGGGTGAGCATCACGAAGATACCCACGGGATTTTTCTCTACGATTCCACCACGCATGTGCCCCTCATCGTGAAACTGCCTGGTCGAGGCGCTCGGGGCAAAGTAATCGAGGCGCAGGTGCGGACCACGGATATCTTGCCCACGGTGGTCGACATACTGGGTGTCCCGCCGCCTGCACGCCTGGATGGGGAATCACTGAAACCTTATTTCGCTAGCACAGAACACAAGGATCGCGCGGCCTTCGGTGAGACCGACTACCCGCTCCGCTTCGGCTGGGCACCGCTGCGCTCGGTGCGCGCGGAAGGGATCAAGTTCATCGAGGCGCCTCGCCCGGAGTTGTACGATCTCGATGCGGATCCGGGAGAATTAGCCAACCACTATCAGGCGACGAATCCCACCGTGCTGAAGTTTCGCACCGCGACTTCCGCCGTCTATTTCTGCAACTCCTGGAGAAGGCTTTTGCGGACGACCAGCTGCACTTCTTCTCCGCGCTCCGCCACCTGCAGGACGGCCCGGCCTTCCATCATTTTTAGCCCACCGTCGCGGCCTCAAGATTCGTAATCACCGCGAGATTCCTGC
>Ga0209526_10002822_pt1 | contig 11749 bp, 10 predicted proteins | sample JacPinW_OM2H0_M1_FD_188566 | JGI IMG/M metagenome (GOLD analysis project Ga0209526, IMG submission 188566) | Forest soil microbial communities from Algoma, Ontario, Canada - Jack Pine, Ontario site 1_JW_OM2H0_M1 (SPAdes) (version 2) | ecosystem: Environmental > Terrestrial > Soil > Boreal...
TGAAGAGTTAAAATCTGTTCTACCTTTAGGCTATAAAATAAAATTACTAGAAGGTATAGAATTATCTAAAATAGATTTATTTACAAAATATGTAAATACTTTCTATAAAATAAAAATGACTTCTACAGGTAGTGAAAGATGAATTAGTAAACAACTACTTAATTGTTTATATGGAGTGTTTGGTAGAAAACAATCATTCATAGAAACAATTAACGTTTACAATTCAGATATACCTAAATACGTTATAACAAACATCATTAAAACAATTATACCAATTAATGATGAAATTTCAACTTTATTAATCGTAAAAAATATTGATTCCAAACTTATATCGGAATTAAACAATACTTGTTTTGTTGAAATTAAAAATTAACATAACAATATTAAATCCAATGTTGGTATAGCTAGCGCTATAACATCTTACGCTAGAATATACATGATGCAATTTAAATTAAATTATGATGTATATTACACCGACACTGACTCTATTTTTACGAAAACTAAAATAAATCCTGATTTAATAGGAAAAGAATTAGGATTAATGAAGGATGAGTTAAATGGTTTAACTATTAAAGAAGCTTATTTTTTAGGTGTCAAACAATATGGGTATTGATACCACGATTCTAACAATATAAAAATTGAAAAATCAGTATTTGCTGGTATAAAAAGAGATTCTTTATCTTTTTATGAAATTATTCATTTATTTAATGGTAAAAACATCACTAAATTTATAAATATTAGATTTTTTAAATATTAAAATAATTTATCTATAAAAATCAAACCAATTAAATTAACAATAATTAAAAAATCAGATAAAAATTTAATTAATAATAATTATATTCCTATTACTATTAATAATATTAATAGCTCTAACTATTTAATGGTAAAAGCATCACTAAAATTATAAATGTAAGATTTTTTAGATATTTAAACAATTTATCGATAAAAATTAAACCTATTGAATTATATATTTCAAAAAAATCTGATAAAGTTTTAATTAATAATAATTACATACCTCTAACTATTAATAATATAAACAATAATAATTTATTTAATAAATTTAAAATGTATTTAAACAATATTAATAAAATCTTACATTTATTCAATAATAAAAATCAATAAACCCCCCACAACATTTTATAATTATTTTATTAAACAAATATTCTTATAACTATATAAGATAGTTAATCAATAATAAAAAAATATAAAAAAAAAAAAATAAATAAATAAATTTTTCAAATAAATAAAAACTAAAAAAATCTCTCGATTAAACCCTAATAAAAATAAAATAAAGTAAAATATAAAATAAAAATATAAAATAAAATAAAAATTTATAAAATTATAAAAAATTATAAAAATTAAAAATTAAAAATTAAAAATTTAAAGTTATTTATTTTATCCAGTCATATATATATAATAATTCTTCATAGAATTAACATAAAGCAAAAATAAAAAAATTTATCAAATTTAACAAAATTAAAAGTTGAATAGTGATCAAAAATTTAAAAAATAAGAAAAATAAAAAATATAAATTTATTTTAATTTTAGTATCTATCCTCGATAAAATTAAAATAGTTTTTATTTTATTAGTTTTAGAGTTGAAAAAAAAGCGTATAAAAATAATTACATTAAAAAATAATGAACTTAAATTAAAATTTAAAGTGAAAAAATAAATTAATCTGAAAAATAAAATAAATTTGAAAAATAAAATAATAAAACCCTCACCAAAACTAAACTCTTTTGCCCTATAAATATTACCTGTAAAATTAAATTTTATAAGTAAATTAACATATAAAAATATTTTTTAATTTTTTGAGCAGTAAAGGAATCGAACCTTTTATGGTTATTAACCAATTCTTTTACAGAGAACCACTATTACCAATCAGATCACCTGCCCTAATTATAAGTCATTTATGATTAAAAGAATTTTACAAATTTTAATTATATTTTTGTAATTTTTTTTTACATTTTACTTCCTAATAGTCTAAATTTTTAGATTTAATATAAAAATAAGTAAATAAAATAATTAAGCATTAAACTATAATAATAATAAAAAGTAAAATTCTAGATTGAGGTTGTTTAAATTATATTTTAATTTTTTTTTGGAAACACCCAGATTTGAACTGGGACTTTCTCTTTAAAAGAGAGACACTCAACCGATCAAGTTCTGTTTCCTTATATTAAAAATATAAATTAAATCTATTTTTTAGATAGTACTTATTAATAAATAAAAAAAAGTACAAATTTTTACGTAGATAGTTAACTGAGTCGATCAGGTTCGAACTGATATAATTCATCACCAAAAAATGACGTTTTGCCAAATTAAACTACAACTCAAAAAAATTTTTTAATAAAATTATAAAATTATTAAATTTAAACTACTATTTTTTTATTGGGTTTTCAGAATTAACATTATTGATTTAATTAAATAATATATTTTGATTAATAAATTATTAAATCTTAAACTTAAAAAAGTAAGCAAATCATTTAAAGTTTAAATTTAAATAAAATCTTACAAGAGAAAAAAATTTTTTTTTATTACATATTTAATAAATTTAATCTATATAAATTTTTACATAATAATTAAAACATTAACGTATATTATCAATCATACTAAATTATGTATTTTTAATAAATATAAACATATTATTAAACTAAAACATTTAAAAAAAAATTTTTTTTCAAATATAAAATAAACCTAATAAAGTAAAATTAAAAATGGAATATTTATTATAAAATAACTTTATTATAAAATAATAATATAAAATAAATTATGTAGATTTGTAAATTTAAAAATTTAAAAGAAAATACATAAATCCATTTCCATTTATCTTTACTTATTATTATCTTAATAATTTAAAATAAAAATTAAAGTTAATTAAATATATTTTTTATAAAAAAATAAATAAATATTAAGCAAAAAAACATACATATGTTTTTTATCTAATATGCAATATAAAATATAAGATTAAAAAGTTAATTTTTTTAATTTTTTCTTACAGTTATGTTATAACATATTAAAAATAATTTTATATTTAACTTTTTTAATTTAAGTTAAAAAAATTTATTTTTATTTAATAAATTATTATTATAATTAATAATATTATTATTATAATATATTTTATTTATCTATAATTAAGAACATATTATTAATATATATATATATTATATATTCTTATATAAATAAGAAATTAAATTTTAATACTTAAGATTTAAATTAAAAATTATATTTCTTATATGCCGAAAAATGGACTCGAACCAATAATTAAGTCTTACAAGGAATTCGTTTTAACCAATTAAACTATTCCGGCTATTTGCTGAGGTATTTTTATTTATATTTTAAAATATAATTCAAAAATTAAAATATTATATATTATATATTATATATTATATATTAATTAATAATGAAAAAAATAATACTTAAATAAGATCTATGTAAAATTTTATATTTATTGTATATAAAAAACAATTTATATTAATAATTTTATAAAATTTATATTTATTATTTATTAATAATTTTTACTTTAAAAAATAAAAATATAAATTAAAATAAAAAATAATATAGTGAGTAGCCTTAAGAAGATATATCTATATAGTTTAAAAAAAATTTTTTTAATATTTGCCCTGGGAGTGAATCGAACACACGTATCTACTTCTTCAGAGTAGCGCTTTAACCGTTAAGCCACCAAGGCTTAACATTTTTTATTAAATTATTATTCTAATATACTTATATATATTAAAAACATAAAATTTTATTAGGTGATATTTTTTTGTTGGATTAATTAAATATTTAAATTAACATTTTAAAATTATATTGTATTATTTAAGTCTATTAATAAAATAGATCAATAATCTATTTCTAAATTAATAAAAATCCTATAGTTAAATACTAAAGAAAATTAAATTTACAATACATTAAAATGTAATTTTTTTATATAAAGATAAAGATAGAGATGCTTGAAATAAAATTAGAATAAGTTAGAAAAATCATAGCTACAACATATTTTAAGTAATTTTTATTTTTAACTGATAAATTATTACCCATTTAATAAAAATTATTAAGTAGGAGTAATAGATAAAAATATTAAAATAATAAATTAAAATATAATTCGAAAAAAATTAATAAAAATAATAACAATACAAATTAATATTTATTTTGACTTAAAAAATAAATATACTTTATATTTTTTCTTTAACTATTAAAAATATTATATTATTTGAGTTTAATTAGTAATATTAATAACTTAAATTACTGAGTTTATAAAAATAACAGAAGAACCAAATAATAATTGGTTAATATCCTAAACATAAATCTCTTATTAGATTATTTTCGACAATTAAATATCAAATAAAAATACTAAAAATTACATAAATTTTATTATAGTATTTAATACTGATAAATTTACATAATTATGGATAATAATGTTTATTTTTCAATATTGAAAAAATAAAGAATCATTTTTATTATATTAGTTATTTAGAATATCAAGTATAATTCAAATTATCAAATAGTTCTGTCATTATAGTTTTACTTAATCAATTTTAGGTTAGCCTTTTTAATTAAATAATAAGACTCCTAATTGAAAAATCGAAAACTTTTATAAAAAAAATCTATATTAATAAAAAAAGTAAAATTTGAAAAAATAAAAGATTTTTCCTTAAAATATAAAAAAGTAAAAAATAAAAGTAAAAATTGTTTATGAATTATATTAAAAATCAAATAATGATTTTCTAAATGATTAGATAAATTTTGAGTTAATCCTATTTATCTTTTATTTTTATTATAATATTTTTTGTAAATTTATAAATACCTAATTTATCTTTATACAATTTTCCTACTTTTTTAATAATATCTTTTTTTATTCAGTATTACCTTTACTTGTAAAAAAAGTAAGTAAATATTTATTGAATAATTTATTTATGTTACTTCAAAATTAAAATAAATTTTTAATAATACTTCTCGAGCTTTAATAATTTGGATAATATCTAATCTATAATTATTGTCATTATTATTATTATTATTAAGTGATTTATATTTATTTTTATTACTACTTTATAATATTTAATTAGAATTAATAAAAGCTAAATTAAAATCAAGAATAAATAATAACTATATATTTAATAATAATAATTATTATTAAAAAATTTATTATTAAAAAAAGATATTTTAAAATTTAAAGATAAGGGGGTATATTTGTTAATTTTCATCGTTATATTTTTATTAAAAAATCATTAAAATTAATTTTTATTAATTTATTTCTTTGTATGAAGGCAAATTTGAACTAGAAGTTATACTTATTGCTCCAGATCCGATTTCTAGTATAAACCCAATAGTAAGAATAATAAAAAAAATTAAAGCTATTGAAAAACCAAAAGTACTTATCTGGTATAAACTCAATGCTACAGGAAAAATTAATAAGATTTCAAGATCGAAAATTAAGAAAAGCATAGCGACTAAGTAAAATTGAATATTAAAAGCAGATCGTGTTTGACCTGGTATCATTAAAAAACCACATTCAAAAGGGGAAATTTTCGAATCATAAGGTTTATGATAAGAAAATAAAATATTTAAAGCAATTAAAATGAAAGCTAAAATAGGTACAAAAATAAATAATGTTAAAATAGTGTTCATTAATATGTGAAAATAGATAATGAAAGCAATCGCGTGCTACTTAATAAGATTGACATGGCATCAAATTTATCATGCAATTAAATATTTAATCTTATTTTCTACTTCTATTTATACCTGATTTTATAGAATAAATTAATTCTAAACCTTCAGGTGTATGATGTTTTTTGCTTTTCATTAAATTTGCAACTTTACATCAATCAAGATAATCTAATTGTTTTACTCCATGTAAATAATTATTTTCAAAAAAAGGAATTATAATATTAATTATATCTGAAAACTTAACTATAGTTAAATTTACCATTTGTTTTTCAAGTTGTTTTTCTATTTTACCAGCACCAAAATATTTTATTAATAGTTTCATTAATTGTATATCTCTTTCATTCTGATAAATTCTAAATCTTAATTGTACTTGAAATCCAATTTTATTTTTTGATTTATGAATATTAATATCAAAGTTTCCTTCTCCACTGGTGAAACCGGCTATTCATTTAGGATCTGGAATATTTTTAGTATTAATAATCATTTTATTCACTGGATTAATTTTGATAAAATTAGATCTTATAACTTTAGATAAACCTAAATTCATAGAGGCTTTAATATTAATAATTTGATAAAGCCCTTCAATAGTTAAATGTTTTTTATTTATAATAAGTTCTACTACTTGTTTAAACAATAAAAAATCCGAAAGTTTTTGAGTCAATAACGGATACTTTTCAAAATGAGGAATTATTATATTTTTAATTCTTGAATTCCAGCAACTGAATAATTTACTGTATTTCGAACTTTATTTCTATATATTGTTCCAATTCCGCAAAAATATTCTTGTAATTTTAATAATAAAAATATTATCGTTCATGAAGATCAATAACAAACACAGTTCGAACACCTCAATGTAATTTGTGTTCATTACTTTTATATATTGAGATTGAAAATGAACCTTCACCGTCTATTAAACCAGATATAAATCACGGAGTCAAAATTTTAGGTTTATTATCTAAAGTAGAATAAGAAATTTTATTTAATTGTTTAGAAGGGATTTTGATTTGATAGTTTCTTTCGAAACCCATTAGAGTATATCTTAAATGAATTAGATTAGATTTAATTCATCAATTACCATTTACTCGTTGCTCTTTTACAGATTTTATATTAAATTCTGATTTAGATCCGCGATAACCCATTATTTTTTCAAATATCTTATAACTTATTACCTTACATGAATAATTACTTCATCCACTTATATTCTTTCAAATATAGTTTAGTATTAAAAGCTTTAGGGTGTTTCCGGAATTTGGTAATTTAACCCACAATAGTGTATTCCCACTACACTTAGCAGGTTTAAAAATAAATAATAATATTATTAATGTTAAATTAGAAATTAAAAAACTATGGAAGTTACTTAATTGATATAATAAATCTGATTTTAATTTATTATTTAATTCAGGATTATTATAATTATTATTATTATTATAATAACTAATATCTCTTTCTTTATTATTATTTAAGTTATTTAGAGGTAAGGAGTTAAAGTTTGATGTGTTAAATAGTCAAAGTTCTTTATTAATATAAAAATCTTTTGTATAATAATTTAAATTATTTGAACTATTAGATTTGTTAATATTTTTATACGTCAAATCAAATTTTAATATAAAAATCAATATAAAAAGTAATTGCATTTCTTTAAAATAATTAGTATGAATTAAATCTAGATTGTCTTTTTTATTTGTTATATTAGCATATTTTACTAATAAACATTTTTTTAAATTATTTATAGAAGAAGAAGGATTTTTAAGTAAATACTGTTTTATTTTTGCTTTTTTTAATGATGCGTTTGTGTTTTTAATAGTAATACTATTATTATCATTCTTGTCAAGAAGAACTTTAATTATTTTTAAATAATAAGAAGCACTTATTACACTAACTAATATAGCTACAATACTAATAAAAATATATCCACTTTGAACTGCTGAATATAAAACAAACTGTTTAGAAAAAAATCCTATTAAAGGTGGAATACCAGCCATAGAGAATAAGCAAATACTTAAACTTAAACTAATCAAAGGATTTGAGTAAAATTGACCTTTAAGTTCAGATATAAATTTAATATCAGTATCTATTAATCCTTTTTTAATTTCTTTAATTAATTTTATAAATAATGAATTTTTAGATTTGAAAAAAAACTCAGGAACCATTTTTAAATTATAAAAATAAAATGTTTTAAATTTAATTTTATTTAGTAGAATAGAAATAATATAAAAATAGTTATTAATTTTAACTAATTTAGTAAAATTATTTTGAATAATAGAATTATAAATTAAATAAGAAAAAGCAATCAAAATTAAAAAAATATTTAAATTAGTAATAGAGTATTGAATAATATAAAAAATAAGAGATTCTATAGATTGTTCATTAGAAATAGCTAATGCTAATAAAATAAAACCAATATGTGAAATAGTACTGTCAAAAATTTCAAACTTACCATATAAATTAGAATATAAACAAAGGCTCAACTATATCAGAAATAGAAACTTAATACTATGCCCACCTTAGAGCACTAGCTAGATTATAATACTCTCGACGGATTCGCTAATTATAAAAACTTTTTTTCAATTACTAACCTTTTCAATGTACTGCTCATTAATATTTTTCATAAAATTACTCCAATCCTCTACCAGTATTCATACCGGCTTTGATTCTAATAATATCAGAAGACCCTTCTGTAGTTAAATGATCTCCTTTTTTAATTATTTCCGCTACTTTTATCCAATCTAGTAAATCCTTAGCTTTTACACCACGAATAGGGTGTTGAATACAAAACGGTATAATTATTTCATAATTATCGGAGAATTTAGTACACTGAAAATATCCTCATTCTTTTTGAATAGAATTTATATAACGACCACATTTGAAAAAAGTTACAAAACTTTTCAATAATTCCTCATCTCGTATATGTTGAGCTACTTGAAAAACTAATTGAACACCTACTCCGGCTTTATTTCGACCTTTGTTTATTTTTACAAAGAAACATCCCTCTTGTCTCCTTTTTATACAATCACATGAAATATAAAAAAAATTAATTACAAGCAGTAATGTTCTAATCAGATTATACTGTAAGTTTATACATCATTAAATCATGAAAATGAGGAGTAACAAGAGATCTAAATTTATCCATTGAATCTATTTTAATATAGATTCTATATTGATCTTTTCTTTTAAGGTGATAAGAACAATTTAAATTAAAATTTTCCTTTAAAACTTTAATTAATAATTGTACTTCACTTAAAGAATATGAGTCTGTATTTAAATAAAAATTATTTCTAGATTTAGATCCATCGTCCATTCCCCAATAAGCTAAACTAACAGGTGTTAATAATTCACCAATATTTTTAGGGATTATTTTAACTCCATTCTCATAAAATAATGAATGATAATAATTGAAACACGGTAAAGAATATGTATAAAATTGAATACTAGAATATACTTTCTCAGTACGTTTATCTGGTAATCGATTATTTATTTTAGGAGCTGAAGAACAATAATCTTTAAATAAATCATATAAATGTAAAATATAACCTTCATTTATTAAACCTTGTTCAAAAATTAAGAAAGCATTTTTACCTTTAGGAACTTTACGAATAAATAGATCCCCTAAGCTTAAACCAATAATTATCTCATTTAATTGTGGTGTTACAATAAAAGATTCTCTTTGAGCATTGGTTAATCTACCAGTACTATAAAATCTAACTAAGTATTTTTCTTTTTCATTAGTTATTGTTGAAAATAACCGTAATTGTTTTTTTTTCTTATTTGGTTAGGTAAATTGTGAGATAGAGAAAAAAATTTGTCTCTATTAGAGTATACTTTAATTGCATGATTATTCATCTCTGCAACAACTACCGTCTACTCGTTGCTCTTTTACAGAAATCATATTAATATTGAAGTCTGACTTAGATCCGCGATTACCCATTGCTCTTTCAATTATCTTATAGCTTTTTACCATACATGGGTAATTACTTCATCCACATATATTTTTTCAAATATAGCTTGGTACCATAAGTTTTAGGGCTTCCCCGGAGTTTGATAGTTAAGCTCACATTTGTATTTCTCATATACCTTAAGCCAAAAGTCGTTTAATTCGAGTTTGAGCTAATCCTACTCATGGCTATCAAATTTATCTTGCAATTAAATTTTTTTTACTTTCTACCTTTGTTTATCCATAATTTTATTGAGCGTATTAACTCTAAACCTTCTATTGTTAGATGTTTTCCTTCCTTCATTAAATTAGCAACTTTACAAAAATCAATAAAATCTAAATATTTTACCCCATGAATTGGGTTTTCTTTAAATATTGGTATAATAGTTTTATTAATTATTAAAAATTTACTTATTGTTAATGAAACGACTAGTGTGTTAGTATTTTTGTATATTGAACCTGAACCTAAATATTTTATTAATAGTTTCATTAATTTCAATTATCTTTCATGTTGTCCAATTCTAAATCTTAATTGAACTTGGTATCCAATTTTGTTTCTTTTTGAAAGATGAATAGTAATATCAAAATTTCCTTCACCAGAAACGAAACCTGCTAATCAATTAGGATCAGGTATATTTTTAGTAAAAAAGATTGGTCTAACAATCGATATAGTTTTAATAAAATTAGTTTTTAAAACATCCGATAAACCTAGATTCATTGATGATTTAAGATTAATAATTTGTTGTAGTTGTAGACCTTCTTTAGTTAGATGAACTTTTTTTATTCATAAGTTCAATTACTCGTTTAAATAAAAGAAAATCTGCTGCTTTTTGAGTTAACAATCTATAATTTAAAAAATGTGGAATTATTATATTATTTAGATCATTGAATTTTGATACAACAAACATTGCCTTTTTGTTTTTTTGATCTATATTAATTCGACCAATTCCTCCAAAATATTCTTGTATCTGTAATAATAAAGCTTTATCACGTTGATGTAAACCAATTTTAAATTTACCTCGAATTTGTCAACCCAACTTACTTTGCTCACTTCTAACAATAGAGATATGGAAAGTTGACTCTCCATCGAAAAATCCGGTAACAAATCAAGGATTTAAATCAAGTTTAGGATTTAAAGTAGAAAATTGTTTAGTATTCAATTGTTTAGAAAGGATTTTGATTGGATAGTTTCTTTCGAAACCCATTAGAGTACATCTTAAATGAATTGTTTTAATTCATCAATTACCGTATACTCGTTGCTCTTTTACAAAATTTGTTGTTCTTTTAACTAACTTTGATTTAGATCCGCGATTGCCCATTTTCTTTTCAGATATCTTCTGACTTGTTACCTTACATGGGTAATTATTCCATCCACATATACCCTTTCGGATATAGTTTGGTATCAGAAGTTTTAGGGTGTCCCCGGAATTTGATAATTTTTTAAATAATACCCCAAAGTTGTGATTTCCTAATTCACTAGGCAGGGTTCCTAAAATTAAAGAGATTAATGAACTTATAAACAATAGATTTTTTATTTCTGATCCCATAATTTTATTGTTTATATTTATATTTTCTCCAGTAAGAATACCAACTTCTAAACCAATTCCTTGTACATATAATTCTAATAATAAAATTAAAATAGATATTTTAGGCATTATAGTTAAGTGAATTAGGAGATTAAAACTATATTATTGTCTGGATGAATACCAAGAGGTATCTAATCATCCACACTATAGAAGTTAAACCCCTCTTCCCGAACCGTACGTGATAGTTTCCCATCATACGGCTCTCCATCAAATTAATTATCTAGGTTACGATGTTTCTTCATATGACATTCACGGCATAGAGGAATTTGTTTTCTCTGAGCACGTATCATAATACGATCAACCTTTGAAGTTTTAGGCTTAAGGTCTTTCATATTTCTTATATGGTGCATCTCCACTCTATAATTAGAGCCACAAATAGAGCAAGATAAATTTTCTAGGCTAGCTATAGATTTATGCGAGCTGAAAAGGCTTTTTATAATAGGGCTAGCATTTATTTTAAAGTCTAGGTAGTTTGTAGTATAAATAGGTTTTATAAAGGAAAATTTAGTTCCCTTTAATAGATTACCGAATTTTTTGAAAACCTTCGCAGTGGTACCTAAT
>Ga0209526_10002823_pt1 | contig 11746 bp, 9 predicted proteins | sample JacPinW_OM2H0_M1_FD_188566 | JGI IMG/M metagenome (GOLD analysis project Ga0209526, IMG submission 188566) | Forest soil microbial communities from Algoma, Ontario, Canada - Jack Pine, Ontario site 1_JW_OM2H0_M1 (SPAdes) (version 2) | ecosystem: Environmental > Terrestrial > Soil > Boreal...
GATGCAGGAACGAAGCGGAGCTCCGCGGGGCGAAGCCGCCAGAGCGGGAGCGAGAGTGACCCGTTGACGCAGTTCCACTTTCATCCGGACTCGTACCTCGCGATGGTCCGGGCCGAGATCCCCGTGTACGACGACGTGCACCGGGTCGTGGGGGAGTGCGCCGCGGCGCAGGCGGTGCAGCGATTCTTGGATCTCGGTGCGGGAACCGGGGAGACCGCCGCGGCCGTCTTGAGCCGCCATCCCGGCGCGAGGGTCTGGCTCGTCGACGAGAGCCGCGACATGCTCGACGCGGCGGCGACCCGGCTGCCGACCGAGCAGGTGGAACGGGTCAGCGTCGCCGACATGCGTACGGTGGCTCTCGACGTCGTCTTCGACCTCGTCGTGTCGTCGCTCGCGGTGCACCATCTCGAGGCCGCCGGCAAGCGTGCGCTCTTCGACCGCGTGCACACCCTGCTTCGTCCGGGTTGTCGGTTCGTGCTCGCCGACGTCGTCGTGCCCGACGATCCCGCCGACGCCGTCACACCGCTCTCGCCGGACCTCGACCTGCCCGACCGCCTCGACGACATCGTGGCGTGGCTCTCCGGGTCGGGCTTCCGGGCCGAGGTCGCATGGCGATGGCGCGACCTGGCCGTGGTGACGGCCGATCGGCCCGGCCCCGGGACGGTCCGCCCGGCGGCCGAGCCCGGCCCGTAGGATCGAACCCGTGTTCGATCGACCCGTGCTCGGGATCGACCCCGGGCTGTCGCGTTGTGGCTACGGCGCGGTGCGGGCGCGGGGCGGCTCCACCACCGCGGTCGTCTACGGCGTCATCCGCACCTCGCCCGGCGAGGAGCTGGCCGCACGACTGGCCGTGCTCGAGGCGGAGCTCGAGCGACTCGTGCACGAGGTGCGCCCGGCCGCCGTCGCGGTGGAGCGGGTGCTGTTCCAGACCAACGTGCGCACCGCGATGTCGGTCGGCCAGGCGAGCGGGCTCGCGCTCGCGGTCGCGGCACGGGCCGGCGTGCCCGTCGTGCACTACAGCCCGAACGAGGTGAAGCTCGCGGTCACCGGATACGGTGCGGCCGACAAGAGCCAGGTCCAACACATGGTGGCGCGCCTGCTCGGGCTGGCCGAGCCACCCCGCCCCCCGGACGTGGCCGATGCCCTCGCGCTCGCCCTGTGCCACACGTGGGGCGCGCCCATGCGCGCCGCGGCGGGGCCATCTGCCGGCACGCCGGTCGGCAAGCTCGAGCGCGCGGTCGCGGCGGCGCTGTCGAAGGAGAAGGATCGATGATCGGCTCCGTTCGCGGCTCGGTGATCGAGCGCTCGGCGTCGGGCGAGGCGTTGATCGAGGTCGGCGGCGTCGGGTACCGCGTCCTGGTCCCGTTGCGTGCGGTATCCGAGCTCGAGCCCGGTGCGCCGGCGTTCCTGTTCACCCACCTGCACGTGCGCGAGGACGCGATGGTGCTCTACGGATTCCCAACCCGCGACGAGCGTGACACGTTCGAGGTGCTCATCGGGGCGAGCGGTGTCGGGCCGAAGCTCGCACTCGCCATCTTGTCGGTCCATCCCCCGGCGACGCTTCGCCGCGCGCTCCTCGACGACGATCTCGACGCACTGACGCTCGTGCCCGGTGTTGGGAAGCGAACCGCGCAACGGTTGATGGTGGAGCTCAAGGCCCGTCTCGAGGTGCCCGACCTCGACCTCTCCGACCGCGTCCCGGGCTCCGGTGCCGGCCCGGCCCGGGCCGAGGTTCGCGAGGCGCTCACCGGTCTCGGCTACGCGCCCGACGAGGTGCGCGACGCCCTGGCCCAGCTGCCCGACGACGGCACGGTCGAGGCCCTGCTGCGTGACGCGCTCAAGCTGCTGGCGGCCGTCCGTGCGTGACGAGCTCACGCAACCCGCGGCGGACCCGGCCGAGGCGGCCGAGGAGACCACGCTTCGGCCCCGACGGCTCGACGAGTTCGTCGGCCAGGCCGCGCTGAAGGAGCACCTCCTGATCCTGGTCGGTGCGGCGCGCAAGCGGCGCCAGGCCGCCGATCACGTGCTGCTCGCCGGACCGCCGGGCCTGGGCAAGACGAGCCTGGCCGGCATCATCGCGAACGAGCTCGACGCGAGCCTCCGGGTCACGAGCGGCCCCGCCCTGGAGCGCGCGGGCGACCTCGCCGCCATCCTCACCAACCTCGACGACGGCGACGTGCTCTTCATCGACGAGATCCACCGGCTCCCGCGCACCGTCGAGGAATACCTGTACCCGGCGATGGAGGACTTCCAGCTTGACATCGTGATCGGCAAGGGACCGTCGGCGCGCTCCATCCGTCTCGACCTGCCCCGGTTCACGCTCGTCGGCGCGACCACGCGCACGGGTCTCATCACGGGGCCGTTGCGCGACCGGTTCGGCCTCGTCGCGCGTCTCGACTACTACGAGCCCGACGACCTGCTGACGATCCTCGAACGCTCGGCGCGCATCCTGGGCGTGCCGTTGCGCGCCGACGGCGCGGCGGAGATCGCGGGGCGCGCCCGCGGTACGCCGCGCATCGCCAACCGACTGTTGAAGCGCGTGCGCGACTACGCCGAGATGCGGGCCGATGGCACGGTCGACGGCACGACGGCGCGGGCCGCGCTGGACCTCTACGAGGTCGACGAGCTCGGCCTCGACAAGGTCGACCGCGCCATTCTCACCACGCTGTGCCGTACCTACGCCGGCCAACCGATCGGGTTGGGCACGCTCGCGGTCTCGGTGGGGGAGGAGGCCGACACTGTCGAGGACGTCTACGAGCCCTTCCTGCTCAAGCAGGGCCTCCTGCAGCGGACCCCTCGTGGACGGCGCGCGACCCCGGGCGCGTTCACCCATCTCGGTCTCGCGCTCCCAGCGGGCGTCGGCACCCTGTTCGAATGACCCTCCGGTCGGCGGCGCTGAACGGGCCGGTCACCGGCCTCGCGATAGCATCGCCGGGTCGCCCTCTCGGGTGCTCTTCGCCATGGCAGCGGTCATCTACCTCCTCATTCTCGTCGCGGCGTTCTTCGTCCTGATCGTGCTCCCGCAGCGCCGTCAGGCCGCCGCGCATCGCGCCCTCGTGGCCAGTCTCGAGGTGGGCAACGAGGTGATGACGACCTCCGGCATCTTCGGCACGATCACGGAGCTCGACGACTCGACCGCGAGCCTCCTGATCGCGCCCGGCGTGACCGTTCGCATCGCCCGTGGTGCGATCTCGCAACGAGTCACCGCTCCGGCGGCCTGAGGTAGCGATGCGCCGTCAGGCCTGGTACCTCATCGCGACCCTCGTGGTCGTGCTGGGCACCTTCATCGCAACGGTCGTCGCCCAGAGCTCCCCGGTGCTCGGACTCGACCTCCAGGGCGGCATCTCGGTCGTGCTCGCGCCGGTCGGCAAGGTCAACAAGGACTCGCTCGATACCGCGGTGAACATCATCCGCAACCGGGTCGACGCGCTCGGCGTCGCCGAACCCCAGATCAGCCGGACGGGAAACACGATCGTCGTCGACCTGCCCGGCGTGAAGGACCGCACCAAGGCCCAGCGCCTGGTCGGGCGCACCGCGGAGCTACGCTTCCGCCCGGTATTGGCCGCGTTGCCGCCGTTCCACACATCGACGTCGACCACCGCGACGACGGCGCCCGGCATCTCGCCCGCCTCGTCATCGACCACGACGACCGCGAAGGGCACCACGACGACCGCGGCTCAGGGAGCCACGACCACGGTTGCACCCGGGTCGACCACGACGACGACCGTTTCGCCCGCGGCCCTGGTCCCGACGACGCCGATCGAGCAGAACACCGCGTCGGCGACGGTCGTGCTCCCCGCGAGGCACATCAAGGGGCGGCCCGACATCCGCTACGAGCTCGGGCCGGCGCAGCTCACAGGAAAGGGCGTGAGCAGCGCGGCGTCGTCGTACAACACCAACGACGGGTGGGGCGTCGACCTCAAGCTCACCGGCAGCGGCCTGGCGTCGTTCAACGCGATGGCCGCGGCGCAGTTCGGGAAGCCCTCGCCTACTGACGAGGTGGCGATCGAGCTCGACGGCGTGGTGCAGTCGAACCCGCGATTCAACACATCGCACTTCGACACGGGCGGTGTGCGGATCTCGGGAAGCTTCACCAAATCGGAGTCGTCCGACCTTGCGCGACTCTTGCGCTTCGGCGCGCTGCCCGTGCAGCTCAAGCAGCTGACGTCGGAGAACGTCTCGCCGACCCTCGGGAAGGACCAGCTCCGCTCGGGTATCGCGGCGGGCATCATCGGTCTCGCGCTCGTTGCCCTCTACATGGTCTTCTACTACCGCCTGCTCGGGCTCGTCGTGTGGGCCGGCATCGCCATCTCCGGGCTCGCGCTCTACACCTTGGTGGCGTACCTCGGGAAGTCGGTGAACCTCACGCTGTCGCTGGCCGGTGTCACCGGCATCATCGTGTCGATCGGTGTCACCGTCGACTCGTACGTCGTCTACTTCGAACGATTGAAGGACGAGATCCGCAGCGGCAAGACGATCCGGTCGTCGCTCGACCGGGGGTTCCAGCGGGCGTTCCGCACCATCCTGGCCGCCGACCTGGTGTCGTTGCTGAGCGCGGGCGCGCTGTACGTGTTGGCGGTGGGGTCGGTGCGCGGGTTCGCGTTCTTCTTGGGCCTGTCGACCCTGCTCGACCTCTTCGTGGCGTACTACTTCATGCACCCGGTCGTGTCGATGCTCGCCCGGCGGCCGCACCTGCTGCACGGTCCCTTCGGGGTCGCGGCGGGTCTCGACGTGCGGGAGGCGGTCACGTGACCGCCCCCATCCCGCCCGGCGGCAAGCGGCGCCGCCACACGCTGGCCGACATCTTCCACGAGCGCACGAATTTCGACATCATCGGCCGGTCGTGGCGCTGGGCCATCCTCTCGGGAGCGGTGATCCTCCTTGGCGTCATCGCGCTCGGGGTGCGTGGCCTGAACCTCGGGATCGACTTCAAGGGCGGGACCCAGTGGGAGCTCACCGCCGCCGGCAGCGTGCATCTTTCGTCGGGCTCCATCCGCAATGTCGCGCAGCCGATCGTCGGCGACACGACCGTCTTGATCGTCGGCAACCACCAGGTACGGGTCCAGGCAAAGAGCACCAGCCCCGCCAAGCAGACCCAGGTGATCGACGCACTGGCGCGTTACGGGCACGTCTCGGCGAGCAAGGTCAGCGTGACCGACGTCGGACCGACCTGGGGGAAGCAGGTCAGCAGCAAGGCGCTCAAGGCCCTCGTCGCGTTCTTCATCCTGATCGCGCTGTACCTGAGCTTCCGCTTCGAGTTCAAGATGGCGGCCGCCGCGATCATCGCGGTGGTCCACGACATCATCGTCACCGTCGGCGTCTATGCGATCACGGGCTTCGAGGTCACGCCGGCGACCGTGATCGCATTCCTCACCATCCTCGGGTTCTCGCTGTACGACACCGTCGTCGTGTTCGACAAGGTGAAGGACAACGTGCCCACCCTCGGCACGATCAAGGGCGACACCTACTCGTTGATGGTGAACCGCTCGATGAACCAGGTGCTGATGCGGTCACTCAACACCTCCTTCGTCGCGCTCCTCCCCGTCGCCTCGTTGCTGGTCGTCGGCAGCGGGATCTTCGGCGCGCTGGCGTTGCGCGAGTTCGCCCTTGCCCTCTTCGTCGGGCTGCTCACCGGCGCGTACTCGTCGATCTTCGTCGCGACGCCGATCCTGGCGTGGTGGAAGGAACGGGAGCCCCGATACCGGTCCATGCGGGAGCGGAGTGCCGCCCAGCTCGCACGGGTCACCACCGCCGGAGCCGTCGTGCCCGCGGCACCGGTCCCGGCTCCAGCCGCGTCCGCGGCGGCGCCGGGCGCGCCTGTCGTCGCCCCCGACGAGGCCGCCCACGGCGTCGAGGAGCGCGCGACCGGTACCGTCGGTCCGCCCCCCGCCGCGCAACCGACCGCGGGGGTCGCCCCCCGGCCGCGCCAACAACGCCGGCGCAAGCGCAGGTAGGCGTGGGGAGCTCCCGTAGACTCTGGTGATGGGGACCGCTGCGGGGTGGCTGAAGGATTACATCCGCGACATCCCCGACTGGCCGTCGCCCGGGGTCGTCTTCAAGGACATCACCCCGCTGCTCGCCGATCCCGACGCCTTCGCGTACGTGATCGACAACCTGGCCGAGCCGTTCGCCGGCCGCGCGATCGAGAAGGTGATCGGGGTCGAGGCCCGTGGCTTCGTGCTCGCGGCGCCGCTGGCCCGGCGGTTCGGGGCCGGGTTCGTGCCCGTGCGCAAGCCCGGAAAGCTCCCGTGGGAGATCGAGCGGCAGGAGTACGAGCTCGAGTACGGCACCAACCTCCTCGAGATCCACCGTGACGCCGTGGCCCCGGGGGAGCGTGTCCTCGTGTGCGACGACGTGCTCGCGACCGGGGGCACCGCCGCCGCCACCGTCCGGCTCGCGGAGCGGCTCGGGGGGCGGGTCGTCGGGCTCTCCTTTCTGCTGGAGCTCGGATTCCTCGGCGGAAGAGGCAAACTGGAAGGTCACGAGCTCCACACACTGTTGACCTACGAGTGAGCGAGCGATGAGCACCACGTCAACCGACCCGCGCATCGATGCCCGGACCGACCGGCGCTCCGTGCTGCCCTGGCGCCGCCATCACGTCGATGTGGCGGTCGCGCCGCTGGTCGCGCTGTACAAGGAGCGTCACCGCAAGGCCGACACCGACATGATCGAGCGGGCGTTCGAGGTGGCACGCCAGGCGCACGCCGACCAGGTCCGGCGCTCGGGCGATCCCTACATCGCGCATCCGCTGGGCGTGGCCATGATCCTGGCCGGCCTCGGGCTCGACGACGTGACGCTCGCCAGCGCGCTGCTCCACGACGCGGTCGAGGACACCGCCGTGACAGGCAGCGACATCGAGGCGTCCTTCGGCGCGGACGTCGCCGCGATCGTCGACGGCGTCACCAAGTTGGACCGTCTCCAGTTCGACTCGAAGGAAGAGCAGCAATCGGCGACGCTGCGCAAGATGCTCGTCGCGATGGCCAAGGACATCCGCGTCCTGCTCATCAAGCTCGCCGACCGCCTGCACAACATGCGGACGATCGCATCGTTGCCGGAGGCGAAGCAGCTCCGGATCGCGCAGGAGACGCTCGACATCTATGCACCGCTGGCCCATCGCCTCGGCATCGCCGACGTGAAGTGGCAGCTCGAAGACCTCGCGTTCGCGGTGCTGCACCCGAAGCGCTACGCCGAGATCGAGCAGATGGTCGCGACGCGTTCGCCCGAGCGAGAGGAGTACCTGGAGCGGGTGCTCGAGGCGCTGCGGGCCCGTCTTGCGGAACTCCACATCATCGCCGACGTCAACGGCCGACCGAAGCACTACTGGTCGATCTACGAGAAGATGGTCGTTCGGGGCAAGGAGTTCGACGACGTCCAGGATCTCGTGGGCGTTCGGGTCATCGTCGACTCGGTCAAGGACTGCTACGGCGCGTTGGGGTCGATCCACGCGTTGTGGAAGCCGGTGCAGGGCCGGTTCAAGGACTACATCGCGATGCCGAAGTTCAACCTCTACCAGTCGTTGCACACGACGGTGGTCGGTCCGGGCGGCAAGCCGGTCGAGGTGCAGATCCGCACCCAGGAGATGCACCGTCGGGCCGAGTTCGGTATCGCGGCCCACTGGGGCTACAAGGAACAGCAGTCGCCCGCCGAGGACCTCGCCTGGCTGCAGCGGATGGTCGACTGGCAACACGAGACGTCCGACCCGGCAGAGTTCATGGAGACACTGAAGATCGACCTCGAACAGGACGAGGTCTTCGTCTTCACGCCGAAGGGCAAGGTCATCACCCTTCCCGTCGGAGCGACGCCGGTCGATTTCGCGTACTCGATCCACACGGAGGTGGGTCACCGCTGTATCGGGGCCCGCGTCAACGGCCGGCTCGTGCCGCTCGACTCCACATTGTCCTCGGGTGACACGGTCGAGATCTTCACCAGCAAGGTGCAGGGTGCGGGTCCGAGTCGCGACTGGCTGCAGTTGGTCCAGACCCCCCGGGCCCGCAGCAAGATCCGCCAGTGGTTCTCGCGTGAGCGACGAGTCGACGCGATCGACAACGGCCGCGACGAGCTGTTCAAGGCCATGCGCAGGGAAGGCCTGCCCGTCCAGAAGCTCTCGCAGTCCGACATGCTGGTCGACGTCGCCGCCGCGATGCACTACGCCGACCTCGAAGCGCTCCACGCCGCGGTGGGCGAGGGCCATGTGTCGGCCAAGGCGGTGGTGCAACGGGTGCAGCGTGAGCTGCGGGGCGGCGAGGAGCAGATCCCCGTCACTGCCCGCCGCCCGCCGCGAGCGTCGCGTGTGCGCGAACGGCGCACGGTCGGTGTGCACGTCGAGGGTCTCGACGACCTGATGGTGCGGTTGTCGCGTTGCTGCACGCCCGTCCCGGGCGACGAGATCATCGGTTTCGTGACGCGCGGTCGCGGTGTTTCGGTGCACCGCGCCGACTGTGCGAACGCGTCGCAGCTCGCGACCAGCCAGAGTGACCGGGTCATCGAGGTCGAGTGGGACCACGATCAGCCCGCGACCTATGTCGTCTCGGTCGAGATCGAGGCGCTCGACCGGTCGAGGTTGCTGCGCGACGTGTCCCAGGTGCTGTCGGAGCATCACGTCAACATCCTGAGCTGCAACTCGCAGACGAGCGCCGACCGGGTCGCGAAGCTGCGTTTCGACTTCGAGCTGGCCGACCCGGGTCACCTCGACTCCATGATCGGTGCGATCAAGCGGGTCGACTCGGTCTACGAGGCCTACCGCGTGCTGCCGGGAGCCAAGGCCTCCGCCTCGGCCTGACGAGCTCCGAGCCCGGCGCAACCCGGCGTCGTGGATCTTCGGTTGTTCGGCGGGGCCCGCGTCGTGTGCTCGAACGATTGGTCGCCTGGATCGACAGCCGCGCGCTGAAAGACGCGTAACCCAGCCGCACAATCGCGCTCTCTTTACCAAAAAAGTTCTTGCGTTACGGCGTGTCCAGTTGCACCATGACGACGTCAGTGCGACGTGCGGGGGGGAAGGGCAGGGATCGGGTTCTGTCGCCATCCTGAGTCGCGCGATGTCGGCGATGCCGGCACGCGCGACGCGTTGATGGGCGACACGTCGAGCTGAGAACGCGTGCCGTCCGGGTCGTGCACGTGGCGCCCGGACCTGGCTCCGCACATTCACGAGTCGAGAATGTGCGCGCACGACTTGATGTCGCGACTCGGTGCAGACGTTGCGCGCGTCGAACGCAGGTTGACGGCGGGGCTCCGGCAGGTCGGAGGCATGACCAGGGAGGTCGCCGTGCAACAGGGAACAGGTCGCGAGTCGGGCTCGAGTCGTCGGTCCACCGGGCGGCTCCGGTGGGTGGGCGTCGTCGGCGCGTTGATGTTGGCGGTCGGTGCGCTGAGTGCCTGTGTTCCGCAAGGCCCAGGAGCCGGACCCGACCGGCACGGCAACCCGTTGTTCTGCGACAAGGTGAAGAAGGGGAGCATCTTCGTGTCGCAAGGCGCGCAGATGTATTGCTTCGGACCGCAACCCGGCCAGACCGGGGCGCGGCCGAACGTCGCGAGCCCGACCGTCTCACCCACGAACGTGGCCGCGTCGAACCTGTCCGAGGACGTGGCTCCCAACGGGACCCGTGGGTACGGCCAATCCGAGACCTCGGTCGCCGCGAACGGCCCGTACGTCGTGGAAGCATGGAACGACGCGACCGGGTTCTTCGCACCGTGTGGATCCCCTCAGCACAAGGAGGAGCTCACGGGGTTCGCGTTCTCGTCGGACGCGGGCAAGACCTTCACCGACTTCGGAGGTTTGCCGAACAACAACTGCGCCGGCCCGAACGGGTATTTCTACGGCGGCGACCCGAGCGTCGAGACCGCGACCATCGGTGGGGTGCAGTACTTCTACATCTCCAGCCTCTTCAATTCGATGTTCGGGGGCGGCCTGAGCAAGATCGCCATGTCGGTTTGCACCGCGACCGGGACCGGCGTCGGCGCCAATCTCGCCTGTAGTCAACCCGTCGTGATCGCCCAGAGCAGCGAGTGCACAATGATGTTCGGCACCACGTTCTGCAGCTTCCTCGACAAGGACTTCCTGACCGTCGACCCCGTCCATCAGCGGCTGTATGCCTCGTTCACGGAGTTCGGTTCGTTCAGCCCGCTGAACACCGTCAATCTCGCGGTGTGCGACATCAGCAATCCGACGGTGCCGAGCTGTCAGAACGGAGCGCGGGGAAACGGCTCGACACCCCAGCCGCCGTACCTGGTGGTCGAGCCCACCTCACCCAACTTCTGTGAGAACGAAGGCGCGTACCCGGCCGTCGACTCTGCCACCGGCGACGTGTACGTGGCGTACGAGCACAACTGGGCCACCAACCTCGGCTCTTCCGCGTGTGCGAACGAGCCCGTGCGCAACGTCGTCAAGCGCGTCCCGTTCGCGCATCTGACGCTGCCCTTTGCGTCCGGTGGTCCGACGAACACGACTGCGATCAACGTCACATCGATGATCGGCGCCTTCGTGCCCGGCTCCAACCGCTTCCCGGCGAGCGACTTCCCGAGAATCGCGGTCTCCGGCGCGTCAGGCACCGTCTCCATCGTGTGGAACGACGCGCGGTACCACCCGTTGGGTGACATCCTGATGCAGTCGTACTCGCTGGGCAGCTTGAACGCCGCGTCGGCACTCGTCCAACTCAACGAGAACGTCGGGGGCCTGCACTTCATGCCCGCGTTACGCAATGCCGACGGTCGCGGGCTGCTCAACGTCAGCTGGTACGAGCGTGCGACCGGAAACACCACCATCACCAACGTGGAACTGGCGCCAGGCGTCTCGCCCCGGGCCACGGCGACACCTTCGGGCAACGTGCTCATCACCGACGTGCCGACCGACTGGAACGCCGTGTCTTCGGACATCACCCCGAACTTCGGTGACTACACCGACAACTACGTGATCGCGACCGGAAGCGTGCCGTACGTCGGCCAGACGGTCGGCATCGCGTGGGCCGACGGCCGGTTCGGGACGCCGCAGGCCTTCTTCGCGAGCAAGTAGGCGAGTGGTTGGAGTGGAGGAGGGTCCGTCGCGGCGGACCCTCCTCCAGCACAGGCGGCGCCTCGCGACGTCACGACCGCAAGCGGGGACGGTCGTCGAGGAGGCGCGCGTACCGCGCGACCACATGCGGCGTGGTGTTCACGAGCTCTCCGGATGAGCCACCGCGCGCGGCCTCCGAGACGAGCGCGTGGAGGCGGGGTCCGTCCTCCCACATCTGATCGCCGGCTGCCGGTGACGACGACGGGTCGACCGTGCCCACCAGCCAGCCCGGCTCGCTTCGCCGCAGCAACCTCCGCTCCGCGTGGCGGAGCTCGACCGAGGACGCGACGGTCGAGAACGGCGGCGCGCCGTTCCACCGTCCGGCGGTGAAGGACAGCGCGACAAAGTCGCCATCGCGGTGCACGACCTGGGGGGCGCCGAACCCGGCCATGGTCCACATGTAGGTCAGGCCCGCGGTCTGCACCGCGGCCGCGATGCTCGCCACGAAGCGGCCGGGCTTGGCGCGGTCGTACGAGCGCGGGTTCCCGAAGATCCTCCCCAGGCCCGTCCTGGGTGCGTCCGCGACGGCGCTCGGCCATCCACCCGTCAGCACCGGCCGTCCGTCACGCCAGGTCACGGGGCTCCGGCGGTGCGCGAGCGCCGTGTCGAACAGCGGCCACCACCCGCGCGGCACGAGCTCGGATGGGAGAGAGCGGGCAAGTGACTGCGCAGCCTCGCGTAGCCGTTCGCCGAGCACCGGGG
>Ga0209526_10002824_pt1 | contig 11746 bp, 16 predicted proteins | sample JacPinW_OM2H0_M1_FD_188566 | JGI IMG/M metagenome (GOLD analysis project Ga0209526, IMG submission 188566) | Forest soil microbial communities from Algoma, Ontario, Canada - Jack Pine, Ontario site 1_JW_OM2H0_M1 (SPAdes) (version 2) | ecosystem: Environmental > Terrestrial > Soil > Boreal...
CGTCGACCCGCCACATGGCTTCGGCGCGGTTGATGCCGATCGCCTTGACCTTGATGCGGACCTCGTTCGGACCTGGAGCCGGAACCTGGACCTCGACGAACTCGAGAACCTCCGGTCCTCCAGCCTTTGCGAATTTGATTGTGCGTGACATGGCGGTCTCCGTTAAGAGATTCCCCACCAGCAGAGGGCGGGAAGCCACCAGCAACCATGCACCCGTTAACAGCGGCGCGCCACATCAGCCTTCAGGCCGTTTCAGGTCCTTCCAGTCCTGGCGCCATAGCGGTGCGTCCTGCATTCGCAATCCTCGCCGCCGTAATTCGGCTTGGCGCCTTGCGTTCGAGGCGTGCCACATTAGCCACGCAACAAATACCATGACGACCAAATAGAAGATCAGCCACCACATGGGGTTTACCCTTCGTTCAGCCTGGTCGCGGCCGGCGCGTCCGGATTCTTGACCTTGATCCAATCAGGTGAGCGCCCGGACCGATAGGGCCGGTCGCGGCGTTTGCCGACGATGCCTTCGAGCCCCATGGCGTACGCGTGCCGAAAAATCGTCTCGCCGTCGGCTCCGTCGACATGGTCGGACAGCCGGATGGTAGGCGAGCCGTTGCCATATGTTGCTGGATCAGCTCCTTGGGCAACTTCCTAGTACATGGCGCGCTCAATACTCGGCGTTGCGCTGATTTGATACCGCGACTTGTGATTTTTGCGCTGGCTTGGTACGTACTAAACTTTCAGCGAACCCATCATTCGGGTAGAGAGTTACCGAAATAAAAAGGTGGACGACATGACGAGGCGGCGGCTCGACTGCTGCCCGGCTCAGAGGCTCCTCGCGATCGGCGCGACCGCGTTCCTCTTTCACGCAGCACCGATCGCCGCGGGTGCGCAGCCGATGAGCCCCTCTGCCACACCTTCTGATCTCGGGGGCCACTCGGCCGAACAGCCGGCGATCAACAATATGGTCTCCCAAGGGATCATGCGTGAAGCCGAGCCGGGGAAATTCGAACCGGACGCAGGCCAATCGAGGGCAGATTTCGCCAGCTCGATGCAACGCATGTTCAACCTCCCAATGCCGTCACGGCCAATCTGGTTTTCTGACCTGCCGCCTAACAGCCCGATCTATCTCGCCGTGCAGTCCGTAGCGCCATACCTGCATTGGCAGATGCTGTGCCCTGGATGCGCGCTGCGCTCGGATTTTATGCCGAGCGAATCCGTGTCGCGCGCCGAAGTGACCGTTGTGTTGACGGCGATTTTGGTCGCGCAAAGCAAGATTCCGCTCCTGAGCACCGTAGAAACCGAGCGTGTGCTTGCAGACGTTGGCGATGCAAGTGATTTACCGCCGGCGGCGAGGCCATATTTTGCAACCGCGATCAAGACCGGCGTCCTGGCGCTGCGACCAGGAAACAACATGGCGCTGAGCCTCCACCCCTCGCGCGCCGACACGGCTGTGCTGCTCGACGGCGTTCAAAAGAAGTTCAACCTCCCCCGGGCGACAGCCATGCCTTGATGCTAATGCTGATGCGAGCACGCACGTCAACTTCCGATCGGACGAGAAGGAGGATGAGAGATGAGCGATCGCGGCAAATTCGCAGGGTATCTCAGGCTAGCCGCCGCAATCGCCGCTATTTGTCTGGTCACGTGCATCGCGCCGGAAAGAGCCGCGGCACAACTTGAAATACCCTATCAAGGCGGCCCAACGATGCAAACCGCCAGAGTTTTCTTGATCTTTTGGAAACCTCCCGGTTACGTATTCGATCCTTCCGTGCCAGACGGCATTGGCAACTACGAGTCGCTCGCCGCGAGATTTTTCAACGATGTGTCCAATACGCTCTATCTAAATATCCTAAGCCAGTATCCCAGTGCGTGCGCATCAGGCGATTGCGCAATTCGAAAAATGCCAGGGGTCGTCACGCTCGGCGGCGTCTGGCCCGATCCCCGATCCTATCCGAACAACCGTGGAACGATTGCCAATCCACTGGCAGATCAGGACATCCAGGACGAAATTCAATTAGCGGTCACCCAGAACGGTTGGACAGCAGGCCCCGACGCCGTGTTTTTCGTATTCACCGCTTACGGCGTCGAGCTGTGCCAGGCAATGGCAAACTGTTCGTACAACAAGTTCTGCGCGTACCACTTCAGGTTTTCCCTGCAAGACCACACCCCGGCTCTCTACGCCTACATGCCCGCCAACACCACTCACCCAGCCGGGTGCAGCCAGGGTGTTTGGTTGAGTCCGCCCAACGGCCAATTGGGGTCAGACCGGGAGGTCGTGACCATGACGCATGAATTCTTCGAAACGATCAGCGATCCGCTTATAAATGCTTGGATAGATACTACGGTGCAAGGCGGCGGAGAGATTGGCGACGTGTGCGCGGGGGTCCCCTGGACCAGAAAGCTGAACGGAAACCTCTATGCGGTTCAGACCATTCTGAGCAATCGCTCCTGCGGCTGCGTATATGCCCTCAATTTTTGGCATCCGCAGTTTGGCATTGCTGCTCCCGGTTCGGCCCGCACAGATTCTCCCCTCGTTTCGATCAACCATACGCCGCAGCATGAGGAACTCTTCTGGGTGGGAGCCAGCGGAGATGTCAGCAGCAATTGGCGGGACGATGGCGTCGACAACGGGAATTGGCACACACAGTTCGCTTTGGCCCCGACTGGTTCTGTCAGACATGCATCTCCCCTCGTTGCGATGCACCGCAACTCCTTCGTCGATGAGGTCTTTTGGATTGGCCTCAACGGGGATATCAGCACCAACTGGCGCGACGACCGTGCCAACAACGGCAGCTGGCAACCCTCGCCATCGGCGATCGCGCTTCCCGGCTCCGCCCGCGCCGATTCTCCTCTCGTTTCGATCAACCATACGCCCGAGCACGAAGAGCTTTTCTGGGTGGGAGCCGACGGAGACGTTAGCAGCACGTGGCGAGACGACGGCGTCGATAACGGGAACTGGCATGCGCAGTTCGCCCTGGCTCCAGCTGGATCCGTCAGACCTGGATCCCCGCTAGTTGTGATGCACCGAAACTCCTACGTCGACGAGCTCTTTTGGATTGGCGCCAACGGGGACATCAGCACCAACTGGCGCGATGACCGTGCTAACAACGGCAGCTGGCAACCCTCGCCATCGGCGATCGCGCTTCCCGGTTCCGCCCGCGCCGAATCTCCTCTTGCTGCGATCAACCACACCCCTGAGCACGAAGAAATTTTTTGGGTGGGAACCAACGGTGACGTCGTCAGCAACTGGCGCGACGATCTCGTGCGTGGCGGCCAGTGGCAGGGCCAGTCCTCCATCGCATTTCCCGGCAGCGTCAGATGGGGATCGCCCCTGGTCGCGACCCACCGCAACTCGCACGTCGACGAACTTTTTTGGTTCGGGGTCGACGACGCGGTCGTCAGCGCCTGGCGGGATGACCGCGTTCAAAGCGGGACCTGGCAGGAGCGGTTCCGTATGACGCGTCCCCTCTCCGTTGGGGGCGACTCGCCTCTGGGCGTGATCAACCACACTCCAGAACACGAAGAGGTATTTTGGGTCGGGACCCGAGGCGACGTGACCACCGAAGGACGCGATGACGGCCTGTGCGTCGGCCACTGGCGCGCACCTTTCTCGATTGCCCTTTCGGGCACAGTGAAACGCGGATCACCGCTCGTGGCGATGCACCGAAACGCTTATGTTGACGAGGTTTTTTGGATTGGGTCCAACGGAGACGTGAGTAGCACTTGGTGGGATGACAGACTCGAGCTGACCGAATAGGCGGCACCATGGTCAGTCATTGCGCAGGACCGTCGGCCGCGTTACGAGGCCCGCCCGCCCGCCGGCCTGGCGCGCGTTCCAGATCGCCACGAGGAAGGTCGGCGCGTTTGCGTTGGTCTTCACGCGGCATCGTACCAACCTCCTGGGATCAGTGCCGTCGCATTCCGCGGGTTAAGCCACCAGCACCCCTCGGCGCCAGAGACACTGCAAGCACAGACAGAACCCGGTGGCCAGCCCAATCCTGGAGCGGAAGTTGCTCGCCCTGAATCCCGAATGCCTGCATACCGCCCTGCTCGATCTCAGGCTATCCGGCCGAGATTGCGATTCCCTCATTCGGTCCGCGCATGGTCTGCAGTGCGTGCAGCGGCAAACGAATCGACGCGGGCCCAAACTGGAAAGAGCAACCGGCGTGCCCGAGCCTGACCGGGAAGCAATGGCGATGAGGCGGCAGAACTGGTAGCAGCCGCTTGCCCGGGAATGCGGGCTCGATCTGTCGCTGTTCATGGCTTCCTCCGATTACGCGCTCGCAGCAATGCGCGTTCGATAATCTCTTGGTATTCATAGTAGATCATGCGTTTGTTGACGAATTCGCCAAATTCCTTTGGTTTGCTTGCTGGCGGATTTTTCCTTGTGAACGCAAGCTGCAGGAATCCAGTGAGGGCAAGCCGATACAGGGGAGCTGCGAGCCAAAACAATCCGACCTTGGAGCCTTTAAGGGCGAGGCGCTTTACGGTGATCGGATTTCCGTGGAGGAAGGCATTGCGCGCTTGGTAGAGTTCTCCGTAAAGCCAACAAGGCAACAGGCGTCGCGGCCGCGGTTTCTTCTTGTCTCTTCCCAGATACGCTTTGTAGGTCTTCTTTCGGCGGCCGTGAACTAGTTCCGCTAACATACCCGTCAATTAGGAACATCTTTTCCGGACGGTAAGAGCTAAGCTGTCCTGTTTACGCTAGCCAAATGCCGGTTCCGATCGGCTGGTTCGCCTCGCCACTGCATTCATGATCGTTCCGCTGAAAGTTGCTTGAGCTCAGCATGGGGTCGGACTGCACCGGCGGCACGACACCGACGGGATGAGGCTTGAGATCGCGGCGCCGGGGTGCCGATCGAGCGTGCGCAGGTCGACCGACCCGACTTGGCCGCACGCCGGGCACGAGAACGTCAGCCAGGGCACTAAAAGCAAACGGCGCCCCGTTAAGAGCGCCGCTTTCATGGCTCACGACCTTGCCCGCATGAAACCAGTCCATCCAGGCTAATCGCAACGGAGGTCGTGTTTCTGGAGGCCGACCCCATGATTGGCCGGCCGGAGAACTGCGACGCCTGGGACTCAGATGGCCCTGCAACAACTGTGCCGACGGGCGCGGCACCGCAAGACGGCCATATCCTCAGTCACGCCAGAAATTCTTGAACCTGGTCGGCGCCAGCTCGGTGTAGCGCACAGTATGCTGGATGTTCTTGTGCCCGAGGTAGGCCTGCAACGCGCGGGTGTCGTGACCATCGTTCGCGAGCTTGAACCCGCAGGCGTGGCGTAGCATGTGCGGGTGCGCCCCGTTCTAGCAGCCGCCCAAGGAACGCGGCGGGCCCCCACGCATTGTCAGGCTGAGGCGATCCGTCGTTGGCCCGTCGAGCGGCGTTACAGTATCCCGGGCGCCTGTCGCAACGGGACACATAGTGATGAATATCTTTATTCCCCCCACCAGGCCGGCAGCGGCTGTCCTAGCCCATAGACGAAGATGAGGACGCACCCGATCGACAATCCGATCCCGAGCAAGAGGGACTCGAACCAATTGATCTCGCGTCGCGCAAAAGCTGCGATCAGCGTCATCACCACGCCGGTGATGGCGAGCCCGACGTAGTCCATCAGGTAGCCGAACACGACGACCGACAGCAGCACGAAGAAGGCCGGACGGAATTGCGGGGGTTCAATCGGCGGCCCTTCGATCGTCAGCGACATCAGCCCGACGACGACGCCGATGCCGATGATCATCCAACTCAGGATAAACGGAAAGTAACCGGGCCCCATGTGGCCGGCCGAGCCGTAGTTGAGATCTTTGCCGAAGTAGAGACCGGCCAGCCCCATCAGCAGAAAGACCACCGCTGACCCAAAGTCTTGGGGGCTTTTTATTCGAAACATTCCATTTGATCCCTTGCGATTACCAACGCGCCGACGCGGACATCCGGGCGAGTTAAATCTGGTCCGCTAATGGTCGTTACCGTTCCACTTTGACGATGAACCTGGATGGTGCCCGCCTTCCATCTAGGCTGATTGGCCTGGGGGATAAACCTTGAGCGCTAGTGCTTCGCGGTTCCGAGCGAGACGGGCGGGTCATTGACCATCGTGTGATGGGCGTGGCCAACCGCGAGCACGTATAGCAAGGCAGCGGTCGCAATCGCGAAAGTGCGGATCATTTCGTAACCGAGGATGTGCACGGACATGGCGCCATTGGCCGCACGAACAATCGGCTTTGACCCTCTGGTGACACGCCGAATTGTGTTGCGGCTTCTTGGTAGGCCTCCCGGTGAGTCTGCGCCTGCACCGTCCCCAAGCGCTCGGCTTCATCGTCCACGACGATGTGCACACACCAATTGACTCTGGCAGCTATTGTCATTGCTTGCCGGTCAGGTTAGGCGACCACCCTGGTAGGGCCAGTCGCGGCAGGCACCCCCAACCCGTGTAACTGTTTGCAACTCTTTTCAACTGTAAGAAATCACACTGACTCCATCGTTGCACTCATCATAGGGTCATTAGCGGACACGGCGCCGTACCCTTGGTGTGACAAGGGGGGCACAAGCTATTGCGAAATTGGCCCGCTGTAACTTTTCGCAGCGGATTTGGTTGGAGGGTGGTGATAGCGTTCTAGCGAACAGGGCTAGCCTCCTGTTGCAACGGCCCTGGCGTTGGACCCCGTACCCAACTGATGCCGGGGCTTCCTTCGCGAACGGCGTTGACATCTGCGCATCAAATGAACGCCCACGCGTGTACGTTAAGCGCAGTGATGCTCACCTTTGTGGTTACAGCAGCTTGCGCTGACCCGACTAATGGGGAGCGCTTAGCGCAGCGTTGGTGTTTTCCATGTCATGTTGAGAAGACAGACAACAAATGGCCGGCTCCTGCGCTTTCGGCAATAGTCCGAAACTCCAACTTCAGCCGCGAGAAGCTTGCGGTCTTTCTACTCCTTTTTCATCCGAAGATGCCCGAAATGTCGCTGACTCAGAAAGAAGCCGCTGATCTTGCCGATTACCTCGCGAAGCTCAGTGGTTCGGAATAAAAGCGCCATGGCTGCCTTGGGTCAAAAGCGGAAATGCTCATAACGAGCCAATGATGTCCGCTTTCCACCCCATAGCGACCAAAGAGCGGACGCAGTTTTTATATCGGCTCCGTGCCATGTGTGGACGGCTCCGAGTTGGCAAGGAGAATCTTCACGTCGCAATGCTGGTCGGTGCAGCCATCTGTTCGGCCTCACATGATGGTGTCTCCCAGCAAGTGCCTCAACTGCGACATCGCGCGCGCGAGGGAAGAGGTGTTGGCTGAAAGGATCGGCTCCCTGGCTTCGTTTCGATGGGACCAAGCCGAACGATCATAGGGACCATCGGGGGCATCAGTTGTCATCACTGTTCAGAAACTCAAAAGGGCGACCCGTGCTCCCTATGACCCCTATGCCTTCGGTTCGGAGCCCGGTCTTCACCGAACGGGCTGCAGCGACGCCGCGGCATCGCAGAGCCCTAGTGCTCGGCATGCTCAACGTACGTCAGGTCGGCTAGGGGGAGGTGGTGGGTGGCATGCCAAAAAAGCAAACGCTGCCCCGTCCAGGCCAGGGCGGGGTAGAATCTGAGCCGAGCCGGATTCAATTGTGAGTACCCGACCAGAAGCTAACGGGGCTGGTGGCTAAGTGTTACCCCCACTGATACCCCCGATCGAATTTAAAAATGATCAGAACTCGTGATAGGAGCTAAGTACATGATTTCATTGGCGCGCCCGGAAGGATTCGAACCTCCGACCCCCAGATTCGTAGTCTGGTAATCAGAATTGAACCGTACTCAACGGAACTTGCTTGCCTAACGCTATTGCCTGGTTTAATTGAATAATTGTGCGGTTGCGTTCCGAGGAATACCGTTGAATCCAATCATTATGTGTCCCTATTGGGTCCCAGCAGCACCAATTAGAGCCGTTCAGAGGCCCGCCGGTCAAGCCGGGGACACAGGAGAGCTATCCGGTGGCCCATGGCCAAAACGCTCACAGACGCCTTCGTAAAGGCCATACGCAAGCCTTCTAAGGCTCGGGTTGAGTATGCCGACCTCCGGTGCGTCGGTCTTGCGTTCCGGGTGACGGCTTCCGGAGTTCGATCCTGGTGCTTTCGCTTCCGCGATCCACGCACCGGCCAGTCGAGCCGCATCGGACTGGGCCCCTACCCGGCCGTGTCGCTATCCGCCGCGCGTGAATTGGCAGAGGCCCAGCGAAAGATCGTGGCCAAAGGGCAAAATCCGGTTGAGATGCGCCGTCAGGAGCGCGTTGAAGCCCCGCAGAAGACGTTCGAAGCGCTCGCTGCCCGATACATGGCCGAACACGCTGACCGGCACAAACGGCCAAAGTCAGCGACCGAAGATCGTCGCAATCTCGACCTGCATATCTTGCCCCGTTGGCGTAACCGCCGCTACGAGGACCTTCGTCGTTCCGACCTGATCGAGCTAGTAGAAGGGTTGGTCAAGGACAGCAAGCCAACGCTTGCCAACAGGGTTCACGCCCTTTGCTCCAAAATCGGGGCGTTTGCTGTCGATGCTGATTTGTTGGTCGGCAATCCATTTGCGGGAATCAAAAAACGCGGCCAGGAGAACATCGGCCGCCGCATTCTATCCGATGACGAGCTTCGGCTGTTTTGGCGCAATATAGTCCTGCCCCCGGTTTCCCGGCGAGTCGGCCTGGCGCTCAGGCTGGCGCTCTAACGGGGGTCCGCGCTGGCGAAGTTGTGGGTATAACTCGTGCCGAGATCGAACACCTAGATAGCCCAGATCGCGCAGCTTGGACTATCCCGGCCAATCGAGCCAAGAATGGCCGACAGCACTATGTCCCTATATCGAAATCCGCACGCGAGACGATCCACAGTGCCCTAGAACTCATCGGCGACGATGAGCCATTCCTATTTCCATCGCGTTGGAACAAGGATGAACCTATAACCCCACATGCACTTGCGGTGGCGATGCGGCGCTTTTCGGACCAGTTGAATGTAACGGTTGGAGCGGCCAAAAGCTGGCGCACCGAACCCCCTAGCCCACATGATCTGCGCCGCACGTTTGCAACGCGGCTGTCAGGGCTTGGCGTCTCCAAAGAGGATCGTGACGCTTTGCTGAATCACATCCGATCAGATGTCGGTTCCAAGCACTATGATCTGTACGAACGCGCCAAGGAAAAACGTGCCGCGTTCTCAAAATGGGATGACGCGCTTGCAGGTATTCTAAGTAGCGCTGGAACTGAAGTGGTCGGGGTTAAGAAGGCGATCCGTGCACGATGATTAAACGCGAGCAAAACAAGCCACGGGCACAGAACGACAGCAAAAGCAAAGCTGATCGAGAAACTGCGACACTTGCCGCCCAGGTAGTGGAGACAGATGCCTTATTCGGAGATAGCTATTTACCGAGGCTCAAGCGCAAAGAGCGTAAGGCGGCCATTGCCGCTACAAAGGCAAGCGGGGATTGGCTGCCGGTCAGCAAAATTGTTGAGGCTGTGGCCAAGGCGAAAGGCGCGAGATTTAATGACAAGAAACGGAATAAGATCAGGATAGCAGTCTGCGGAGATATCGTGTCGGATTCTGCCGATGGGCGGCTGGGAAACGAACAATTCCCATCCTTGATGTTGCTCAGCATCGATTACGACGAAACCCCTCTGCCGCCGTTGAAGTTAGCAGAGACCCTCAGAATTGCCTTTGACGGCCTGAGCCCAAAAAAACGAGGCCAGAAGATTGCGGGATTTCTGACAGACCACGGCTGGATGAGAAGTGTAGTGGCCGACCAATGGCTCGGCGCAGGTGACAAAGACGAAATTCAAGGCAGATCAGATTACTACGAGCTTCCTGCCGACGAGCCCTCGGGCGGGCGCGAAGCGGCAAAAGCCTACCATGCACTGAAGCAGAAACATGGAACGAAGGTGCCCAAGCGATCCATGCAGTGGCTCGCGAACAATCTCCCTGGCAACCACTCTCGCGATTCCGTCGCACGGGCCCTCGGCAAGAAGAAATAGGGGATTTCCGCCCAAGATTGAGCGAATTGGGCGGCGATTGAGCGATCGCTTTTCCAGTCGGTAGCCATGAGATAGGCACCATTGCACGCGGTTACATTCCGCTAAACGCAAAATGGTGCTTCATGGATCAGAACAACGCTTCGCTTCCCCGATTATCTTACACCCCGGACGACGCAGCCGAGCTACCGGCGTCAGCCGTACTAGAATTTTCATGGCCATACGCGATGAGGAATTGACCGCGAGAAAGGCGGGCAAGTCCACCGTCATTGAGGCTGATGAACTCCGCCGATGGCTACGCTCCCTCCCTACTAAGGGACGCGAACCACACACCGCGACGGCCTAAGTGCCTTCAAACCAAGAATTACTATTTGACAAGCGTCCAGCGCGCAGTGGGACGCGCGCCGGATGCATTGCGATTATGAATACGATGGATTTTACAGATGAACGTTTACGCCTCACCTACAGATTTCGCAACGACGAACACAACTTGGCCGGCTGATTTTGCTGACAACCGAGCCCAGGTCGCTCTGTATGCGAGCCTGTGTCGCATCCTCGAAGAGGCTCCGGCGAAAAACAAGCTTCCCGTTTTCGGCTTGATGGCCAGAACGGCGGCGGCCGACACTGCCGCCTACCGTCAACAGATGATCGACGATCTCTGGCATGTTGCCGGCGATCTCGGCCTTGTCGACCTACTCGGTGTCGGCGCTGTGCAGGAAGCATTGATGGCCGCCTTCGATAGAGGCGCGGCATGAGCACTTTCGACGCCGCCTGCGAAACAGCGGATCGCGAGCGCGATGAGCGGCTTAGGCGCACGAATGGTAACGGCAAAATCGATGCTTGGAGCGAGCCGGACTGGTCATTGCTTGACGACAGGCGCGGCCAGTTGCCGGAATTTCCTATCGACGCCCTTTCGCCCGAGTGTAGAGGGTGGGTCGAGCGCGCGGCACATGGCGCGGGCGTCACCACCGCTCATGTCGCGACGCCGTTAATTGGAATTTCGTCCAGCCTAATCGGAACCGCCCGTCGCGTGATGGCGTCCCGGTCATTTACACAACCCATGACGTGCTGGACGGCGACCGTGGGATTTTCAGGCACAGGCAAGACACCTGGAATTGATGCCACCAAGCGCGCCCTGGCTTTCGTGGAACGTGCCCGCAAGGAAAAAATCGAAGACATGAGGCGCTCGCATGAGGCCAGGGTTCAGACGGCCAAAGCTGTGCGCGACGCTTGGAAAAAGCAAATCCAGGATGTTGCCGCAGAGAGCGTCGTAAGCCTGGACAAATATCGAGCCGCGAAGACTGAGCCCATAATGCCGCGAGAAGCCATCGATCCCGGGCCGTTTGTCGCGCCACGGCTCCATGTATCGAACGCAACGATTGAGAGACTTGCCCAGCTTTTGGAGGTGCAACCGCAAGGCGCCCTCCTATTATCGGACGAACTAGCGTCGCTGTTTCTCAACATGTCCAGATATTCCGGTGGCCAGGACAACGAATTCTGGCTGGAGGCTTGGAACGGGGGGCATTACACGGTCGAGCGCATGTCGCGCCCCGCAATCTCTATCGATCACCTGTTGGTGGGTGTTGTTGGCGGAATGCAGCCCGACAAACTAGCGAGATCGTTCAAGGGCGACCTGGATGGCATGACGGCGCGGGTTTTATTCTCCTGGCCGCCTGAGCCGGCCTATCAACCGCTCGCCCATGATATCGCGGAGCTTGAGCCGGAGATTGTCAACGCCCTTACCCGCCTCGTCGAGCTCAAGGCCGATGGG
>Ga0209526_10002826_pt1 | contig 11743 bp, 10 predicted proteins | sample JacPinW_OM2H0_M1_FD_188566 | JGI IMG/M metagenome (GOLD analysis project Ga0209526, IMG submission 188566) | Forest soil microbial communities from Algoma, Ontario, Canada - Jack Pine, Ontario site 1_JW_OM2H0_M1 (SPAdes) (version 2) | ecosystem: Environmental > Terrestrial > Soil > Boreal...
TGGGTGGCGAACGCATCCTGGGGCTTGGTCAGAGCGCTGACGTAGACGCGGCGTACGGCGCCGGGTTTGCCGAGAATCTGCTGCGCGAGAGCTAGCGGCGCGATGATCTCGTCATCCTCGGCCGCGCCGGTGGAGAGGATGCCGAAGACGGTGAGTTGGTGGCCGGCGACATCGAGCGTGTCACCGGGCTTCTTGGCTAGTTTTGGTGCTAGGCGTTCGCCTATGAGAATGTTTTGAGAGTCGTCATCCGGCCAACCGCAAGCCGCGGGCGAGTCTTCGACTCGCCCTGGACGGGGCAAAGCCCCGTCACCACACGGGCTTTCTACTCTCCACCAGGGATGCGTGATCCGTACGCCAGTGGTGAAGTCCTGCTTGCCGAAGTGGAGCGGCTTATTGAAGTAGGTGCCTACCAGCGTGACATGTTTCGCGCCGCTGCCGCTGCCGATTCTTACCGTGACGGGCAGCATGGGCGAGAAGCCGACAATGTTGTTATGCCAGAAGGTGCCGCGAATTTTCGGGAGGTCAGCTTCGTTCAGGAACGCGCCATCGCTTGGAGGCTTCAAGTTGACGCCGCCGACCTCCACGTCGAGAGTGTCTTCCTGCGGAGTGACGACCAAGTTCGCGCCGTAGCTGCGCAGTTCGCGGTTGATTTTGTCGCCGATGTCAGTCGCTACGGCGATCATAGCGGTGGCGACCGCTACGCCCAGCGTGATCGCGATGCCGGCCAGCAGCTTGCGGCGTGCCTGGTGGCGAAACGATTCGTATACGATGCGCGGAAACATTTTTATTATTTCTGCTCGAAGTAGTGTCTGCCGGCTGCGATGTCGGCCTCGGAGACGATGACGGCGTCGGCGGTGACCTCGGCTTTCAGCGGAATCGGATTGCAGCCGCCGGCCATCCCGACCGACTGCGGGTTAATGGGGGCTGCGCAGTTTTTGCAGATCACTCCGTGGGACCCTTTGTAGAAGCCGACGCCGCCGCAGATTTGACAGGCGTCGAGGAGGGTAGCGATTTTTCCGTCAGGCTTCTGGTAGAGCCAGAAGCGGACTTCGACACCACCTTCCCTGGCTTCGAAGCGGTGAAGTTCGCCGTCGTAAATCTGTTTCACCGGGATGGAGACTTTGCCATCGACGAAGGTAACCTCAGTGGCGGGCGACAGCGCGCTGGCGCTCTTCTCATAGATGAAACTGGCAGTGACCATCGCGATGAAGATGAACGAGCAGGTGTAAACCGAGGCCATCCAGAGACGCTCGCGCCGCACGGTCCAGAGCGCTTTGCGGCGGGCGGCGCCGGGGGGCGGCAGTTCGACGGGCTGGCGGCTCTTCATTTCAAACAGCACCATCAGCGCGGCCAGCACGAGGATAGTGATGAAGAAGAAAAGTTCGTTGCGGACGATGGGGCCAATGATCGCCATCTCCTGCCGAGAAGAGGGAAGAACCCCGTTCTCGGAAAGCTCGTGAAGGCCGGAGATCAGAAGCTGCGCGGCCACCAGGAAAAGAATCGCGGTAGTGACCCGGAAGAATTTTTGCAAATTGATCTTGACGCTGCCCTTGACGAACATCACGCCGAACAGAACGGCGACGAGCACACCGAGGACGGTGCCGATAAAGCTCATCAGCTCATTCGAGTTCAGCGTTACGGCGGAGAGGATCAGAACGGTCTCGACGCCCTCACGCAGCACCATCAGAAAGACGAAGAGGAAGAGGCCGATCCATGCATCTCCCCGGGCAAACAAGCCGACCTTGCTTTCGATTTCTCCTTTGAGCCTGCGGCCGGTCTTCATCATGAAGACGATCATGGTGACGACGAAAACGGCGGCAACCAGCATGACCCAGCCTTCAAAGATGTCCTCGTTCCAGTTGAGGCGAGAGAGCACGACGGCCACGGCGATCGATCCGGCAAAAGCTGCGGCCAGGGCGGCGTAGACGGATTTGCGCAGATCGTTGCGGCCGATCTTGGCCAGATAAGCCAAGGTGATGCCGACGATGAGCGCGGCTTCGACGCCTTCGCGGAGCGTAATGATGAATGCCTGGAGCATTGAAAAAGTGACCGCTTTCTAATTGAAAATGAAATTCAATTTCAATATCACTAGGATACGGTTTCGGACGGGGAGCGGTCAACGCGGTGAATCATGGATGGCGGGGATTTGCATCCCGCGGGGAAAGGGGGCATTGAACGGAGAAAGAGGCTCGCAGCTCTCGGCTCTCAGCTCTCAGGACGCGACGTTGATTCCCTCTAGAACACTGTTTATTAGGCCATTCAGGATTCGTCCCAGCTCTTTCGTTCTGTCTTCCATTCTGCGGAATACGAGGGGTTCGAGATCGTGCAGTTCTTTTGCTATGAACAATTGGGTTTCGAGTTCGAGCAGGGAACCCCGAGCACGATACAGGAACTGCGCAAATTCCTTGCGGGAGTAGCGTCCTTTGCCTTCTGCGATATTGCTGGCAACCGATACGGCTGCTCGTCGCATTTGGGAGGTAAGGCCATAGAGTTCGTCTTTCGGAAACTTTTGGGTGGCTCGATAGATCTCCAGTGCCAGATCCGTCGCCTTACGCCACGCGATTAGGTCTCGGTAAGCATCTGCCATGCAATCGCTCCACATCTACTTTGGGATGTCTGAGCAGTTCCCGCAGTGACACATGTCACCCAGAGTTCGGTCGGTTTTGCTCTGCTGAGAGCTGAGAGCTCAGATGACGCGCAGGAATTGGCGCGCCCGCTCCAGTTCTGGAAAGCTCTTTTCTTCTGTCAGAAATTCGCGCGAATGCACGCATCTCCGGCTCCCTCGCAGTTTGACCGGGTGCTTCAAATGCAGCATCTCGTGAAACAGAATGTATTCGACGGCGTAGCGCGGCACGCGCGGATGGTCGAAGACACGGCTGATCACGATGGCGTTGTGGGCCGGGTCGTAATGCCCAAGGCTGCTGCGGGCATGGCTCCGGCTCCAGGTAAGTTGCGGTCGTCCCATGAGTCCGTGGAAGAAGCGGCGGTTGAGGTCGTCGAAAAGTTCTTCCAGATGGTAGTGATGGCCGCGGGCGGAGCGGATATGCTTGCGTCCGCGCATCTGGCGGACGAGCCGCGCTTTGGCGGCAACGTCGTGGCCGGCGATATAGCGGCGATAACGCGCGCTGTGGGTGCGCTCGACCGGCTTGCGATAGAGCTTGGCCAGCAGGATGTGGGCGATCGAGTGCAGCACGGTTTCCTGAGCGCCTTCGAGCAGATCGGAGAGGCGGATGTAGAGCTCTCCCTGGCGGAGGCGGATCGTGTTGTTGATAGAGACGAAAGCGTAGAAACGAACGTGCATGGGCGGCGCGGGCGTGCGGGGACGGAGTTCGCGATACGCTTCGTGAAAGATTTCGGCGAGCTTTGGGGACACGTTGAGGGAAGAGTAGCAGAGGCAGCCATCAGCCGTCAGGCATCAGCCATCGGTAAACATTCTTGCGTTGTGGCCCTGCGATTGTTCATGGGTCGACACACGGGAAGGTCACACCGTCACGCAAGCATGACGGCACGTTCGCTGGTGGCTGACTTGTGTTTCGGCCGTTCGACAGCGAGGGATCGTTATGGCCTTGGTATGGATCTCGCGGGCTGCGATAGACCGCGCGGCCATGAAAAAACGGATCCGCTACGGTCCCGGAGAACCATCCGACAACGCCAAGGGCTCCCGCGCCAAGAAGCGCGTTTGCGGCGTGGCAACAGCTGGAGCGGGATGCTCCAATGGCCGCCCCGGCACCGGCTCCAACTCCAAGCCCGATGGCCGGGCCGTTATGAGTCAGGTACACGGCCTTGATATCGTCTCGAAGATATACCTTGCGTCGGGACAGAGGCCATCTTCCGGAAATACAAACCAGCTGATCGTCCGAAGCTCCGTCCATGAAGCAATGCCCAAACGTGGGCCTGTTCTTGAGAGTGACCTTGATTTTAGTTCGGCTGCGAAGGGCTTGCACCGCCTCCCAGTCGCCAGTCTGTGACATTGCAGTCGACGCGATCAGGAGCGGTGCGAGCAGGAGAGGAATGAATTTTGTGCATGTCATAACGGAATCCTATGGATCAAGAGCAAACGGAATAGGCCTGCTTGTGACAGTTTTTCGAGTGTCACATCGCCGGGACAACGGGTGGCGTAAACTCCCATGTCACCTGTCACCATGCCGGTGCAGGTTTGTGGTTTGGGGTGTCCCCGGAATCGGTACGCTTCGCTGAAGGTGCTGGCTGCACGGTCAATGGCCGCTGCAGGACCATCTCGACCCGGGTGCCGACGGGCAGGGAAATTTCATCGCCGCGCGTGAACAGCACTTTGGCCAAGCCAAGCCCGGCGCCGATCAGAGCACCCGGGCCGACGCCAATGCCGACATGGCGGATCGATCCGACAAGAACGCCTGCACCGGTTGTCTTGGCCACGGTGTAGACGTCGGCATCAATTTGGTCCACTGGTTCCAGCGTGCCTTCGTGGTTGACCGTCCGGTTTCTACTCGATCCCGGTAGGCTTTGAAGGCTTCCAACTACTGCAAGTTGGCGGTTATCGGGGAGAATCAACTGCGTGAATTTTAGGCGCATCTGGACGCGTCCCTGGACGCGACCCGGCCTGCGCTCGTCTGTTACCACTCCCAGCACCCGAGTATGTTCGGGAATCACGACGCGATCGTTCTCGACGACGGGAAATGCAGTTTCGAGATAAACCCCCGACCCAGGCGTCGAGGAGGTAGTGTGCAGAGGACTGATCAGTTTCATCAGCAGATGCGTGCCGGCGGGAATGGTGATGACTTCTGGCTTAGGCTCACTGGTGCGGTTCGTGTCCGCGAAAAGCCCGCTCTGCTGCGCCCCGCTCCCGCGCGCAAAAACGAGCAAGCAACAGCTCAAGAACAGAAGGCGAGTTTGATTGACGTGTTTCATAAGCGGATCGTAACCCCCAAGCGAGCGGCAGAAGTCGCAGGCTTGTGACACTTTTGCGAGTGCCACACTGACGAAAGGGCCAGACTGGACTTGAGTAAGGACATGCCCCACGCTCTCCTCAGTTCCGACCGGCGCGGAGAGCGCATGGCTTGCAGCTTTGTGGGGCGCGAGCCTCGAGAACAGCCCGAAGCGTGCGCGGCATGTGTTTCGGAACTTCGAAGACGGCAACCTGCGACACGTTGTCCGCGCCGCGATACGAAATGCGGAAGTAGTGTCGGTGGCGGCGCATCTTGACGAGCCCGACCCCAATCGCGGGCAGGACTCCCAGATGACGAGTTACCTCTGTCGAATACTCGAACGACTGGATATCAGCGTATGGAATTAGGAGTTTCGTCCCCGAAGTCTCGAAGGTGAGCGACTTCTCGGAAGTGGTGTCCAAGCGTCCGACAACACCCACGCGCAAAGCCGGAGCCGTGCCGCCGGCGTACATCACTTGGTCGTCCTCGACTGCGGCCATCGGTAGCGCCAAGGCCAAGAGCAAACAAAAAGTCATCCATTTCTTCATGCCGAACCTCCTCTGGTTTCAACCAGTACATACTGAGTGATCGGGCGGACTTGGGGAGATTGGATTGTGACACTTTCGCAAGTGTTACGAGGGGAGAGGGTTCTGGATGAACTCAACGTAGCGCCGAAGCTCTTCGATCGAAGGCTCGGATAACAAGGGGAAGGGAATTACGCGGCAGCCTGCGGGCAGTTCGGTCGCAGTAACAGAATCGCAGACCACCGCCGCTGTCTGCTTCAGCCCGCGCTGCCAGTTCGCTTTGCGCGCGTCCCGAAATACCAGAGCGTCCGGGTGAAAGCCCGCGGCATTCAGCATGGTGCGCGCCAGTTTCAAAAAGTCTGGCCATGCCGAGGCAATGCCGATCAAAGTACCTGACGGAGCGGGCAGCCATCCGGCAAGCGACGTGGGTACCGACCGAAAATGCAGCGTGAGCACGTCGGTGCCTTCTGCGAGTGCGTGCCGCACGGCTGCGCGATTCGGAAGCACGACCGGAATGGCGCCGTCGAGCGTCTTCGGGCAGTCGTGCGGATTGCAACTCTGGACTGGAAATGTCACCGCCTGCCCGATCTCCGCCGCCACAATTCGTCTGAGCTCTTCCTCCGGCTCGATCAAGAGGAAATGATCGGGCGGCTGCAGTTCCAGCCATTGCCGCAGACGGGAGCGCACGGTAGTAAGAGGAGCGCCGAGTTCGCGCGCTGAGCGAAAAAGTTTTGCAATCAACTGATCGAGCGCGAGCGCCGATGAGTGCGCCAACTCAGGTTTGCGCTCCCGGACATACACGCCGCTGCCATGGCGAAACTCAACCCACCGCTCCCGTTCGAGTTGGCGGTAGCCGGCACTGACCGTATTGGGATGAAGACGGAAGCGGCGTGCCAGTTCTCGTGTGCTCGGTAAGCGCTGTCCTGGCGCGAGGTCGTCGCTGAGGATCCCGAGAATAACCTGCGTTACGAGTTGTTCGCGGATGGTAACTTCACTGCCGCGGGCAAACCAGAGTTGCATGACGGGCTATCTTACCGGAGATCGCTAAGAGCTAACCACAGGGGGACACAGGGGATTCCCTGTGTTCCCTTGTGCCCCCTGTGGTAAAGGAGTTTGCCCGCGGACCGCGTCACCCTATTTCTTCTTCTGACGCTTCATGTATTCCCCAACTTCGGCGAGGGTCTTGCGGTGATCGTCGGCGCTGGAGTCGACCGTGTCAATCGCGTCGGTCAGCAGGAATTCATACTGGCTCGCTTCGGCGGCATTGTTGTTCGCGGCATTTTTGAGAGCGCGCAACTTCGACTGAAATTCGGTGTCGGCTTCGATAATCACCTTCAGCGGCTTGCGGATATCATCCTTCCGGCCGACGTACATGTCGATGTTGTCGTTGAGTTCGTCATAGACGCCGAGGAAATCTTCCAGCATGTCATGAGTCTGGCGGGCGCGATCGGTCGTTTTTGGATCGCTGCGCATTTGCTCAAGCTTGGTCATACGATCCCGGGAAAACCTCACGTAAAGCTTTAAGCGTTCATCAGGATCGAGCATGGCGTCGCGGAGCTGGTCGATCTCCAGCGCATTCAGCGGATCGCGGCGGCGCTGGGCCGAAAGCGGGGACCAAATTGCAGCGACGAACGGAAGGATGAGCAACGTGGCTAGCCCGAGCGCAGTGCGCCAACGCGCCTTCATTTCTTCTCCTTCTTGTTCTTGTTCTCTTTAGCGAACATTTCTTTGAGCAGGGTGGTGCGGACGTCTTCCAGGCGGCGGATGGCCTGTTCGACCGGAGGCTGGTCCTCGAAGGCGAGAGTGCGCTTTATGTCACGCAGCTTCTCCGCCATTTTTCGGGCATCGATCTCGATATTCTTGAGGTGCTTCTTGGTTTGCGTCGCGGCGTCGCGAGCTTTCTCAGAGTAGGTAACGATGTCATCGACGGCGACGTTGGCCTGGTCGATGTTGCCATTGCGGTAAAGGTTGTCAGCATTGCGAAGCTGATGCTGCGCGATCCGGATGCCGAGTTCGGGGCGGTCCTCGGGATGCGCGCTTTCGAAGCGTGCTTTGAGTTCGTCTACGGTTTCGTCCTTGGCGGCCGCACACACGACGAGCGTAAAGACGATGAGAAATACCGAAATGGTCAGCCGGCGCATAGTCGTCAACGCTTCTTCGGCTCGATCGCAATCAGGCGGTGGGTAGCCTGCCACTCCTGATCGGGATACTTCCCGTTAGCAACATCGAGAAAGTGATGATAATCGACTGCGGCCAGTTTGTAGTCACGCAGATGGTCATAAGCGGAGGCCCGAAGAAAAAAACAGATCGCGGGCAGATCGGCATTTAACAGGGTGCGCCCATTGAGGGCTCGGATCGTCAGTTCGTAGTTTTTATTCTCGCTGGCGGCAAAGGCGAGATCCACGTAAACATCGGGCGAATCGCGCTTCAATCGGAGAGCGGTCAGAAATTCCTGTTGAGCTTCCGGAAACTTTTTCTGGCGCAGCAAAGCCTGTCCCAGGCCACGATGCAATTCGGGATCCTTCGGCTGGGTTGTGACCAGAGCGCGATATGTGTTTTCCGCGAGATCATTTTTCCCCGCACTCGAATAGAGGTCAGCCATTTCGCGCTGCGCGTCGGAGTCCGCGGGCGCCAGCTTCAGCGCCGTCTGAATTTCCGTGATGGCGTCGTCTTTCTTGCTCTGCGCGGCGAGCACGCGCCCTAGTTGGAGGTGAATGCCGGCGTCATCGGGGCGCTCGGTGGCGAGCCCTCGCAACAGGGGCTCGGCTTCGCCTAGGCGGCCGGACTTCATGTACAGGTTGGTGAGGCCGATCGCGGCTTCGGTCGAGTGCGGATCGACGGCCAGGACTTGTTTGTATTCCGCTTCGGCGGCGGAGAATTCCTTTTGCCGTTCTTGCAGCAGACCGGCAGAAAGATGAGGTTCGGGATCCTTCGGTGTAAGTTCGGAGGCTTTGCGATAAGCCGCGAGCGCGTCTTCCGGCTTGGTATTTTCCAGCAGATGCGCGAGTGCCAGCCAGGCGCGGGCTTGACCTTCTTCAACGTGGTCCGTGGGCTTGAGGCCGGTGGCAGCGCGCAGATAACGCTCGGCCTCGGGGCTGTTGAAGCGGACCAGCATCAATCCCAGGTTCAGGTTCGTCTCGAAGACTTCGGGCTTGGCGGCGACGGACTGCCGGTAGGCGTGGATCGAGTCCTCAACCCGGCCCAGGCGATTGAGAACGAATCCGAGATCGAACCATGCCTGATAGTTCTTGGGATCTTTATCGATAGCCTTTTTCAGCAGCGCTTCCGCGCCGGTGAAATCGTTTTTCTGGATGGCATCTTCGGCCTGCGCGATTTCCGGGGGTGTGTCGTCGATGCGCTCCTTATAGTGGCGGATGGTAGTGTGGGTTTGCGCCAGGGCGGCGGCGGTCAGGGCAATGAGCAGGATCGCATTTGCGAGCGGGCGCTTCATGCGTGGGCCGCTGGCGCCGGGCGAGGGCGCCCGGCTCTCCACAAGTATTCTACCGGTCACCATGGCGTGCGCCGTTCCCGTTCAAGACCCGCTTCAGATACTGTCCAGTGTAAGAGTTTTTCAGCTCCGCGATCGCTTCGGGCGTTCCGAAGCCGACGAGGTTCCCACCGCGATCGCCGCCCTCCGGACCGAGATCGATGACCCAGTCCGCGGTCTTGATCACTTCGAGATTGTGCTCGATGACGACGATCGACCCTCCCGCATCGATTAGACGGCGGAAAGCAGAAAGTAGCTTGCTGACATCGTCGAAGTGCAGGCCGGTAGTAGGTTCATCGAAAATATAGAGCATGCGGCGCTTGCGTTTGGGCCCATCACCGTCCTCGCCGGGGCGGTTCGCCGAGCGGGCTCCAGGCTGAAGATGAGCGGCTAGCTTCATGCGCTGCGCTTCGCCTCCGGATAGCGTAGTCGCCGACTGGCCGAGACGCAGGTAGCCGAGGCCCACTTCGTCGAGTACGCGCAATTTTTCCGTAAGACGCGGAACCTCAGCGAAGAATTTGAGTGCTTCGCGAATGGTAAGGTTCAGCACCTCATGAATGTTCTTGCCTTTGTAGTGTATTTCGAGCACTTGCGGTTTGTAGCGCGTGCCCTTGCATTCGTCGCAGATCAGCTCCACGTCGGCGAGAAACTGCATTTCGACGGTGACGGTGCCGTCACCCTGACAGTTTTCGCAGCGTCCGCCCGGAACATTGAAGGAAAAATGTCCGGCAGGGAAGCCGCGCTTCTGCGCTTCCGGCAGCGAGGCAAATAACTCGCGGATGATGTCGAAAGCCTTGATGTATGTGACCGGATTCGAGCGCGGAGTGCGGCCGATGGGCGATTGATCGACGAGGACGACCTCGTCAAGAAACTCGTCGCCTTCGACGCTGTCCCACAAAACCGCGCCGGATCCACCGCCGTTGGTCTGGCGCTTGGCCCTGGCCAATGCCTGATAGAGAACGTCATGCAGCAACGAAGATTTTCCCGAGCCTGAAACGCCGGTAATCGCAACCAGCATCCCAAGCGGGATTTCAAGATCGATGTGCTTCAAGTTGTGCGCACGAGCGCCGGTGATGCGGAGTTTGTGCAACCCCGGTTGGCGGCGTTTCGGCGGAATCTGGATGTGAAGTTCGTCGGCGAGGTAACGGCCGGTGAGCGAGTGCGGCATCTTTATGATCTCGTTGTAGGTGCCGGCGCCAACGACTTTTCCGCCATTTTCCCCGGCGCCCGGGCCGAGGTCGAGAATCCGGTCGGCGGCGCGCATGATATCCGGATCGTGCTCGACGACGAGGATGGTGTTTCCGAGGTCGCGCAGGTCATGCAGAATCTTGATGAGCCGGTGCGTATCGCGGCTGTGCAGGCCGATCGAAGGCTCGTCGAGCACATACAGTGTTCCGACCAGACGAGAGCCGAGAGAAGTCGCAAGCTGGATGCGCTGCGCTTCGCCGCCCGATAGCGTGGAGGCTAGACGGTCAAGCGTCAGGTACTCGAGCCCAACTTCGTTGAGGAAACGCAGGCGCTCTCGAAGTTCGATAAGCAGCTTGTCCGCAATCGCGGCTTGCTGTGTTGAGAGCTTGAGCTGACCGAAGAAGCGGGCTGCCTCTTCGACCGTCATACTGCAGACTTGGCAAATATTTTTGCCGTCGATCTTTACCTGGCGCGCCTCTACGCGGAGGCGAGTCCCGCCGCAAGCGGAGCAAAGCGAGTATCCACGATAGCGGCTGAGAAACACGCGCACGTGCAGTTTGTACTTCTTGCGCTCGAGATGCTTGAAGAAGCCACGCACGCCGCCGAAATTGCCGTCACCATCGACAACAAGCGCTTGCTGCTCGGCGTCGAGTTCATACCAGGGCACGTCCAGCGGAATCCCTGCCTGCCGCGAGAAGCGCTTGAGCTCGGTGAACAACGTCCTGTACTTTGGCTTCGTCCAAGGCTCGATCACACCTTCGTTCAGCGTCTTGCCCTTATCGGGGATGACGAGGTCGAGATCGAAATCGATGGTATTGCCGAAACCCTGGCAGCGCGGACAGGCGCCATAAGGATTGTTGAATGAAAACAGTCGCGGCTCCGGCTCTTCGTAACGGCTGCCATCATTCTTGCACTCGAAGCGTTGGGAGAAACGCAGCCGCTGCGGAGTTTCGCCATCGCCATCCCCATCCCGGGGAGCGGTTTCGAAAATGACTTCGCCCGCTTCGCGATAGCCGATCTCGACCGCATCGACGATGCGTGAGCGCTGGTCGGCGGAGACAACGAGGCGATCCACCAGACCGAAGACTGGTTTGGAAAAGTTAACGTCGAGCAACGATTCCGGAGTTGAGAACTCGAAGACCTGGCCATTTTGAAACAGCCGGTTGAAGCCGCGTTTTCGCAGATCAAAGAGCCGCGCCTTAATCGCGTCGGAGGGTAGATTGGACTCGCCTGACTTTTTCTTAGCGCGAGACTTCTTAAGTCCCTTCTCTTCCGCAGCTGGCGCATGCGTTTGAATCGGAAAGAACACATTCAGCCGAGTGCCCTCGCCCAAAGCCAGCAGGCGCTCAACAACTTCGTCCACCGTATCTTTTTTTACTTCCTGCCCGCACAGCAGGCAATAGGTGCGTCCGACGCGGGCGAATAGCAGGCGCAGGTAATCAAAAATCTCGGTAGCGGTAGCGACGGTCGAGCGCGGATTGCGCGTCGAATTCTTCTGCTTGATGGCAACCGCAGGCGCGATCCCATCGATCACGTCGACGTCGGGCTTCTCAATCCGTTCCAGAAACTGCCGCGCGTATGCGGACAACGATTCGACGTAACGCCGCTGCCCCTCGGCGTAAATCGTGTCGAAAGCGAGC
>Ga0209526_10002827_pt1 | contig 11739 bp, 13 predicted proteins | sample JacPinW_OM2H0_M1_FD_188566 | JGI IMG/M metagenome (GOLD analysis project Ga0209526, IMG submission 188566) | Forest soil microbial communities from Algoma, Ontario, Canada - Jack Pine, Ontario site 1_JW_OM2H0_M1 (SPAdes) (version 2) | ecosystem: Environmental > Terrestrial > Soil > Boreal...
AACTTTAAGCCCTGCTTCGGAAATGGCGCGCATTGCGCCGATCGCAACCCGCGACCGCTTTAGCAATCTCGGCGAAAAAAGGATGGGTAAAGTCGGGCAGCAGCAATGCGATGGTGAAAGTGCGCCGGGTCACCAGGCTACGAGCGATCCAGTTAGTCTGGTAGTTGAGCTTTTTCGCCCGCCGCAGGACTCGCTTCCGGGTAGCAACACTGATATTGCCCTTGTTGCGTAGAACTTTGGAGACCGTAACTACCGAAACCTTCAGGTCTCTGGCGATGTCGAGCATGGTGACAGCCATGGGCGGGAAGCATATCACTTAGCGAAGATCGTGGCCGCCAGGAAAGAGGAAACTCAGGCTAGAAATCCGGCGAGGTTTCACCCGGATTCTGGTATGGCCGAATCTCTACGCGACAGTCATTGGCCTTGATCCCTTGAAGGCGTAATAAGCGATGTAGAGATAGCAGATGGCAGGCAATATGAAGGCATGATGAATTCCGATCCGATCGGCCAAGGCGCCCTGAATCAGGGGGACAATCGCACCCCCCACGATGGCCATGATCAGCAGGCCGGAGCCATCGCCCGTGAGCGGGCCGAGTTTGGCAATGCCCAGGGTGAAGATGCTGGGGAACATCACGGAATTAAATAAGCCCACCAGCAGGATGGTCCACATGGCCAGGTGGCCGAAGGTAAGCATCGAGATACAAACCAGTGCGCATGCGACCACAGCCGCAATTCCCAGTACCCTCTCGGTGGGGACCTTCTGAAGAATTGCCGAGCCGATAAACCGTCCCACCATGGCTCCGCCCCAGTAGTAGGAAACGTAACCAGCGGCCACGACCTCCGAGATGTTGCCAATGTTTGGCTGGCTGAAATAGTTGATCAGGAAGCTCCCGATCGAGACCTCGGCGCCAACGTAGACGAAAATTCCAACCGCCGCGAGTACCAGGTGACGGTATTTCCATAGGCTCTTGCTCGGACCCACCGCTCCGTGAGCCTCTGCCTCGGGCATTGCCGGCAGCTTGAACATTCGAATGGCAACGCCCAGCGCCATCAAGGCGAGCCCAATGATCAAATATGGCAATTTTACCGACGATGCCTCGTGAATGCGGTAGGACTGAAGCGCTTCGACGGACATTTGCCGCACCGTGTCCATGTTCTGGCGAGTTGCGTTCAAGATGAGCAGGCCGCCAAGATAGGGTGCGATCGTTGTCCCCAGGGAGTTGAACGCCTGGGCCAGATTCAGGCGGCTGGAAGCAGTCTCCGCCGGTCCGAGCACGGCCACGTAGGGGTTGGCAGCCACCTGCAAGGCCGTGATGCCCGCGGCAAGGACCATCAGGGCGCCCAGAAACAGCCCATAAGAAGGAACCATTGCGGCCGGGATAAACAACCATGCTCCCAGACCCATGGTGACGAGACCCACCACCATCGTCTTCTTGTAACCGATCCAATCGATCACCTTTGCGGAAGGGATCGAGAACAGGAAGTATGCGGAAAAGAAGGCAAACTGGATGAGCATCACCCGGGCATAGTTCAGATCGAAGATGGACTTCAGGTGAGGAACGAGAACGTCGTTCAGAACGGTGACGAAACCCCACATAAAAAACAGCGTGGTCACCACCGCCAGCGCGGCTTTGTTGCCGGAACGCGGCGACGCAACCACCCCGGTGCGGGCTTCGATATTCGCGATGGCCATGGGGCTTCAGTTCTCGCTTGCTGGTTGCGGGAGAGCTCTCGCGCAGGGCTCGATATTTGCCAGCATCATACCATCGTGAGCGGCAAAGCAATACGGATTGTAGGTTATCGATTAACTACACCGTAAAACATAGATTTTGCGCTTGGCCATTGGACGTTCGGCATCTCAGTCTGCCCGGCTGTCCGCCCCGGGGATTTCTACGGTCAACCAGGCCAGGAAGAAAACATTGCTCTCTGACACTTGCGGCTCAGAAAAACTCCGTCATCTCGGGCGCCGAACTTGCACCGCCGGGATAGCTAGACACCCCGAGCCCCTGGAGAATCAGCCGCAGAGTGCTCTGGTGCTGATATAGAGTTGTCGACTGATAACCCTTCTTCGCCAGCGGGCTGATGATGACCGCGGCCACATGTCCGCCACCGTGGGTCGCATCACTGGTCGCCGCCTCATCGAAAACAATGATGAGCAACCCATCCTTCTGAAAAGCCGGGCTCGAGATCAGCGAGGCAAGGTTCTGTTCCAGCCAGACATCAGCCAGCTGGAGCGGAGCGTCGTGCGCGTCATCCAGCAGATTGGGCACGACAAAGGAAAAATCCGGCAACTGATTGTTGGCCAGATCCGATGCCAATTGTGAAAATGGGACGAGGTTATTCACCTCGGTGCTGCTGTTCACCACATCGGTAAAATACGAGAGTGGATTGTGGCGCTTTGCGTACGGATAGGCATCGCCTCCCGTGAAGCCGACGGAAGGAAGGCTCTCGGCATATGATTTCCAGGTTTTGCCCGCGGCGATCAGATCGCGAACCACGTTGTCCGCATCGACCGTGCCGGCGAAGGCGTCATCGCCGGTGACAAGTTGTCCGGTCGTCAACATGAAGTAGTTGCCGATGGAAGGATGGGTATTGGCAAAGTACTGAGTGCTCAGGCCGTACTGACCGGCCAGGCGGTTCAAATACGGCATGGCGGAACTTCCGATGACATCGGAGTAGCCGTGGTTTTCCTCTACCACCAACACCACATGGCTAAATCGCGGCAAGGTACCTCGCGGACCGGGGCTTGAGCTCGGGGGCTGTGGACTCCCAGAAGCCGAACCGCCGCAACCAGCAGTTGCTAAAAGCACCAAGCCCGAAAGGATCGAAATCGATGCCTGGGTCAGGAGCGTCGGGGTCGACATTGGCGTCTTCATGGGTATCGCTCCATCGAAGTCCCGAATAGCGAAGCCAGGGTTGGGACGGGCAAACGACCTGCATTGAGATGCACTAAAGTAAATCCGGTATGCTTCTGGCCCCCCGTACAGCTGGGATTCGAGTGATTGGGGGTGGCCATCAGGGCCCAGATGGTGCTCCTTCCCCCGGCGGCATGCGTGCATTTCGATGGAATACCCGAACCACCATACAGCTAGTCCCGTTGGCGCTATCATCTAACTGAGTGAGCGGAGGTAATACCATGAAACGACCCGTTGCCATCTGCGGGGCCGTTCTGTTGCTGCTCCTTGGGGCTGGTGTTATAGCCTACTCGCAGCAGGATCAGGACGAGAAACAGGGGAAGCCGGACAACAAAGCCAAGCCCCAACAACAACAGCAGCAGGAGCGCCGTCAGCAGCAACAGAATCAACCAGGGCGAGCCCAGGAAGAACGCCGTCAGGAACAGCAGCAGCAGCAGCAGCGGGCACCGCAGGAACGACAGAGAGAACAAAACCAGCAACAGCAGGAGCGGGTACAGCAGCAACGGCAGCAAGAGCTGAATCAACAACAGCAGGAGCGCTTGCAGCAGGAACGCCAAAGAGAGCAGAACCAGCAACAGCAGGAGCGCTTGCAGCAGGGACGCCAAAGAGAGCAGAACCAGCAACAGGAACGCTTACAGCAGCAACGGCAGAATCAACAGCAACAAGAGCGCGTGCAGCAAGAGCGCCAACGAGAGCAGAACCTGCAGCAGCAAGAACGCCTGCAGCAACAACGGCAGCCACAGCTGAATCAGCAGCAGCAGCAGGAGCGGGTGCAGCAGGAACGCCAGCGAGAGCAGAACCTGCAGCAGCAAGAACGCCTGCCACAACAACGACAGCCACAGCTGAATCAGCAGCAGGAGCGTGGGCAGCCACCACGGCAACCAGAGCTGAATCAACCGCAGCAGCAGCAAGAACGCCTGCAGCAGCAACGGCAGCAACAGCTGAATCGGGAGCAACAAGAGCACGCACAGCAGCAATGGCAGCAACAGCAGCGGCAGCACGAACAGCAAGAGCGTCTTTCACAAGAGCGGCAGCAGCAACTGATTCAGCAGCAGCAACAGCGCCTGGCTCAGTATCGCGAACGGCTGGATCAGCAGCAGCGTCAACTGCAACAGCAAACGGCCATATTGCAACAACAAAGGCGAATGGCCCAATACCGCTTTCAGGAGGAGTATTTAGAACACCTACGCGATCAGGAAAGACGTCTCCGGGAAGAACGTCACGACTATGACCGCGATCCCTACTTCTATACGGCTCCGGTCTATCGCTACCACCGCGGCGGCGCCTACTACGAGACAAACCAGTACGGTGCAGATTTGCTGCGGCAGGCGGTGAACTACGGCTATCAGGAAGGCTTCCGCGCTGGAGGCGCGGACCGCGAAGATCACTGGCGTCAGGACTATGAGGACTCCTATGCCTATCAGGACGCGAACTATGGCTTCGATGGCTATTACGTGGACCCGGAGGACTACAGGTATTATTTTCGCGAGGGATTCCGTCGCGGATATGAGGATGGGTATTACGACCGATATCAGTACGGCTACTATTCCAACGGCTCGTACGGCGTTCTGGGTAATGTCTTGTCCCTAATCCTCAACTTGCAGTCGCTTCGCTAGGAAAAATTGGATGACCCCATGCGCCCGCTTGCCCTGGTCCGAAAGGGTCAGCGAGTCGGGCGCAAGGTTATTTGGACTGAATTCGCGATTCAGTCGACTGTGCCAGGACAATCTTCGCGGTTGTTATCGACTGCCCTACGTGACGCTGAGTATGATCCGCGACATGAACGAGCAGACCGGCGAGGGTCGTGGGCAATCGTTTCTCGCCGACACTCCTAGCCTGTTGCAAGGCGCTTACCTCGAAGGATTGAACTCGCCTGGCGCTCTTTACCAAAGCGGATTGCAGTTCTAAAAAGAGGTCATCCCGGGTTGCTCCTGGATCCAACTCCGCTTTCATGGCGTCCCACTGCTCCTCGGTCAGACACCGTCCCTCGGCGTAAGTCAGCAACCGATCCATACTCCTTGCGATGTGACGCAGATGAAAAGCTACCGGCAGCAGCCCCGAGGGGCGGGCGTTCATCTGTTCATCGGTCAAGCTGCCGCACCAGTGCTCGAGATCTTCAGCGGCTAGTTCCAGGGCGTGCAATACAGCCCGCTGTAGGGCCGGGACTTCCTTCCACGTACCTCTCAACCAGGGCTCAGGAACTCTGCTCTCGGACATCGCTTAACCTCAATCCGCAACAAGTTTATCTTCAAAGCAGGTTTGTCTTCGCGTTACAGGATTTATCGCCAGCTGTCGACAGGATTGCTGGGCGAAGCCGGTATCCGGGATTACAATGTCGGGGATACTGAGTTTGAAACCATCGGACCCGTAGCTCAACTGGATAGAGCACTGCGCTTCGAACGCAGGGGTTGGGAGTTCGACTCTCTCCGGGTCCACCACGGAATTTAGCTGGGAGTCGCTGCACCAATTTTTCCGGGTAGGCAATTTGTCCTTGGCCATACAGACGGCAGTCATCCCGCCGCCGAGCCGGTCCACGATACGGTAGTGCGAAGTGGTTTCGCCGAGCCAGGTGCCTCATGAAACTTACCGACACGATTGAATTGGTGCTAAAGAGCAGGGGCCATCGCCAGGTTCTATCTGTGAGGCCCGCCCAGTCTGTATATGAAGCAATTGAGAAGATGGCTGAGGAGGGCGTAGGTGCGTTGCTCGTGCTATCGGAAAACCGACTGGTCGGCATCCTGTCAGAACGTGACTACGCGCGCAAAGTAATTCTCAAGGGCCGCTCCTCAAAAGAGGCTCGGGTCCATGAGATTATGACCAGCCCGGTTGTGTTCGTGACCCGGCAGAATACAGTGGACGAGTGCATGTCCATCATGAGCAACCACCATTTTCGCCATCTTCCCGTAGTGGAGGATGACTCCGTGGTGGGGGTGGTGTCTATTGGCGATCTGGTGCAATGGATCATCTCCGGTCAAGCACAAACGATTCAGGAACTAGAAGGCTACATTAGCGGAAGGTATCCTGGCTAAGGCACCAAGAGCGGACTGGCTGATTCCACACTCTGCTGCCCCTTCAGACCTGGGTCGGATAAACATTTTCAAACCCTCGAGCGTAGCCTCGCATTAACGCCCGGGACGGGCTTCTCCAGAGAACCGGAAGGCAAGGCATTCAGCATTGTCAATTTTAGATGGATGATCGAAGTGGAACTGAAGCCTGCCCCGGCACAAAGTGCAACCGCACCGGGGCAGGTTGGGATCAAGCCGCCTTGCCGGCAGCGATACGATGAGTGGTGGAAGTCTCTACGTGGAAAGTTTCGACGCTCGGCTCCCGCTTGATAAGGGGCAGGATCAAGTCCTTGACCTGATTGAAGTGCTCGCGATGGTAGCGCTCCGCATCTTCCTTCGTCTTCCAGAAGCTGATAGAGACCATGCGCTCCGAGTCCTTTTCCGAAGCCAGTCCGATCACATCAACGAACCCTGGCTGCTTTTGCAGGATGGGTAGCACTTCATTGCGCAGCTTGTTGCTGAACTCATCCTTTTTTCCCGGTTTCACATGACATTCCACAATGCGGGTAAACATAAGCGGATCTCCTTTCGCGTTCCTTGGAGGTGAGAGATCAGGCCCGCCGCCACATAGCTCGAAACCCAGCCGGACACGGCGGGGAAGGATTAGTTTGTCCCTGTACGTTACTGACGATGCGCAACCAAAATTATAGTCCTGCCACGCCACGAAATCTTGCCCAGCCCGAGATTTTGTCTGCGCCATCCTATCCTGGCGCGTTGCTTTCGTTTAGTAGCGATTGGCGGAGCCGTAAAGCTCAACCAGAGCCTTTCCTGTCGAGTAAGAAACGTAAACTGGCAGGGTGAGGTGTCGTAGCTGGCATCCTGCTGTCGATCGAGGCCAACCAATTTGACGAAGGACCGATGGTCCTTCTGATCTCCCACAAATTCAATGGCCAAAATCCCAGCCTAACAGGAGACAGCACTGGGCATCTTCCGGTCGACATCTGGCTTCGTCAACAGGTTTCCCCGAGAGATGGCGGTGAAGGTTGGAGTGTGGAGGGAAGAGTTATGCTGATAGTGTTGCTAACGTTTCGGCTAGCACCAACGTTCCTCGGGCAAGGTCGTCGGGAGACGCGTACTCGTCAGGACGATGACTGAATCCATTGTGACAGGGGATAAACAACATCGCGGTGGGAGCGATTCGGGCGATGAAAAGGGAGTCATGGTAGGCGCGGCTGATCATGGCAAGAAAACTTAGCTCATGTTTCCTGCAGGAGTGAGCGAGCGCCTCTACCACGGCTGGCGCGCAATCGGCCGGCGCATCGGCATTCAGTAGTTCGGTATGAATCGAAACCTCGCGCCCCGCAGCAATTGCGCAACCCGCGTTGTCGATTGTCCGCATCACGGCATCGCGGCGCTGGAGATCCGTATCGCGAATATCGACGCCGATACGAACTCGGCTGGGAATACTATTGATTGCGCCTGGAAAAACCTCGCACATGCCGACCGTGGCTACCGTGTCGTTCGCCCCGCTGGTTCGAGCCGCATTCTCGATTGCCAGGATCAATTCCGCTGCCGCGCACAGAGCGTCCCGGCGATCCGGCATCAGGACTCCGCCCGCGTGCCCGCCCGCGCCCGCGACGGAGACGCGAAGGCTCGCCGGAGCGGCAATTTTCGTGACCACCCCCAGCGCTATCTGCTGGCGTTCCAGTACGGGTCCTTGTTCGATGTGCAATTCTACGAACGCCTTGTAGTAGCCGCTGGGTAGCTTCACTGCCTCCAGTTCCCCTTCGAATCCCGCCCGTAGGCGAACTTCGTCGACTGATCGACCGTCGCTGTCCGTCAACTTTTTGGCGGCATGGGGAGAAAGGCTTCCACAGAGTAACCGGCTGCCTAGACATCCGATCCCGAAGCGCGTCGGTTCTTCGGAGGTAAACACCAGCAGCTCAATCGAGCTCCGGGGACGGAATCCACCTCGCCGCAAGGCTCGGATTGCCTCGAGCCCTCCCAGAACTCCCACCACGCCGTCGTATTTCCCGGCATTGGGAATGGCATCGATATGCGAGCCGGTACCGACCACGGGGGCGGCCGAGTCAGAACCTGTCCAGCGCGCGAAGGTATTTCCGATAGCATCTTGCCGCACTGTGAGTCCGGCCTCCGCACACTGCTCGGTCAGCCACGCACGAGCGTTGAGATCAGTGGTAGTGAAAACGACTCGGGTTACGGCAGGAGCTTCGGCATCAGAAATGGAAGCCAGCGCTTCGATCTCGGAGAGCAAACGGTCTCGATCAACTTCCAGCTTCATAGTTGAGCGTCGGCCAGCGGATGGCGGTTCGAGTCTTTGTAGATGAGATATTTGGCGGGGACCTTGCCCAGCGCGCCGAACCACTGCGGGCACCATGGTCCCATCCAGATGAAGTCCCCTGCCGTAACCGGATACCACGAATCGCCGAGCCGGTAGATCCCGCCGCCTTCAAGCATGATGAGCCCGTGTTCCATCGCGTGCACTTCGACCATGCTCAGGGTCGCGCCCGGCTGGTACACCATGGTGTTCACCGCGAAATCGAAGCTTATGGTATCCGGGAGCAGACACTTGACCTGCAAGCTGGGATCGTTGTCGAGAGGATGCGAGGCGACCGCGTCTTCGTTCGCCAGAATTGTGCGCGGCGGCTCGACCGAGGCTAGTCTCTGGTAAGGCTTTTCGATCACCACAACACGGCTTGTTTTCGCGGCCACAATACGGTGCGGCAAGCCTTCCGGCAGATAGGCAAAGCCGCGCATACTTAACTCGCCTTGCTTGCCGTCGACTTCCACCTTGACTCCGCCTTCCATCACAAAAATGAAGCGCTGGGCCGGCGTGCTGCCCAGTTCACCGCCAGCTTCGAACTCTGCCGTGTACTCGGTGAACCTCGCGCCCAATGCCGGTCCGGCATGCACAATGACCGAACCACCCTTCATGCCCGGCAGAGCGGTGCGCACGAAAGTGTCGGCAGTGAGCAGCAGATGATTGCGTTGTTGAGAACTTCGCGTGCGGCCCAGGTTATGCACAGCCCATCCTTTTTTGAAGTACCGCGGAGGATGCGAGCTGATCGAGCAGATGCAAACCGCACTCGATCGCCTTCGCCACATCGTCAATTTTGACTGACTCTGCCGGGTCGTGGCTGACCCCACCCGGGGTTCGCAGAAAGATCATGGCGGCAGGAGCTTTCTCGGCCAGGATCATGGCGTCATGGCCGGCGCCGCTCACCATGCGGTGCGGTTCACATCCACTTTTTCGGATTGCCTGTTCGATCTCACTGACGAGAAATGGATCCATGGCCACCGCCGGCTGGCTCAAGAGAGTGTTTCGACTCACGGATAAACCGCGTTGCTTGGCAATGTCTTCTGCCTGGCGAATGAGATTTTCCACCGCATTACCTCGGGCCTTGTCCCCACCGTGACGTACGTCGAGAGTCAGGCGAGCCTCCCCGGCAATAACGTTGGTCGCGCCGGGCTTGGCATCTACGGTACCCACCGTCGCCACCAAACCCGAAACATCCTTGGCCAGCCGCTCCACAACGGTGATCCACTCCGCCGCGCCGGCGATAGCATCATGGCGAAGATGCATGGGGGTCGTACCTGCGTGGTTGGCCTGGCCCAGAAATGTTAACTCCAACCGGCTCTGCCCGGCGATGGCTTCGACAACTCCAAGCGGCCGGTCCAGTTTCTCCAGCACCGGTCCTTGCTCGATATGAAACTCGATGTAACCCAAAGTATCGTCTTTCAAGGCAGCTTGAGAAATCTCTCCCGGATTCAGCCCAAAATCCTCTATGACCTGGCGCAGGGAAACTCCTTTCCGATCCCGACGGCTCAAGAGCTCCTCATCGAGCCTGCCAGTCAGAGCACGGCTGCCGATGAAGGGTACGCCGAAGCGGACTCCCTCCTCCTCGGAAAAGCCGACAACTTCAATTGCGATGGGAAGCCTTCGTCCATCCAGAGCCTCCAGCAATGCGATGGCAAGAACCACGCCGAGAACGCCGTCGTAGGCTCCGGCGTTGGGAACCGTATCCAGATGTGAACCCACGAGCAATCGCGGCGCCTTCGATTCCGCAGCAGGATAGAATGCACGCAAATTCCCAGCGGCGTCAATTTTCACTGCGGCTCCGAGTGGTTTCATCCAGTCGCCTATTTCCCGGTGGCAATCGCGCATCGGCCCGGAGAGAAACGTCCGGAGCGTGCGGCCTGGGTCTTCACTGAAGCGGGCGAGCTTCTGGCACCGGGCTATGACCTCCTCTGCGCGCTTTGTGGTCCCGCCCATTGTCCGCACTGGATTCTAACTTTGGTGACGAATGTGTGCCTCGTCGGCGCTTACGTCTGGCGTATGACCTTTGCCGCCACCCAGCCGATGAGGACGAGGGCGACCAGGATCTCCCAACTATACGTGTTCCCGTAGGTCGCCACGGGGAAGTGATTACTGAGCATAAGAAACACGACCGGAACCGCTAGGAACGTATTGTGTTTGGAGCGTAGCTTGGCCTGGGCGCTGAGGGACGCAGCGAATGTGGCGCCCGCCGCGGCCGCGGCCATCATCTTTCGTTGGGCGGGAAGAATTCGTAGCCACACGTTGGCGGTCATGATCGTCCCGAACATCGCCCCCACGTGGATGTAGGCGGCGCGACCGCTGAAAACGTGCATCCATCCCCATGAGATCGCGGCAGTCATGATGAGGGAAAATATCGCAAATCGAGCTTCGGACTTGCCCAGAGGCGACCGCGCCGCCAGATCGTAGATGAGCCAACTGAAGATCAGCCCCCCTAATCCGATGGGGATAGCCCGGGCTACGGAAATGTCCGCCACGTCTGGGTCAATGAGTCCTCCGCCAACGTAATAAAGGAGGAACAGCAGCACCATTCCGCTCAGCCAGGTCATTGCTGCTTCCCAACGGAACCAGTGAACTTCGTCGGGCCCAACTCTCAGGGATTTCTGCTTTTCGACGGCGTAAAACCCGCCACTGTGGACCATCCACAACGCCGAGGGCATCGCGTCTGGGGTGGCCTTGTTCTCAAGTTTTCCAAATTGGCGGTCCAGCCAGGTGAAGTAATAGGTTTGGCCGACCCACATGATGCCGGCAAAAACGTGGAACCATCGCACGATAAGGTTGAGCCATTCCCGGATTGCAGACGTCACCTCGTCAGCTCCTTACCTGTTTTCGGCCAGGGCGATCCTCTCAGCTTCCGCGGTAGGTTGTGTACCCGTTTGGGCTGAGCAGCAGCGGAATATGGAAACGCTCTTCCCCGTTTTGTACCAGGAAGGTGACCTCCACTAGCGGATACAAAGCCTCGATTTTCTGCCCCCCGAAATAACTTGCGGTGTCAAACGCCAAACGGTAAAGCCCAGCCGCAAGCCGGTTATCGTCGGGCAGTAGCTGACCGCACCGTCCATCCTGATCGGTGCGAGCCGAGGCCAAAATCAGCCAGTTGCCGGATGTCTCTCTCCGCTCCAGGCGGACGGGCATCTCTTTCACCGGCTTGCCCTGAGCGATGTCCAGCACGTGGGTGGAAATGCGTTTCATCCGGAAAGCCATTTTTTTAATCGCATCTGCGTAATCTGTCGCTGCTGTTCCGCCGCTTCTTGAAGTTCGGTTTCTTCGCTATTCTGCTGCCGCCGCCGTAGAATTTCCAGAATTTCCGGCCCCGATTTGCCGGAAGCACACACAATGAAGATCTGTTTGAACCGCTGCTCGTATTCCCGATTTGCTTCCGCGAGAGCGATCTTGACAGCCCTACCGGCATCCGTGACGTTCTCTTGCTCCTGCTTCGACCACGACAAAGATGGGGCGGGCG
>Ga0209526_10002829_pt1 | contig 11738 bp, 10 predicted proteins | sample JacPinW_OM2H0_M1_FD_188566 | JGI IMG/M metagenome (GOLD analysis project Ga0209526, IMG submission 188566) | Forest soil microbial communities from Algoma, Ontario, Canada - Jack Pine, Ontario site 1_JW_OM2H0_M1 (SPAdes) (version 2) | ecosystem: Environmental > Terrestrial > Soil > Boreal...
GGACGTGTTCCTCGCTCCATTTGCCTCCCGGAAAGCGCAGAAGCTTGACCTGGGCGTTTCGCAGCCCATCGGCGACAGGCGCGCTGTAGCTCATGAACCCCGTATCGCTCTGGTCCAGTGAGCTTGTCAGGGACTTTGGAAACACATTTGCTCCGAAGAGATATGGACTGATTGGCATGCTCTGGCGCAGATCGATAAGCGCGCTTCCTTGGTTCCCGACTTGTGCGAGCAGCCCATCACCGGTCGAAGTCACGCTAGTGCTCAAGCGCACGAAGGCAACAACCAAGAGAATGACGAGAAGAACGGCCACGATCCGAGGCAGCCGCCGCGTGAAGAGATTGGCCGAGCCGGATCGAATGGCGATTGCCGGCGCCACCCGTCGCGCTGGAGTGTGCGTTTGTCCGGCCGGCTCTTCGCTATGTTCGCCACTAGCAGGCACGATGGAGGCGGCGGATGCGACCGAGACTTCGGAGGTGGCAGAGGTAGCCGGCGTGAGCTTGGCGGCTAAGGCATTGAGAGAGGCCTCGAGAGCTGTTTCTTTCAGGCCGAGAGACGTGACATCTTTTCTGGTCTCCACTGGCACCTTGTCCCGGACTTCTTCGGCGCGCTTGCCGTTCGGCTCGCGACCCATTTGAGTCCGAGGAGAGTCGAGGAGGCCGTCTAGACGCAGATCTTCGAATCGCCCACGCCACTTGACCACCGTCGACCTGCTCACACCCAACTCATCGGCTACTTTCTGGAAGTTCTTGCCCTTTGCGCAAGCCAGGATGATGCGAGAGCGCAGCGCGAGCGGCTCACGTGCTTGCTGTTGGGCCCAGCTCCTCAACGTCACGCCCTCTTCGTGGGACAGCGTCAAGCCCGCCTCTCGCGAATTAGGCACGGCGGTATCGTCGCGAATCTCGGTCCTAACTTCTATGGTGCTTATGACTCAGCACGTTCGGGACCACGAGGGCCCGCAACGCGCGACAATGGACCTTGGACCATGAAATGCCCGCAGTGTGGCGCCGAAACACCGGACCAGGAGTGGAACTGCGTGTCCTGCCGGATCAATGTCTACTGGGCGAGCCAGCACTATGAAGAGCTGGCCCAAATCCGGCAGAAGCAGGGCCTGCAGGCAGCCGCCTCCACACCGTCGTTTCTCATCAAGACTCACGAGGCCGCTATGGATGATCGTTCAGACAGAGGCGGTCGAGTTGAACACAAGGTGCGCCAAATTGCTCGGCTGGTGATGCGCCGGAAGTCCTAACCCGCAGACACACGGGGTTTCTGCAAAGGGCTGCCATCGACGAATGGTCGCGTCGCGGCAGCGGCATATCTCCGGCTAGCGTTGAGCACTGGGCACATGTCCCGATAAATCGGGATCTGATCAACCTATAGGACAAATTGATTATTGCTGCCCGATAAGGGTCGCAACTACAGTCAGATTCAGGGGATGCTTGCGAATCCCTGACGCCGGCCGCTCGTCGTCAAGGGGTTAGTTTGGTGCCGCAACCGTCCGTGCGGGTGATGGCGCCGGATGGGTAGCTTGGTATCCCGACCGGCCCCTCACCTAAGAAGATCGACAAGGGTCCCGTGGCTCTCGTAGGCCAAACGTCGGGTTTGTCATCCGCGTTGGAGCCGTCGGGCGCCGTGGATTGCAGCGTCGGCATCATGGCCTACAACGAGGAGGCCAATATTGCCAGCGCCATAGACACCATCCTCGCGCAGCCAGTCTTATTCGCGAACGTGACCGAGCTGATCGTAGTGGCCAGCGGCTGCACTGACGGCACAGCAGCGATCGTCACAGTCAGGGCCGATGAGGATCCTCGGATACGTGTGATCGTGCAGGAGCGGCGTCTGGGAAAAGCATCGGCGATCAACCTGTTTGTCGGTGCGGCGCGCTCGCCAGTCCTTCTAATGGTGAGCGCGGACGTGATGGTCAAAGAAGGAACGATCGATGCGCTCCTGCAACACTTCGAGGATCCAACGGTCGGGATGGTGGGAGGACACCCAATCCCGGTTAACGATGAGACTACTTTTCTCGGATACGCCGTCCATCTTCTCTGGCGGCTCCACGACCGACTCGCGCGACAGTCACCGAAACTTGGTGAGATCGTCGCATTCCGCAACGTGGTGCCGGGTATCCCGCCAGACACCGCGGTGGACGAGATCTCGATTCAAGCCCTGGTCTCGCAGCTCGGATACCGATTGGTATACGAGCCCGAGGCGATCGTATACAACCACGGTCCGACCACGGTTCGCGATTTCCTCCGTCAGCGGCGGCGCATCTACGCCGGCCACTTGCGGATCCGCCGACAGCAAGGCTATGCCGCATCGACAATGAGCGCATCGCTGATCATGCGAGCTCTGCGGGGATCAGGGTCGCTTGCAACGCCGCGCCTGGCTTGGTGGACCACGTGTGCTATGGCGCTCGAGATCGCAGCCCGCGGGCTTGGCCGTTACGACTACATGCGCCGCCGATCGCACCATGTTTGGGATACGGCAGTCACAACCAAACGGCACATCGCAGGAGCGGCATCTCCCCAGGTCCAGAGTGTGTTGGTATTCAACATCGTCAACTTTCATCGGCAGGAGCTGGAGCTCGGCCTGCATGCCAGTCGCCAGTTGATCCACAGGATTACACAGCACATCGAGCAAGCTCTTGGGCCCAAGGCCACCGTCTCAGTCCAGCAGAGCGGGACCATCGTCGTACTGCTGTTGGGCGATCGCGCAGAGGCCGAACGCACTGCTCGCAAGCTCGTCGATGAGCTGGAGGGCCAGCCGCTTCGCCTGAGCGGCCGCCGGGCAGTCTCCGTGAAAATCGCGTGCGGAATCATCGCCTTCTCGCAGTCCGGGCACGCAGTCGCCGAATCGATACCAACACAGGCTCCTGAGGCGATCAAGCCTCTCGTGGCCACCTAGGGAGAACACATTGCCGTGGGCATGACACAGGTCCTACCTCAGATCCCGGCGCTCAAGGCCACATACGTGACCGGCCGTGTGCTGGCGCTACCGATGAACATCACCGTTAGCGTCAGCTATCGCTGCAACTCTCGATGTAAAACCTGCAACGTTTGGCTGCTGCCCAACGACGACCTCGTGCTGGAGGAATGGGACCGCGTGTTCGAGTCTTTGGGCACGGCTCCTTATTGGTTCACGTTCAGCGGCGGCGAGCCCACGCTGCGTAAGGACCTGCCGGGCATGGTGGAAAGCGCATACCGCCACTGCAAGCCCGGCATCATCAACATCCCCACGAACGGAATCCAGCACTCAATCATTCCCGATCGAATCGAGCGGGTGCTCCTGGCGGCGCCGAAGTCTGAGGTGATCATCAATCTATCGCTCGACGGCGTCGGCATGAAACACAACGAGGTGCGCGGTGTGCGGGACAACTGGGCCCGCGCAATGAAAACCTACAGCCGTCTCAAGGAACTCAAGAAGCAATACAAGAACTTGACCGTCGGAGTGCACTCGGTCATCTCGACCTTCAACGTGGACTCGTTCGAAGAGCTATGCGAGTACGTGCAGCGTGAGCTCAAGCCGGATTCATTCATCACGGAGATTGCCGAGGAGCGTGTCGAGCTGGACACCGTTGGCCTGGGGATTACGCCGACGGCAGAGCAGTACACGGTGGCCATCGACACGCTGCTCCAGAGCATGCGCGAGAAGAAGTTGAAGGGCATCGCCGAGGTGACTCAAGCCTTCCGCCGGCAGTACTACGAGATCGTCAAGCGAACGCTGCGCGAACATCGCCAGGTGATTCCTTGCATGGCAGGCGTGGCTTCTGCCCAGATCGCCCCCAACGGCGATGTCTGGACCTGCTGCGTGAGGGCGCAGTCCATGGGCAACCTCCGCGAGAACAACTACGACTTCGGCACCGTCTGGAGAACGGGAAAGGCCAAGGAGCTGCGCCGCAGCATCAAGGCTGGTGAGTGCTACTGCCCGCTGGCGAATGCGGCCTACACGAACATGCTGATCCATGAGCCCACTGTGATGAAGGTGGCTGCGGATGTAGCCCGCTCCCGAGTTGCCGCTGTCTTTGCGAAGCCACCAACAGCCGCGGAGACCACCGCCTGATCCATAGGAGCGGCCACGTGACACTTCAAGGGGCCGATGACAAGACCGCTCTTGTCACTGGCGCAACCGGCTTCCTGGGCGCGCCATTGGTGCGCCGTCTTCTCTCCGCCGGGATGCGTGTTCGCGTGCTGGTGCGATCACCGGTGGATGCGAAGGCTCTCGCGGATGAGGGCGCCCAAGTCGTCATGGGCAACATCACGGACAGGGACGCTGTTATTGCCGCGGTGGACGGCGTAGCGGTCGTATATCACCTTGCGGGCAAATTGCTGATTCCCGGCGTGCCGGCGGCCGAATATCAGCAGACGCACATCGATGGAACTGAGCTCCTGCTTGACTGTTGCGCCAGGGAATCGAACCTGGAGCGGTTCGTGCACTGCAGCACCACGGGCGTCCTGGGCATTACCGGAGACCGACCCGCTGACGAGCACGCCCCGTTTTGCCCGACGAACGTCTATGAGGAAACGAAAGCAGAGGCAGAGCTAGCCGTGCGTGACCGCTGGAAAGATGGTTTTCCAGCCGTTATCGTCAGGCCTGGCCTCGTCTACGGTCCGGGCGATCTTCATCTGCTCGGGTTCTTTCGGGCGGTGCTGCGCCACCAGTTCCGGCCCATCGGCCGGCGGCCGGTGTGGCTGCATCCCATCTACATCAGCGACATGACGGAAGCTTTCGTGCTCTGTGGGCGGCATCCCGCGGCGGTGGGTGAGTGCTTCCACATCGCCGGAAGGGAACCGGTGGCTTTGTCCGGTTTCGCGACGGCGATTGCTCGAGCAGTCGGCACGAGCCTGCCTGCCGGTCATATTCCCCTGTCTGCCGCACGCGTGCTGGCCACGCTCTGCGACGGCCTTCCGGCGAATCTGAGGCGGTCAGCTCCGTTGACACGAAGCCGGCTCGAATTCCTGACACACAGCCGCGTCTACAGCGTCGCGAAGGCTCAGCGTTTGCTCGACTTCTCGGCGACGACCGATCTACCGACCGGCATCGAGCGAAGTCTCTCTTGGTACCGCCAGCAAAACTACCTGCCGGCCGCGCAGGCGTCCTGAGCACGTGACCAGGAGCTTGTGGTGAGAGTTCGGGATCATGTCTTTCTCTCCACGGCCGGCGCTGCGATTCTGTATCCGCTGGTCGGTCGCCGTGTACTCGGCGCTTGGGCGGCGAGCATCCTGATCGATGCAGATCACTACCTGTGGTACAGCGCGCGACATCGCGACACGAATCCCGTGGCCGCGGTTCGCTTTTTCAACCAACCCGAGGCGCCGCAGCACAAGGCCACTCGCGTGCTTCACAGCCCTCAGGCCCTGTCCGTGGCGATGCTACTCGCCGCCTACCGCCGAAAGGTATTACCAGTGGCCATCGGCATGGCGGTGCATGTCGCTATGGACGCTTACCACGAGGTCCGCCTCGGCCGGGCTCGGGCTGCAGCGCTGCGACGGGACGGGTTCAACTGCCGGGCTTGTGGCGCGAACGAGCCCGGAGTTGTAGCGCACCTCAAGCAGCAACCCTGGTTGCTTCCGTCGTATCGGACGCAGCACCTCGTCACTCTTTGCAGCAGTTGTCATGAGGCTGCACACGCTGGTGCCGCCGTTCAATCTCGCATGTCGGTGATGGGCGGCGCGGGCGAATGACCACGCTCGTGACTGGGGCGACGGGACTTCTGGGCAGCCATGTCACGGATCTGCTCCTTGCGCGGGGAGAACGCCCCCGCGTGCTGGTCCGCCCTGGAGACAGCCTCAACGGCTTGGCGGACGCCTTCGTCGAAGTCTGCTGGGGGGACATGGCAGACCGGGCATCGCTGGAGGTGGCCGTTCGTGGTGTCGATCGCGTCGTGCACTGTGCGGCCCGTACCGGTCCATGGGGCCTCGAGGCGGAATACGAATCCACGAACGTGCGTGGGCTCGAGATGCTGGTCGCCGTGGCGCTCGCCGCGGGTGTTCGGCGCATCGTACATGTGAGCTCGATCACCGTTCATGGAAATGACGTTCGAGGCGCGATCGATGAGACCGCACCTCTGCGAGCCGATCCCAATCCCTACAGCCGGTCGAAGGTCGCTGGTGAGCGACTGCTCGAAGGCATGATTCGGGAATTCAATGCGCCGGTGACCATCGTGCGTCCAGGCTGGATCTATGGTCCGCGGGATATTGCCAGTTTCGGCAGGTTCGCAGCGCTGATCCAGCGGGGCCAGATGATCGTGATCGGCTCAGGACGGAACCACATCCCGCTGATCTATGTGAGCGACGCAGCGCGGGGGATTCTGCTTGCCAGCGAAGCCACTCATGCAGGCGGCAGGTCATACCTGCTCGTCAACGATGAGCCGGTAACGCAGAGCGAGTATCTCAACGCGATTGCAGCCGAGCTGGGGGCGCCGCCCCCGCGCCGGCATATCCCATACCGGCTGACAGTGACGCTCGGCGCTGCAGCCGAGATTGGGACCCGGCTGGCACGCAGACGGCAGCCCCCTCCGTTAACGCGATTCGGCGTCCAGCTGTTGGGCGGCGAGAATCGCTTCATCATCAGCCGGGCAAAGCATGAGCTGGGATTCTCTCCTGAAGTCAATCTGGCCGAGGGCGTGAAGCGCGGCGTGGAATGGTTTCGCCTGGCGCATAAGCCGGCCGGCCTACAGACGGTACCGACGTGAGGGAGATTCTGGTCACCGGGGGTAATGGCTTCGTCGGGCGCCACCTTGTCTCGGCGCTGCAAGAACGGGGCGACGGCGTGAGAGTGCTGGCGCTTCCTAGCGAAGACACCTCCTGGCTAGAAAGCCGCGGAGTCGTCGTTTACCGAGGTGACGTTCGCCAACCAGAAACTTTGGTTGCGCCCGTTTTCGGGGTTTATGGAGTGCTGCACCTTGCCGCCATGATGGACGTTTGGCGCCCTATGGATCACTACTGGGCCGTCAATGTGACTGGTGCTGAGAATGTCTGCCGGGCAGCGCTCGCCGCCGGAGTTCATCGCCTCGTACACATGAGCTCGTCCAGCGTTTACGGCATGGCGCTGGGACAGCCCGCTGATGAAACGTTCCCCTTGACCCCGTTCCGAGATCCATATCCAGTGACGAAGGCCGAAGGCGACAAGGCAGTGCAGCGGATGCGCGCCGAGGAACGCTTGCCGGCCGTCATTGTCCGGCCCGACCAGATCTTTGGGCCCGGCGACCACCTGCATTTCGCGCACATGGCCGACCGCCTGCGTGCGGGGAAGGGGATCATCGTCGGCTCGGGACGCAATGCCGTCCCGTTCATCTATATCAGCGACGTGGTTCAGGGTCTGCTCCTGGCGCTCGATGAGCCGAGCGCGGTGGGCCAGATTTACAACATCACCAACGACGAGCCGCTGACGCAGCAGGAGCTGATGGATGCGATCGCGCACGAGATTGGCGCCAGGCCCCCTCGTCTACATGTCCCGTATCACGCCCTCCTCGCGGCCGGTCATGCCGCTGAGCGGTTCGCAACCCTGACCGGCTCCATGCGCCGTCCGCCAGTCACCCGTCTCGGCGTGGCATTCATGGGGACTGACAATCGCTACGCCATTGGCAAGGCGCGGCGCGAGCTTGGCTATCGCCCTCGAGTCCCTTTACGCGAAGGGATACGCCTCGCTGCCACCTGGTATCTCAATCGTGGCGTCGCCCCAACCGGCACCCCCGCGGCCGTAGGTCGCCCCGGCGAATAGTTGCAGAAAGGCTGGAAAGACATGGACCGAACACTTCTGAATGAAGTGGCGATCGTGACGGGCGCCAGCTCGGGCATCGGCGCCGCCACCGCATCCGAGCTCGGCCGCCGCGGCGCAAGAGTGATCCTTGCCGCCAGACGCCCCAACGAGCTGGAAGCGCGGGCGAAGGGCATCCAGACAGCCGGTGGTGAGGCGATCGCGATTCCCACCGACGTCGCCGACCCTGCGCAGGTGCAGCGATTGGTGGAGCGCGCAACAGGAACGTTCGGTCGGGTCGATGTGCTGATCAATTGCGCCGGGGTGAATTGGCCGAAGCCTTTGGCCAGCAGCACTGAAGATGAAGTCATCCAGGTGGTGAAGGTCAATCTGATCGGCGCAATGCTGCTGACGCGCTGCGTGCTGCCATCGATGCTGGAGCGAAAACACGGGGCGATCATTTCAGTCGGTTCGCTCTCGGGGCGGGTGGCTATGGAGCCACTCTATTCGGCGACGAAGTACGGTCTCCGTGGCTTCTCGCTTGCGTTGCGTCGCCAGGTCGCGGGGACAGGCGTTTCCGTATCACTCGTATCGCCGGGAAAGATTCGCACCTCGATGACGGGCAACGACCGCGATCGTATGCCGGAGCCGGACCTGGTCGCGAAGGCAATCGCGGAGCTTGTCACCCACCCACGCCGAGAGATCGTTATCCCACGCAGGCACCTGGCCATCGCCTGGCTCGAGCAGTCGTTTCCTGCGGTGGCCGATCTCGCCTACCGATGGCGCCACTGGTCGCCGGTCAACTAGCGGCGCACGGTGGACGTCCTCATTACTGGCGGAACCGGCCTCTTGGGAAGGCACCTCGTCCCAGCCCTGCAAGAACGGGGCCATCGAGTACGGATGCTGACGCTGCCTGGCGAGAACGCATCCTGGCTCGAGGACCGCGGCGTCGCCATCCACCGAGGAGATATCCGCCAGCCCGAGACTCTCACAGAGCCCTTGTGCGGCGTCGATGCCGTGTTTCATCTCGCGGCGATGATGGGTGTCTGGCGACCCATGGAGGACTACTACGCAGTCAACGTGACGGGCACCGAGAACGTCTGCCAGGCGGCGCTCAAAGCGGGAGTGCGCCGCCTCGTGCACATCAGCTCCTGGACTGTCTACGGCATGAACCTGCGGCACCCTGCCACTGAAGATCTTCCGCTGGCTCCGCTGGAGGAGCCATACGCCAAGACCAAGGCCCTCGGCGACGAGCTGGTACAGCGGATGATCGCCTCGGAGGGATTACCTGCGGTCATCATCCGGCCTGGCACATTTTTTGGCCCCGGCGATCGCTTGCATTTCGGCCGAATCGCAGACCGCATTCGCGCCGGAACATGGATCACAATCGGCTCGGGGCGCAACGCTCTGCCCTTCGTGTATGTGACCGACGTGGTGCAGGGGCTCATGCTGGCTTGCGAGCACGACTCAGCGGTGGGACACGCTTACAACATCACCAATGATCAACCTCTGACTCAGCAAGAGGCGTGGAACTCAATTGCCTATGAGATCGGAGCCAGGCCTCCCAGGGTTCGGCTGCCGTACCGGGCACTTTTCGCGGCCGGTTATGTCGCCGAGCAAGTCGCCAAACTGACCCGGTCAAAGACACAGCCGGTTGTCACCCGGCTCGGCGTCATGCTGTTTGGCGGCGACAACCGCCATTCGATCGAAAAGGCCCGGAAGGAGCTGGGATATGCACCGCAAATGCCGCTGCGCGAGGGTGTGCGCGTCGCCGCCGATTGGTATCGGGAGCAGAACCCTCGGTAGTTCGAGTTGAAGGCTACGAAGCCTTCCGGCGCAGCGACTTTGGCACTACAGCCGCCGGTACAAGTCCCAGCCGCAAGCGGAGAACCAGCAGTGCGGCCTCGAATGCGATGGCCGGGGACATTTTGGAGCGGCCGAATGCGCGCTCCGGGAACGTTATCGGGACCTCGGCGAATCTCAGACCGGACTTATGGCAGGCGTGGTTCACCTCGACCTGGAACGCGTAGCCGTTCGAAAGCAAGTGGTCGAGGTCGAGTTGGGCAAGGGCTGAGCTGCGGAAGCATTTGAATCCGCCGGTGCAGTCTTTGATCGGCAGCTTGAGCAGAGATCGGGCGTACAAGCTGCCGCCGCGGCTGATGACCGTTCGAATCCGGGACCAGCCCACTGTCCGGCCACCAGGCACATTGCGCGATCCCACGACTACGTCGGCAGTAGCAATGGCCGACAGCAGGGATGGTAGGTCCTCGGGCCGATGAGAGAAGTCGGCGTCCATCTCGATGACCAGGTCGTAGTCGGCCGCGAGCGCGTATCGGAAGCCTGCGACGTATGCGGTGCCTAGACCGAGTTTGCCTGGGCGGTGGATAACCGTGACGCGGGCTTCGTGAGAAGCGATCTCATCGGCAAGCTGACCGGTTCCATCGGGTGAGTTGTCGTCGACCACGAGCAAATCCAGACCGGGATCAACACTGAGAACTGCAGGTACGAAGAGCGGAAGGTTCTCGAGCTCGTTATACGTCGGAACAATGACCAAGCCACGCACAGGCAGAACTCCAGGTTAGGACCACCGGACGATGGCCTTACGAACCATCGCGTATTCATTCGATACCAATAGGTCCCATCCGTCGATGGGACTTCATACCCAGGTCCGTCGCTCTGTCTCGTCTTCGTTTCGGCATTTGACCTAGAGCACGTACGTGTGGTCTCACTGGAATACTGGGCAACAGGCATAGGCCAGTGTTTTCACGCTCGATCACGGCATCAGATACAGGTCAAACAGGCCTGTCGGCTCTTCCTAGAGTTCGAAATCTAGTCTCGGAGCAGTTGGATCCTTGTCACACACGACGACGGATGTCTGCATCACAGACGCTATCGCATCCGCAGCCAGCTGATCCGAAGGCGGCGCCAGCCCACGAACATGAGAGTCCCTAGCCCGGTCGCCAAAACCGACCCGACAACCGTCAGCATGAGAGCACCGGTGTAGTCCGTGCCTGAACCGGGAGTTGAGAGCGGTGGCGCTGCGCCCCCTACCGGCGATGAAGCATCCGGAGATGATGGCGGCGAAGCGACCGCGGTGGGCGTGGGTTGTTTCGGCGTCGGTTTTGCACCTGCCCCAGATGGCTTCTGAGCCCCCTGATTGCCGGCGCCTGCGCCTCCGCCTTGTTGCGCGTTTCTGGCGGTCACGGTCGCGACGACGCCGCTCCAGGTACCTCCGGCAGCGTCACGGACCGTCAGCGTCGGCTGGAAACTTCCGCCGCCATACGAGTGTGTGACGCTCCGACCCGATTTTGTGGACCCGTCGGCAAAGTCCCACGAAAAGCTGTATGGCGCCAGACCCCCGGTGACGGAACCGGTAAATGCGACTCGAAGCGGAGCCTCGCCCGACGTGGGCGTTGCGGACAAAGAGACGTTCAACCTTTCATAGACGGTGAGGTGGATCGCCGTCCGCGAAGACCGGCCTTGAGCGTCGCTCACGATAAGGGTGGCCATGAAGGCACCCGCGGCGGTGTAGCTGTGATTCACGCTATGCAGATTCGAGCTCGTCCCATCACCGAGGTTCCAGGCGTACGAGTACGGCGGCGTGCCACCGGTCGCAGACCCGCTCAGCGTCGTCGAAACCGGCGCGTCGCCGGCCGAAGTGGTCGCGACGGCGGACGCCACCAGCGCTGACGGCGAGATGGTTATTGAAAGCGAGGAGGCAGCGGCGCTTGCGCCGTTTGCGTCGCGGATAGTGAGCTGAGCGGTGTAGGTGCCGGGCGCGGTGTAGGTGTGGCTCGCGTTCTGACTATTCGATAAGCCACCGTCGCCAAAGCTCCAGGCATAGGCGAACGGCGCCTTGCCCCCCGACGCGCTGGCTTTGAAAGCGATGGCGACCGGGGCGACCCCGCCCCCTGGCGTCGCTGTGGCATTGGCTCCCAGGGCCGGCGAAACGGCCACTGTCGTGGTTGCGGTTGCTGTCCGGGAACTACCGTCGGTGACTGTAAGCGTGGCCGTGTATGTGCCCGCGACGGTATAGGTGTGGCCGG
>Ga0209526_10002830_pt1 | contig 11738 bp, 7 predicted proteins | sample JacPinW_OM2H0_M1_FD_188566 | JGI IMG/M metagenome (GOLD analysis project Ga0209526, IMG submission 188566) | Forest soil microbial communities from Algoma, Ontario, Canada - Jack Pine, Ontario site 1_JW_OM2H0_M1 (SPAdes) (version 2) | ecosystem: Environmental > Terrestrial > Soil > Boreal...
CCGTAGAGAAACCACTTGAGCTGCTGGCGTTCCTGACCTCTGGCGCGCCTGAACCGCACGACCAGTGATGCCACCGCGCCGACTGCGCCAACAATTGCTGGGATCAGCGAAGCGCTTCGCAGCCCATCGAGCAGGTTCGCAGAGCCTTCAAGTCCTAATGGATTGCGGATGCGGCCATTGTTAAAAAGCGGTCCGGGGTAGAGGGCGTTGCTGATTCCCGCGAGCAAGATGAATGCAAGCCCACACCAGACAGCGAAACGCCAACGCGGTGACAGTAGACGGCCGGTGGGGTAGAGGATCGGGATAAAGATCACCAGAAGGGCGCTGATGGGAATCCATGCCCATCCTCCGCCCAGCCATGCCGCCGCAACGCCGGCGGGCCAGGCGCCATGCTGGTTGTTGACCGCGAACGCGCCATAGGTCGTCGCAGCGAGGTCGAAGGTGACGAGCACCGTGACCAGCGTCAAGACCCAGCCGAGCGCGTTTCCTGGTTGCCTTGAAACAATCAGCGCCCCAATCAGCGAGAAGGTCAGGGTCCAGACGATCAAGATCCACTCCATCGGAGATCCGGAGATCCCGAGCCCGGCCAACTGGCTGAGCAAGAGCCCGCCAATTCCCATGGCGGTAGACAGCCCGGCGGCTGCCCAGGCGATCCGGGCAGCGGTACGAGAGCTCATGAGACAGGGACCCGGGCATGCGCCGGAATCCACCCTTCGACGGTGGTGCCGGCACCTCGCGCGGATCGCACTTCGAGGCTGCCGCCCAGGGCGCGAACCCGGTCAGTCATCGTTTGCAGGCCCGGGCCCGGCTCCCGATTCTGTTGCTCGAACCCTGGGCCGCGGTCGGTTATCGAGAATTTCACTCGGCCGTCGATCGCGCTCAGCCAGACGACCGTGGGGGCCGCGTCCGCGTGCTGAGCGACGTTTTGCAGAGCCTCGACGCAACAGAAGTACACGGCACCCTCCACCTGCTCATCGAACCGACTGGTTGCGAAGTCACGATCCGTGTCGAGCTCGACCGGGACCCGCGCCTTTTTCAGATAGGCCTGCAGCGCCGCGACCGCTCCCTTGTCGATCAGCAGTGGTGGGTAGATGCCCCGAGCCAAATCGCGCAGCAGCTCAAGGGTTTCGGTGGCCTCTGCGGTGAGCTGGTTCAACACCGCGGCAGCGACGGTAGCATCGCCCTGCATCAGCTGGCGGGCGCCCGCGATCCGCCCGGCGATCGAGAGCAGGCGTGGCTCCGTTGCTGCCTGGATATTCCGCTCCAGCTGGCTGCGCGCGACATTGCCCGCCGCAACCAGCCGCTGGCGGGCAGCCCGCAGCTCGGCAGCTCGAGCCGAACTCTCCCGGAGTCGCGCCTGGAGCTCCACGGTCAGCCGGACATTCCGTAGCACGAGCCCTGCCTGGGCAGCCAGGTCGGTCAGGAGCTTCTCCTCGACGGGCGTCAACGCTTCGCCCGGACGCTTGTTGAGGCTCAGGGCCCCGAGCAACTCGCCCTGATGCCGCACGGGGACGATCCGGCTGACGCCAGGGACCGGTGGAAGAACCTGCCCGCTGATTGTGACCGGCGATCGTGCCGGACCATCGGTTGCCGGCCACGACGCCGCCGGAACGATTTCGCCCTCCAGGCGGATCCACACATCCGCCCGCGACGCGCCGGTCGCCTCGCCCAGCACGCCGGCCATTCGCGGGAGGACGGCTTCGCTCGAATAGACGCCGGCGACGCGCTCGGAAAACTGCGACAAGACCTCGTAGGGTGTGGCGCGTTTGCCGTAAACCAGCCGGTTGGCAAAGCGTTGGACCCGGTCACGAACGGGTTGAAACGCCACTGCCACCACGGCGGTCGCAAGAATCGATAGGGCGAGATTGGGCTTGCCGGCCGCACCGATCAGGTTGCCGATGCCAACGACAATGCCAACGTATACCCCCGTGATGAAGACGGCGAGGACGGCGAAGACGACCGACTTGTTGATGATGGGGTCAATCTCGTAGAGGCGGTATTTGAGGATGGCGACCGCGGCCGCCCCAGGAAGCGCTATATCCAGGGCGAAGGTCAAGAGCAACCAGCCGACGGCCGACACCCATCCGGTCCCGCCGAAAACCGGCATGACGGAGACGACGAGGACGGCACCCGCATAGGCCAGCCATTTGAGCTGCTGCCGCTCCTCCCCTCGCGATCGAATGAAGCGCAGCACGAGCGCGCTTAGCGACGCGATCCCGATCAGTGGAATGGCGAATCGCAGTACCGCCTCGCTCGCCTGCAGCAGGCCGCGCCAATCGCTAACGCCGGTCGGATTCATGGCGAGGTTGTAGGAATGTCCCTCGCCCAGGTTGCTGCCCACGATCGGGCCCGGGGTGAGGATCGCGACGATGGTTTGCAAGGCGGCGATGGCGACGGCGAGCCAGGCAACGGTCTTCCAGCGATGCGACAGCAGCCGACCGTTCGGGAACAGCAGGAAGAAGAGCGGCAGCCCGCCATCCAAGGCCAGGTACAACGGCCAGAATTGCAACCACGCGACGAACGTCGCGGCCGGGAGCGACCCAGGCGCCGTGTGGAGGCCAAGGATCGCATACTCCGACCCGAAGAACGAAATCGCGTAATTCAAACCGAGGACAGCCAGGATCCAGCCAATCGGATTCCGGGGATGGCGGGCCGCAATCAGCGCACCAATCGTGGTGTATGCGAGCCCGGGAAGGAAGACCGAGGGGACGACGACGAACGAGGCGCCCCCCAGCGTCGAACGGTTCGGGAAGAGGAGCAGCAGCCCGGCGGCCGTAAAGACGAGAGCGGTACTCCAGATCGACCAGGCAAGGCGCCGCGCCGTCTGCGCGCTCATATGACTGGCTCCAGATTGCGGACGGCTACGCGACCCTGCAACGACGTGCCGCCCTCGGGTCCGGGAATGACTGTCAGATGACCGCCGAGGGCCGCCAGCCTATCCGCGATGTTCTGCAAACCGGAGCCCTGCCGGGCGCGCAATGGGTCGATGCCAACCCCGTCGTCGTTCACTGAGAACGCCAAGTGGCCGCCAGCGTCCTCTAGTCGGATTCGAACGTGGGCGGCGTTCGCATGCTTCGCCACGTTCTGCAGCGCCTCAAGGCAACAGAAATAGACCGCGCCTTCGACCTCGGAGGGATAGCGGGTCAGGCCGGTGGCCGACACATCGACGGGGAGGGAAAACCTCGCGGCTTGGGCTCGAATGGCGGACTCCAATCCCAGCTCGCGAAGAATCGGCGGATAGATGCCGCGCGCTAGCGCGTGAAGCGTCTCGAGGGCCTGGTGTGTCTCGACCTCGAGCTCGTCGAGCAGCCGGGTAGCGCGAGCGGGGTCGCGTTTCGCAAGCGTCGCGGCCAGCCGAAGCTTCACGGCGATTGCCACCAGGTGCTGCTGCGCGCCGTCGTGAATGTTGCGTTCCAACCGGCGCCGCGTCGAGTCCTGGGCGGCGATGATCCGGGCGCTGGATGCCTGCAGCTCGGTGTTTTGTGCGGAGATCTCGGCCAGGCGTGCCCGCAATTCACGGGTCAGTTGCAGATTGCGAAGGACGACGCCAGCCGGTGCCGCGAGGTCGGCGAGCATCTTCTCATCGACTGGCGTGACGGCTTCGCCGCGAGCCTTGCGGATGCTGAGCGCGCCGAGTAGTTGCCCCTGGTGCTGGACGGCCACGAGGCGATCGCTGTTCGAGCTTTCGCTATCCGTTCCTGGTGCCGGCATGGACGATCCATTCGGTTGTGGCCAGTAGGCCAGGGCGGTATTTTCCGTTCCGTCTTTCGCCAAAATCACCGCCTGCGCGGCACCGGTCGATTCGGCGATGGTCTGCGCCAGCCGCGGTAGGACCTCCTCATCCGAGTAGGTCGAGGCGATGCGGTCCGAGAATTCCGACAGCACTTCGTAAGGCGTGGCGCGTTTGCCGTACACCAACCGGTTCGCCACTCGCTGGACGCGCTCACGGACGGGTTGAAAAGCAACGGCGACCAGCGCCGTGGCCAGGATCGAAAGCCCGAGATTTGGCTTACCACTCGTGCCGACCAGATGCCCGATGCCCACCACGATCGCGACGTAGACCAGGGTGATGAAGGCCGCCATCGCGCCGAAAAGGAGCGTCTTGTTGATGACGAGGTCGATGTCGTAGAGGCGGTACTTCAAGACGGCAATCGCCGTCGCGACCGGGAGCCCAACCACGAACCCGGCCAGAAGGATCGCAAAGGCAAAGTCCTGAAGCGCGGGGCCGCCTGGAAGGCCAAACGGACCACTGGACCCCAGGAAGATGGTTCCAAGGACCCCGATAGCCATCGCCGAGGCGACGTACGCGACCCACTTGAGCTGCTGACGCTCATCGCCCTGCGCGCGAACCAGACGGAACACGAGGCCAACCGCCGCGATCAGGATGAACAGAAAGGCCCCTAGACGACCGACGGAGCTGGCCACGTCGAGAGCTCCGGCGAGGGCGTCGATACCGAATGGATTCTGGACGCCGAAGTCAGCGCCGGGGCCGCTCGGCGGCCGGAGCGCATCACTCATATCGCCCGGTGAAAACATCGAGCCGACTACCATCAGCAGCGCGCAAGCAAGGCTGATACACACCACTGGCCGCCAGCGTGGTGAAGCCGGGCGGCCGGTTGGGAAGAGCATCAAGACGAGGGCGATGCCTGCTGGAAACACGAACCAGAACGACCACTGCTCCAGCCAGGCCAGATAGACGGCTCCAGGCAGCGAGCCGGGGTGCTCCACCAGCCCGCGAATCGCGTACTGCTGGGCAAACGTGGTGAGTGCTCCCAGAAAACTCATGGCGAGGTACAGCCAGCCAATGGGGTTCGCCGGTCGTCTCCACGCGATCACGGCTCCGGTCGTGGCTAGTGCGAAAAAGGTGGCGTTAAACCATGAATTCGGCGTCTGTCGCACCACCGTGCTGGCGACGCTCAAGCCAAAGGCGCTGGCCCAGAGCGACCAGGCCAGCCAGGCGGCCGTGGTAGGCCTCAGTTTCCCAAGCACGTCTCGATCGTGATCCATATTCGGGGTTCCGTCGAGGGGGAAGTCACCCGTCTGGTCGTAGGGTTAGCCCCCCTTTTCTTGGGGAGGCTGCATGGTTACGAGCGAGCCGCCCGGGCAATAGGCTTGCGGCAGGAGGCGAGATGACTCTTCCGATTCCGGCAGAGGTTGAGGCGGTGCTTCGCGAATTTCGCACCTGCGAGTTTTCGACCCTGGCGGCCGACGGTACACCGATTACCTGGCCGATGCTGCCGTTTTTCCGGGCATCGACCGGCCAGTTCATGACGACGACTTCGATTGGCCTGCCAGACAAGGCGTTCAATATCCGGCGCAATGCACGGGTCTCGCTGCTCTTCTCGGATCCGACGGGAAGCGGGCTCTTCGATCCACCGGCTGTCCTGGTGCAGGGCGACGCCGTCGCCCCAGATGTGGTGAAGACCTCGATCGGGGGCTTCGAGAACGAGGTCATGCTGGTCTATCGCCGCCAACCTGCCGGCACGATGTACACCAGTAACCCGGCGATGCGGTGGTTCTCCGACTGGTACTTCATGCGGCTCGAGATCACCGTCACGCCTCGGCGCATTCTCTGGTGGGAGCACGGCGATCTCTCCGCAGTACCGAGGGTTGTTGAGGCGATCCATGTGGGCTGAGATCCGCCGACACCTGCGAGACTTTGCCACCCCTGTCTTGACCGGCCTGGATGGCGACGGCTACCCGTTCAGCATTCGGTGCATCCCGGAGCTCGACGAGGCGCACGGCGTGTTGCGCGTGTATCTACCGGGGTGGACACGGATCCGTAAGGGACCGGCAAGCCTTCTGTGTCACGGTCACAACGAGTTGCTCTGGGACCTACGCAGCTTCATGGTTCGCGGCACCCTGGAGCCGGCCGGCGGCAACAACTGGTTGTTCCGCCCAACGCGCTTCGTGCCAGGGATCGGTATCAGCGGCCTCTCGGGGATGGCCCGGTTCGCGCTCGCCAAGCGGCGAACGGCCGGGCGTTACCTGCAGCGGCGAGGGCTGGCGCGGCCTAGGATCGACTGGGCGCAGCTGAAGACATTGCAGGCGAGAGCTCGCCAGCCGTCGCCGCCTCAGCCTGAGTCACCGGAATAGATCCGGTCAGCCGCGTACCCGCGCCGGGCGAGCTCTCAACCTCGAGTTCGCCCCCAAGCACCTCGATGCGGTCTCGCATGTTCTGCATGCCGGAGCCGGTTCGCGCTCGGGCCGGATCGAGACCGCAGCCGTCATCGGATACGGAGAAAACGAGGCGGCCGTCGCGTTCCTCGACGCGGACTATGACCTTGCTGGCCTTTGCGTGCTTGGCCACGTTCTGCAGCGCCTCGAGAATGCAGAAGTACACACCTGCCTCGGCTTCTTGCGAGTAGCGGGGGAGAGGACCACCGATAAGGTCGACCGGCACCGGAGTTCGACGAGCCTGCGCCTCAACGGCAGCGACGAGTCCATCCTGCGCCAGGATCGGTGGATAAAGCCCGCGTGCCAGCTCGCGAAGGGTCTCGATGGCATCGTTGGCATCGCCATTTAGCTCGTCGAGTGCCGCCTGGGCACGCTGCGGGTCCGTTTTGGTCAGGTTCTTCAAAACGGCGATCTTGAGCTTCAGCGCGACGAGGTTCTGCTGGGCGCCATCGTGAAGGTTGCGTTCGAGCCGGCGCCGCTCCGTATCCTGCGCCGAGACCAGCCGTTGCCGCGAGGCCTGCAGCTCATCGAGGCGCTGCACGAGTTCCGCGGTGAGCCTGGTGTTCTTCAGTACCAGACCGGCTTCCCGCGAAAGGTCACCCAGCAGGCGGCTCTCCGCCGCCGTCATCTGTTGTCGCTTCGAGACGGCAAGCGCTCCCAGTAGCTCGCCCTGGTACCGTACCGGCGCGGCTTCGGCGACTCCAACGATCGGCGGCAGCTCATCAGTCGGCAAGGGAAGCGTGCTGGGGCCGGCGGCGCCGGCCGGCCAGGACGCCGCGCGTCGGAGCTCGTGGCCGACGCGCAACCAGACCGTGGCGCTGTCCGCCGCCGTCCCCTCGGCGAGCACCTGTGCCATGCGCATGGGCAGCTCGTCACTTGCGTACATTTCCGATACGCGCTTGCTGAACTGCGACAGGACCTCGTATGGCGTGGCGCGCTTCCCGTACACCAGGCGGTTGGCCAGTCGCTGGAGCCGCCGACGGACCGGTTGAAAGGCGAGGGCCACGATGGCGCCCACCGCCACCCCCGCGGCAGGGTCGTTCCGGGGCAGCTGTCCCACCCGGCTGCCGACGGTAACCACCGTCACGAAGTAGATGACGCTGATCAGGACGACGAGCGCGCCGTAGACGAGAGCCTGCCGTAGGAAGACGTCGATGTCGTAGAGGTGGTACTTGAGTACGGCGATCCCCAGCGAGACCGCGAGGGCGGCGAACGCGAGCGGCGTCAGCACATCGAAGATCGGATTGAAGACGACGGTGTTGTTGTGGTAAACCAGCGAGCCGACGACGATCCCGGACACCGCAACAATGACCAGCAGCAGTCCCGCGAGCGCGAACCAGCGGATTTGCTGCCGCTCGTCCGCCCCGGCACGACGGTAACGCAGGTACAGGCTGACGTTCGCGAGCACCGAACCAACCAGACCCATGAGCTGGCCGAGATAGATCCCGAACATGGCCAGCCCGAAGCCGATGAGGACCAGAGGAGCGAGTAACCACCAGCGTGGTGAGATCGGCTTCCCATCTGGGAAGAGCAGGGGCAGGAAAAACAGCATGAGCACGACGGGCAGGGCCCATTCCCACGCCTCGAGCCACCGAACGAAGCCGAGGGCCGGGAGCGATCGGTTCACATACGTGCCGAAGGTCTCGTACCCGAGACCGAACTCGTAGACCGCGGTCAGCAGCCCGATCCCGCAGGCCACCCAACCGATGCGGTTGCCTGGCCGGCGGGCGACAATCAGCGCACCGACGAGGGCAAAGGCCAATGCGTAGAGCAGGCTGAGGCGAATCCACCAACCGTCAACGACCCTCAGATTGTCCGGCGAGATGAGCTGGCTCGGGGTCGCGCCGCGAAGGGCGTTACCGGCGATAAACAGCCCCACCGTCGCGATGACGCTTGCGCCGGCCAACCGGTTCGCACGGCGCCGGAGGACGGAGACCATTGGCATCATTTTGCTAGACTCGCCCGAGCCACTTCAGCGCCTCAGGGAAGGGAGGAATCATGGCCCACTTCACGCACGTGCTTCGTCGTTCCCGGAGTCTCTCGTTGATCCTGCCGGTCGCCACGCTGTTGACGGTGGCTCCTATGGCCGCGACCACTGCCGCCGCCTCGAACGATCGGCACGGACCCACGCTGACGGCGCAGGCGAGCGGGACGACCAATCGGCTCCAGGCGATCAGTCCGGTCAACTCGCGCGTGGTCTGGGCGAGCGGACTGGGCGGAACCTATGCCGTCACGACCAATGGCGGCAAGACGTGGCGGGCCGCGGTGGTTCCTGGCGCGGAAACGCTCCAGTTCCGTGATGTCCAGGGGGTGTCGGACAAGATCGCCTACCTCCTGTCGTCCGGCGTAGGGACCGACTCGCGCATCTACAAGACGACCGATGGTGGCAGCACCTGGACCATGCAGTTCCAGAACCAGGATCCGAACGGCTTCTACGACTGCTTCGCCTTCTGGACCCCGACGCGAGGCCTGACGTTTGCAGACTCGGTCAACGGCCGCTTCCCGGTTGTCCGTACCACCAACGGCAAGACCTGGCAGGACATCGGCGATCGGCTTCCTGCGGCGCAGGACGGAGAGGGCGGCTTCGCGGCCAGCGGCACCTGCGTCGCGACCCAGGGCGAAAAGCGCGCCTGGATCGGCACCGGCGCCGCGGCAAAGGCCCGCGTGTTTGCAACGACGGACGGGGGCAATAGCTGGGCCGCGTACGAGACGCCGATCGTCCAGGGAACATCGACCTCGGGCGTGATCAGCATCGCCTTCCGCGACGCTCGACATGGCATCCTTGGCGGCGGCGAGCTTCTCGCGCCAACTGCGTTCAGCAACAACATCGCCCGCTCGAGCGATGGGGGAAAGCATTGGCAGCTGGCGAGCGGAACATCGTTTCCCGGGGCTGTGTACGGTCTGGCCTATGCGGGCGAATCACGGGCGGTCGTTGCCACCGGACCGAGCGGTTCAGCCTGGACCCCGAACGAAGGAACGACCTGGTTGACTCTTCCGGGGCTCACGGGCTACTGGGCCGTCGCCTTCGCGGACGAGCACGTTGGCTGGCTGGTCGGGACCGGCGGCCGGATCGAAAAAATCAGTTACGGTGGCGGCGATAACTGACCGATGCTCAGGCGAAGGGTCCCCGTCGTGAACCCGTGACGATCGCGCACGGAACACCGTCGATCATCAGCTGTGGCCAGGAGGTCGTCTTCGGGTCGTAACTTGCCGAAGGGCAGCTGGGCCAATCTTCCGCGAGAACCGGCATCAGAAACTCCGTCCCGGGCAGGAACACGTCGGATCCGAACTGCTCCAGCCCAGCAGGGGTCGCGTACCAGTCGTTCGGCGCACCCCTGAGGGCATCGGTCATGAACTGGTGCCAGATCGGGGCGGCCCCGACGATCCCGGTTGAGTTGTGACTGAGCGGCGTGTTGTCGGGATTCCCGACCCAGGCCACCGTCGTCAGCGTGGGAGTGAATCCCAGCGTCCAGTTATCGCGGAACCCCTCGGACGTTCCGGTCTTGGCCGCGACTTGACGCCCGCTCAGGGTCAGGGCGCTGTTGCAGCCGAACTCCATGCACCGGTTCTGGTCATCCGAGAGGATGGTCGCCATGATGTACGCGACTTCCGGGCTCAGCGCCTGGTCGGCATGTTGGGTAGGGTCATAGGCAAACGTTGAGTGACCGCTCCCATCCGTAATCTTGAGGATTGGCGCCGGGTCGTGGCGGACCCCGAGGTTGGCCAGCGTCGAGGTGGCGACGGCCATGTCGAGCACTGACACCGGGTACGCGCCGAGCGTAAGGCTGGGGCCGTAGAACGAGTCGGGTTGCGTCAGACTGGTGGCCCCCATCCGGCGGGCGGTATCCAGCACCGTGGGGATGCCGGTCAGCAACTCGACCTTCAAAGCCGGGATGTTGAGCGAGTTGCCAAGCGCCTCCTTGACCGCGACGGTGCCGTGCCACTGCCCGTCATAGTTGGTCGGTGCGTAGGGCCCATTCCCGGGGCCACCGATCGGGAAGACGAGGGGGGCATCGAGAATCGGACTATCCATGTTGACTTTCTGGCTGGCGAGCGCGGCGCTGTAGGTGAAGATCTTGAAGGCGGAGCCGACCTGTCGGGTCGGCGACGTAGCCATATTGATCTGGCCTCCCGGTGCCTGGTAGTTCGCGCCGCCGACCATGGCGAGGACCTCGCCAGTCTGCGGGTTCATGCTGACCAGCGCCGCATCGTGAAAGTTGTAGTACCTGCCGGCGCCGGCGACCTGCGTGGTGACGGCCGCCTCGGCCTTGGCCTGCAACGTGAGGTCGAGGCTGGTGACGACGCGGTAGCCGCGGCCGGCGCCGGCGCTGATGTGGTACTGGTCGCGCAGAGTCGTCAGGACGTAATCGACGAAATGCGGGGCCTTGATCGTCATTACTGGTGGAAACACCTGCGGCGGGGCGGCGAGGACGGCTGCAGCTTGCGCGCCGGTGATGTCACCCAACCGGACCATGGCGTCGAGCACCTGCGCCTGCCGCGCACGGGCTGCCTGCGGATGCTGGACGGGGTTGAACGCGCTGGGTGATCGCGGAATGCCGGCCAGCATGGCCGCCTGGCTGAGCGTCAGCTTCGAGGCGCTGGTGTGGAAGTAGGTCTGCGCCGCCGATTCGGCACCATAGGACTGGCCGCCGAAGTAGATGGTGTTGAGGTACATCTCGAGAATCTGGGCCTTGCTGTACTGCCGCGTCAGCGCGACGGCCAGCGCCGCCTCGCGCAGCTTGCGCTGCAACGTGTCGGGGGCGTTCGGACCGAAGTAGAGCTGCTTGACCAGCTGTTGCGTGATCGTGCTGCCGCCCTCGACGAACCGAAGGTGCACGAGATCGTCGATGGCGGCCCGTCCGATCGCGCCGAGGTCGATGCCACTGTTCTGGTAGTAGCTCTTATCCTCGACGGCGATCGTGGCGTCGACCAGAAGGGGGGACATGCTCGCCAGCGGAACTACGATGCGGTGGCTGCCCTGGTTGCCGATGTCCGCGATCAGGCCGCCGTTCCGGTCGTAGATCAGCAGGTCCTGCGGCAGGGCGCTGGGCGAGACGCCGGCCAGGCTCGGGATCGGACCGACCGCTAGAGCGGCGCTGCCCGTCGCGACGAGCGCTGTCATGACCACCAGCGCGGTCACCAAGAGGGCCACTCTTCGGCGAGACCATCGAGCCGCGCTCTTCCGTCGACGCCGTGGCATTCGGCGCCGGATAACGGAGACGGCAACTCGTCGGCTGGCTGGAAATCGTCGCAGCTTCCTTCCCTCCCTGACTAACACCTGAGCAGGGGCGCGCGCTTCCTTCAGTCGATGAGAGGTCAGGATGACCGAGCCAACCTCGGAAAACCGTGAAGGAGCGATTAGGGATCAGTAAGACTTTGGGGCATCCCAACGGGCTTCAGGTAAGGGCTAGACGCCCAGGTAAGCCTTGCGAACGGCGGGGTCGCGGCGCAATTCCGCGGCGGGGCCACCCATCGCGATGCGCCCATTCTCCAGCACGTAGCCGCGATCGGCGATCTCCAGCGCCAGAACGACGTCCTGCTCGACGAGGAGAACGGCCGTG
>Ga0209526_10002832_pt1 | contig 11733 bp, 12 predicted proteins | sample JacPinW_OM2H0_M1_FD_188566 | JGI IMG/M metagenome (GOLD analysis project Ga0209526, IMG submission 188566) | Forest soil microbial communities from Algoma, Ontario, Canada - Jack Pine, Ontario site 1_JW_OM2H0_M1 (SPAdes) (version 2) | ecosystem: Environmental > Terrestrial > Soil > Boreal...
TTGTCCTACTTGTGGTGCAGCGACCGAGGAAGCTTGTGAACTGCATACGGGTGCCCTGCGCAACGAGCCACACCGAGATCGGAAACTTTCCGCAGCCGAGGCCGTAGAAACGAAGTCCAGTAAACGATAACAGCCGGTGCAGCCACGGGGCTCTTTTGCGAAGGCACCGGCTGCCTCGGCCACTGAATATCACCCATCCTGAGGATGGCAATCATCGCAGTGAGCACTAATGCTCAGACCAGTTTCTGGTCCTTAGATTATTTTGATAGTTCGTAGAAGTGGAGGCCCGCTGTGGCCCTATACCTCAAGAACGCTGGCGACTCATCGCAGAGGAAGTCACCAAGGAAACCGACCCCAAGAAGCTGATGACTCTCATTACCCAGCTTTGCCATGCCCTAAATTGTGAAAGTGACGACATGCCCCGCCAGCAGCAACACCCAGAAAATCCGGCCAAGCCTTTCCCCGACGCCTCGAAACCCGAGCAACACGCTCATTAGCCCACTATCCAAATTTGGGCTAGAAGTGTTGATTCTTCATCAATTGAAGAAGGGGGCCACGTGTGTCAAGTCCCTAACTGGCGCTGCGAAGCTTGGTGGGATGGTGTTCTTGTTCCATCGACGCCAGCAAGGTTTGAGCTTGGAGAATCAGTTTGGACGCTGCCTGATTTTTTGAAACAACCGCGTGTATTCCAGCCGCACGTGCTAACTGTTCAACTTCGCGTCCCTCTTGGACCGTGAACAAAATAATCCGCGTATCAGGCAGAAGTCTCCTGAGCAGCGGTGCTGCATCGAGCCCAGTCATGATGGGCATAGAAAGGTCCAAGATGATTACGTCGGGTTTGAGATTTTCAGCTTTCTCAACTGCGTCACGCCCGTTTTCTGCTTCCCCTGAAACTTCAAAGTCGGGCTCTGACTCAAATAGTTGGCGCAGCAAGGACCGCACGCCGGTGTTATCATCGACAAGTAAAACGCGCTTCTTAGGCACTGGAGTTTGCCATCATAGCGCAGGTTGGATGCGTAAAACTGGTGCGCTGGCTGTCACTTTTTATTCCAGTCCGGATAGCCTAGCTTTTCCCTCTGGATGGCCCGCAGAGTCCGAATGGCGTCGGAAATAGATTGCTGCTCGGCGTGTCCCTCGGGACTCTCCACCAATGCTTGCGATCGCAAAAAGATGGCTGCTTCTGCGGCATCCACAAGCTGCCGCAACTTCTGCGGGTCATCTTCGAGAAGTGCAGCTTCAAACTCGCGCTGCCAGTGCGGATATTTTATGTTCTGCGATGCTGAAGTGTCGTGGTCAGTCATTGGCGGCCTCCCTAGCCTAGGGGTCTGAGACAAAACCTCGAAGTACCCCGCAACGTGCAATAAAAAGTGGCACATCCCTCACGCGCACTGAGGTGAACTGCTCAAGTTTAAAAATTAAATTCGGCGTTTTGCGCCCAGGGTTCTCGGGTGATCGGCGCAAACATGGGATGGATTCCGAGCAAGCAAAACCGCGAAAACATCCTTACGCTGCTATTACCGCCAACAGGTTCCGAGAAAGAATGTAGCAGGCCGCGTGCCAATGTAGGGCGACAGCGGAAATTCCTCTAATTGCATTCTTTTTGGCATGTTAAGACAGGAGAGGGAGCTTGGACAAGCCGCGATTCGCAGGTTCCGGTGGCCCGATTCCACCAGGATGGTGGTTCTCGGCCAGGGGGTAGGCGAACGGGCGTGGCACTGCCCCCGAAAGCAGAAAAGTTCGAAAATCGTCTGCTAGGTCCGGCCAAAAAAAAGGCCGAACCGCCGTCCGCCAAAACCGTGCACGAAGAGTGCGGATGCGAGCTTGACGGCGAGTCCTTATCTGCACTGATCAGATTCTTCGAGCTGCTTGACAAATGGGATCGGGAGCAGCCAAAGAATGCACAAGAATCGTGCGGCAAGGGGTAGATGAGACTCTCCCGACAGCGCCTCGACTGCTGGCCTCTTTGAGGAATGCGACCATAGCGAAAACAGCCAGCAACACCCGTGCGGTTGCTACGCGGCGCTCGATACAGCTAATTTCGCAGACGTCGGTGGTAACCAGCATTCTCTCAAGAATAAAGATAATACGCTTCAGAGAACAATCTCGCCTCCTCCGGGCGGAGAGCCGACTTGTCAGGCTACTTAGGATCGTCTCGCATACTTCCAATTTGGAAAATGGAAAGGGTCTCTGATGTACTCGCTTCCCGTACGGAGCTTTTAATTCTGCGGTCACTTCAGTAGCATCCGGTTGGGTGTAGAATCCACACGAATCTGGGTTCTCAGAATCCAGTAGGAGGAGGATCACCATGGCAGCGCAGAGTACGGAGATCTCCCGTCGGGTATTTGAGGAAATTTGGAACAACAAGAGGCTCAAGGCTGTCGATGAGCTTATGGCAGTCAACTATGTTCACCACGACCCCCAATCCCCCGTCGTTTCGAGTGGGATTGAGAGCTACAAACAATTTGTTAACCACTATCTGAAAGCATTTCCGGACCTTCACTTCACTATTGACGACGAGGTCGCGGATGAGCAGACCATTGTAAGTCGCTGGACAGCTACCGGGACTCACCAGGGAGATCTGCCGGGCATACCCCGAACCGGGCGGAAGTTTTCAGTCACCGGAATAACGATGGCGCGGGTAAAGAACGGAAAGTTTATTGAGAGCTGGAACAATTGGGATACTCTCGGGTTGATGCAGCAGTTGGGCGTTGTGCCGGCCGAAGTCAAAGGCCGCGCTGCATAAGTCAGAGGGTTCAATAGATAGCTGGCCGAAGTTCCGGCCAGCTTTTCTGTCTTCGGGATGGGCTAGGATCCGTGAAAGGAGTTTCCAATATGTCGTTTCTGAAAGTGCTCGTAGCCGGTTTTGGGATCGTCCGATCGCTGGTTATCGTTACTTTCGTTTATGGCTACTCCAGGGCGCACCAAAGGAAAGGGCAACCAGCATGATCGTCTGGCTAGGATCGCCGTATTACTGGCTACTGATGTTGTGCTGGTTACGTGGGGGCAAGATTCCGCTATTGCGTAGTGATCAAGGCCTTTGCCCAGCAAAACGCTCACCGAATGGTCGGCTAGGTTGGACGGCGCAATCCCCAGGGAAGGGTCCAAAGTATTCGTCGAAGCTGGTGGAGCAGCGGTAGCTTGCTGGTCCCGGATTCTTGTCGTCAGGTTTTTTGCTTCTGATTTCGGTGTCGACACGTTCCAATATGGGGAGTTTTAACTAAAACAACGTGTCGACGGTGTAGCTGGGGGAGGAAACATATATATGTCACATGCGAGGGCGGCCAGCGGGACGCGTGCGCACGTTCACTTCGTGTGCATAGTGCAATCAAGACTGAGAGGAGGTTAAGGAGCGATCGTGCCAATTGTGCTCACCGCTGGCCAGCCTGTCAATGTGCAATAAATTGCACCGACGGTAACACCTCGGCACCTTCCACGGTACAGCCACGTTGGTGGCGGATACTACCCAGAGCGCGACCGCCGCGGTTTCTGTGGTGGCCTCGGGTTCACGCCCACCGGTAGCATCAGCACTTCTCACAGTGGGCACACCGCAACCTTGCCGTCGAACGGGACGGTATCAATCGTGAGTGGTGATGACGCCAGCGCGGAGTTGTTCGATCCCGCCAGTGTTCCGGGGGAACGGCCACGGCGGGCGTAGCTGCGTCAACGATCAGACTTTGGCATCCCAAGCAGTTCCACGCCTAGGCTCGCCAGAGCGACATCTTCCATTGAGGAAAGACCACTGACGGCGACGGCACCTACTACCTCGCCGCGTAGCCGGACCGGGATCCCGCCGCCCCAGCCAACGAATCTGGGATCGCCGTAGTAGGCGATATCGTGGCCTTTCTCCGGATGCCGTACTTTTTCTCCGATCTCCTGGGTTGGTTTGCCCACCCGGGCTGCGGTCCACGCCTTGTTCATGGCAATGGCTATCGAGGAGACAGAAGCGCCATCCATGCGAGCGAAACATATCAGCTCGCCATGCGAATCGGCCACCGCCACCACGACAGCCTTCTGCATCTGCGAAGCTTTTTCAACTATGAGATCGACCACCCGCTTGGCCTCGGGGTAGTCGATGGTTGGAATGGTTTTCATGGGTGGAAGATTAGCAGAGGCTGCCAGAAAGGCCGCAAACGAACCGGCTCAGTCCAAGCCATTCGTAATCAAAAGCAGAATTCCCGCGGGGAGAAAAAGCAGCCGGGCCGGATAATATTTCCCGGCCCGGAGGGAAGACACTTCAAAAGGCAAACTTCAACCCGAACTGAATCAGGCGTGGAAGGTTGACCGTGTTCGTCACAACTCCGAAGTTTCCACTGCCGAATGTTCCATTCGGCGGTCCAAATTGGGGATGGTTAAAGAGGTTGAAGAATTCCGCCCTGAACTCGATGTTCATCCTTTCCCCTATCGATGTCTTTTTAAACGCGGCGAAGTCAAAATTGACAACTCCTTGCTGCCGCAGTGAGGCGTCAACTCGCGGCTCATCGCCGAACCCGTAGGCCGGAGCATCGGTGAAGCAGTTCGTGTTGAACCATTCTGCAAGCCGCGAAACGGCGCTGCCTGATGTTGATTTATTGCAGCCGCCCACGACGTTAGGCCTGAGCGTGCCGGTTCCGAGACTCAGCGCAGTCAGGGCGTTGCCTTTGCCATCGCTGATCTTTACGGGAAATCCGCGCTGAAATGTGGTGGTGCCGTCCAGTCCCCAGCCGGAGACGAGTCCACCCGCAACGCCGTTTACGCCAGAAGCGTACTTCTTGCCGTGTCCAAAGGGGAGATCAAGCACGTAACTGATCACGAGTCGTTGCGAAACATCCTGCGAGGACAATGAGCGCTCGCGCTTCAGGTTGTTCCAGTCCTGTATTGCTCCAACGCCACCCGAGGTTCCGCCCTCCAACCACGACGTAAGAGTGTCCGTATTAGACATCAACTTGGCATTGGTATACGCGACGAGCATTGTACCGCCACCCTGAAACCGTCGGGTGACCGTCGCTTGTAACGCATTGTAGTTGCTGCTGCAACAGCCAAAACCGTTGAGGTTGACTCCTGCGTATTGTGGAAACCGTCGATCAAGCTGCCCTTGGACAAGACCGCTGGGACCTAGGGCTCCAGGAAGCGTTTGGCTGAAGGGGTACGCAAGGCACGGCGCCGGGGCGGGCGGGCAAACATTGGTTCCGATTGTAACGGTCTGTCCGGCCGCTGCCTGCTGAGCAGCTTGGGCGATGAAGGCGTCGGGTATCTGGTTGATGTTGGTGTTGAATTGCTCCAGGTGCACTCCGTGCGATCCCGCATACGCCACATCGGCGAAGAATCCACCAGGCAGCTCACGCTGGATGTCAAAGTTGTACTGCTCGAGATATCCGTACTTCTGAACCGTATAGCCGGTCGCAGAAAAGTTGTTTTGAGTCAAAATGTATTGAGACACGTTCGGCTGAGGGTTGCGACCCGCAACCGGAACCAACGTGTTTGCGCCGCTTCCAGGGTTCCCTGAGGAAGGATAAACTCCCTGATTAAACGGCCCCTGCCCGAGACAATTAAAATTGGCCACGCCCGGCGCGCTTAATGTGCATGTGTTCTGGTTCAGCGTGGCACTGGGAGTCAACCCGGCATTATTGCTGGCGAAGAAAGGTGAGGTAGCGCTGCTTACGGGATCGACATACGGGTTGGTGCCGAACGACACATAGTTCGGGATAAAGAATATGCCAAAGCCGCCGCGGATCACGGTTTTTGGAGTCGCTGCAAAGGCGAACCCCAGTCGTGGCATGAACTGCTTTTTCGAAAGCGGAAGATTGTTACGACTGCTATTCACTCCCGTCTTTACCAGAAACAGATCTCCTGGACAGGGGCTTCCGGCGGTGCCGCCACATCCGGTCACGGAAGCATTCGTTACGCTTGGGTTGAAGTAAGTCATCCTGTCGTAACGTTCCGACCACGGGCCTTGGAGGTCATAGCGCAACCCAAGGTTCAACGTCAGTTTGCTGGTGGCGTGCCAGTTGTCGCCGAAATACAAGGAGCGATACGTCTGCTTTCCAGAAACCGGACCGGAAATAACGAGCGACCCCGTGGTTTGATTGCCGAATGCGGCCCCGGATCCTAGACCATATCCAAGCAGGAAGTCAGCAAAGTCGACGCCCCCAGTTGCGCAAATCGAAATTGCCTTGTTACAGAAATTCCGCGCTAAGCTCTGGGTCCACGACCCATTAAATGAGATTAAGCCCCCGCCAGTGTTGGTTTGCAGGTAGTTGTCGTACCCTTCCTCCAGCTGACCGCCCCAAACGAACGTGTGGCGACCGCGGATCATGGTTATCTGTGGAGAAAAGTTCCACTGAGTGTTGAAGTCATTTATCGAGCTTTGCCCCTGGCTGCATGTGACCACAGGATCGTTGATGGCGAAGCACGGAGTGAGCGGTGTCCGCTCCGTATTAGGTACGAAGGCGTTGTAAGCGGCCGGCCAGCTCTCCTGGCTCATGTCGAACCCTGAGTTGATAGGAAGACGCAGATAGTGGAACCGGCTGGCGCTGATATTGAAATCCGCAATCGTGTTGGCTGTGATGGCGTAGTTGTATCCGACAGCCAGACTCTTGCTACGAGTCTTTTCTGAACAGCGATCCTTGCAGAGGCCAGTGCCAAACGGGTCTTGTGCAAGACTGAGCAATTTCCAGTATGTAAACCGGCCGAAAATACGCTGCTTCGCACTAATGCTCTGGTCCGCGCGCGCCACATACTCGTCAATGTTACCGCCAGTACTGGCGGCTTTTACAAAATTGCTGGTTGGGGAAGTGCTGTTTGGCAGCGGCAGGTACTTGAGCAAAAATTGGGCCGTCGGATTGATTCGAGTCGTAGGAATGACGTTCCCAGCAAAGGCCGTGCGGGTGCAGGGGATTGTCGCCGAGACGGGACACGTGGGGACCACCGACAGGGGATCGTATATGGGCGCAATGCCGGGCGCTGAAAAATCGCCGGTGCGTTCCGCTGCGCTCGGAACGTTGGTGGAGAACACCGTTCCTGTGCGCAAGCGAAATGCTTCATAGCTGCCGAAGACAAAAGTCTTGTTCCTGACAATAGCTCCGCCGATGGTTCCTCCAAACTGGTTCTGAGTGAACGGCGGCGGTTGGTTTTTCAGGCCGCTAGTGAGCTCTTGTCTCTTATTAAAAAACTCGTTGGAATTGAAAACCTTGTTGCGCAGGTACTCATATGCGGAGCCATGCCAGGTGTTGGTTCCCGACTTCGTGCTCAGGTTGATCACGCCGCCAGCGAACTTTCCCCACTCCGGTCCCAGGTTGTTGTATTGGACCTTGAACTCCGAAATTGAATCCTGAGTCGGAACCGCGAGGGGCAAGTTGATGTAGCCAATGTTGAGGGGCTGACCATCAAGGTACTCCGCCGCTTCATTCGCGAAAGCGCCGCCGATCTGATAATTAGCGAAGTCGAAGGGGTTCTTGCCTACGACTGTCCCAATGGTATTGCCCTGTGGAACCACGGAGGGAGTAATCGTCGCAAGGTTGTAGATGTTTCTTCCGTTCAAGGGCAATTCATTAGCCTCGCGTGCATCGACGACTGTGCCCAGGGATGACGTTTCAGACTGCAACAACGGAGTCTCAGCTATGACTTCCACAACCTGGCTGACCTCGCCGACTTGGAGGGCGGCATCGATGTGCGTGCTTTGTTGCACTTCGACCATAATTCCGGTGCGGGCGAAGTGTTTGAAGCCCTGCTTCTCCACATCAATCCGGTACTGGCCGGGGAACAGGTTCACAAACGTGAAAAGTCCGTCGCTGCCGCTGGATTGGCTGCGCTTTTCCGACGTGCCCACGTTGGTGAGAGTGACATTCGCATCAGTAATCGCGGCTCCCGAAACGTCCGTGACAGAGCCAACGATCGCCCCGTAGGTGGATTGCGCGTGTGCGCCCAGGCATGACAACGTGACAAAAACAACGACAAAAGCTGCGCATAACCTGCGAGAAGACATATCCACCCCCCAGAAGTCGGAATGTACTCAAAACTCAGGCTCAAAGTTAGCGATTGGCGTCTGCAACCACACCACTCCCAACGAATTTTCCCGAGGTGTCCCTGAGAAACATTACGAGGGGAAAGGCAGATCTGTACCAAGCGGGGTTACCGAGAAACAAAACAAAGATTCCCAGCGGCGATTACCTTCGATGAGCGCGAGGCAAATGCTGCAACTAGTTAGGGGTGGTTAGCTTCTTTCCTCAATAACGCATACAGCAGAGGTTTACCAGTCGGTTTCTGGCTGCCACCGCGAGGCTCAACCGTAACGAAGACTGCATCGATTTCTGCCAGCTGTTTGGGATCGTCCAAGCGAAGCACCCAGCGCCGATTCGATTCGCTGTCCATGTAGAGAATGCCGAGATTCATGGGGTGGGACTTCTGTTCCGACTCATTATCTGTTTGCCCCCAGACCTGGAAGGTGCTTGCGCTCTTCACACCGGGCTCGTGATCGAGGTCAAAGGCATAGAAAATCAACGACTTGTTTTGCGTATAAAACACGCGACCGTAAGGTTTGCGGGTTCGGCTGCCGCTATCCACGTCGAAGACGTCGGCAATGTAGAGCTTTCGCGCGCCCATCAATTCGCGAATATCACGGTCAGACGCCAGGTACTGCTCATCTTCATTCAGCTTGCGTTCCTGCTCGCGGGCAGCAGTTGTCAGTTCGTCGACCTTAGACGCCAGTGACGTGGCGCGCAAAAGGGCACGATCGTGCTCTGCACGAATCGTGGTCAGCTCAAGTTGGACGTTCTGGTATGCCTGTTCTGCGTCACGAAGTTGGAGCGCTAGTTTGTCGCGTTGTTCGGAGACAATGTGGAGTTGTTCTTGAGTCTTGCTGTTTGCAGCCGTGAGGGAGCTCGAATAGTTATCTGCAGCACGCGCCGTTGCACGCAATTTGGTGAGCTCCATCTCATCGCGGGAGAGCTGGTGCTGCAACCTGGAGATCTCCGCGGCTTGTGCGTCAAGCAATTCCTCTGCCGCTCTTCTTTTCGAGGTTGAGTCTTGCACGGGAGGCAACGAAGCCACAGCCGAGGTCGGTTTCCCCGGCTGCCGCACCCAGCTACCGAGGTGATAAGCGCCCACTGCCACCGCGACGATGATGCAAGCAGCTATTCCGGCTGCCGCAGCCCGATATTTTGCAGGATCCAGCCACGGGAAGCTAGGCGGCTTTGCCTTTACCAGCTGAGGTCCACACTGTGCCGCCTCTCGAACTCGCGAGAACAACCGGTGGCGCGCCTTACGATCATCCCATCCTTCACATTCATGATCTTGCCCATAATGCGCGGCAAGCAAAGGCATGCCTTCGGTGCTGATCAGCGAAAACTCCGCATAGATTTCCCGGCATGAGTAACAACGCTGAAGATGGCACTCCAACTCTTGCAGCTCAGGGCCGCTGAGCATACCTCCATGGGCGAGCGCGCATAATTCTTTGAACGTCTGGTGGTCGTCCAGTCGCCCGTTCTTATGCATGGTGATTTTCCCTGAGCCTCTTTACTGCCGGGCTCTGGCGCAGGCGTTCAAGCCCGCGATAGAAGTGGTGGCGTACGTTGCCAAAGGGCTCATGAAGCCGTTCGCTGATCTCTCTGAGTTCCATCCCTTCGAAATAGAACATCTCCAACGTCTGTCTTTGCATGTGCGTCAAGTCTTCAAATGCGCCTTGCAACTGCGAGAAATCGAGTCTGGCCCCGATGTCGCGTTCTACATCGTTATGCCCCAGTAAAGTATCGTCCAGGGAATCGATATCTGTACCAGAATAAAAACCCCGGCGCGACAGATGCGCCTTCCGGTCGCGGGCCCGGCTGAATGCGATTTGGACTACCCAGCCTTTGGCACTACCCTTCAGTGGATCGAAGAGTAGAGCCTTCTGATAGATGTAAAGGAAGGCTTCCTGCACGACCTCCTCGGCTTCGCTGTGATCATTCAGGATACGAAGAGCGATTCCGAATACCAGTCTGGAGTAGCGGTCAAATAGCAGCTCCAAAGCTTTGGAATCTTTGGTTTGCAAGCTGGACATCAGCTCTTCATCACTGGGAGATCGAACCTCGACTACTGGCAGCGGGCCAACAGACTCCCGCCCGGACCCCCACACTACGGGGAGCACCAGAGCGCGTCCATTCGGAGGAGAGCTCATTTGTTACGCCGAACCCGGAGCGAAAGATACATCAGAGCGCGACCGTTTTTCCAGATAAAAGTTTTCCTCAAGCCCAAGCAAAAAATTTGAAGCCTGGTACAAAAACCCAATCAGTGTCGTATCCTATGTACCGTGAAACTCCGCGATTTTTCTTTGGCTGCGGCCTTTGCCTTGTGCTAGTTTTCCCTCTTTCACCAAAATAGTGGTCAGCGCTCCAGAGCCAACCAGGGTCGCATGCGCACAGTAGTTTCAGTAGTGCTGTTCGGTCTGTTCTTGTTTCCTTCGCTTCATGCTCAGTCCACCAATGCATCGCTCACCGGCCGGATCACCGACCCCAAGAAGGCAGTGATCGCTGCAGCCACAATTACGGTCATTAACACCGGCACGGGGATTCATTACCAGGGCCTCACCAATGAAACTGGAACGTATTATGTCTCCAATCTCCCTCCCGGCAGATATCGCATCGAAGTGGAGAAGCTTGGGTTCAAAGCGGTAATCCAGTCCGGCGTGATTCTTCACGTGCAGGACGCACTGGAAGTGAATTTTGAAATGATGCTGGGGTCGGCTTCGGAGAGCGTAACTGTGGCCGGAGTGCCACCACCCCTCGACACGGAGTCCTCTACGGTGGGCACAATCGTCGAACAGCGGAAGGCCAACGAACTCCCGCTGAATGGGCGCAACGTTTTTAATCTGATTGTTCTGGCTCCATCCGTAATTCCTCAAGGCAGCTCAACCGGCACTCCTGTCGGAGTGAACCCGTTTGGCTGGGGAAACTATCAGGTGAGCGGCTCCTTTGGAAACCAAAGCGCCGAATACCTCGACGGCCAGCCGTTGAACATTGGCTACATCAATTTGCCTGTGTTGATTCCGACCCAGGACTCAGTACAAGAGTTCAAAGTGCAGACCAGCAATCTGAGTGCGGAATGGGGCCACTTTGCGGGCGGAGTGACAAACCTGAGGACCAAGGGGGGAACAAATTTCTTTCATGGCGCCGTCTATCAGTACATGAGGAATCGCATCTTCAATGCCAACGACTATTTCCTGAACGCTGCCGGAAAGCCGCGCCCGCCATGGGTGCAGAATCAGTTTGGGGCCGAAGCTGGCGGGCCCTTTCACCTTCCTCATTACAGCGGCCGCACCCGAACGTTTTGGTTCGCTAGTTGGGAAGGTTTCCGGCTGCGGACCGGACAACCTTTCACCGCCACGGTTCCAACCGCTGCGGAACGGGCCGGGGATTTCTCATTCATCAATATTGCTATCGTGGATCCCTGTGCCGGAAACGTGAACGCGCAAGGCGCTTGCCCCGGAAGCAACGCCGCACCCACGCCATTCCAGGGCAACATCATTCCATCGTCCCGCCTGAACCCCACGCCGAAAGCTCTCTTGAATCTTTGGCCGGCACCCAACACTTCCGGCGTTACTACCCCTTCCGGCACCATCAATAACTTCAATACCGTCGCCCGCACAGGCGGCGATCAGGATCAAGTGGTGGTACGAATTGACCAGGACATCACTAGCCGGCAAAGATTCTTTGTCCGGTTCAGCCATTGGAAGGTGCTGGACCTGCCCATTGATCCGCTGGAGAACGGATTGTGCGCCGACCG
>Ga0209526_10002833_pt1 | contig 11731 bp, 16 predicted proteins | sample JacPinW_OM2H0_M1_FD_188566 | JGI IMG/M metagenome (GOLD analysis project Ga0209526, IMG submission 188566) | Forest soil microbial communities from Algoma, Ontario, Canada - Jack Pine, Ontario site 1_JW_OM2H0_M1 (SPAdes) (version 2) | ecosystem: Environmental > Terrestrial > Soil > Boreal...
AGGCTGGTGTAGCCGCAGCCTCGCATTCCGGAGGTCACGTCATGGCGGCAATAGTCGACCGAGGCGGCGGCCGCCGCGGGCGTGGTCGTTGTGAAAAAAGCCAGCGCACAAAACATCGCGGCAGGCGCGGCGCCCATTTTCAAAATCTGTTTCGTCTTCATAGCGTTCTCTCTCTCTGTTTCTGCGTTCGCGTGAATCGCGCAGGGCACATGGGATGCCAGATATCGCTGCGCCATCGGCATAATAAAAATGTGAAAGAGCTGCGGTGCCTGACCCGCATTCGAGATTCACTGCGTTGTCACGCTGCTGCATTCCTCATTCAATTTGAATGCATGGCGTTGTCATGCGAATGTCATACGATGATCTGCCTGAAATGGAGTCAGACATTGACCAGCGAGGATCAGGGGACGCCCGTTAACGTCCGCATGCTCGGCATCGTCGAAAAATTTAAGCAGTCTGCGCAAGGCAGACTGCTTAAGCCGTATCGCGAGTTCAGCCGCGAACAATGTGGCCTTATTGATTCTCAACTGGCTTCTTCGCGCGAGGTATCACGTGTTTTGGACGCGGATGCTTCGGTTGATAGGCGTAGGCGCTGGTGTCGGTCAGGAGCGGATCGCGGTAACAAGTGCCGCCACGGCCGGCGGACATCGCTTGGCATTGCTCCATGGTCTCAAAGCTGCAGGAGCGCATTCCGGAAGTGACGTCCTGGCGGCAATACTCACCCGGGCTAGCCCCCGCGGGCGTCGCCATCGCAACATAGGCCAGCGCCAGGAGCGCCGTGGCGGGCGCCGTGGTCAATTTCAAAAACTGTTTCATCTTGCTCTCTCTGTTGGCTTCAACCCCGGGACCGGACATGGGATTGCAGTCGGGCCTGCGCCATCGGTTCGGAAAAATAGCAAAGCAATTCTCTCCGGCGCTCGACAAACGATCGAATCGTACCAGGCGCGACTCGTATTAAAGGATGGTCATCATTCAAACGAATCCGCACCGAAGCTTGCCGACGGACACGAAGGCTTGAGCGTCGGGCTCGGGGCCGAAGGCTCCAATATAAGGAAAGTGGATAGCAGGTATGTCCGCTTGCGCGCCTATCCGGGGATTGACGGCCCGGCTCAATTCGCCGGATCAACATTACTGCTCGCGCCGACGCGGTCGCCGCACAGCGTACCCCTTGTGGCCTTCCGGAAATAGACCTTAAAGTCGTATCACGCGGCGCTAACGCGTCGGTGATCGCCGAACGATTTCAGGGGGGATAGACTGAACATGACTGCCAGACAGCAACTACCGGCTCGTGCGCCGCGAGCGAAGGGTGTGCCGACGGCGCTCGACGGTCTCCTGGTCGTGGATTTCACCCGGGTCGTCGCCGGTCCTGCCTGCACGCAAACGCTGGCGGATTTCGGCGCCGAAGTCATCAAGATCGAGAATCCGGACGGCGGCGACGATACGCGCAGCTATGAACACGCCGATCTCGCCGGCGAAAGCGCTGCCTTTGTCAGTCTGAATCGCAACAAGCGCAGCATTGCTCTTGATTTCGCCAACCCCGCGGCGTGCGACATCGCGCGTGAATTGATCGCACGGGCAGATGTCGTGGTGGAAAATTTTTCCGCCGGCGTGATGAAGAAGTATGGTCTCGATTATGCATCGGTCGCGCCAACCAATCCCCGATTGATCTATTGCTCGATCTCGGCCTATGGCCGCCAAGGGCCGTTCGCGTCCCGTCCTGGCTTCGACCCGATCACGCAGGCCGAAAGCGGATTCATGTCGCTCAACGGCTTTCCTGACGGGCCGCCGGTGCGGACCGGACCGCCTGCGATCGACATGGTGACGGGCATGGCCGCCTGCAACGCCATCCTGCTGGCGCTGTTCGCCCGCGATCGGCTCGGCCGCGGCCAGCATGTCGAGGTGGCATTGTTCGACATTGCGGTGGCGATGACCGGGTTTTACGGAATGGCCTATTTGATGACGGGTAAGAATTTTAGCCGTCAGGGCAATTCGCCGAACGGGTCTCCCTCCGTCGGCCTTTACGAAGCGTCGGACGCGCCGTTTTATATGGCCTGCGCCAATGACCGGCTGTATCGCCGGCTCGTCATCGAAGTGCTCGGCCGGTCTGATCTCGCCAGCGGTGAATTCGCCGACCGACGTTCACGAACGGCCAACAAGGAGAAATTGCGCGCGATCCTTACCGGGATTTTTGCTCAAGACATTCGCGAAAACTGGGTGACGAAGATGAAGGCGGCCAATATCCCCGTCGGCTATCTTCGCACCGTCGAGGAGGCTTTCAATTCGGGCGAGGTGCGCGAGCGGCATCGCGTCAGCCAGATCCCGCACCCGGCTGCGGGCTTCGTGCCGAACATCGAACAGCCGATCCGTCTCGAACAGACGCCGGTCGTCGATCCCGTCGCGTCGCCCATGCTGGGCGAGCACACAAAGGAAGTTTTGCGCAAGACGCTCGGTTATGACGATCGTCGCATCGCAGCGCTTGCCGAGGCGGGGGTCTTTGGGACGACGGGAAGCAACACCTGATGCCGTGATGGACTTATCAGTACGCGCCGGTTCGCTTGGGTTGAGCGAATTGAGATTATACATGAATGCGTTGTCTTCCCCGAACATATCATTCTATGCGCATCGCGGATTTGAAGAATTCTTGCGTGAGCCGCATGCAGCGGTTGGCGAAGTGGTTCACACGAAGAAATCAGTCGAGCTTTAGTTGAGTCTGGTCCGGCTAACTTAAAAAAAGTTTAAGTGGCGGGACGTAAGTCCCGTCACCACATTTGCGATATCGCAACCATAGGAGAAACGACATGAAATTTGCATTGTTAGGCGCCGCGGCTCTCGCGGCATCAGCACTGGTGAGCCCCTTGAAGGCGCAGGCAGTGATCTCTGATCCCGGTTATTGCGCGCAGTTCTATCCGAACGCCAATTGCCAGAACCTGGGACCGGGTAATCCCTATACCGGTAGCCGCACGGCGGGGGATTGGGGGGAGAATTACGGAACTACGGCGATGGGGCATCGGCATCACGTGCGGAGTGAATACCGCCACCATTGATCGGCCCTTCGCGTGATCGCACAAAAGGATGTAAGGGCCCCGCATCGCGTCGGGGCCCTTACATCAGCACTTCAACGTGAAAATACGTTATTTCGCGTGACCGTTGCCGGCGTCATTGTCGCTTCGGGCTACGCAGATTTTGATTCCGGGCGCACTGATGTTTTCGGCGCAAAATTTGGCGATCGTTTCTCGTAGCGCAGAATATCATCCGCGACGTGCCGCGCATGTTCTGTTCTGATCGCTAAACGGTATCTGCCCTCGGACCATATCCGAGGGCTCGCTCTTGCGGGATTCGCGGTATTCGAAGGGGCGTCCGCCATTCAATGCGAATGTGTACTACTTGCTCTTGCCGGCGCTATCGCGCTTTTTTGGAGCCAGAGCTCATTCCGGTGGTCGTGCCGGACTTCATCTTGCTGTGCTTCATCTTGCCAGATTTCATTTTGGTATCGGTGGCACCCGGTCCGACGTTGCCTTCGCTCGACGCGCCGGGAGCCGGCTGCGTCTGTGCCGACGCGATAGTGGTCGTTCCGAAGAGCGCGGCGACCACGAGGGCTGAGATAGCAAGCTTGGATCGCATGGGAATCTCCTGCTGGATGAAAGATGTGGGGTCAAAACCAGCGGCGCGGATTTGGGTTCCGGACCGGGCGCTCACCTTTTCGCGCGGCCGGGGGGCGCCAAACCCTCTGTATGTTGATGGAACCCAGCGGCTGGTGATCGCATTAAAATCGCATTAAACCGGCGTGAGAAAACCGCGGAAAGGTCCTGTCGCGTGCCCAGAGAAAACGATCTGGAAGGTGTACAGGATCAAGGCGGCAGACATGGCGGCCGAAAGGGCATGCCAAAACCTGAGCCCAGACCTGCAACAAGGTCTGAACCAAGACCCGGCTACGCTCCCGATCAAGGCGTCGTGCGCGACGAGCGGGGACAGGAGCAGCCGCGCGACAAGCCGCGCGCTCAGCAAGTCAGCCGAACGGGTGCGGTCCGACGATGAATTCTTCCCAACGTCCAGGGAAGCTGGCTCCGAATTTCGTCGGCCGCGACCTTTCCTTACGCTCATCAACCAAAGTAAAAGTCAGACATAGCACCTTGACCTCGATCAGTGCTTCGGCGCGAGTTATCGGGCGCAACACTTGTCGGGATGACGGGTGATCGGAAGCCGGCGGGGCGCTTGCGAGACGTTCGATCAGCTCGATAATCTCAATCGCTGCCTGGGGTGCAAGTTTGAGGAAGGCTTTTAGCAGCCACAGTCTTTCGACGGTTTCAATCGATGCAGCTCCGAACTTCTTGTGCGGCTCCGCAACAAGCGTGGGATTCGTGGCAACCGCCCCCGAGGGCCTGCGAAGGGCCAAAGAGGCCGATAAATATTGAAGGCGGTCGAGCAAAACACCGCAAAGACGCCGTTTCGAAAATGTGGTAGCTCTCAATCTAACCGGAGGACGGCGACCATGATTGAACCGAAACTGGAAGTCCCGGCCGAATTGCGCGATTTGGCCGAAAAAACCATCGATCAGGCGGAAAAAGCGTTCGGGTTGTTTTTTGATGCTGCGAGCAAATCGATGGCGGCTGTCCCGAATCCGGGAGCGGACATTTCCAAGCAGGCCCTATCGTTCACCGAGCAGAACATGAAGGCTGCGTTTGAGCATGCGCGAAAACTGGTTCACGCCACCGATCTTCAGGAAGCGATGCGAATTCAATCAGAGTTTTTGAAGAGTCAGTTCACAAATGCCGGAGAACATATGAGACAGATCACCGGCGGGGCCATGTCTGCTGCGAAAGATGCGTCGAAAGGCAAATTTTGAATGTGCGCGCCCTGGTCGTTAGATATGCGGGGATGAATAATTTTTGCCCACAAAATAGTCTTGCGTGGATTTACGCCGTGGATTTCAATTGCAACGCAGGTCCTTGACGGGCCACCGGGTGATGCCACTCGCCGTCTGTCATCTTTTCTGCTGATCCCTGTCGGCTATAACCGGCAGGGATTTGCATATGTCGATCTACACCGGCTGCAAAAAACTCTCTTGGCTGACGCACGGGATGCACCGGTAGGTCACCAAGTCGAAGTTCTGTCCTTGCGGCTCAATCGAGGCCAGCCGCATCCGCTCGCCGCATTTGATGCAGGGCATCTCGATGGTGGTTTGAAAGCGCGTGCAGGTCGGTGTCGGCCGGGGTATTTGCAGCATCGTATCCTCGAATTCCAAAGAAAAGACGCAACGCTATCCGCTTGGACCAACGAGTCCGGTTCCATTATGTCCGATTCCCGACACAATTGGAACGGGGCTCGGCAAGTCCCATGTGCAAAGATTCAGCTTTCCGAGGCGCTACCCGATTCCGGGTGCTGGCCTGTTTCGATTAACAAACCGCAAGATTAGTAAAATACATAGCAAAATCAAAAACTTATTTGTTTACGGGTCGCGATTTGGGGAATACGCTGGGGGCCATTGCTGACGGAAAGTGCTCCTGACCCCGGTGGTGCAAGTGCCTCAGCGCGAAAACCCGATCTGCCCGAAATGCCACGAGCCCATGAAGCTCTTGCTTCTGAAGGCTATCCCGGGTCGCAAATATCGATGCTCGATTGCGACGGTGAGGATCCCCTGCGCTCGCCCGACATCGGCAAGTTGCTGCAAAATGTGCGACCGCCAGAATAGGTCGCCACCATGATACGTCAGTGGAAAGACCAGCCCGCCCTTCACGATTGGGACACCCGCGCCGAAGAGGCGCTCGCGGAAGCCCGCAAGCTGCCCAACGGTCCCGAACGAAGCCCATTCAGATAAACCGTAGCTGGATTGCGTCGAGCGCGATGCCGTTCGGCGCGGCACTCCATACCTCGCCTGGGACGATCGGCATCGCCTTCGTCAACGTGCCGGTGCTGACGATCTCGCCGGCGGTGAGCGGCGGATTGAGTGGATCGCTCGCCAGCAGGCTGGTGAGATGACGCAGCGCCGAGAGCGGGCCGCCCAACACGTTTGCGGCATGGCCGCGGTCAATGAGGCGGCCGTCGCAATTCAGATCGATCTCGAGCGCCGATAGCGTCCGCTGCCATTCCGCCGCGCGCGGCGCGAACGGATGGCGTGGCCCGATCAAGAGCGCGCCGTGCACGCCGTTGGCAGCAACCGTATCGGCTGCGGAAAATTTCCACTCCGGATAGATCGACTGCACGATCTCGAAGCCGAGCGCGACCCATGCAATGCAGGACGACAAGGCCGTCTCGTCCATCGGCGCGGAGGGAGCGGCCGCGAGACCAAACATGATCTCGGGCTCAATGCGCGGTTCGGAAAACAGCGCCAGCGGCAGGGTTTCGACGCCGGCAAGATCGTGCACGGTGTGATCGAAAACGTAACCCCAGATCGGCGCGAAGACGCCGTACTGCTGCCAGATCGTGCGATTGGTGAAACCGATTTTGCGTCCCAGCGCTTTGGCGCCCCCCCTCGTACATTTGCCGCACCAGCGGCGTCACGCGGTAAGCGTTATCGACGCTCAAGCCCTGGGGCCGCGAGGAGAAAGGTCGAATTTGCCGCGCATTGCCGAGCGCAGCGAATGCTTCTGCCGCGATGGCCTTGAGAGCTTCAGCGCTTTCGCCTTGATCCATCTGGCTAGCTCACTGCGCGATGCGCCTGGCGCGGCTTCCGCGCTCTATTTGCGAAGCGAGCCGATATATTGACCTGTCTCAAGGTTCTTTGAAAGTCCTCGCATCGGAACAAATGAAATTGCGTTTAGCCTTTATAGTCGGAGCCGCGCTCGGAACCGCGCTGCCGGCATTCGCCGAAGAAGTGGGCGTGGGTCCGGTCGGCGCAACAGTCGGTCAAGGCCATCGTGACCGCGAAGTCGTTCGCGAGCGCGAGGTGGTTTGCGACCGGGACGATCACCGCGATCGCGACACGGTAATCATCAAAAAGGGCGATCATGATCGGGACGTCGATCATGACCGCCGCAAGGTCATCATCGATCACGACTGAGCTTCGCGAACGAAAATAGGCTTGAACCATCGGACGACAGGGCCGCCTTCGGGCGGCCTTTGTCGCATCCGGAGGCCTTGACCGTATGAGGAGGCGTCACAGGCGAAATGGAACGAAGGTCTTCGGATGCCGTTGATCCGCAGCCGGGAAATGCCGCCATGCATCGCATAAAACATCCGCCCATTCGCAATAAGATCGACTTGGCAGACCCGGCTCAGCTTCGAGCCTGGACTCGGCGGCTCGGCATATCTGCTGATGCATTGAAGGTCGTAGTCGACAAGGTCGGCAACTCCGTCGCGGCCGTGACCAAGGAAGTCGAACTTCAGCGGGCAAGTCACAACGCATCGCCGGCGACGGTCCAGAGCCCACCTGCCGAAGGCGAATTGCCGCCGCCAGCTTGACATCGTGTCCCCAAAGTGTCCCCAAAACAAAACCGCCCCGCCAATAGGGCGAGGCGGCATATTTGTTCAGTGTCAGTTGTATTTAAACTGCGGCATCGCCTTCAGTTGGTCCTTGGTCGCGTTTAAGACCGCATGATCGGGATACCACTTCTCGTCCGCCGCGCGGGCGGGTCGATTAGCGCGATTGGCTTCGCCAGTAGTGGTGGTGGATTTGTCGGCAGGCGCCGTGGTTGTCGATGAGGTGCGAACGGGTTCATCGACCCATTTCAACTTCTCCATCGGCACCGCAACGTAGTGTTCGCCCATGCCGAGAAAGCCGCCGACGCCCAGGACGACGTTATCGACCTTTCCAGACTTGTCGATGATCAGCTCCTCAATGTCGCCGATCTTCTCGTTGTTTTCGTTGTACACGTTAACGCCGATCACTTTGGAGGACCGCCACTGGCCGTCCTTGTGGACAGCCGTGTTGATATTGGAGCGATCGGTGGTCGGGTTCTGCGCAAACGCGGCACCCGTCAAAAGCGTGGTGCCAAGCAATGCTGCCGCCAAATATTTCGATTTCATTTTTTAGTCTCCAGTTAGATACGAGTTGTGAGGTGAAAGTGTTGTGTTATTGGCCGACAAAGCGGATCAGGCTGTCAGTGGTGCAGCAGCATGATCAGGATGATCAGCGGGATCGGTATTCCTAGCAGCCACAGAAGAATCGGCATGGTTCTCTCCTTTCGGTTTGGTTTGAGGGTTAACGACGCAATGCTCTCTTGCCCCAAGTACCGTCACGAAGGCCTCCGCCCTCGGTCGCTGCCAGCGCTGCCGAGAAAGCACCGATGAAAAGCGAAAGCGTCAGCCAGATTGCCAGCTTCATCGCGGCCTTGCGGGCTTTATCGAGATCGGCCTTGACCTGAACGATCACGTCGTTGACCCGCTTGTCCGCGTCGGCTTGGCTGAGTCCGGTTCGGGCAGCGACCACTTTCGCGAGATAGCTGCGATCGGCCGCGGAGGGTTCTGCACCATTTGCACCATTGCGGAAGTCGGCGGTAAACAGGCGAACCAGTTCCCGGCGCGTTTCACCACTATTGGCATTCGCGGTGTTGTCCGCAGTCGGGTTGTTCGGCCGCAACAAGGTATCGACATAGAGATCCATCGGGCCAGCAGTCTGCGAAGCGCTGGCCGCCTGCACCGCGCCCGAGGTTGCGCCCCCAATCAACGTGGTGGCGGCAGAGGCCAGAAGGATTGCGCCAAGCACAGAAGCCAATGCCCAGGCCAGGAAGCCATGTGCCGTATCGCGAAAAAGAACTTCGTTGGACTCGACGCCCGTCCACCGGTTGCGCAGCCGGCCCGCCAGATAGCCACCGACGGCCGATGAGATCATCGCCATCACAATGAAATAAAGGCCGGTGCCAATCTCGAAGGTTGTTGCGGAAACCCCGGAATTGGACCACGGCGACACCACGGAAAATCCGAGCCCCGCGCCCAGTGACAACAAAACCAATGTCAACGCACAAGAAGCGATAGCGCCAGCCAGTACGGCCGCCCAGGAAATCCCCGCCATCGACGATTCCGCAACCTCGTCTACTACAACCTCCTCTACTACCCCAACGGGGCGCATCACCTGTTCCATAAAGAAATCCTCCCAGGATTTTTACTTCGATGGCGGGGAAATGTTGGAACGCGAAGAAAGTTCCTTGCAGCAAACTCATTGAAAGCGGGAACAGCCCTCGTGCTTCGACGTTCTCTACCGACACACACATGACTGGAGGACTCCATGAATCTCAAATTACTGACCGGCCTGACGATTGCCGCTGCGCTTTCGCTTCCGTTGGCTTCACAGGCGCAAGACGGCGTTGCCGCAGGCGCCACAACGGGCGCTGTAACCGGTGCAGTCGTGGGCGGCCCGGTCGGGGCCGCAGTCGGTGCCGGCGTTGGTGCAGTTGCCGGCGGCATTGCGGACGATACGCGGCCACGCTTCCGCAGTTATGTTACGGAGCGCCGTGTTCCGTCCTATCGCTACGAACGCGAAGTCCGTGTCGGCGCGGATCTGCCGTCGAGCGGCGTTACCTATTACGAAGTGCCGCGCGAATATGGCGTGACCCACTATCGCTACACGGTCGTAAATGATCGTCCCGTGCTGGTCGATCCCTCCACCCACCGGATCGTCCAGGTCATCGATTAACGGCGTGCCAACGGCCTCACTTCGGTGAGGCCGTTTCACTTTCCCATCGGGGTTCTGCCATGCCCGCACTGTTCGCCTATCTGATAGCTGTCGGGATCTTTCTCTGGGGAGGCTATGGCGCGCTGAGCTGGCTCGCCGCGCCGGAGCCGGTAAAAGTTGTGACCAAGGCGAAGCCAAAGCCGCCGCCTCTTTACGAAGCAAGCTCCGAAGCTACGTCTTTCGAAACAAGTTCGTTGGCAAGCGATCACGCTGTGTCTGGTTCAAACGATCCACCCCCATCGGCCCGGTCCGAAGCGAGTGGAGTGGCGAGCGAGCAGGGCGCCCAGGCCCAGACATCCGGGCCGTTGCAGGCTCAGCAAAGTCGGGCCGCCACTGCTGGGGTTTCTCCGCCCAAAGTGGAGCAGGAAGTCAGGCAGCCGGCTCTAGCGGTGTCGCCGGCAAACAACGCACAACTCGCGACGTCCACGGCTTCAGCCACGACTGCAGGGCCGGTGAAGCGGCCGCATCCCCGGCAAGCCAGTAACCGTTCCGAAAAATCCGCGCTCGCACTGATGACCCTGCGCACGATCGAATTTCCCGACGGCCGGCGCGTGACCCAACTCATTCCTTATCGCAACGGAGCGCGCGCTCTGGCTTTTCAGCCGGACGAATAGTTCCGCGGCCCGTATCTGCTGAAAGGCAAAGCGGGCCCGGTATCCGTTGTTACGTATTGGGTTATCGCGCGGATGCCGATTCAAAGAGCCGTTCGCCGATCATTTGAGCCCTTGGAATCGTGAGTTACGGGAACCGTTCGAGCCGGAGCTTGGCTAACGATCTTTGGGCGACACGGCCCGGAGCAGGGCGCGCGTGAAATAATCCCTCGCCACCGCGTCCAGTGCGGCCGAGATCAGTTCGTCGGATTCGAGCTCGCGCCCCCTACTTTCCGCCTCAAGCCGCTCGGCTTCCTGAATATAATCGATGGCAAGTTCGCGCAGACGGTGGAACTCAGCATCGTCGGGAATTGGATAAACTGTCGCCAGCAAATCTCTGGCGCGCGCGCGAGCGCGATCGCTTCTCATGCCCGCCATCAGCGCCTCCTTAGGTCGGCTGCATTTCCCTGAATGCGGAGCAGCCGGCTTGACGAACCGGTCAGCAACCAAATGGCCGAACCTCGGTACCATCCGAGCTAAGCATTTTGAGCTGTGTCCTGTTCCGGACAAATGGCATTATTTTTGTCTCCCCCACGAGGTGGATTCGAAAAACGGGCTTTGCGGGCTCGTCCAACAGCTCCCATCCGCCATTCGGCATTTTCGCCGCTGCCCTGCGGAGAAAGGCGGCCCGAGGGCCGCCTTTCCTTTTGTCGTTACTCGATCTCTTCAATTATCGTACGTTCGCGCGGTTCAACCACATAGGTTCTGTTGTCGCGCTCGATATATCGATACTCCCGCAGGCTCGGAGATTCCCGATAGACCTCGTCGGGGAAGGACCGGATCTCCACCGAATCCGGCAAGCGCTCTCCGACCTTGACGCGCGTAGAGGTACTGCTGCCGGTGGTGCGCTGTTCTATTCGGGAAGAACGAGCATGCTTGCGAATGACCTCGCGATCCCTATCGGAGAAGGTTGTCCTGTGCGGTGCCGGGGCAGCCGCGGTCGATCGGCCCGTACGCGGCAGCACGTCGACAATCTTATAGGTGGCTGGTTCGACAATTACGATCTCGTCGCGGACAACCAAGAAGCTATAGCCGCGGTATTGTGGCATGACTTCAACGATGTCGGGCGGAAGCGGCTGGAAACGCACATCCCTCGGAACCACCGTGCCGACGGACAATGAGAAGTTGACATTGTTCAACGGCGCGACGTTCAGCCTTGCAATCGATTCAGTGACGCGGGTGCGCTGGCTCTCATTGAGATTGGCCGAAACTCTGATATTGGACGACGGCGATTGCGCAGTGTTTGTCTGGTTGTTGGATGGCTGGGCCGCTGTATTGGTTTGGTTGTTCGACGGCTGAGCCGCTGTATTGGTAGACGGCTGAGCGCCCGTGTTGGTATTGGCGTTGGTGCCGGTGGGCGACGCCTGCGACTGATTGTTTGCCGGGGGAGCCGTATTGGTCTGCGCCTGCGTGGGTGAGTTCGACGGTTGTGTAGATTGAGCCTGCGAGGGAGCCGTTGCGGCGTTGTTGTCCG
>Ga0209526_10002835_pt1 | contig 11728 bp, 10 predicted proteins | sample JacPinW_OM2H0_M1_FD_188566 | JGI IMG/M metagenome (GOLD analysis project Ga0209526, IMG submission 188566) | Forest soil microbial communities from Algoma, Ontario, Canada - Jack Pine, Ontario site 1_JW_OM2H0_M1 (SPAdes) (version 2) | ecosystem: Environmental > Terrestrial > Soil > Boreal...
GACCATTTCAAGGCGAGACCCATCATTCGATTGAATGCCTCCTGGCCGGTGTAAAGCACGGGTTCCTTGCTCTGCGACGGTGCGGGGGAGGCCGGCTTTTCGGGCCCGCCATTATTTTCAGTCGAGCCACACCCCGCTGTCAGAACCGCAACGCTGATTACAGCAACGGCAAACGCGAGACGATAGAATTTCATTTGCTCGGTTCCTCCAGCACTACTTTGACCCCGTATCCTCTATTATTTATCTCGACCGCTTTTTCTGCTCATCACGGTGTCTTGCGCCAGGCAGATCAGATCCGGCGCGACTCATCCCGTTTAAAAAGGGAATCTCGCGGTTCAACTTTGAATCGCCCGAATTGTACTGCTTGGGAGCGGTTTTGCAAGGCCGGTACGCGGAAACCGATCTAGCTCCCTGTCCGGTGCTCTAAATCAGCCGAGTGTGATGAAAATGCCGCTGACGCATATATACATCTGACCTATCCTGTAGATACGTGGGAATCAAGGAGCATCCTATGGCCGTAACCATGACATCGATCCGCCTCGACACCAAATTGGCCGACGAGGCCAAGAGGCTTCTCGGCGCAAAGTCCCGCACCGAGGCCGTCCATGTCGCGCTTCGTGAGCTTGTCGCACTGAAGCGCTTCAAGGCCTTGATCAAGAAGAATGGAGGGAAGCTCTCATTCCCCGGCCTCGATGAGTGACCTCATTATCTTCGATGCGTCGGTTCTGGTGGATCAGTTGCGCACAGACTGCCATCGGCGACGGATCGAGACCTTAAACGGCCTTATCCGCAACTCCTCCGTTGTCATGGCCGAATTGTGGCGCGGCGTCGTAACTCCGGCGGATCGGGTGGCTCTGGTGGCCCTCGCCAGGAATCATCCTACGATCACTCCCACGCAAAAGAATTGGCTGGAGTCGGGCAAGATGCTGGGAGAAATTCGTGCGGATTGCGGTTTAACAGCGGATAAGCTGCGCGATCTGCATTTCGATGTCCTCATAGCCCTCACGGCCCGCTCGAATGACGCCCGGCTGATAACATTCAATCGCGCTGATTTTGAAATGATCGATAGCTACCGCAAACTCCAGCTTGAGATATGGTAGTTGTCACGCAACATGTCCACCCTCGCCATCTCGCTCCCGCGCATCGCCCGCCACAATCCTTTGGCGGCCGTCGGAGTCGTGCTGGTGTCCATCTTCGTCTTCTCCGCAGTCTTCGCGCCCTGGATCGCTCCGCAGGATCCCGCGCACATCGATCTGCCGAACCGTTTGCAAACGCCCTCGACGCAGCATTGGTGCGGAACCGATGAACTTGGACGCGACATCCTTTCCCGCCTCATCTGGGGAGCGCGAATTTCTTTGTTCGTTGGCAGCAGCGTGGTGGCGTGTTCGCTTCTGCTCGGCCTCATCATCGGCAGCCTTGCCGGATACTACGGCGGAGCGATCGACCGCTTCGTCAACGTCGTGCTGATGAATGCGTTTCTTTCGTTCCCTGGCATTCTCATCGCGATTGCTTTCGTGGCCTTCCGCGGGCCCGGCATCTTCAATCTTGTTCTCGCCCTGTCGCTTGGAGGATGGGTCGGCTACGCCCGCCTGGTGCGCGCGCAGGTGCTGGCCGTTCGCGAGCGCGAATTTGTCGAAGCGGCGCGGGCACTCGGCGCCGGCGATCTCCACATTATTACGAGACACATTCTGCCCAACATTATTCAGCCCGTGATTGTGCAGGCGGCCATCGGCATGGCCGGCGCCGTTCTCGCCGAGGCGACAATGAGTTTCCTGGGACTAGGCGTCCCTCCGCCAACCGCGAGTTGGGGATCGATGCTGAACGACGCGCGTTCCCACCTCTTCGATGCTCCTCATCTCGTGCTCTTCCCGGCAGTGACGGTGATGCTCGCGGTTCTGGCCTTCAACTTTATCGGCGACGCATTGCGCGATCTTCTCGACCCAAGATCGCGGATTGAGGCGGGCTTGTAGCGCCTGGTATCAGAGCATCGCTTTGGCGATGCGGAAAGTGCAATAAACAAAGCCCCTTAAGGGGTTTAGGCATCGACTTCGGAAAAATTTACCTGTCCGTAACATTCAGAAACTTGATGTCTGATAACTGCTTTTCCGCGATGACTTTTCCCGTTTCCCCGCGTCCAATTTAATGACGACGGATTACGGAACCTTTTCCAAAGCTGGTTCGTATCAATAGACATCAAGGCAGGTTCGTATGAATAGACATATGGAACTCAAATTTCAAGTCGAATGCTTGCAGGATGTGGCGGTCGTGAACTGCTCTGGGCGCATGGTGCGCGGAGTAGCGCTCGACGAGTTCCGGCGCCGGATCGAGCGACTCGAGCGTGTCCGCATGCTGGTGCTTGATGTTTCGGAAGTTGACCATCTGGATGCCGGTGGTTTGGGAACCCTGCTGCTGGTGCGGCGCTGGGCGATGCGGAACTCGGTGAGGATGAAGCTGGTGAACCCACCGGTTTTCTTCCGCAGCCTGCTGGAGGCGACACATCTCACCTCGCTTTTTGAGATTTCTTCGCTAAAAGAAGCAATCTGTATTTTGCGGTCGAAAGAAAGCTCGCCACGCTTCGCGGTTGCCTGAGCAAACCAGTCTCATTGGGCGCGATGCTTTATAATTCGCGCCCATGAAGCCAAAGCGGCTCTCAGGTGCGCGACCTGAGCCGGTCGATGCGCTGGTCTATCCGCGATTCTCTGGTTTAACAACCTTCATGCGCCTGCCGCACGTTCCTCGCGCGCAGGAGCTCGATATTGCGCTCATCGGGATCCCATTCGATGGCGGCACCACCTACCGTTCGGGGCCGCGCTTCGGTCCGCGCCATGTGCGCGAGCAAAGCGCCATTATTCGCCCGTGGAACCCGGTGCTGCATGTCAACCCGTTTGCGAATTGGCGCATCGCCGATTACGGCGACCTGTCGATTAATCCGCTCTCCCTGGACGATACCTACGACCGCATCACGAAACAGTTAAGCGAAGTGGCCGACGCGGGCGCGCGTGCCATCTGCGTCGGCGGAGATCACTCGATCCTGCTGCCCATCCTGCGCGCGGTACACCGGAAGTTCGGCCCCGTCGCGATGGTGCAGTTCGACGCCCATAACGACACCTGGGGAGGCTACTTCGGAAGCCCGCATTCGCACGGTACTCCGGTCCGCCGCGCGGTGGAGGAAGGCTTATTGCTCGAAGGCAGCGTTCTACAGGTGGGGCTCCGCGGGCAAGTCTATTCGAAGGACGACTTCGCTTTCGGCCGCCAGCACAAATTCAGCGTCATCACCGCCGAAGAGTTTCATCGTCACGGCCTCGCTCCGGTCGAGAAAGTGCTGAAGCGTTTTCGCGGCAAGCCGCTCTACCTGACACTCGACATTGATGTGGTCGATCCGGCCTTCGCGCCGGGAACGGGCACCCCGCAGGTGGGTGGGCTCTCAAGTTTCCAGATCCTCGAACTGGTGCGCTGTCTCAAAGGACAAAGTTTTGTTGGAGCCGATCTTGTCGAGGTGTCGCCGCCTTACGATAACGGAGAAATCACTTCACTCCTGGCCGCGAACCTTCTCTATGAAATGCTGTGCCTGTTCTAGCCGGTTGTTGTGACCCAGATGTCGTTGTGACGCAGAGGATGATCGCGAAAGTCGAATGACCCAACTCGCCCGCCAATTGCGCATCGCCGATTACTTCTCCCTTGGATGGGGAACGATGGTCGGGGTCGGCTGGCTGGTCGTCATGGACGACTGGCTGATGCGCGGCGGCCCGCTCGGCGGCATTCTTGGATTCGCGATTGGCGGCATCCTGCTGCTGCCCATCGGCTATGTGTACGGCAAGTTGGTGATGGCCATGCCCGACGCAGCGGGCGAGGTTGCCTACACCGCGAAAGTTTTCCCGCGCCCGGTCAGCTTCTATACCGGATGGATGATGATGCTCGCATACTTCATCGTCTGTCCGTGGGAGGCCGTGGCCGTGGGCCGCATCGCCGCATATATATTTCCCGCGCTCGATTCCATCGAGTTGTACCGCGTGGCGGGAAAGCCGGTTTACCTGCCGCACCTGGCCATCGGGCTCACGCTCACCGCGCTGCTGACGGTGGTGAACTATCGCGGCGTCCGGCTGAGCGCTACCTTTCAAAACTGGACCACGTTCGGCACCCTTGCGCTTTTCGTGGTTTTCGTCGCCATTGGCGTCGCGCGCGGATCGCCCGCCAATTTCCCTCCGTTGTTCACGCATACTTCGTTCGTCTCCATTTTACTGGTGCTGCAGATCGTCCCTTACTTCATGACGGGATTTGAATCCGTGACCAAGGCTGCCGAGGAAGCCAATCCCCAATTTCGCGCGCAGGGATTCTCTCGAGCCATCTTTGCGGCGATCATCGTCGGCGCCGTGTTCTACATCGTCGTGATTGCCGCGGTGGGCTTCGTGGCGCCGTGGCGTTCGCTGACCGGCGAGCCATTCATGACTGCCGTCGCATTCGAGCACGCCGTCGGCTCGCGCTGGATCGTAAGCATCATTCTGAGTGCCGCGTTGCTGTCGCTCTTCAAAGTATTCAATGGAAACTTTGTCGCCGCCAGCCGCTTATTGTTTGCCATGGCCCGGCGCGGGTTGGTGCATACGCGGCTGGCCAGCGTGCATCCACAGAATCAAACCCCAGCCGCGGCTGTCGTTTCAGTTGGAGTCGCCACCGCTCTGTGTATGTTTCTTGGCAGTGCGATTCTGGTTCCGATCACCGAGGTCGGATCCGTTGCCTCTGCCACTGGATGGTTCGCGGTGTGCGCTGCCTATCTGTTAATGAAGCCTCGGGTCGCCGACCGCCTGATCGCTCTGCTGGGCGCATTGGTTGGATTCGCGATGGTGCTGATGAAGCTGGTGCCCTTTGTGCCGGGACACTTTTCCGGCGGGGAGTGGCTCGTGCTCGGGGTTTGGATTATTCTTGGCACTTTGATTGGCCGACCGCGCTAGACAACTTGGCACCGGCGAAAACGCAAAGGCCGCCGCTGACTCGCGAAAAACTGAACACCAAGGAACCTCATGACCTTAACCCGCCGCCTCACGCTGTCTTTCTTGCTGATCGTCTCCTGCTTCGGCTTCGCCGCCGACCTGCCCTTCGACCTCGTCATCACCAATGGACACATCATCGACGGTACCGGCTCTCCCTGGTACTCAGGCGACATCGGAATCCGCGACGGCCGCATCGCCGCCATTGGCAATCTTTCTGCTGCCGCGCACAAGCGTGCCCTTGACGCCAAGGGCAGAGTCGTTGCTCCCGGGTTTGTGGACATGCTCGGCCAGTCGGAAGCGACGATCCTGGTCGATCCGCGCTTGCCTTCGAAGATTTATCAGGGCATCACCACCGAGATCACCGGAGAGGGTGGATCCGCCGCTCCTTTAAACGATGCGATCATCACGGCGGATCGCGCCGGATACGAACATTACAAGATCAATCCCGACTGGCGGACGTTCCGTCAATATTTCTCGCGCCTCGGAAAGCAGGGCATGGGGATCAATCTCGCCAGCTACGTGGGCGCGACTCAGGTGCGGCGAATGGTACTGGGCGACGCCGACGTGCAGCCTACGCCCGAGCAACTCGACAAAATGAAAGCTCTGGTTCGCGACGCGATGCGCGACGGGGCTGTCGGAGTCTCGACTTCGCTGATGTACGCGCCCGCTCCCTACGCGAAAACGGAAGAGATTATTGCGCTGGCTTCGGAAGCCTCAAAGTTCGGTGGAATCTACGCGACTCACATGCGCAACGAGAGCGACAGCGTTTTGGAGTCGATCGACGAGGCAGTTCGCATCGGGCGCGAGGCGCGCATTCCGGTTGAGATCTGGCATTTCAAGGTGGCGGGCAAGGCCAACTTTGGACACATGCCCGAGTTGGTGGCGCGGGTCAACAAGGCGCGCGCTGAGGGTGTTGACGTGGAGGCGGACACCTACGCCTACACCGCGTGGTTTAACAGCATGTCGGCTTTCGTTCCAGCGTGGGCGCATGATGGCGGCGATGCCAAATTGATTGAGCGGCTGAAGGATCCCGCAACCCGCGCGCGCATTCGGAAAGACATGGAGACGCCTTCCAAAGACTGGGACAACGAGTGGGACGAGATCAGCGGCCCGCAGGATGTGATGATCAGCGTGGTCCAGAATCCCGCGCTGAAAAAGTTCCAGGGCAGGCGGCTCACGGAAGTCGCCAGGATCTTGAATCAAGATCCGATGGACGCGCTCTTCGATCTGCTCATCGAAGACAAGGCGTTCACCGAGTGCGCGGTCTTTGGAATGTCAGAGCCCGACGTGGCACTGGCGCTGCAGCAGCCCTGGGTTTCCGTCGATAACGACTCGTCCGGTACGTCGCCCGAAGGCATTCTCGGCGAGGAGCACCCGCACCCGAGAGCCTACGGCACATTCCCGCGCATCTTGCGAAGGTATGTTCGAGAGGAAAAGAGACTGACACTCGAAGAGGCAATCCGCAAGTTCTCGGCGCTGCCCGCCCAGCGCATGCGGCTCACAGATCGTGGCGTGCTGAAGTTGGGTATGTGGGCGGACGTGGTGGTGTTTGATCCGGAGACGGTGCGTGATGTGGCAACTTTCGACGATCCGAACCGGCTCTCGGAAGGCATGGAGTACGTGCTCATCAACGGAGTGCCCGTAGTCGAGAACGGCAAGATGACCGGCGCATTGCCGGGAAAAGTCTTGCGCGGAGCAGGGTACGTACCGTAACTCGCGTCCTACAAGTTCGCGGAATCAACCCAAAATTGTCATCCTGAGCGAAGGACCTGCTGTCTCCCGCAGTGAGAAGAAAGCAGGTCCTTCGCTTTGCTCAGGATGACAAGTTAATCAGTCGTGGATTTAAGCGGAGAGGCTAACAGCCGATTTACGGTTTGACGGTCTCCGAGCCTGCTTCCGCTCGCCTTGCTTCCGTTCGATTGGCTTCCCGATGACCGACCGGCGCGACGTGGGGATTGGCGAGTGTCCCGGTGAGCGTCCACGATTGCTCGTCACCACGCGTCAACACAAAGTCAAACCCGCTGCCTGGAGAAGCCGTTCCGCTTACCTGGTAGATGCCGTCGCGCGATTCCAATCTGCTTGCGGAGAGTTCCCATGCCCCTTTTTTCAGATGCAGCTCTCCGGCGAACCGGCGCACTGGCAGCGGCACGGACGATCCCGGAATTTCAATATGCGGCAGGCTGCCGTTCCGCATCACGAACTGTAACTTACCATCGGCGTGCTCCAGCACTTGACGGAAGCTGTCTCCGGATCCATCCAGATCGAAATTCCCGGTGGCTGTCCCGGAAATCCAGTCATCGTTCATCAGAGTGCCCACCTGGGCCAGCGAAATGTCTTGCAGCGTGCCGGTGCCGTGGTAGCGAACGGTCTGATTCGACGCATCATGATTCGATCCATCATGATTGGATACATCAACGATCCAGTTCCCCTGATGCGTGCCCTGCAGCAGTTGCCCGCGCAACGCCGTCAGCGTGATCTTGCCTTGATCAACTTCCACTTGCGTCGCAACCTGGGTAGCCGACATCTTCTTCAACCCGAACCGGCCGACATGCAAGTTGCCATGTGCCTGGATCGCAAGCAGCGGCGAAGGGCCCAGCGGATCATTGGAACCGGAATTAGAATTGGAATTCAAGATGCGGTACCACGGACGCTTGGCCGGATGCGGCGTGAACCATTCGGCGAGATCTCCGGTCGAAAGCTGGTCGGCCATGAGATCGAACTGAAACACACAAGTTGGAACGATACCCGCGATGACGGCCGGAGCGGCGGCTGGTGCGGCGCCCGGAGACGCGCAATGCCGGGGTGCTGTAATTTCGCCGCTCCAATGAGTGCTTGCGGTCCGGGCAGAAATCTTCTCCATCCTTACTGCGTCCGGATCGAGAGACATGGTCGCTGAAATAATCTGAATTGGTGTATTCAGGCCGCGCATTTCGGCCCGGACATTTCGCAGTTGAGCCGTCCCAACCGCAATGGGAGCGGCAAAGCCCTGCCAGGAACCGGAAGTAGTCACGTCCAACTGGGCCAAACCTTCTGCCGCTGGGCGGGTTGCCGGCAATCCCAACACGTCCTCCAGCCGAAACACGTCTTTCAGTTCCATGTCGCCACGAAGAGAAAAAAGGTAACCGCTGACGGACATCCACCCCGCGCCGTTCACGGGCCCGGAGGCGTTCATCGTCAGTTGAACCGGCCCAATCCGCAGGTGAGTTTCCGCGGTCTCCTGATTCTTTTCTTGTTCTTGCTTTTTGGTTGCCGGACGGCGGGACCGGATTTCCTGCGAAGTTCCCTGCCGATCGGCGGCCACCAGGGTCAGTGGAATGGTCCCGAAGGCAACCTCATCTTTTCCCGGGTTCGAGGAGAGGCGCGATGCGACGCGCACATTGCTCGCCGAGCCGTTACCGCTCCAATGCTGCAGTATGTCGTTGTGAGCCGCATCGGCAACATTGCGCGTTGTGCGGAACTCCGCATTCAGCAGTCCACTCGCGGTGAGATCGCCGGGGATCTGTTTTTTCGCCTGACGCAGCAATCGAACCACGGAGGTCAGCGGCACCTTCTCCGCCTCCAGCGTTAGATCATAATTGGGTCCTTGGGCCACCAGGGACAACGCTCCGCGCAGGCGAACCGTCCCGCCGCCGACCGGCGATTCGCACAGCAGGTCGGCAACTGTGCTGGTGACCGCGTTGTACCGTCCCGAGCAAGCGGTTGCCAGGCGCACGTTCTCGCTGCCGACAATGTCGTAGCGATGGAAACCATCGATTGCGGTCTGGCTCTCGATCCGCAGCGCTTCCGGAGTGCCGGAAACGTTCGCCGTGAAATTTACGCCGCCGCGCCATCCTCCGTCTTTTCCGCTCAGCAACTTGGTGATCTGTCCGAGTTGCCCGTTCTGCCATTGCACGGTGAACTGCACCGGGGTCAACCGCAAGCTGGACGAGCGCTGCCACGTGGCGTTGATCTGCAGCAACCCCGTATCGGTGAGATTAAAATCCGTGCGCACGGGCTCTGCCTTGATACGAGCGCTCCAGGAATTTTCCGAATCCTGCCAAAGCGCCACGTCGGCATCCATCAGTGCGTACGACTTCTTCGTCTGTCCCAGCTTGAAATTGATGCGAGCATGGCCGGCTTCGAGATAGGGGAATGCCGGCCGCCGCTCGTAAACGCCCTTCGCGGTCGGAGCCGCGGGAATCTGCGCGTTACGCTCGAGCAGGCTCGCCAAATTCCAGCGGCCTTGGATGTTGCGCACCAGATTGATGCTGGGCTCGGTTGCGCTCAGGTTGGCGATCTCGAGCCGCCCGCGGAGCAGGGAACGGAACCGTATCGCGGCGGAAACGTCCTGCGCGCGGATCATCGGCTCCGCGCTAAATGCGGGATCGTCGTAGATGACGAGTCCCTCAAGATCAAAGCCCGGCCGCGGCAGAAGATGAAAACGTACTTTGTCGAGCGCGACCCTGCGTCCGAGAGCGCTTCCTATGGACGTGGCAATCCGGTTTCGCAACCTGTACACGCCGGGCCGGAACAGAAACAGGATCAGCAGGAGAGCCACGATGGCAGCTACCCCGCGCTTGGAACTTAGAAACTTCACCGCACGATCCTGAAGGTGCGCGACCAGCGTGTCTCATCAAAGAAGTGAATGATGATGTGCGCCAAGAATCCCAGCCGGTCGCCCATGCTGCGCATCTCGTATTGGTTGTCCGGGGTTTCAAACGACCAGTAGATAAACATAGGGCGGCCGATTATGTTCGCTCGCGGAACAAAGCCCCAGAAGCGGCTGTCATAGCTCACGTCACGGTTGTCGCCCATGGCAAAGTAGCTATCTGGCGGCACAACAATGTCCTCTCCCTGAATATGTGAAGGGAGTTCCTGCGCCCATTTTTCGTTTCTTACTCCGTATGCTTCCGATGGCAGCACAGCGGGAAAGTTATCTGTGTAGAGGTTGTGCTCCTCCCGTTTGTGGCGGACGAACGGCTCCACGAGTTTCTCGCCGTTGCGGTAGACGATGTCATCGCGCAGGTGGATGCGGTCGCCGGGAGTGCCGATGATCCGTTTCACCAGGAACAGACCCGGTTGTTCTGGCGACATGAACACTGCAATTTCGTCGCGGCGGACATCGCGATAAGGCACCAGCGGCCCCATCCAACGCGTTGGCGGCGCGAACTGTTCCCGGTTCACGAATACGTGGTCGCCGATGAGCAAAGTGTCCTCCATCGAACTGGAGGGAATCTCAAACGCCTGCAGCACAAACGTGATGATGAACAGGCCGGTGACCAGCACTCCCGCGAGGGAGGCGAGGAATTCCACCGTCGTCTCGCGCGGCTTTTCGTCCACTGGCTTTTCGCTACCTCGGACTTCTTCTTTTTCTTTCTTCGGCACGTTCGGTACCCGTTTCAGAGGATTTGTTCTCGGCGCAACTTCATCAGGCATCCATAATCTCAGCGTACCAGCCTGAAGGTGCGTTCCCAGCGCGTTATCTGCAACAAATGAGTTACCGCGTAGGCGAGGTGATAAAGTCTATCACCCACGGTGGGCGATCCGGGAAGGTCGTTGTTCAAATTGCCCGACGACCAGTAAATCAAAAGTGGGCGCCCAATGATATTTTCGCGCGGCACGAATCCCCAGTATCGGCTGTCCTGGCTGTCATCGCGATTGTCACCCAGAACAAAATAGTGGCCCTCGGGAATAATCAGCTGGTGGTCTTCCACCAGTTTCGGCATTTCTTTCCACCATTTCGCATCCACTCCGTAGTCGGGAGAATCCGTGCGCGGGAAGTCGTCGCGATAAAAATTGCGGAGCGCGGTGATGTATTGCACGTAGGGCTCGTGAAGCGGAGCGCCGTTGATATAAACGCGTTTGTTGATCAGCCGCAGGCGATCTCCGGGCAACGCCACCACTCGCTTCACGAAGTCCTGTGCGGGATTCACCGGATAATGGAAGACGATGACGTCTCCGCGCCGGACGTTGCGATAGGGCATTAAGCGGTTCCATCCCGTGCTGCCGCCATAGCAAAACTTATCCACCAGCAGGTAGTCGCCGATCAGCAGCGTTTGCTCCATGGATTCCGAAGGGATAGTGAACGCCTGCGCGAGGAACGTAACCACAAAAACGGCAATCACGACCGTTCCCGCGACCGACTGCATGGTCGCGGGCCAATCCCCAGCCGAAATTTTCTGACTCAACGACATAACTTTTCAGTAGAGACGGGGCTCGCCCGTCTCCTGCGTATCGGGCACCAAATGTTGCGTTCGGTCCGAGCCGCAGCAAGCCGTGTCTCTACGGGAGATTCGATGCCCGGGGCAACGCAGCCAGGTGCTCCAAAGCCTGCCGCGCCGCTTCCTGTTCTGCCCGTTTCTTGGTCGCGCCCTGTGCGCGCCCCACGAATTGCCCCATCTCCGGCTCCGGCAGTCTCACCTCGACCGTAAAAGTCTTCTTGTGTTCGGGCCCTTCCTCTTTCACGAGCGCGTAAACCGGCTGCGATCCTCCTCTGGCCTGCAACGCTTCCTGCAACGCGGACTTAAAATCCATCACCGGAATGGCGCTCGTCTCAAGTTTCATGTGGGCCAGTTCCGGTTCCACGATCACGCGCACGATCAAGTCTCGCGCCACCGGCCACCCCCCGTCGAGATAGAGCGCCGCCAGGATCGCTTCGAGCGCGTCCACCTGCAGGCTGGCCTTGTTACGGCCGCCGCTTTTTTCTTCACCGCGGCCGAGCCGCATGTAATGACCAATCTGAAGCTGTTCCTCCACCCGCAGCA
>Ga0209526_10002836_pt1 | contig 11727 bp, 11 predicted proteins | sample JacPinW_OM2H0_M1_FD_188566 | JGI IMG/M metagenome (GOLD analysis project Ga0209526, IMG submission 188566) | Forest soil microbial communities from Algoma, Ontario, Canada - Jack Pine, Ontario site 1_JW_OM2H0_M1 (SPAdes) (version 2) | ecosystem: Environmental > Terrestrial > Soil > Boreal...
CGAGGGTGAGTTGATCGATGCCGTGATGCGCCTCGGCGGACAGAGCGCTGCCTTGGCCGGTTTCGAAGTACATCATGTCATCGCCTGCCCAGCGGACATTGGTATTGCGTTGGCTATGATGTTCGAGAACCTGCTCGCGGCCTTCGCGCAGCATGTTCAAAGTGATTCCAAAGCTGCGATTGGCTGATTCCGTACCGGCTACGGACTGGAAGAGGAGGTCGATGGGCGTTCCGCGTTTTAACGCTGCGAGTTGCGTTGTGATATGTGCGAGGCAACAGGTCTGGGTGGGAATTTCGTATGTCTCCACCAGGCGATTCAACGCCTGGAGAATCGCGCCGACTGTTTCCACCGAGTCGGTGGCGGGATTCACACCGATGACTGCGTCTCCGCAGCCGTAGAGAACTCCCTCGAAGGCAGATAGAAGAATGCCGCCGATGTCGTCGGCCGGGTGATTGGGTTGGACGCGGATGCCCAGCACTCCTTGCTCCCCCATGGTATTGCGGCAGCGGGTGACGTTACGGATCTTGGCGGCGGCTAGCACCAGATCCTTGTTGCTCATCAGCTTGGCTGCGGCGGCGGCGATTTCAGGGATGATAGCGCGCTGCAGCGGCTTTAGCTGAGTGCCGGTGGTTGCGTCGTCCAGTAGAAACTCGCGAAACTCGCCCACGGTCATGCTTGCGATGGCGCGAAAAGCTTCCTGGTCGAAGGTGTCGAGGATGAGGCGGGTGACATCGTCCTTGTCGGGATCGATCAGTGGTTGGCGGACGATTTCGTCCAGTGTCACATCGGCAAGTTTGCGTTTCGCCGCGACTCGCTCGCGTTCCGATCGCGCGGCTAGGCCGGCTAACTGGTCGCCTGACTTCTCCTCGTTGGCTTTGGCAAACAGTTCGCGAAGGTCGGAGAAAGCGAATCGCTCAATCATAGGATAGTGCCCATGGGCGGTGCCCGGGCCGGAGATCCCATGTTAGCGAAAAATTTGTGAGCTACGTGCTACAGTTTGCCGGGTTCGGAGAGAGCTTAGCGCCAGGTGCGCTGCTGACTATCGGAAGGGGAGATTATCATGGGCGCCGAGTGCGCTTTGCGGGCGTGATCATTAATCGCGGTCGCGGCTTGCGTGCGGAGGTTGCCGCCCTTGGCGTCGAAGTCCAATGTGCTGACGCTGTGTGCACACTGCGTGCAGGTGAACTTCATTCCGCTCTTTATGCGCTGGATTTTATAGGCTTTCACTAGGCCTAATTGTAGTCCTTCGGCAGGCGGAAGCGGTTACGCGTTGGTTGGGCAGCTTAGGTAACGTCGTCCGGAGCCCAGAGTTGCTTTGACCGCGGGCAGCTGCCGAGCTTCGCTCGGCTTGGACAGCCGAGGGCGGGCGGCTGTCCCTACGCGGACCTGGACAGGCGAGGGCGCGCGTCCCCACACAAACACCGGCTCATTTTGCCAGGCGGTTGTATTTTTTTAGGACCTCGCGCAAGCGGTCGTGGGGCAGGGCTATGACCGTGAAATCGTTAATGCCGATCATGGTTTCGGCCGCTACCATGGCGTTGATCACGGCCTCTTCCGTCGCCTGCACCGTGGCCAGAAAGATGGGGTTGAGTTGCTCGTTGGCCAGCATTTTCAGATCGTGTACGCCTCTAGGGCTGGCGGCTCCTGGATTCGCGGTCGAAAAGGCAATGAAGATGTCGCCGGATCCGTCGCTGGCAAAGCTACCGTCGCGGCCGAGTCCCAGAGTGGCGCGGCGGACGACCCGCTTGAGTTGCGTCGGAATGAGCGGTGCGTCTGTGGCGACGACGATAATGATCGATCCGACGTCCTCGTTGCGAACCGTATGATCGGTGATTTCCTGACCGACGGGGACACCGGCAATACGTAATTGACTGCGCCTTCCATAATTGCATTGCACGAGCACTCCAACCGTATAGCCGCCAAGTTTTGCCGGAAGGACGCGCGACGAGGTGCCAATCCCGCCTTTGAATTCGTTACAGATCATGCCGGTGCCGCCACCGACATTGCCTTCTTCGACGGGACCACCATGGGCGGTATCGAGGGCGTGGAAAGCGTGCTCGGGCTTCACGTGGAAGCCATTCATGTCGTTCAAGTCGTCATCGGCGGTTTCGGCGACAACTGGTAAGGACCAGCTGTAGCCGTCGGCGTCGGGAGGGGCTTTCTTAATGCGCCACGCAATCACCGCGTCGCGGACTACACCCACGCTGTGCGTGTTGGTAATCATGATCGGTCCGTCGAGAAAGCCAGACTCCTCCAGCCACGTGGTTCCAGTCATTTCGCCGTTTCCGTTGAGCGTAAACCAGGCGCCAAATACAGGGTCCAGGGAATCCTTGCCGCGGGGAAGAACGGCGGTGACGCCGGTGCGGACGGGGCCTTCACCGACTTTGAGCTTGCCGCTGCCGGAGATGAGCGTGGTGTGTCCGACTTCTACGCCGCGGACGTCGGTGATGGCGTTGTTCGGTCCGGGAATACCGTCGAAGGGGACGCCTAAGTCGCGGGCTCGGGGCTTGGCTTGCGCGAAAGCGAGTGCGGCGGCGCAGACGAGAGCGGTCAGGAACGCGAGGGCACGAAATCGCATCATAGGAGTGCTTCGATAGTTCGATGAATCGAGCGTCGGCGGCAGTATAAAGCATGGCTGGCTCGTTCGCGCGTTTTTAGGGGCCGTGCAGTCCGCGTCGAGGGGGATCGCGTTCACCAGCGAAAAGCTAACCACAGGGAGCACAGGGGTGGCACAGAGGACACGGGGAAAAGCGCTGCTGCGAACTTGGAGGATTGGCCTTCCAAGCTCTAACCGGGCTTTAACCGGGGAGTGGACAATTTACAATATTCGTGAAAACGGGGATAGAATCCTGCTTGGAGACAGGCATGGTTCAGACCGGCGTCGGGCAATGATTTCAGGCGACGGCGTCAGGAGACGACATGGAGAACTGGAAGCGGGTGGTAATTGCGGGAACGGCGGGAACGGCGGCCGTGTTGGTGCTGAAGGGGAGACGTCCGGCGGCGGTGCTGGTGGGAAGCGTGGGATTGGCGGTGCTGGCGTCCGAGTATCCCGATCAGTTTGTGCGGATTCGCGAAGAGCTGCCTTTGTATGTGCGGCAGGGGACGCGGTTTCTGGATCTGGCGATTAAGATCGGAAGCAAGATCGAGGAGCTAGCGGAAAAGCGCGCGGCGCTGGCGTTTGAGGAGCTGGGGGAATTCTAAAGCGTTTGCGAAAGAGACGCCGCAAGCCGCGTCTCTACACTCGCGAAAGGCACGGGGCAAAGCCCCGTCACCACGCGGGCGTCTTCGTTTATTCGATTCCCAGTTGCTTGCGGGCTTCGGGGCTTAGGCGTTCGGGAGTCCACGCGGGTTCCCAGATTACGTTGACGTTGGCATTGCGAACGCCGGGGAGTTGTTCGACGCGGGACTTGACCTGGGCGCTGATGTTGACGTGCTCGGGGCAGCCTTGGGCGGTTAGGGTCATATTTACGGTGACGTCCTGTTGACCTTCGGGCACGTCGTCGAAACGGATTTCATAGATTAGGCCGAGATCGACGATGTTTACGGGGATTTCGGGATCGTAGCACTGCTTGAGTGCGTTCAGAACGTCATCTTGAGCGATGGACATGGGGTTCCTTTAGGGCGCGTTGATTCGAAAAAGCTGAACTCAAAAGGCGATCTTCAAAAGCTGCAGCGCGCTGCTCATATTCTATAGGGAATCCCGGCCTGCGGTGACCATCGGCAGCTGCCGAGCTTCGCTCGGCGTGGACGGCCGAGGGTGGCTGCCCCTACGAAAACCTTGGACGGGCCAGAGGCCCGTCACCACACGACGCCAGTCTTCACATTAAAGTGATACCGTTCTTAGATCATGGCTATTGATCCGGAGTTTCAGAAAAAACTGCAAGTCTTTCTGGCGATTGCCATTGTGCTTGCGGGCGGGCGCGCGGCATACATTGTTTACGAGCGGCACGAGGCGATGAAGGAAGACGCGAAGCCTAAGCAAGAAATGACGCTAAAGGCGGATTACTACGTTACGCCCAAGACGGTGCATGCTTACGATCTGAAGTCGGCACGGCAGTTTACCGAGCAGCCAGTTTGGGTGAAGTACGGTTATCAACTTACTTATTATCCGTACGATTCGAAGCGGCACAAGACCGATTTTGGGCATGAGGCGGGAGTGCTGTTGCCGTTGCAGAAGCTTGCGATTCAGGATGTGGTGACCGATGTTGCTCCGCAGGCTCCGGGGAACAAGCAGGTGCTGGCATGCTTTTCGCTGGACGGCAAGAACTACGCGGTTCCGATTGGAGCGGTAAAGGGTAGCGACTTCAAGCTTCGCGCCAACGACATTTTTTTCATCGAAGATCCGCACGACCTTTATAGGCATTGGCCGGCGGATGTCTGGAAAAAGATTGACGCTCATGAAGTGCAGAGTGGGATGAGCGAGTTACAGGCCACCTTCGCGATTGGATCAGGCATTCCGGAGGGTTCGGGCGATTACGGGTCTAGAACTCTGCATTACGCGAATGGTGGAAAGCCGCTGGTGATTACGTTTCAGAACGATAAGGCGGTCGAGATCAAGGCGGGGTCGTAGCGTACAATTCCGGGCATGAAACGAGTGCTTGGTATTGTTTTTGCCTCTCTTCTATTATTTTGCTGCTTCCGTGTTCGTGTTGCCCCCCGTTTTGCCGCAGGTTTATCTGCGCCGCGCACTCTGCGCGTGGATTATTACCACACCGGAAACTCGCACGACGAATGGTTCAGCCTGGATCGCGTAGTGCTGGAGCCGCTGGAGTGGCCGGGGAATCTGAACAAATCCATCGATGAAAGTCAGTTGGGAGAGTATCTGCTTGAAGTGCGTGAGCGAGGCGGCGGGAAGTTGCTGTACTCGCGCGGATTCAACTCCGTGTTTGGAGAGTGGAAGACGACGGAAGAGGCGCTCCACGGGAACCGGACGTTTTCGGAGTCGCTGCGCTTTCCGAGTCCTGAGGCGCCGGTGGAAGTGTCGCTGAAAGAGCGTGCTGGAAGCGGCAATCGCGGAGAAGCGTGGAAAGAAGTGTGGAAGACGGTGGTCGATCCGAAGGACAAGTTCGTCGACCGGTCGCGTCCATCTTCGCCGGGGGCGTTGATGGAATTGCAGAAGATGGGCGATCCGGCAACGAAGGTGGACTTGCTGGTGCTGGGCGATGGCTACACGGTGGCGGAGCGTCCGAAGTTTGAGAAAGATGCGCGGCGATTTGTAGAGGCGGTGTTTTCGACATCGCCGTTTCGCGAGCATCGGAAAGATTTCAACGTGTGGGGGCTGTGTCCGGCGGCGGAGGAGTCGGGTGTGTCGCGGCCTTCGAGCGGAATCTATCGGCGGTCGCCGGTCGGTGCTTCGTACGACACATTTGGCACCGAGCGCTATGTGCTGACCACGGAGAACCGCAGGTTGCGGGATGTGGCATCGTTTGCGCCGTACGAGTTCATCGAGATTCTGGTGAACGGGCAGACTTACGGTGGCGGCGGAATTTTCAATCAGTATGCGACGGTGGCGATTGACAATTTGTGGGCGGGATATGTGGGCGTGCACGAGTTCGGGCACCATTTCGCCGGGCTGGCGGATGAGTATTACACCTCGGATGTGGCGTATCTGCCGGCGGCGAATAAGACGGAGCCGTGGGAGCCGAATGTGACCGCGTTGCTCGATCCGGCAAAATTGAAGTGGAAGGATCTGGTTGCGGCGGGGACACCCGTGCCGACGCCTTGGGATAAAAATGAGTTCGATCGCTTTGAGCTGGATATCCAGCGGCAGCGGCGCGAGCTGCGAGCGGCGGCGAAACCCGAGGCGGAGATGGACGAGCTTTTCCGCAAAGAGCGCGAGAAGGAAGACACGATGCTCGGCTCGCAGAAGTATGCCGGGAGAGTTGGTGCGTTCGAGGGTGCGAACTACGAGGCCAAGGGGTACTACCGTCCTGAGGTGGACTGCATTATGTTCACACGGCATAAGACTTTTTGCGCGGTGTGCCGGAGGGCGATTGAGCGGGTGATTGGGATGTATGCGGGATAGGGCTGGGCGACCGCGAGACGCGGAGGGGGCGGAGAAAATTCTAACAATTTCGGCTTGTGGCGCGGACTGGCCCCGGTGGACCGCGAACGCGGTCGAGATGTAGGCGTCCTTCGACTCCGCCAGGACTTCCGCTTCGCGGAAATCTTTCGCTTCGCTCAGGATGATAGGGAATTGTTGGGGCGTGAAGTTTGGGAAAACCGGAATAAACGCGCGCGAACGAACTCGATGACTTCCGGCGTCACGTAGTTTGGAGGCTGGATCGCGAACCTGGGGCGGTCGATCACGGGTTTCAGCGAGACGTGTTCCCAGGCTGGGCTCTTTGAGTTTTCGACGGAGTGCAGCAGGACGGCGTCGGCGCGGTCCAGAAAAGTTTGCGCGGATGCTTTGAAATCGGCGGTCTGCGGATCGAGTACGGTCAAATAGAGATCCGGTTTCATGAAGCGCAGGATGCTGTTCGATTCGATGATGGCGTTTTGCGTGGCGGCGAGGATCTTGCGGATGCGGGGCATGGCTTCAGCAAGGTGCCCTTGCTCGGTGCGGACCCACCAGGAGTGATCGGCTCCGGCGACCAGGAAGCGTGAAGTGTCGGATTCTCCGGAGCGGTCTTTTTCTTCTGACACAGCAAAGGAATGATCGGCGGTGGCACAGTCACAGGGTGCGCCGTTGGCGGAGCAGACGCCGTGTCCGTATTGGGTGATTTTGAGGGCGGTCCAATGGAAGCCGGGCAGGGCGGCGATTAGACCGGCAACGACGCTGGTCTTGCCGACGCTGCGGGTGTGTCCGCCGATGACTAGGATGGGCATGAGAAAGCAGCTCTTAGCAGTTAGCACTTAGCCGTTAGCCATAGGTGCGTAGCTCGTCGCGATGGCTGAGACGCGGCGAGCCGCGTCTCTACGGGAAAATTCAATTCTGCTCAGCGGTCTTTCTTTGCTGACCGCGATAGGAACGCTAATTCTTTAAGATACTCCCGAATGGGGCGGGCCGGGGTTCCCCAGAAAACTACGCCCTTGCCGCGAATCACTTTCTTGGTTGGGATGCCGCTTTGGGCTCCGAGGATGGCGCCTGCTTCGACGCGCACGTGATCGGCGATGCCGACCTGGCCGCCCATGATTACGTTGTCTTCGATGGTGACGCTGCCGGAGAGGCCGGTTTGAGCGGCTATGACCACGTCCTCGCCAATTTGGACGTTGTGGCCGATGTGCACCAAGTTGTCAATTTTTGTGCCACGGCGGATGCGGGTTTCGTCTAGAGCGCCGCGATCGATGGTCGAGTTGGCTCCTATCTCGACATCGTCTTCGATTACCAGGCGTCCGATTTGAGGGAATTGCTCATAGCGTCCGGTTTCGGAATCGCGCACGTAGCCGAAACCTGCGCTGCCGAGGACCGCTCCAGCCTGCACGATGACGCGGTCGCCTAGAGTCGTGCCGGGGTAGATGGTGACGTTCGGATCGAGGCGGCAATGGCTTCCTATCTTTACTGCGTTACCCCCGACTGCGTCACCACCGTCGTCACCCGCGTTGTCGCCGATCACAGAGCCGGAGCCGATGGTCGTTTCATCGCCGACCTTGACGTGTTCGCCGAGAATTGCGCCGGGGCCGATGGCTACGTTCTTTCCGATCTTGGCGGAAGCGGGAACGATGGCGGTGGGATGAATTTCGCGATTGCGGCCGGGATCCCGGAGCAGCTTTGCGGCTCGCGCGAAGGTGAGGCGCGGCTGGGCGGAAATCAGGATGGGTTTGGAGGTAGCGGCGCTGGCGAAATCTCCCGCGATTAGGGCGGCGGCGGATGAGCGGAGCGCGATGTCGAGATGCTGGGGGTTATCCACGAAGACTAGGCTGCCGCTGGTGGCGGATTGCAGGCTGGAGACGCTGGTCACGATGAGGGAGGCGTCTCCGAGGAGACGGCAGCCGAGTTGCTCGGCGAGATCGCGCAAGGTTTGCTTCATGGTTGTCTATTGTCGCTTCCTTGGCGGGTGTGTACAACTTGGGGATGAAATGAGAAGTCAGATTGCGGAGAATCCAGAAAAAAGTGCAACCACAGGGGACACAGGGGAGCACAGGGTACACCCACAGGGGAGGGCACGAGTCCTCAACTGCGGGCTAGTACAGTGGCGGTTGGCCTTCTGGGCGGGTCTTCCAGCGGCGGTGCACCCAGAGCCACTGATCGGGATATTTGCGGATGAAGGCTTCGATGACTGCGGTGAATCTTGCGGTGTTGGCCACGATGTCGGCTGGGTCATCGCCGGTACGAATTAACTCTACGGCGGGATCAAAGCGCAGAATGTATTTGCGCAGTTTCGAATCCCACACGGTAAAGCCGGGGACAACGGCAGCGTCGGTGCGGAGGGCAATGCGGGCCAGGCCGCTGGCGGTGCAGGTGGGGATGCCGAAGAAATCGACGAACACGCCCTGCGGCGGGGTCATGTTGGTGTCCATGAGGATGCCGACGGTTTCGCCGGCTTTCATGGCGGAGAGCAGGCCGCGCACGAAATCGTCTTTGTCGACGGTGCGGTTGCCGTGCATGGTGCGGTAGCGCTGAATGAAGGCGTCGATGTAGGGATTGTCGAGGGAGCGCATGACGATCGACAGGGGATGGCCGTGCAGAGAGTGAGCGAAGGCGGAGAGTTCCCATGCTCCTAAGTGAGCGGTGAGAAAAAGAACGCCTTTGCCGCGGGCGTAGGCGCGCTCGAAGTTTTCAAATCCGTCATAGACGACGACGCGGGAAACATTTTCGCGGGTGTAGCGAGGGAAGAGGCAGACTTCGGCGAGCTGGCGTCCGAGGGAGATGAATTCGCCGCGAAGCAGGCGGCGGCGCTCGCGCGGCGATATTTCAGGGAAGGCGAGAGCCAGGTTGCGCAGGCCGACTCGGCGCAGGCGTCCGTGAACCGCGTAGACGGTCAAGCCGAGTGCGATTCCGATGGCGCGCGCCAGGGGACGGGGGAGCAAGCCCAGAATCTTTACCCAGGGCCAGACTAGAGCGTACTCAAGGCGTTCTCGCACTGTGCCGGAGTGTAGGGGGTCGGGGCATGGCCACGCAAGGTGTGAGAGGTTAACGGTCGGACGACTTTCGGCGTCCAGCCCCTGAAGGGGCATCTGATTTCGAAGACCTTACGGCATCGCTAAAGCGATGCCCTGATACGAAGCCGGAGTATTTTTACCTCAGGGGCCAAACAGACTGCCATTACTTTGACGCCTGCTGCGCCCACTTAGCGAGCGTGCTCAAGAAGGGGTACGCGGCTTTGGGAGCTTCGATCTCTCCCTTGAGGGATGTCTTGAAGGGCACCATGCGGCCGTAGAATTCGCGGGTACTGTCCTTGTCCTGCTTGATGACGGCGCCGGAGAGTTCGAGTCCGGCGAAAAGGCCGCGGGAGCGTGAGTAGGTCAGAACCTGGGCCCTCATCTTCCAATCGGTATCGGCGGCGGCGTGGCGTCCAACGGGACCGGCGGCGGCGCTGGCATCGGCACCGAGCTTGAACTGGCTGGAGAGCAGGTGGTCCATGCCGTTCTTGTTCATGATCAGCATGACGAGGTCGGTTGCCTGGCCGCCGATCTGCAAGCCGAAACTGCCGCCGCCAATGGTAAAGAAAGCGGGAGCGCTCCAGCCTTTTTCGGTGCGGCAACTGGCAACGCCCCTGCCATAACGGCCGCCAAAGACGAAGCCTCCGTTGAGCAGGGATGGGACCACGGCCACACATTCGGCTGAACCTAGCACTTCTTCAGGGATACCTTTGTCGGGAGCGGCCTCGATTTCGTCGAGTACGGTGCCGGCGGCTTCGACTCGTCCGGAGGCTTTGGTGTTGGCTTCCGCGGCCTTGGTGTCCTCTTCGGCGGAAAGAATCGGAGCCAGGAAACAAACGAGCAGCAGCAGAACGAGGAGAGTTCGCATTATGCCTCACTTGGGAGCTAGGAGTATGGATTCCGTTGTCTATGATTCTATTCGATGCGGGGTGCGGAACGGGGGTTATCGGGGGAGTGATCAGGGTGAGTCAGGTGGGTATAGTTCTCAGTTCTCGGTTCCTAGTCAGATCCTAAACCAACGAATCGTGGAGGTTTATGACGGTTTTGAGGAAGATGCGGATCGTCCGCGTTGGATGGGGTTGCGGTCGAACCGCAGAGCTTGAACCACAGGGAGGCACGGGGGAAACCCTAGATTGCGAAGCGTGGTGGTTGAATCGCCAGACTCCCGGTGCGGGCAAAAAAATGCGGGGCTGAAAGCGGCGACCCTAATCTCCGTTTCCAACCCCGTCTCCCAGGTTCTGTGGTAGGTGAGGCGAGTATGGGGCAGGTGGAGGCAGCGGACAAGATTACGAGGGTCACGGTACTTAGGTAATCGAAGGGCAGCTTTCAGCCGTCAGCCATCAGCCTTCAGTAAAATCTTTGATTTCGCGAATTATGGGGACCGGTAGACAGGGGCTCGATGGATAAATGGGGTCCTGGTAGATCAACGCCGGCCCGGAGTGGCCGACAGGGGGTCGGCCAAGGAGTACTACTCTAACAAATAAGACCCGCTACTTCGCGGTCACCAGCGAATGCGTGATCGCATGGACTGATAAGGCGATGCGGTTCTGCACTCCTACTTTGCGCATCAGTTTTGCTACGTGCGCTTTTACTGTGCGCTCCTCGATGCCGAGGGCTGAGCCGATCTCTTTGTTGGAGCGGCCGGCCACCAGCATCTCTAGAACTTCCTTCTCGCGGTCGGTAAATGTGATGCGGCCGGCGGGGAAGATGCGGCCGGGGGAAGCGCTTACGCGTTCGATGAAGGTCGAGAGAACGCGGCGCGGAGCCCACACCGAACCTTGATGCACGATGCGCAGAGCCTGGATGAACTCGGCAGGCGAGGCTGCCTCGTCCACGTAGCCTTTGGCGCCGGCGGCGATGGCTTTGAGGACACTTTCATCGTCCATACCGGAGCCGGTCACGATGATGCGCAGGTCGGGCCGAACGGCTTTCATGCTGGCCATAATGTCGTATAGGTTCTGGCCGCCGCGATTGCCCAGCAGGACCAGATCGATGTTTGGCAACTGGCTTAGATCGGCCAGCGAGGCGGAGACCAACTCCAGATCAGGTTCGGTATCAAAGAGGGCCCGGAATCCGACAAAACGCAGTGGATCGCTCTCCACTACGGCGACACGTATCAGCGGCTTTCTGGCGACGGCAGCTTTCATCAAGGTTTCCCTGTTAGGATTGCATCCTGTTTAAGCTTGCCTGAAGCGATGAAGAATTGAAACGATTGGTGATCGTGACAAATTACGGGGGTAACCCCCCAAAATCAGGCAGCGGAGGAGGATCTTGCATGGACCGAGGGCGGATGCGGCGGTATTATGCGGGGTTTCTGGCAGTCGGCATGATGGGCGCGGGGCTGGGGTGGGCGCAGGCGCAAATGTCAGGGCGAGCGTCGGCACAAACGATAGCACAAACGACAGCGCAACCTTCAGGCCAGCTTTCCGGAACATATCAGCCGAAGTTTCCGGGCGATCCGGCGCGGTCGGAATCGGAAGCGCAGGCGCTTGGCTACATGCGGGTGGTGCTTCGGGCGGAGCGCGAATATAAGAAACGGCATGGCAAGTACACAGATTCCTTGGCGGCTCTGGCGGGGACCGGAACCTTCACCAAGCGTATGGCGCACACCACCGAGCGCGGGGATTACACGGCCACCTTCCGTCCCAACCATGATCGTCCTAATCACGACGGTTTCGTGCTTAC
>Ga0209526_10002837_pt1 | contig 11727 bp, 9 predicted proteins | sample JacPinW_OM2H0_M1_FD_188566 | JGI IMG/M metagenome (GOLD analysis project Ga0209526, IMG submission 188566) | Forest soil microbial communities from Algoma, Ontario, Canada - Jack Pine, Ontario site 1_JW_OM2H0_M1 (SPAdes) (version 2) | ecosystem: Environmental > Terrestrial > Soil > Boreal...
GATCTTCCGGCACATCGACATCAAGCCGGAGCAGATCACCATCATCGCGGCCGACGACCGCGGCGGTCTGAAGGAGACCAAGCGCTTTGGCGTGACCTTCATCAAGAAGCGACTGACGCGCGAGAACTTCCGCCAGACGCTGGACAAGCGGCTGGGCAAGGGCGACTTCCTGGTCAACCTGTCGGTCGAGGTCGCCTCGACGGCGCTGGTCGAGCTCTGCCAGGAGAAGGGTGCGCTCTACATCGACACCTGCATCGAGCCCTGGCCGGGCGGCTACACCGATCCCAGCCTGTCGGTGTCGCTGCGCTCGAACTATGCGCTGCGCGAGAACATGCTGAAGCTGGTGCCCCAGTACCGCGGCGGGCCGACGGCGGTGATCGCCCACGGCGCCAATCCGGGCCTGGTCTCGCACTTCGTGAAGAAGGCGCTGGTCAACCTCGCCAAGGACAGCGGCCGCGGCGTCGCGAGGCCGACCACCCGCGAGGGCTGGGGCGAGCTCGCCCGCGACCTCGGCGTCAAGGTCATCCACATCGCCGAGCGCGACACCCAGGTCTCCAAGAAGCCCAAGAAGGTCGGCGAGTTCGTCAACACCTGGTCGATCGACGGCTTCGTGTCGGAGGGCAGCCAGCCCGCCGAGATGGGCTGGGGCAGCCATGAGAAGGACCTGCCGTTCGACGGCGCACGGCACGAGTTCGGCTGCGGCTCGGCGATCTACCTCAATCGGCCGGGACTGGTGACGCGCGTGCGCACCTGGACGCCGATCGAAGGGCCGTTCCACGGCTTCATCATCACCCACAACGAGTCGATCTCGATCGCCGATTATTTCTCGCTGCGCCAGGGCGCCGAGGTCGTCTACCGGCCGACTGTGCACTACGCCTACCATCCGTGCGACCAGGCGATCATGTCCATGCACGAATGCGCCGGCAAGAACCTGCACCAGCAGAAGAAGCAGCGGCTGATCGTCGACGAGATCACCGACGGCCGCGACGAGCTCGGCGTGCTGCTGATGGGCCACAACAAGGGCGCCTACTGGTACGGCTCGCAGCTCGATATCGACGAGGCGCGCGAGCTCACCCCCTACAACAACGCGACCTCGATCCAGGTCTGCGCGCCGGTCCTGTCGGGCATCATCTGGGCGCTGGAGAATCCCGAGCGCGGCATCGTCGAGGCCGACGAGATGGATTTCGCGCGCAATCTCGAGATCTGCATGCCCTATCTCGGGCCCGTGGTCGGCAAGTACAGCAACTGGACGCCGCTCGCCGACCGTGGCCAGCTCTTCCCCGAGGACATCGACAAGTCCGATCCGTGGCAGTTCAAGAACTTCCGTGTAGTCTAAATTCCATTGTAAAAACAATAGCTTAGGAACCCCAGATCGTGGTTGCCTAGGTCTTGCCGAGGTTCCGGCATGCGCGCGCTATCTTCACGGTAGCGCGCTTTTTGTGTCGATTTCAGCAAAGTAATTACAGTCCTAACACACGCGATTAGCCCCGGCCTCTTCTGCCGTGCAAAAGCTTGAACCTAGTACACCCGCTTTCTCCGCCTGGGCTTGGATGCTTCGCCCTCTATCGCTTCGATAAGGGTTCGGCGCGCGGCACGAAGAATTTCATCGGACAGTTGTTCGTCATCAACCGCTCGGGCAAGCGTCAAGGCGCCAACCATCGTGCTCATCGCAGTGAGGGCTTCCTCACGGCTCCCTTCGGTTCCCCCTAATTTTTCAGTCATGATCTGGAAGCGTTCTTTGAGATGCTTGGTCAGTATCTCTCTGGTTTTTGGAGTGGAATTGCGAATCTCGCCACTTAACGCTGATATGGCGCAGCCGCTGGCCGGACCATCTCGATGCTCCGGGCTCAAATATCCTCGCACAAACGCAGAAGGTGACTTTCCGGCACCCAAGTTTGCAAGGGGGCCGGATTGGAGCGCACGTTCCAGTGCTTCGGCGATGAGGACATCCCGAGAGGGGAAGTGGACATAGAACCCGCCATGCGTGAGACCAGCGTCCTTCATGAGTTCAGCCACGCCGAGCGCATCGATGCCATGCTCGCGTATTTGAGCCGCGGCCAGTTTCAGGACCTTCTCGTGCGTCTTTGCCTTTTCTGCTTGGGAATGCCCCATTGTCTAGATCTCCAGAGGGAATCGTTCGAGAGCGCGTAGTTGGCCTGGGTCTGCATGCTACGCGTCATTCTAATATAGGGATCCTTTTGCCGCGAGAAAGGTACTGACTTTTTCGCCGTACGAGCACGGATCAGGGCGGGCCTAGAGAAGCGAGTACGCGCTGGCTAATCTATGGGATTCCAATGCTTGGAATCGAACCCACAGATAATCGCCCTTTGATGCCCGTTCTTCCTTTGCTCGGCGGCGGCGCTCGACCTATCATTGCCCCCTAGATCGGAAAATATTCGGGTCCGGCGCGCTCGCCATTAATCGTTTTCATCTTGTAGTAGAATCGCTCGACGACCGGGAACGGCAGCATGCATGTGATGAGTTCGGTGGCCATGCCGACTTGATCAGTGACGACAACCGTGAGCCCCCGCACACGGTGCCCGTCGAATGCGACTTCCCATACCGTACCGGCGACGCCATCCCCCGGAAACTCGGAAAGCAACCTGCGCGGCCCAAGGACTTTGCTGACACCCTCCAATGCAAACTGAACCAGCTCCGCACCTTGCAAGGGTTTCGCGAGAATCGGACTGAAAAACCGTACATCGCTCGCCAGCTTCGTGCGAGACGCGTTCTCATCAGCATCGACCGTAAACGCATCGCTTTGATCGATTGTCCAACGCTTTTGGGGAATGAGCTCGGCGAGTCGCTCCTTCATGGCGCGGTGGTACGGCAGCAACAACGGAAACGGACGCATCGCGTGGCTGATCTCTCTTACCCTGCCGGCACCGTCGCGTTTAAGCCACAGCGCCGAATGAACGTTGTGTTCTCCAACCACTTGACTGCCGATAAGAAAGGTCTCGACATGCTTGTTCATGTGCCAGCGGACCTTTAACGGCCCAGCAACTTCTCCACTCGTCCCGTAGAACTCTCGAATCGCTTTTGCACCACGAAGCGCTCGGGTGAAAAGCGGACCTACGAGCGTCGCATCTTCCGCAAGCAGCGCGCCCGATGCTTCCCACGGATAGATGCACTCCGCTGAATTCGTTGATGCTTTACTCATGATTGGCTCCTTCATTTGATCTCCTGCCCGAGGTGACTTGGTCGCTGGCGTTCATCTCAATGTCAATGATGGACATCATGCACACTTTGCCATAGTTGCGATGCTCGTACAAATGGCCCGCCGTTAGCGTGTCAATCATCGCTACTCGACAAAGCGCATTACTCAGTCGAGAGCGGCTGTCCCAAGACTCTCCAATGCCAAAATCTCAAGCGGCGTTCCCGAGCTAAGAGTGTTCGAGGTTGACATTCTGAATGATCATCGTCATTTTGAATACCCAACCGATCAACAGAGGTATTCGATGAAACAGCAACAAGTCGAGCCGCCAAAGGCGTTTGATCCTCTTGCCGCTCTGGAACTGGCGGCGCCTCCCGGGACTGAGTACTCCGACGCGATTGTAGCGTATCAAATCGGCGTCTTCTTCCGGGCCAATCCCGAGACGCTACAAAAGCGATTGCCTGGAGGGTGGAAGGTAGCCGATCAGTGGGGGCCGGGGCCCCGCGGAAAGCTTCTCGAGGGAGCCAACGTCGTCATGGGATTCCATGAGACGTTCTTGGAGAGCGAGAAGGCCCCAAGCAAAAACAAACCGCACGGTCGCTTCGTTACTTTCGCAGCGATGGCTCACAATCCAAGCACGGATGAGCGGTGTAATATTTCATTCACTGGGTTCAATGCTGATCCGGCAAAAGTGCCCGGCAAGTACAAGGATAAGAAACTCGCGCAGTCGATCTCAAGGAAGCTCAGCGTTACCGGCGACGACGCAAGTACACTGGTGAGCGAGAGTTTCGACGTCGATACAGGAGACGGATCGATCCATTTCGCCGTCGATTACTCGCGCCAACAGCCTCTGTGGCTATATGCAACAGCAGTCCCGCCTGACGCTGTTGTTTTTCGAGCGGCTGCCGACCCTAGCGGGCGACGCATTTACTGGGAAGACACGCTCAATTATATCATTCTGAGTCGCCCCGCTTCGATCGATGTCACGAGCAAACTCGAATTCAAGATAGACGTGCCGGGGTTGCGCGATGTGGCGGCAGGCTCAGAGACAGTGGCGGTGATAGTTCGTCCTTATTTGTTCCGTAGGGTGTTCTCATCCAAATAGTTGCCCACTAAGCGGGTGCTCCAAAGCCTTCCGCCGATCGAGCAGAAGGTACTTTGGAGGCCCGCACAGCCACTTTGGTTCCCGTATTACCCGCCCAGACGGAATAGCTGATTGCCGAGGATAGCCGATCCGCGTCAGAAGACGTGCCGAGGTTTTGCCGAGGTCTCAGCTTCGTTTTGTTAGTGCACAGGTTTTGCACGGGTCGATTTTGAGAAATTGACGCTCACAAAACGGCGTAAACACGGGTTCTTTTTGAGACCGACGAAAATTCAAGAACTTCCGCGTCGTCTGAAATATCTTTCAAAAACGATCAGTTACAGAGACAATTTGACGGTGCGTAGGTTTTGCCTAGATCTGGGCCTACGCATCGGCACTACATTCGTCGAAGCCGCACGAATTTCCTAAGCAAATGCTCCAATGTCCTGTTCTCCCTTAGACTTGCGTGGCGTGGGGCCTCTCGACTGCAACGCTCAAAAATCTCCACCTTACGCAACTTGTCATTCACAAACACGGTCCGAGCGTGTTGCCTTTTTGCCTGCGTCGCATCGAGCCGGATTTCATCCTTCACAGTGCCATCGACGTTGCGAACTTCCGCGATGATGAGCGCGGCGGATGATACGGTGCGCCGTATTTTTCCAGAATAGCGACTCTCCAAGAGATTGGCGTTTCCAGTTTATGGCTCATTTGCCACGACACTGACGCCTGTCGTTGCTTCCCGGCGTCACCGCAAAAAGCCGGCTATCTGCTGACGTGTCGACCGAAGCGATGATTTCTTGGCAGGAGTTTTGCTTCCAAGAGCTAGGCATGACCAAACCGTTTCATCTCGCCTGGTTTCTTGGCCAGAGTTTTGCTTCCAAGAACTGGCGCTCGATGTGGGCCGGCAGTGCCTCCGACGTCCAGCGCTGGATGATGCCCGACATCTTCATCGACCTTGCCAAGGGGATGGAGCGCGCGTGCATGGATTACATGATCATCGAGGACTCCTCGAACGTGCCCTATACCTACAAGGGCAACCACGACACCTATCTGCAATACGCCCAGGGCACTCCCAAACTCGACCCTCCGGTCCTCGTGCCGTGGCTTGCGCAGGCCACGACGCATCTCGGCCTCGTGCCGACGCTCTCCGTGTCGGAATATCCGCCGTACCTGCTGGCGCGCCTCATCAATTCGCTCGACCATGTCACCGAGGGCCGCATCGGCTGGAACTGCGTCACCGGCAGCAACGATGGCACCGCGCAAAACTACGGCCACGACAAGCACCGGCCGCATGACGAGCGCTACGAGGTCGCCGACGAATTCGCCGACGTCGTGACCCGGCTCTGGGAGGCCTGGGACGAGGACGCGATGGTGCTCGATCCCAGCATCCCGATGTTCGCCGACGGCAAGAAAGTCCGGCCGATCAACCACGAGGGCAAGTACTTCAAGGTGCGCGGGCCGATCAATGCGCCACGCTCGCCCCAGGGAAGAGTGCCGATCGTGCAGGCCGGCGGCTCGTCGGCGGGCAAGAAGTTCGCGTCGAAGTGGGCCGACACCATCATCACGGAAGGCAGCAACGTCGAGCGCATGAAGGAGTATCGCCAGGAGGTGCGCCGCAACGCTGCCGCGATCGGGCGTAATCCGGACGACATCAAGGTCCTGTTTCTGTGCTCTCCGATCGTCGACACGACGATGGAGGCGGCGATCGAGCGGCGCCGGTTGCAGCAAGAAGACTCGCTGAAGCACGTTGAAATGCAGCTCTCCGGAATGTCGCGGTTGACCGGCATCGACTTCTCCAAGTTCGATCTCGACGAGCCGCTGCCGCTCACCCTGACGACCAATGGCCACCAGTCCTCGCTTGCCAGGTGGCTCGGCAAGCCTCTGCGCGAGATCGTGCGCACCTACGCCAGCAAGGGCAGTCTCGACTACACCGGCACGCCCGATTACGTGGCAGGGTTGATGCAGGACGTCATGCAGGAAGTGGGCGGCGACGGCTTTCTGATATCCGATACCCCTATCGAGCGTCGCTCTGTGATGGAGATCTGCGATGGGCTGGTGCCGGAGCTGCAGCGCCGTGGCCTGACCCGCAAGGCCTACGCGCACAAGCATCTCGCCGACAATCTAAAGGAGTTCTGAGACAATGCTTGGTGAGGCCTAAGCCTTGGGCATAAAGAGGTGCCTAGGTTTTGCCGAGGTCTTAGCCCCGCTTTCTTGGTGCACAGGTTTTGCGCAGGTCGATTTTGAGAAATTGACGCTCATAAAACGTTGAAAATGCGGGTGTTTCTGGAGACCGACGAAAATTCAAGAACTTCCGCGTGGTTTAGCGAGCTATCGAACAGGACGGCAAGGGAGCGCCTAAGCTGAATGCAGGCACGAATGCTCAAGCTCTACATCGACTACAAGAGCCCCTACGCCTATCTGGCCAAGGACCCGGCGTATCGGCTGGAACGTGACACCGGCGTCGAGATCGACTGGCTGCCGTACATCCTGGACATCCCGGCCTATCTGGGGAGCGCCCAGGTTGACGCCGAGGGCCGCGTACTCGAGCAGAACCGCAATGCCCACCAATGGCGCCGCGTCAAGTACAGCTACAGGGATGTGCGCCGAGAGGCGAACCGGGTCGGGCTCACCATCCGCGGCACGCAGAAGATCTGGGATTCCTCGCTTGCTGGCATTGGGCTGCTCCATGCCAAGCGGCAGGGCGTCTACCGCGCCTACAACGACGAGGTCTTTGAGCGGTTCTGGAAGCGCGAGCTGGATATCGAGAACCCCTCGGCACTCAAGGATGTGCTGAAGCGCGCGGGCGCGGATGTCTCCGGCTGCGACGCGTTCCTGGAGGGGGAAGGCCGGCGGGAGCTGAAGTCAGTGCAGGAAGCGGCCGAGTCTAGCGGCGTTTTCGGCGTCCCGAGCTTCCTGTTCCCGGATGGCGATCTGTACTGGGGGCGTGAGCATCTGCCGCGGATCCGCGAGATCCTGGCGGCCGAGTAGGCCTGCGAGAACCGCAAGGCGGCTGTGGCTGGCGCACATTGGAATTCCCGCGCGCTCCAAATCGACGTTTACTGCGGACCAGGACCGACGGAGGAAAGACGCCTTGCCCGACAATGACCTTTCGCAGCGATTTGCACGAATTCGCCAATGTTTTCCCGGCACGACGGCCGGCCCTTATCTCGATGTCTCCGCGCGCTGCCTCCTGTATAGCCGCGCCAGGAAAGCGTTCGACGCCTACCTCGACCAGAACGGCGACGGCACTCTCGACAAGAAGGCCATGTTCGCGGGTGTCGAGCGGACGCGAGGCCTGTTTGCCCGGCTGATCCGCGCCGATGCCGACGAGATCGCCTTCACGCGCAACGTCACGGATGGCATCGCGACCTTGGCCGCGGCCCTGCCCTGGCAGGCCGGCGAGAATGTCGTGCTCTGCGAAGCCCTCGAGCATCCGGCAAATGTCTATCCCTGGCATGGCTTGGCCAGACGCCAAGGAGTCGTCGTCAGGAGCGTCGGGCAGGAAGACGGCCATATCCCTGTCGACCGGATTTTGGCGGCTGTCGATGTCGCCACGCGGGTCGTGGCGGTCTCTGCCGTTTCGTTCGCGCCGGGCTTCCGCCTGCCGCTGGGCGAGCTCGGCGCCGAGTGTCGCCGCCGCGGCGTCCTGCTTGTCGTCGACGGCGCGCAGTCGGTCGGCGCAATCGACACCGATGTCGGCGCCTTGAAGATCGACGCGCTCGCCACTTCGGCGCAGAAATACCTGATGGGTGTGTACGGGGTCGGCTTCCTCTATGTCCGCCGGGAAATCGCCGAGACGCTCGATCCCGTGCTGGTGTCCCGCTTCAGCGTCGATCTCGGCGACCAACATGAAGGGAGCGCCGGTGACACAAGCGCCTACGTGCTCGCCAAGGGTGCGCGCCGTTTCGACGTCGGCAACTACAACTATCCCGCAATTCTGGCTGCGGCCGAGTCGCTGCAGCTCCTGCTCGACCTCGGGCCGAAGGAGGTCGAGGCTCATATCTGCGGCCTGACGCGGGAATTCGCGGATCGGATGATGGAGCTCGGCCTGCCGGTCTATGGCGGGCGATCGAATCGTGCCGGCAGCCCGATCGTCACGGTCGGCCGGTCGCTCGGCGTCGATCACGATGCGACCGGCGACAAGGAGATGACCGACCTGCACGACTTCCTGGTCGCCAACGGAGTGAGGCTCGGAATCCGGCGGGGCCTGCTGCGCTTCTCGTTCCATCTCTATAACAACCGGGACGATATCGACGTGGTCGTCGATCTGGCACAGAGGTGGCTCAAGACACGCGAACGCATCGGGACCGCCGCGTGAGGGGCTGAGGGGGCACGATGGAATCCGACAGATCGATCGCGGCCGCCCTGCCGCGGTGGCGGGTCGTGGGACTGTCGCTGCCCATGCAAATGCTGGTGGGCCTGTTCGTCGGTTGTGCGCTCGGCTTCCTGTGGCCCGCCTTCGGCAAGGAGCTGTTTCCGGTCGGCCGCGCCTTCATCAATGCGCTGCGGATGTTGATCATTCCGCTGGTGTTCTCCTCGATCGTGCTGGGCATCTACCGGATGGGGCAGGAGATCCGCCTGTTCGGCAAGGTGATCGGCATCGCCTTCGTGTGGTTCTACGTGGCGACCGGAACCTGCCTGTTGATCGGTCTGCTGATGAACGCGATCTTCCATCCCGGGATCGGCGTCGACCTCACCATGCAGGGCAAGGCGCCGACCACGACGGTGGCGGCCGTCAACTGGGTGAATTTCTTCCTGGACCTCATCCCGACCAACGTCGTGGCGGCCATGGCTGAGCAGAAGATCCTGCAGGTTCTGCTGTTCGGCATCCTGTTCGGCGGCGCACTGTCGGCGATCGGCGATTTGGCGTTGCCCGTGGTCGGCGTCCTGCGCGGCATCCAGGCCGCGACCATGAAGCTGGTCCGCTGGATCATCGTCCTCGCGCCCCTGGCGGTCGCGGCGGTCATCGCCTGGCTGGTCGCGACCCAGGGCGTGGCGACGCTCTATGCGCTCGCCAAGCTGGTCGGCACGCTCTATGTCGGGCTGCTGGTCGTCGTGCTGTTGATGTGCCTGGTGCTTTACGCGATCGGCGAGAGCCCGCTCGGTACGATCAGGAAGATTGCCGAGCCGTTGTTCCTCGCCTTCGCCACGCGCTCCTCCGAAGTGACGCTGCCGGTGCACATGGAGATCCTCGAGCGTGCCGGCATTCCGAACAAGATCGTCTCGACCGTGCTGCCGCTCGGCTACAGCTTCAACCAGGATGGCTCGTCGCTCTATCTGTCGCTCGCCGTGACGTTCATCGTCGAGGCGCACGGCATCCACCTCGACTGGCCGACCATGCTGTCGATCATCGTGACCGGCCTGATCACGACCAAGGGCATGGGCAATGTCGGCGGCGGCGGGCTGGTGGCCGCGACCACGGTGATCGTGGCACTGGGGCTGCCGGCGGAAGCGATCGCGATCATCGCCGGCATCGACGTGTTCATGGACATGGGCCGCACCACCGTCAACGTGATGGGCAATACCGTTGCCGTGCTGCTCGTGCGCAGGTTCGGAGGCGTGACCGACGACGCGGCTCTACCGGCCTCGCAGGCAGCCAGCGACGATTGATCGAGACACAGCGTCGAGGAATAAATGGATGAGGGCTACAAGCGAACGCTTGATCGGGCTGTTCGCCATCTTTGCAACGGAGCCGACGCGGTTTGCAACGATATGAAGCTGAGCCGCGGCGTGCCGCGTCTGAATTACATGACCGGCGGATATACCTGGGACGACGACTATGTCTGGGACAGCTGGGCAAATTTTCAGTGGGTCGGCTTTCTGACGGGTCGTCTTTGGCTTCTGCATCTGCTGACGCGAGAGCAGCGTTACGGCGACGCCGCCCTGCAGCTTTGCCAGCGGATCGGCCCCGTTCTCGCAGCACATCCGACGGTGTTCTCTTCCACCGGAATCGACATGTATTACGCGTTGACGCTGGGTTATCAGATCTCCCAGCGTGCCGATCTGAAGAAATGGACGTTTGCAGGCGGTGACAACTTTGCGAACATTTTCGACCGGAAGGCAAGGGCGTTTCTTCAAATTGCCAATGCTGACCGCATCGTCATCGACACGGGGCTCAATCTGCCGTCCATGCTGTGGGCTTCCCAATGGGAACCCGAGCGTGCTGCCCTCGCTTATCGCCATCTCGACACCGTCCTCGAGATCGGCTTGATCCGCGCCGACGGCTCGAACTGCCATGCGGCGGCACTCGATCCACAAACCCGCGCCGTGACCGGGCTGTTCAGCCTCCAGGGGTGGAGCAACAGCAGCACTTGGGCGCGAGGCCAGGCGTGGGCCATGCTGGGCTTTGCTCATGGCTACGAGGCAAGCCGGAAGTCGCACTATCTGAACGCGGCGCGACGAGCGGCGGATTGGTATGTCGATCACGCTCCACAAGACTGGGTGCCGCGCTACGACTACGACGATCCGGATCGCGTGACGCTTCCGTACGATTCCTGCGCCGCTTGTATCGCGACGGCCGTTTTGATGCGTCTGGCGCGGTGGCTGCCGGATCGTGCCGAGCGCTATCGGAGCGTGGCCCGAGAAACCCTAAAAGCCCTCCTGTCCAACTTTCTCACCGCAGGCGGCGTTGTGCTGCACGGAACCTGGGGCCGCATGAGGCATATCGAGCAGGGCAAGCCCCGTCTCGGCCGGTTCCCGCAGGAAGATGTCATGCCCTACGGCAACTACTGGATTGCCGAGTGCCTCTATCGCGAGATGTCGGATGATTGGTCGGTTCTCTCGCTCGATGGAAAGGCCTGATCAGCCAACGCTCGCTGCCGGATTGCATTTGAACGGCGTCCAGGGGCGGGCCAATCTTGGCGGCTTCGGCAAGATCGGGGGACCAAGGGTGGACGAACCGGGGCGGATGAACCGGCGCGGCCTGCTGCGCGCGTCGCTGCTGGCCAGCGGTGTGTTGGCAGGCTGCTCGACGGCGCCCGGCGGATCGTCGTTCGAGGCCGCCCCGCCGCTCGTGCCGATGCGCGCGCGGACCGACCGGATCTTCGACATAGCCGTCTGTCTGCGCCCGTTTCGTCCTGCCGGGCCGAGGGTGGAGGTCGAGCGCCTGGGCGATATCCTGGTCGTGCACAATTACGGCCATGGCGGCAGTGGCTGGTCGCTCTCCTGGGGTTCCAGCGCCCGGGCGGTGCGCCTGGCCATGCAAGCCAGTCCCGGCGAGGTGGCTGTGATCGGCTGCGGGATACTGGGGCTCACCTCGGCGATCCTCGCGCAGCGTGCCGGCGCGCGGGTGACGATCTACGCCCGCGAGCAATTGCCGCTAACGACGTCGGCCCGCGCCACCGGCGAATGGACGCCCGACTCGCGCATCGCGCTGGCCGGTGCCGCCGCACCTGACTTCGCGGCCGTGTGGGAAGAGATGGCGCGCACGGCCTTCAAGGCGCACCGCGACTATCTCGGGCTGCCGGGCACGCCGGTGGAATGGATCGACCAG
>Ga0209526_10002838_pt1 | contig 11727 bp, 9 predicted proteins | sample JacPinW_OM2H0_M1_FD_188566 | JGI IMG/M metagenome (GOLD analysis project Ga0209526, IMG submission 188566) | Forest soil microbial communities from Algoma, Ontario, Canada - Jack Pine, Ontario site 1_JW_OM2H0_M1 (SPAdes) (version 2) | ecosystem: Environmental > Terrestrial > Soil > Boreal...
CGATCGGCAGCGACCATGCCCCGCACCACCGGGATGAAAAGAATGCCGGCCGCTGCGACTTGCGCAAAGCGCCGCCCGGGTTTCCCGGCCTGGAGACATTCCTGCCGGCCGTGCTCACGCAATGGCGCCGCCGCGAATTGAGCGACCAGGCATTCGTGCGCGCGGTCGCGCAGACGCCGGCAAATCTGTTCGGGGTGAGCGATCGCAAAGGCACGATCGCAGTCGGCCGGCACGCAGATCTCGTCATTGTCGATGATGCCGTGAACGAAGCCATCGATTGCAACAAGTTCCTGTCCAAGGCGAAATATTCTCCCTTTCACGGGCGGCGGGTGACGGCTCGCGTTGATCTCACCATGGTGCGCGGGGAGGTCGTCTATGCGGACGGCGCGGTTGATACGCATGCGCAGCGCGGCCGCCTTCTGCGCCGGAACCGGAATTAAGCCATGCTCGGGGCACGCGGCATGCTCGGGCTGATCGTGCCCTCGAACAATAGCGTGGTGCTGCCCGAATTCTATTCGGTGTTGCCGCCGGGCGTGACGGCCTATGAAACGCGCATGCGGGTTGCTGGCAGGCTCACCCTCGAGGCCGTGCGCGAGATGGTCGATGATGCGCAGGCAGCGGCGGAGCTGCTCCGCCAGACCGGCGTCGATTTCATCTGCTATTGCTGCATGGCGAGCACCATCGTTGAGGGCTGGCAATTGGAGCAACTGCTGCTTCAAAGCTTTGTGGCCAATGCACCGAAGGGAATTGCGTCCGCCAATTCTGCGCTCAAGGACGCCTTGACCGAATTCCGAGCGAAGCGGCTCGCGCTGGTGACACCCTATCCGCAGAGTCTCAACACGCTCCTTCCGGAATTCTTTGCCGCGGGTGGCTTCGAGGTCAAAACAGTCGCGAGCATTCCGGTGCACGAGATGACCGCCGTGCGCGCGCTCGCGCCCAAGCGCATCGGCGCCACGGCGCGCGCGCTTGATCTCAAGGACGTCGATGCGCTCTGTCTTCTGGCAACGGATATGCACACATTTGGCATCATCGACGCGCTCGAGCAGGATCTCGGCTTACCGGTGTTGAGCAGCAACCAGGCCCTGCTGTGGGCGGGCCTGCGGGCGTTAGGTGTCGGTGATCCGGTCGAGGGAGTTGGACAGTTGTTGCGGCGCCCGCGGTAAAAACAAAATGCCGTAGGGTGTGCAAAGGCGTGCCCTTGCACGCCGTGCGCACGCATTCCCGGCCACCGCCTTTGTTCGCGTGCGCACGACGCGCAAAGCGCGCGTCTTTGCACACCCTACGAAGTGCGCACGCGGGCCAGTCCACGATAAGGCCCGAAACCGCGTGCGCACGACGCGCAAAGCGCGCGTCTTTGCGCACCCTACGAAGTTGGGATCACCGGCAGGATGAGTTCGGAAATATGATCACGGTCGTGACGGATCGTGTCGGTGCCGATCTTGTCGGGCCGGTAGTAATGCGGCCACAGCGCCTCGGTCACCGGCGAATCGCCGTTCGCGATTTCGAGGCGAATGCGATGTCCTTGCTTGAACAGATAGGCCATGGGTTCGAGGCTGATTTCCAGCTTGTGGGTCGCCCCGGGGGTAAGCGGCTGCGGATTGCGATGGGTATAGCGCGGCACCATGTCGCTCGTGTGCGCCGCATCGATCTCGCGGTGCGAGGCGCGCAGCCAACCGCGCGTGACAAGCTCGGCAAATGGATTGAGCCCCTTGGCGCGATCCTCCTGCGCCTGCGGGAATTGATCCGAAAGCTTCACGAACACATCGGTGTCGGCCGCGCTGGTCGAGAGATGAAGGACGAGCTTTATCGGTCCTGCGATTTCAAGGTCCTCCGCAAGCGGCTCGCCGGTGAAAGTGAGCACGCGGCGAATGGAATCGAATCCGCCGGCCGGACCCGAAGGGCCAAAACCCACCACGCCCGCGACCCATGCGGGATTTGGATAGCTGTAGCTCGTCGAAGGCGCTCCCGTGGGTGCTGCGCGCGTGAGACTTCCATCATTGAGCGAGGTGACGCTCCGGGAGGCTGCGGGTGAGAGATATAAGGACGTGTATCGGACCTCCGGCGGTGGCCAAGAATCCGTCCGGCGCACCGCGTTCGAGCCGCGCACCGCATATTCCACGTTCGGCCGCGCCAGGTACTCCGTCTTTTCACCCTTAAGATAAAGATCGTAGAACGGCAGCAGCACGCGTTTGTGAAAATCGACGCTGGCGAACTCCGCCGCCGCGGCCCAGGCATTGGGTACGCCCGACATGCGCAACTTCTTCGGCCCCTGCGCGCGCAAGTAGCCATCGATGTTGCCGCGGGTATGCAGCTGCATCTTGGCCCACACCCCGCTCGAATAGAGCGGCACCTTGATGCGGTCGAGAACATCCCATGCGGAGCGCTCGCGCCAGAATTCATCATTGAGCGGATGCGCCCCGATCATGGCGGTGAGGTCGGTGTCCTGATCGCGCGACGGCCCGCTTGCGGGGTAACGGTTGATAAAGCGATTCTGATACCACCAGTAACCGGGAAAAAAGTCGCACGGGATCCCGCCGTGATAACACCCGGCGCGGTAGAGGTCGGACAAACCGTCATGCGCCCCCAAGCAGGCGAGCGACGGCGGCGCCATCGCTGCCATGAACCACTGCAACATGCAGTAATAGGATTGACCGATGCCGCCCACCTTGCCGTTGCACCAGGGCTGCCGGCCGACCCATTGGATCACGTCGTAAAGATCGTTTTGATCGTCGCGGCCAAGAAAATCGAAGCTGCCGCCGGAGCGCCCGCTGCCGCGCACGTCCATATGAACGAAGGCGTAGCCGTTCTCGGCGTAGAAATCGATCGGACCGGTCTCGCGCCAGAGAAATTGCGGACTGGCGGGAAGGATATTGTTGTCGAAGCGATAGGGTGAGGCGGCAAACAATGCGGGATAGGGACCGCTTCCTTCCGGTCGATAAACGCGAGCGCCGATCGGCACGCCGTCCCGGGCGGAAACCTGCACGTCCTCCTCGAGCATCGATCACTCAATCACTTCGTCGGCGCGGGCAATAACCGTTGGCGGCATGATGAGGCCGAGATTCTTTGCGCTGTTGAGATTGATGGTCAGCTCGAACGTGGCGGGCTGCTGCATGGGCAGATCGGCGGGCTTGGCGCCTTTAAGGATCTTATCCACGTAGGTGGCGGCACGCCGAAACAGCTCAGACACATTCGGGCCGTAGGTCAAAACCGCGCCGACCTGGATCAGCCAGCTGGGCACGCCGACGAGGATGAGCCGGTTCTTGGCCGCAAAATCCCCGATCCGCTGGCGCTGCAGAAACATCATTCGGCTACCAATGACGATGAGGGCCTGCGCCCGCTCGCGCAGGGCGGCCTCGAATGCGGGATCATAGTCCTCCGGTTTGCGCACTTCGAGGGATTGGAGCTCCACCTCCAATGCGCGCGCGCCGTGTTGGGTCTCCCGGAATTCCGGATCCGCGTGGTGGGGATCCCACAGAATGGCAACGCGCGAGACCCATGGCGCGGTGTCTTTGAGCAGTTCAACGGATTTTCCGGCCAGCATGTCGTGCACGTAAGTCAACCCGGTGATGTTTCCGCTGGGCCGCGCCAGGCTTGCCACCAAGCCGCTTTCGACGGGATCGTTGCTCACGACCACAACGATCGGGATGGTTGAGGTCGCCCGCTTGATGATGGGGGCAAGGTCACCGCCAAACGAAAAAATCACCTCCGGGTTGTGGCGCACCAGCTCATCGGCCTGCACGACAAGGCGCTCACGATTTCCCTCTCCATAGCGGTACTCGATCGTAGCGGTTTTGCCGTCGACATAGCCGAGCGCTTCCAAACCCTGCAGGAATGGACGGATGACGGCCTCGTCCTCCTTGGCAAAGAGCAGCACGCCAATCCGGCGCAAGGATGTTTGCTGCTGCGCGCGTGCGGCGAGCGGCCAAACGGCGACGCCGGTAAGGCTCGCAATGAAATCGCGTCGTCGCATGGGGCTCCTCCGTGGCAGGAAACTGCGTCACGCCTGATCGTATGCTAGTACCATACCGCATCTGAAAAATTTGGTCTGCAAAACTCACTGTCCTTCCGAAACCACGAAGGACCACCACGGCCCCTGAGTTGCGCCGAAGAGTGCATTCCAATACCAAGCCGATACATCCGGGAAAGCATCTCCACGCGCATCGCGGATGAGCTCGCATACTGTCATGACGTCTGCACCGTGGCTGGCGCGAAGACAGCCCATGGCATGCCCGCCAGCGTCCCTTCGCGCGGGAAGCGGTGTGATGCTGTAGCCAATTCCGCGCAAACAATCCGCGGCGGAATGCAGGCGGCGCGTCGGCACGCCGACCCATCGCATGACAATCTCGCGCTTTCCGTCCGAGAAGCGGCCGGTGCGCCCGGGAAAGTCGCGCGCCATGGCAATCTCGCGCTGCGTGAGCGGCATCTCCGTGAGCGCACGTCCTTCGTACGCAAGCGGCCATCCGGCAAAATGGAGATCGCCGGCAGCAGTTTGGTTGCGCCCCGGCAAGAGCGGCGCGGACGCTGCAGTCGCGGCTGCGACGAGGAAGGCGGCGATCTTCACGCCAGTTTGTGTTCGAGCCACGTCTTGTTTTATTCGAGCCAAGTCTTGGGCTCCCAATCCCGCAGAGCGATCAGAAGGCGCAGTGACGCCGCTGCCGTCACGGCGAAGGCCGCGATGCCGATCCCCTCGTGCCACCACGCCGGTGCCTGCGGAACGAGATGCGCTTCGATGTAGAACAAGCTCGATGCGCGCAACACGTTGCAGGCGATCGCGAGCAGAAGGCTGAGCGCGATTGCGGCTACGGCCTTGAGCGGATGGAGCCGCAGCAGAACGCATCCCACCAGGGTCAGCAGCAGTCCCGCCCACAGCATGTTGACGCCGCTGCATGGGGCGTCAAACTGGATCATCTCGTCGCGCCAAAGCAGAAACGTCCCCTGCCGCGCAACATCGAGTCCATGCGCTCGCAGGAGCGGCACGGCCAATGTCGCCGAGATGATGCGCATGGGATAACCAAGCGTGAACTGCAGGGATGGCAGCACCGGCAGCGCCAGCGCGGTTAGGCCGCATAACGCAAGCGGCGGGCGCTCGCGCAACGCAGCGAAATAGAAGCAGAACAGCGTGGCGACGGCGGCAATGCCGGCGCGCGCGATGGCCGGCAAAAACGCGTCGCTTGCAGCATAGACGGCAAGCAGGAATGCAATCGTCAGCAGCGGCAAGGAGCGTGGCGGCGCGGACGCCGGCTGCCGGGTGATGGCGAGCAAACCAAGGAGCACCACGGTGAGAACGAGCGCCAGCGCTTCTTCCGGCGCTGCCGATACGCGGACAAAGTACCAGCGCCAGGCATCCCATGTCGCCAGTATGACGACCACTACGGCCGGAAGCGGATGCATTACGCCGCCAGTGCCAATTGCGGGCGATTGCGCCACGCGAGCCACGCCAATCCCGCGCATGCAATCAGGATCAAGGCCCACTCGTGCGGCTCGGGAATCGTGGGCACGGTTGCCGGCGTGACCGGGGTGAGACGGCTCTCGTCGTACTGCTGCGCGGTTTCAAGCACGACTGCGCCGGTCACCGGCGTGACCAACTGATATCGCGTTGCGAGCGCCACCGCAGCACCGCGGTTGTTGATCGGGTTCACGCGCATCAACTCGAGCACGCGCTCATTCGCCCACAACCGCGCAATGTGATTCGATCCGGCCGGGACTTCATCGGCGCTGCCGGTTTGCGACCGCCAGATCGCAAGCGGCTGGCGCTCGCCGGACTTGCTGGCGAAGAAAGCGCCGAGGTCGGCCGCGACCGACCCGGTCTGCGGCAGCGGACGCGCAGACCACGCCCACGCCGCGTCCGGGAGAAGCTCGTTGGGACCCGGCTCGACGCCGTAAAGGATCACATCCGGCCATCGCGACAGCCGTGCCGCCGTCTGCTCAAGCAGCGCGGCGCTGCCCTGAAAACTCACGGGCTGCGGGCCGTGAATCCATAGCAATTTTGCCGCCGGCGCGCGCTCAGCCATCACGAGCGCATCGGCAAGGGCGGGCGCGTTGTCCTGCCCGCCGACGAACGGCGTGGAGCGCAGGAGCTTCACCAGCGCGTCTTTCTGCTCAGGAGACCATGGCGCGAGCGGCAGTTGCTGCATCGGCTCCGAGGCGATGATTGCGCCCACTTTGCTGCCGGGTGGGATCGCCTCGAGCGCCGTGATGATTTCACGGCTCGCATCCATGAGCCGGGCCGACCCATCGATCACGAGGATGAAGGCAAGCGCCGGCGGCGCCTTCGGCGCGGTGACCTCCTGCACGACAATCTCCCCTTCGCCAAGGCGCGCGGCAGAGCGGCGGGCATCGGGATTGCGCGCGACCATGATCGTCTGCTGTGTGCGGGAAAGATCGCGATCGCGCAGCGACCCCGTTATCCGGAAGAGAGCCCCGTCGCCGTGGCTCGCGGTCAGATCCGCTGGCGCTGCACTCAGGGGCTGCTTGCTTTCGAGCCAGATATGGTGGCTCGCATCGGCTGCGAAGGAAAAATTGCGATCGATGAGCGCCGGCAATGTCAGACTCGCGCGCGCGGGATCAACGATGTCGAGTGGCGCGCTGATGCCGAGCTTGAACTTGATGGTGCCGCCGCCGCGCGGCACCGGAAACGCTTGTGCCAGCACGCGGCCAGCACCTTTCGTGGTCACCAGCAGAGGATCGCGCCGCTGCTGCACGGCCACGCGCTGATAAGCCGCGCGCACTTCGCCGCGCCCGCCATACGCCGCCTCGCGCTCCTCGCCGTTCACCCACAGCGTGGCCCGCGACACCACGCCGCCCGGCGGTAAAGCGAGCTGCAGGCGGACCTCGCGGTCGAGCGGCGCGGAATTGCGAAATTCAATCGTCCATTCGAGATAGGCAACCGCATCATCGCCGTTGATCGAGCCATCAATCTTAGAGGAGATCAGATGCAAGCCGTTGAGTCGCCCTCCCACCTGTGTTCCGCCGTGGTCCTCATCGAAGGCAAATTCGGGCCGTGCGGAGGGTTGCGTTTTGTCCGATGGAGGGGGCTTGATGTTGAACGGCACGCCGTAGACCCGATAGTAGATCTCGCGCATCTCGGCCGTGCTTTGAGCGAATGGGCGCCGCCGGCCGGCGAACCCGTCGTTGTCGCTCCAGGTTGCGAGTGCGCTGAGAAGGCCGCCGGGACGAACGGGACTGCCGTAGCTCAGGCGCAGCAGCAGATCCTCGTCGCCGAACCGGCGCAGCAAAGCGAGTCCGCGATCGCGCTCGGAAGGCACGCTGCTCGCGGCCCACGCAATGCCAAGCCTCGTCGCCACGGCCGGGATGTCGAGGGTAATCAAGAACGCAAGACCCGCCGCCAGTCCGCCGATCAGAGCGCCGCGGCAGGGCTCGTTCGTGTTCCTCGCCGAGAATACGGACCGCAGTTTCAGTGCGCAGACGAACGATACCAGCGGGGCCAAGGGCATCAGTCCGATCAGCACAATGATGCCGACGATCGCGAGCGGTAAAAGCGGAAGAAACAGGAACGCATAGAAGGCGGCAATTGCGATTGCCACGCCATTGGCGAACGCCAGCCACTTGAGCGAACCAAAACCGCCGTTCTGCAGATGGCACCAAATCCATAAATTGCCTGCGGGCACCATGGCGGCGGCAAGCGCGTGCCCCCAGGTCGGCAAGGGATCGAAGAAGGTCTGCGCGCACAAGTGCCCGGCAAGCTCGAGCGCAATGATCGCAGCCGGAAAGGCCACGGCGAAAACGAGCATCAGCTCCCCCGGCGCGCGGACGTTTTCAGTCTCCGCGACCGGCTCAAACTTCACAGCCATTATTTCTTTTGATCGTCGATCACTCATTCTCTTTCTCCGATCTGGGCTAGAGCTGAATCGTCATTCCGGGGCGCCACGTAGCGAAGCGAAGTGGCGAGCCCGGAATCCATAACCACAGGCCTGGGGTTATAGATTCCGGCTCTCGGCCCTTTGGGCCTCGGCCGGAATGACGGCGTTTTATGTTGCGTGGGAGCAAACACATCATGCTCTAACTCGGGACTCATTGCGCAGCTTCGCGTGCAGGCATGTTGCAAAGACCGCCGAAGCGTCGCTCGCGAGAAGAGAAATCGGCGATCGCCGCACGCAGATGGTTCGCGCCGAAATCGGGCCAGAGCGTCTCCACGAAGCAGAGCTCGGCATAGGCGCACTCCCAGAGTAGAAAATCGGAGAGTCTTTTCTCGCCGCCCGAACGGATGAGAAGATCGACTTCAGCGCCGTTCCCGCCGCCCTGCCAGGAGAGGAGGCGCAGGAAAGCGTTGCGAGACGGAGAATCATCGGCGAGCCATCCGGCCGCGGCGTTCGCAATAGCGGCGCGCGAGGAGTAATCGAAGGCGATCTGCAGGTGGAGGCGGCGGCCTGCGGCCGACGCCGCTTCCGCGCGCGTGATCTCCTCGCGCAAGCCCTGGGGCAGCCGGTCGCGGCGGCCGATGACGGTCAGACGCGTTCCGCTCGCAAGCAACTGTCGCAACTCTATCCGCAGATAATGGCGCAGCAGCTCCATGAGCGCGCCCACTTCGTGCTCGGGCCGGCGCCAGTTGTCGCAGGAGAACGCAAACAGCGTGAGCTGGGTGACGCCGAGATCAGGCGCCGCTTCGACGACGCGCCGTGCTGCGGCGACGCCCGCCCGGTGCCCGGCCGATCGTGGCAGACCGCGACGCACCGCCCAGCGGCCATTGCCGTCCATGATAATGGCCACGTGAAAGCTTTGTTTGCTCTCCAGAGTACTTTGCACTGTAAAGTCTCCACGCAAAAAAAATTAAGCGGGCTTCAGTTGTGTAGCCCGGATTGCGCGATGCGCCTCGCCAGTTGCCCAGCAAGATCACCTCACGCGCATCGCGTAATCCGGGACCGCGATGTTGCACCCGGATTTACGCTTGCGCTTCGCGCAAGCTTCAATCCGGGCTACTCCTACTCCTTCTAAGCGGGCTTCAGCCGCCGCAGATTGGCGGGCGCCGGACTTGTGCGGGCGGCGCTCGCGGCATCGCGCACGACCTGCTCCAGCACCTTCAAATAGTCGAGATAGCGGCGGCGCCCTGCGGCCGTGATCCGGCAGACGGTCTGCGGCCGGTTGCGGTCGTAGCCCTTCTCGATTGCGACCAGGCCTGCTTCTTCCAGCACCTGCAGATGCCGGCTGAGATTTCCGTCGGTGAGCGCGCACATTTCTTTCAGGTCTCCGAAGACGAGCCCCTTGGGATGAGCAATGAGCGAGGTGAGCACACTCAGGCGCGCCTTTTCGTGGATCACGCGATCAAGCCCATCATAGGCGAAACGTCCGGTGCGTTCGTTCTGCGGGCTAGGCATGGCGCTCTCCCCCGCTGCGATAGAGAATGGCGGCCATCAGGAGCTGCCCGATGCCGAAGGGGAGCGCCATGGCGTAAGGGGAAAAAGCCTGCGCCCCGCTTGCAAGCGCGAGCGCGGTCAGCCCGGTGCCGAGGTACCACACCGCAACGGCGAAGATCGGGCGCGGCAGCGAGCGGCAGGAGGCAAACAGGCCGAGGCTGAATATGATCTGCCAAAGCCCCGGCAGCATCCACAGACATTGCGGTGCAAATCGAAACAGCACGAAGGTGAGGAGCGCCCCCGCGACGCCGGCGGGAATGAATTGCTCCGTTGCCGCGTGAATCATCGCATCGGCCAGACCGGAGTGAATCCGCCGCGACCGCGCCACCATTTCGCTGCCGGCGAGCACGACCGAAATGGCGGCCGTCGCAATCCACAGACCGAGATAGGCGAACGGCTCCGATGCCGGCGCAGGAAGGAAGACGGCCTGAACGCCCCCCGCAGCGAGCGCAAGCAAGCCTGTCGCCGCGACGGTCAGGGGGCCATAGCCTTGAAACTCGGTCCCGCGCGCCATCTGGCTGCGGATCGCAGTGATATCGGCCAGTGCCTTGTCGAGATCCATCATGCTGCCACCCGAGCTTGGCATTGCAAAGTACACGCAACTGCAAAGGAGTCAAGCCTCTTCTTCCTGTGCCTGGCAGCGTAAGGTTCGCGGACGGTTAAATGTGCTGCGTCATAAACACCTCGACGTCATTCATAACCCCAGGCGATGATGTCACGCCCTCGTCTCACCACACGGCTTGTGGTTATGGATTCCGGGCTCCGCTCGCTAGGCTCGCGGCCCCGGAATGACGGCGCAGTTTGGTTTATGACGCAGCACAGTTAAATGTCGCAATCCGCTGCGCATCGCGCTTCGGTCCCGGCAACCGGCCGGCGCACGTGCTGCATTCGTGACATCAAAGGAGGAGGGCTGCGATTATGATGAGCAATTCTGCGAGTCGCGCGGTTGTGCCCAAAGTTTGGCAGAGGCGAGCTCGGGTTCGTTCTGCAAAAATGAATGAATCGCCCCCTGATTTGGCCGACGCGCACGATGTTCCAGTGGCGTAGCGGGCTGCCCGCTCGGGTTCGTTTTGTCATTCCGCCTTTGGCACGACTGCACCCGCGAGATACTCGCGACATTCTCACAGGAGCTGGCATCTCTGCCGTCAGGTTCGTTTTGCCACCCGAGGCGAAGCATTTCCGGGTTCGTTTGGTCAGGTGGGCGGCTGCGGGACCGTTCGAAGTCTTTGGGCTTGCCGTCAGGTTCGTTTCGTCAACGGGGGCGTCAGGGCATGCTGCGGCAGCAGCTGCGGGCGCTCGGGTTCGTTCGGCAGATGGGCTGATAGCCTGTTGAGATAGAGACGTCGCTGCGGGGCTGGATTCGTCCAGCGTCGGCGCCGCCCCGGTCCTGCCGACGAGTGTCGGGTTCGTTTCGTCTTTTGCTCGTTCCATCGCGGTCAACCGCCAGTCGATGAGCTCCCACATCGCTTTGTTGCGGCGCGCGACGGAGGGGTACTCATAGCGGCGTTTCATCGTTTCCACGCGGGCAAGCGTAGCTGACATGCCTCGGCATCGATTTGCGATCCGGAGCAAAAAACCCGGCGTGGTGTCCCGGCCGGGCCAAATCTGCGGTATGGCTTCCTTATACGCCGGTCACAGATCGTAGTCAAGTATAATCTTCGTAAAGTGACCGTGTCGGGTTCGTTTCGTAGTCAGGCCTGCCGCCGCCAATGGTCTCGTAGAATCTGCTTCGACCATTTCAATATTTGGAAACCCATCATCGATAAGGCTTCTGCTCGAGCGTCACGGCGATGGCAGTTGTGTTTTTCGGCGCCCTCGCAGCCGCTAATCTTGCGATGACCGTGCTGCAATCAAGACTACGGAAGGCCGAGCGATGAATCTCATGCAGCACGTGCACCCGGGCCACCGGGCATTGGGCAGGATGACAGGCCTGATCCTGCTCGCTAGCGGCGCCGTTTCGATCCTGTCGGGAGCGACCGGCCACAACTTTGCGAGCCGCCTCTACACCGGCGGCTGGCTGAGCCTCAATGATGCAGTGCCGGGAATCGTGCTTCTGGCCGTTGGTCTATTCTTGCTGCGCGTATCCGGTGGCAGCCCTCTTTGGGACCAGGTGAGCGCAATACGCCACTGGGGCAGCCGCCAATGGATCAGCGTGGGCGTGGTCACGACCGGATATGTTGCCTGGCTCGCCCTGGAGCTGGTCGATAAACTCGTGGCATCGCCCCGGTGGCTGCACTACGGGCTCTCCAGTGTGACGACAATGATCATGCTTGCCGGCCTCCTGCTGTGGCCGACCGCACAGGATCAGTCCGCCTCGCTTTGGGAGGAGGTGCGAGCGGTGCGTCATTGGGGCCGC
>Ga0209526_10002839_pt1 | contig 11723 bp, 17 predicted proteins | sample JacPinW_OM2H0_M1_FD_188566 | JGI IMG/M metagenome (GOLD analysis project Ga0209526, IMG submission 188566) | Forest soil microbial communities from Algoma, Ontario, Canada - Jack Pine, Ontario site 1_JW_OM2H0_M1 (SPAdes) (version 2) | ecosystem: Environmental > Terrestrial > Soil > Boreal...
CGCCGCCGGCAGATGATGGCAAACCAAAGGCCCTTTCCCGGGCCCGGACCTCAGCAATTGTTGATCGTCGGGGGATGCGCGGAAGGGCTACGGCGGCCTATTTTGTGGCGCAAAGGGGATAGGTTCGCGGGATGCGGGGGAACGTTGTCCGTTTGGGGCTGGTGATGGCCGCGGCGCTAGCGCTCTCGGCTTGTGGATGGGCCGACAGCCGTTCGCCGGTCCCGGAGTTCATGCGGGCCAAGGAGAGCGAACCGCCGTCGCCCGAGCCGCCGCCTGACGTCAAGCAGATGGTCCGCGAAAAGCTCGATTCGGTGTTCACGGCTGCGTCCAATCCCGGGCAGGTTCAGGTATCGCCGCCGCGCCGCGACTTCCGCGGACAAGGCTGGACCGCCTGCGTCAGGGCCTTGCAACTGACCTCGGCCAACGGCAAGCCGCTCGGCCCGCAAACCTACCGCATCACGATCTCGGGCGGCGTCATCATCGATCGCCGTCGCGTCGAGGCCGAGGATAGCTGCACATCCGAAAGCTATGAGCCGATCTAGCGCGCGGCTCGAATGGTAAACAGTCCGTTAATATTGCCCCTCAAATTGCGCTTCCGCGCCAACGCTATTTTCCAATCTTTCCGGTAAGCCTGATCGGGTCGCGAGCGGGGAACGGGACGTGGCCGATATCGCTGAGCCAACAACGATTCGTCGTGCATCGATGCAGGATGCCACGAGCGCGCGCGCGCCTGCGGCGGACACCGATGCCTTGTTGCCGCTCACCGCGATCACGACCAGCCATTGGCGCGGCTTGAGCGAGCGCGCCATCGAGCCCAACGGCTATTATCTGCCGGAATGGGAAATTTCAGTGAACGCGTTTGTAGGCGGCCGCACCGATGCCTCGGCGCTTGCAGCCTGGAACGATGCCCGCCTGGTCGGCCTGCTGCCGGTGGTGTCGATGGCGCGCGCCTACAAGATCCCCCTGCCCGCGCTGGTGAGCGCGCATCCCTACGGCACGCTGTGCACGCCGCCGCTCGATCGCGACATGGCGGACGCGGCGGTCGCCCAATTGATGCTGAAGGCGCGAAACGCCGGCGCCCATGCGTTGATCCTGCGCGACATGTCGCTCGGCGGCCCGGCCATGAAGGCATTTACAGAACATCTCAAGCGCGAGGCCTTGCGCCCGCGCGTGCTGCAATCTTACCTCCGCGCCAGCCTCGACGCGACGCGCGAGGCGGAAGCCTTGCTGCAGGATGCGCTGGGTGCAAAAAAATTGAAAGAGTTGCGCCGGCAACGCCATCGCCTTGCCGAACACGGCGCTGTCAGTTTCGACGTGGCGCGCTCGCCCGACGAGGTCGCAGCCGCGATCGAGACCTTCATGACATTGGAGGCGAGCGGCTGGAAGGGCCAACGCGGCACCGCGCTCGCTCAGGATCAGGGCGATGCCACCTTTATCCGCCGCGCCACAGCAGCGCTCGCTCAAACCGGCCAATGCGAGATCGTCACCTTGCGCGCCGGTGAGACGCCGGTCGCCGCCGCCATCGTGCTGCGGCATCAGGATCGCGCGTTTTATTTCAAGCTTGGCGTCGACGAGCGTTTTGCGAAATTTTCGCCGGGCGTGCAGCTCACGCTCGATCTCACCCGGCATCTCTGCGCCGATCCGGCCATGGCATCGGCCGATTCAACCGCAAGCCCCGATCATCCCATGATCAATCCGATCTGGCGCGGTCGATTTGCGATCGGTGACGTGCTGATCCCGCTGCGGCGGAACGATCCCGTCGTGGCGCTGATCCATGCCGCGCTGGTGTCGCGGCAATTCGCGCTCGACCTGGTGCGGCGCGCGGTTCATTTGATCCGCGACCATTAGATGCGTAGGATGGGTTGAGCGAAAGCGATACCCATCACCTCATCAGAAGCCGTCGATGGGTTTCGCTTTGCTCAACCCATCCTACAACTCATCAGTCACTTCAGCGGCGAGTGAGGCGCGGGCAGCATGATGGTCGAGTGCATCTCCTCGAGCAGCGACGGGCCTTTCCCAAGGAATTCTTGCCAGGCCGGATCCTTCAGCGCGTTGGCGCGAGCTTCGGCGCGCGCGTTCAAGCTGGGATACGCCCAGATGTGGCAGACTTCGTTCGGTTGACCCGCTTCGGTCTGCCAGAGGCCGACGATCTTGGAGTACTTCTCGCGGGCCGGGAGCACGGCGGTGAACGCTTCGAGCCACTTCCTGACCGCGCCACCCGTCTTCGCGCGATAATTGCGGAATTCATAGATGTTGCCCGTGGTGTCCGGAGCAACAGGTGGTCTCACGGCGTTCAGCAGGCGAACGTCCTGGCGCACCAGCAGTGGATAGATCAGCGGTGTGTACTCGCTGGTCCAGCGCGGGTTCTTGGCGAGCTCGGCCCGCAGTCGCGCGCGCTCGTTGAAGTCGCTGTAGCTCCACAGATGCATAACCTGATTGAGGGGACCGATCTCGCTCGACCAGTAGCCTTCGAGCTTGCCGTAGTCATTCCCGCGGATGTCGCGCGACACCGTGCTCGCCGCCTTGACCATGTCGCCAAGCGTGCCGGGCTTCACGGTGTAGGTCCTCAGCTCATAGATCATGACGCCTCCCAAAATTTCTTGGTTCTGTCGCCCTATCAGGACATGAAAGCCGCACCGTTTCAACAGCGATCAAACCCGCTGCATGCCTGACTGGCATGCGCTGGATTGCGCTTGGCAAGGCGGATGATGATGCTCTATCGCATCATTCCGCCGCTTGCGCGTTGATCTCCGCGGAGACCTGGCGGATGGCGCGGGCAAGCTGATCGGCGGGCTGTGCGCCCGACACCGCGTATTTCTGCGCGAACACGAAGGTCGGCACGCCCGAAATGCCCTTGTCGGAAGCCTCCTGCGCCTGGCCGGAGATTAGTGCGACGTCCTCGTCCGTTCCAAGCCGCCGCCGCACATCGTCGGCATCGAGCCCGCAATCGGCCGCCGCCTGCACCAGCACGTTGGTATCGGTGAGATCGCCGCCGTCGCGAAAGTACAATTCCATCAGCCGCTGCTTCATCTCGGCCGCCTTGCCTTGCGCCTCCGCCCAATGGATCAGGCGGTGGCAATCGATGGTGTTGGGCTGGCGCTTGACGAGATCAGGCCGGTACGACAGCCCCTCCTCTCCTGCGGCTGCGACCACGCGACCGGCAATGCCCTTGTAAGCCTCGGGTGAGCCGAACTTCGCGGTCAGATATTCGTCGCGGCTGATGCCCTCGCGCGGCACCCACGAATTGAGGAAGAACGGCCGCCATCGAACTTCCACGGGAACGTCGGGCACCAGCGCCAGCGCGTTCTCGATGCGACGTTTGCCGATATAGCACCAGGGGCACACGACGTCGGAGACGATATCGATCTTCAATGGTTTCAAGGTGCCCATCGGCCGATCCTCCCGGGGAACAATGCCCCCAAAGATAAGCCGAACGGCAGGCGAAACAAGCGCGCCGGCTTATCGTTCCGGCAAGAGAGGCTGAACCTCGGTCAGGTAAGACTTGATCTCGGCAAACCCGTCGATTGCGGGCGCCCCTCTCAGGGCCTGGTCGGGCGTGCACCAGGGATACGGCAGGCTGGAAAGCCAATTCATGGTCACAGCGAGTTCGGTCGCGGGAAATATCTTCATGACATCGATAGCGATGACGAGCCTTTCGACGCGACACGCTTGGTCCAGCGCAAAATACCAATCGTAGCGCCCGCAGCCGATGCGTATCTGGCCGTTGCTCCTGGCGGACATGCCGACCAGCCAATGGCAGGGGAAATGCCGCTGGTTGGCCTCGGAAGGCCGTGACAGGCAAAACGTATAGACGTTCTCGTAGTCGAGGCCGAAGCGACGGACCAGAATGTCCTCGATCGCGCGCACTCCCCTCGCCCCGCTCGGAAACGAGATGGCGTCGGTCTTCACCACCGTTTCCAGTTCGGCGTCATCGGCAAACGCGCGCCGCATCAGAAACGGCCGATTGCCGTCCTTGGCGAAAATATAGCTGCTGACGACGTCGGAGGGGCTGGGCATGCCGACCATCTGTAGCGGGCGGATCGGGCACGGGCAAACGGGCCAGCGGACAACTTTTTATGTCAACGTCGCTGCGATGTTCCGCATCCGCTCGGCAGTCAGATCGTCGGCCGGGAAGAACGTCTCGAGCGCCAGTTCCGACGTCGTGATATCGACCGGCGTGCCGAACACCATGGTGGTGGAGAAGAAGCTCAGCACATCGCCTTGGTGCCGCATCTTGAACGGGATCGCGACGCTGTCGGCCGGCAGCGGCACGGCGCGCGCCGGAATCGGAAAGGCCTTGAGGTCCTGATACAGCTTTATCAGCTCGGGATCCGCTGTAGTCTCGCACTGCCGATGCAGCCGCTCCAACAGATGCCCGCACCATTCGGCGAGATTGACGGTGCGCGGCGCCAGCCCCTCGGGATGAAAGCTCAAGCGCAGCACATTGAAGGGCTGACCGAGCAGACGCTCCGGAACGCCCTCGAGCAGCGGCGCCACCATGCGGTTAGCCGACACCAGGTTCCAGTGCCGGTCGACGGCGAGCGCCGGGTTGGGCTCATGCGCTTTCAGCACCAGATCAATCGCCTGCCGCACCGGTTTCAGCGCGGGATCCTCAAGCGAGCGCTGCGGAAAGGCCGGCGCGAAGCCTGCGGCAACCAGGAGCACATTGCGCTCGCGCAGGGGCACCTCTAACCTTTCCGCAAGCTTCAGGACCATCTCGCGCGACGGCGCGGCGCGGCCGGTCTCCACGAAGCTCAAATGGCGCGCCGATATCTCGGCATCGCCGGCGAGGTCGAGCTGGCTCAGATGACGGCGCTGCCGCCATTCGCGCAAATGATCGCCGATATGAACGGGCCTGGCCCGCTCGGTTCGCGCATTTTGTGTGTGCAGGTTCATGGTGGAAAACCTACCATGTGATTTTCACGCCTTCCATTACCTCGGACGTAATCGAATTGCATATCGGGCGGGGTCATCTTCCAAAGCACAGGAGATGACCATGAGCGCGTATTCACGATCCAACCCCTCTGCATCGGGCGTATTGGCCTGGTTGCTCAATCTGGCGACCTGGCTCTTGGCCCGCTCGCTCAACATGCCCGAACCGCTGGTGCACTCGACCGGCGTCTTCGTGTTCGTGCATGTGCAGGCGGTCGAAAACAGCGTCGGCCGGACGCTGTGCCCGATCCGCTTGCTGCGTCGTTTCCGATCCTGGTTGCGCTGAACCCTCAATCCCGAAAAACGAGAGGAGAGACTTGTCATGATCCATCCATCGCACTTCCTGCGCCGGGCCCTTTTGGCAGACGCGATCTTCAGCGGCATAGGAGCCGTCGGATTCACCCTCGGCGCCGGGGTGTTTGCATCGTTGCTCAACCTGCCGGAAGCGCTGTTGCGCGAGACCGGCCTGTTCCTGATCGTCTACGCCCTGTTTGTCGGCTGGCTCGGCACGCGCGCATCGATGCCAAAGGCGCTGGTGTTGATCGTGGTCGCGGGCAATGCGGCCTGGACGCTTGCCAGTATCTGGCTGTTGTTCTCAGGCATGGTGTCGCCGAACCTGCTTGGCGAGATCGTGGTCGTAGCGCAGGCAATTGCCACCGGCGTATTCGCCGAGCTGCAATATATCGGCTTGCGCAAAACGAGCGACGCGGTGGCGGCTTAAGCCGCGATCTGCTGGTCCGGCCCTGTGGCCGTCGCGGCAACTTGCTCCGCGGCGGCTGGCTCTTGAGCAGGTTTTGGGCGGCGCTTTACGTTCAAATGCTTGCCGTTCAGGTGCTTGCCCATGACGCTGACGCCATTCAGCTTTTGCTTTTTCAACGTTTTCAATTTTTTCTTAGCGCGCCGCTTGGCGAGCTTCTCGGCCTCCCGCTTCGCCTTGCGCTCGGCCTTTTCCTTCAGCCGCAGCCGTTCCGCCCTCGCCTCGGCACGCTTCTTCTTGCGCTTCGCTTCGCAGGCGTCGCATTTGCAGCCGATCGGCTTCAGATAGGCCTTGAAGTAATCGGTGCCGTAGTCGTAGTTGATCTCCTCGCCGGGCTCGATGTTCTTGATGGCGCGGATGAAGACCTTGCGCTTGCGCGGTTTGACGTCGGATTCCGCGTTCGGCTTGCAGGCGTGATTGATGTAGCGGGCGATGTTCTCGCGCACCGAGCCGTCGATGGTCCAGCGGCCGTTGAGCTCGAACAGATATTTGTTCTCGATGGCGTCGTCTTTTTTCTTCTTCGAATCCAGAAGCGGCCCGAAATAACGGATGATTTTGGTGCCCTTCTTGATCCGTTGGGTGGCGAAGAGGCCAAGTCCGGTACGGGAGCGGCCGACGCGGTAAGGCTTATTATTGGAGATAGCAGGCATGATACCCGAGGCAGTGACACGCACGAAGGCTTGAAGAGAGACGCGAAGGCGCTGTTCTAAAACGATTCAGCGCCGATGTCAGGTGTTTCGCGCATTTTGGGTTGAACCTTCCCCAGATTGCGGGTGTCGAACGCTAATTGAGCCTCTCCACTCCGCGACCAAGGGCTTTTGATGTGAGTGTCATGTTCAAAAACGCGGTTACATTTGCAATCCTGGCATTGTTGGGCACGGTGGGCGGCCTCTTTTGCCGGGCAAACGCCCAAACAATCGGCAGCAGCTGTACTTCAACGGCGCCAAAGGACTGCCGCATGATCGGCAAGCCCTCTAAACTAGACGGCAGCACCACGCGGCTTTGTCCCGGAAAATCAGGCCTTGTGGTCTTGATCAGCGAAGCTGATCTGCGCGAAACCGTCTCGGTCGGCCGCACGCGCGCCGCTGCCGCCAGGGAGCCGGCAGCGCAGGTCTGGTTCGGACCGTTCAATTCGACCACCGATAGGGTCGAATGGCGCCAACGTGACGGCAAGCCGTTCGCGATCATCCAGCGCTGGCACATCGCCGACAATGCCGATCCGGACAAGGACGGCCGTCCGATCGCAAAACCGATGCTCATCGTGACCCGGCTGCCGCCCGGCGGGGTTTGCCATGTCGCCTATATCGACGTGACGGCCAATGCCAACGCCGACGAGCTCGCCCGCCAGGCGGCGGACCAATTGGCGCGCAACTTCAAATGCGGCAAGGACGAGCTGAAGGTGGTCGGCGCTCCCGGGCGGGCCGTGGAACTGGCGAAACGGGATTGACACGCGGCGGGGTTAGAGCAGCATTCCAAGAAAATGCGCTTCGCCTGGGGAGTGACAAAATGCCGGAGTTTTCTGCGGGGAAAGTGACCGATTACGCGGATGGCGACCGCAAGGTCGTCGACTGCGGGGAATCCGAGGTCGGTATCTTCAGGATAGATGGCGAATTCTTTGCCTGGCATAACCGCTGCGCTCACCGCGCCGGACCGGTTTGCCAGGGACGCATCATGAAGCGGGTCATCGAGCCGGTCGCGGACGACCGCACGATCCGCGCGCAGCAATACGACCCATCCGAAACCAACATCGTGTGCCCCTGGCACGGCTATGAATACAGCATCAAGACCGGATGCCATCAGGGCAACAGCCGCGTCAGGTTGCGCAAGGCTGAACTCACGATCCGGGAGGGCGAGATCTATGTTCGCACCTGAGCGAGACCGTAAAAACGACCGCTACGGATGGATCGACGATCTAGCCCCCGAACTGCTGCGCGCATCGCGCGAGCTGGTCGAGAGCAACGAAGCCGGTCGGGTTTCCGACGAGGCGGTCGCGCAGATCCTGACCGCAGCCATTCGCCTCTATGTCGCAAAATCCGACGGGGAAGAAAGAACGTTTCCACCAATCGCCGGGCGGCGGGACAGCGAGCTGACACCCACCGAGCTGTTATCGGCGGTTTCCGAAATGCTGCGCGCGCTGCATCTCGGACCGATGGAGCTTGCACTCTGGTACCGGCGGCGCCCGGACGAGGACACCTATTCCGCGGGAGAAAGATCATGAACATTCAAGGCAGGATCGGGCCGCAATATTCGGCCGTACAAGAGATCAGCGTTCATACCGACACCCGCGACATCCTCGCCCATGCCAGGCGCAACGCGCTGCTGCGCGGCCTCAAGGACTGGTTCGTCTGCGACATCGATGCCCACCATGTCGAAACCGTGTCCTGGAAAGAGATCGTCACCTACATCGAGGATCCGGTTGTGCGCGACAACGCGATGCGGTTTCAGGCGGAGCGGCTCGGCGCCCCTCCCTACGGGCTGAACGGTGACCTCGGACTGCGCTATCAATCGGTCGGCGGGCGCATCCCGCATCAGGACGGTCAGCGGGAAATCGTCGAGGAAACCAATGTCCATCGCGACGTCACCTTGACGCGCCGGGCGATGGATTCGCTTGGCATCGACAATATGGTGGTATTCCCGACGCCGATGCTTTTTCTCGGCATGCACCCGCAGCCGGAAATGGAAGTGTGGCTCGGCGGCGCCTATAATCGCTGGCTGATCGAGCGGATCCTGTCCGAAGACGACCGGATCAAGTCGCTGGTCTATTTGCCGTTCAACACCCCCAAAGAGGCCGAGCGGACGGTCGAGGAGTTGCGCGACAAGAAGGGTGTGATCGGGTTCTGCGTGACCAGCACCCGCCACAAGCCGGTCCACCACAACGATTACATGCGGCTTTATTCGATGATCGAGGAGACCGGCAAGCCGCTGGCCTTCCACGCCGGCTATCATTGGCAGGACGCCTCGCTTGCGACCGTCAACCGGTTTATCGGCATGCATGCACTCGGATTCGTCTGGTGCAACATGGTCCATATGACGAACTGGATCCTCAACGGGATTCCCGAACGATTTCCGAAGCTCAAGGCGCTGTGGGTTGAAAGCGGGCTCGCCTGGGTGCCCTTCCTGATGCAGCGGCTTGACGATCAGTATCTCATGCGCCCCTCCGAAGCGCCGCAGTTGAAGCGGATGCCGAGCGAGTACATGAACACTAATTGCTTCTACACCACCCAGCCGATGGAGACGACGCACCCCAAGGCGCTGGAAAACACCCTTGAAATGATCAGGGCCGAAACGCAGCTGATGTTCTCGTCCGATTGGCCGCACTATGATTTCGATTTGCCGCAGGAAATTTGCGACCTTCCGTTCCTGACCGAGCAGGCCAAGCGCAATATTCTGGGCTTGAACGCGGCACGGATCTTCAATCTCGACCCGACGCCGGTAAAGAAACTGGTTGCCGCGTAGTCAGGGCGCGGCTGGCGCGGGCTTAAGTCCCGGCCGGTCGGAACAACGTCGCCTTGAGCATCGCTTCCAGCAGGGCTTCGACGGTGGTGCCTTTCGGCAACCGTCGCAGGATGTCCGCAAGCCGCCCATCCAGCAGCAGCATTGTAAAACCGTGCACCAGCGACCAGGCGCGCGCGATCGCGGCGGCCTGTTCGAGCGACAGCGCCTCCTCGGAAATCTGCTCATGCCGGCTCGCACCGACCGCGTGCGCAAGGCCTGCGAACGAGGCATGGGCGGCTTCGCACAGCGACGGCCGCGACATGTCGAGCCGCTCGGTACGGAACATCAGCCCGTACATGCCGGGATGGGCCTGGGCGTAGCCGACATAGGCCTTGGAGGCGGCGACCGTCCGCTCCAGCCCGCCGGCGCTGGTTGCCCGCGCGGCTTCCATGGTGGCGTTGAACTGGCGGAGGCCGATCGCGGCAAGCTCGCTGACGAGGCCGGTGAGATCGCCGAAATGATGGGTCGGAGCTGCATGCGACACGCCGGCCTCGCGCGCCACCGCGCGCAAGGTCAGCCCGGCGAGCCCGTCGCGCTCCAGCACCCGTTCGGCCGCCTGTAGCAGCGCATCGCGCAGGTCGCCGTGATGGTAGGGCGTATCGTCACTGGCGCCGGCGCGTCGCGGTGCCCGCCGCGCCCTGCCCGCTGTAGCCGTTGTGGCCCGGCCGGCGGGCTTTCGGGCGCTCGTTCGGGCTATCGCTGCCTTTTTTGCCATTTGACGCCTTATAAGGCCTTATTTTGACATCGTAAAGATTTCGCTTGACCGCGCCATCCCGTCGCGCTATCCACATCTTTACAACGTAAAGATAGCCGAAAGAGGCTACATATGACGATCTTCCTGATCCTTGCTCCTTACGGCGCCTTTGCGTCGCTGATGCTGTTGACCTCGGCCAACGTGAGCGTGTTTGCCGCCGCCGCGGTCTGCCTGGCGGTGATCGCTGTGGATTTTTTTCGCGGCCGTTCGCTCAAAATGCTCGGCGCGGGCTCGGCGATTTTATTTGCCGCCATCGGTCTCTACCTCACGCTGATCGATCCGGCCTTAATCAATTCGAAGGTCAAGCTTTCGGTCGACAGCGGCATATTCTTGATCTCGTTCTCCTCGATCTTGATCCGCCGTCCCTTCACGCTGCAATATGCGCTTGAGGCGGTCCCTGCCGAGACTGCAGGCATGCCCGGCTTCCTTCGCGCCAACTACATCATCACCGCCGCCTGGACCGCGGCCGCGCTGGTGATGATGATCTCCAATCTGGCGGTGCTCTATGTGCCGGGCCTGCCGCTGTGGTCGGCCCTTGCGGTTGCGTTTGCCGCCCGCAACAGCGCGGTCTTCTTCACCAAGTGGTATCCTCAGTATCGCAAGTTGAAGCAGGGAACCGCGCCCGCCGGCGCGGTCCCCACCGCCTGATCGAGACAGAGGGAGCTTTCGATGAAGGAGGTATTTGTCAGGCTCGGTACCGACTTCCTCTCGGCGATCATCTTCCTTGCGATCTACCTTGCGACCGACAATGTCGTACTGGCCACGGCAGTTGCGATCGCGGGCGCGGTGGCCCAGGTCATCACCGCCCGGGTGCGAGGAAAGCCGCTGGCTTTCATGACCTATGCGAGCCTGGCGCTGGTGATCGTGCTCGGGACTGTCACCATCCTGACCAAAGATCCCCGCTTCGTGCTGGCAAAGCCTGCGATTGCGCATTTTGCGATCGGGGCGATCATGCTCAAGCGCGGCTGGATGTTGCGCTACATGCCGCCGGTCGCGACCGCGACCATTCCGGAATACATCACCATCGCAGGCTATGCCTGGGCGGCGCTGATGTTTGCGCTTGGCTTGGGCGTGATCGCGGTGGCCGCAACCGGCGACCTCAAGCTGTGGGCGTTCTACATATCCGTGGTCGCGATCGGCGCCAAGGTTTTGGCCTTTGCCCTGCAATATGTCACCTTCCGCACTCTCATTGTCCACCGGCTTCGCGTTGGTGCTGCCTGACACACCCCCCTTTCATGGGGTTGGGCTTGGACTGCGAGATGAGCTATACCGCGTCCGAAACCATTGGCGGTTTTGCGCAACAACAGGGTGAGGAGACCAAGCTATGGCCGTGGACGGAAACTGGAATCTTGTCATGTCGACGCCGATGGGCGAGCGCACGGCGACGCTGAGCTTGAAGAGCGCCGGCGGCACGCTGACGGGCATGCAGGGCGCCGACGGCAATTCCACCGAGATTTTCGACGGCACTGCCAATGGCGACGACGTCGCCTGGAAGGTCTCGATCACCAACCCGATGCCGCTGACGCTGGAATTTTCCGGCAAGGTTTCCGGCGACAGCATGTCGGGCGAAATGGGCATCGGCCCGATGGGCAGTTTTTCCTTTACGGGGACGCGGGCGTAAGCGCCAATAGATGTCGTCCCCGCGAAAGCGGGGGACCCATAACCACAGGCGTTCGCCGTTAGACGAAATGCCGCTCCAGCTTAGCGCAACATTGACATCGGTGGTTATGGGTCCCGGCTCGCGCGGAGCCTGTCATCGGGCGCGCATTCGCGCGACCCATTGGC
>Ga0209526_10002840_pt1 | contig 11723 bp, 13 predicted proteins | sample JacPinW_OM2H0_M1_FD_188566 | JGI IMG/M metagenome (GOLD analysis project Ga0209526, IMG submission 188566) | Forest soil microbial communities from Algoma, Ontario, Canada - Jack Pine, Ontario site 1_JW_OM2H0_M1 (SPAdes) (version 2) | ecosystem: Environmental > Terrestrial > Soil > Boreal...
ATCGCCTTTCCCCTATTTCCACACCTCTCGGATATACCTCTCTTATCCATTGCCGAAGTCCTATATGTGGATCAGCGCTCATCCGCTTACTGCATCTACGGACTGCGAATCAGAAGCTCGAGCAGCCTGCTTAGACGTTCGTCCGTTCCGGACTGATCGCCTTTTCAAAGAGTGACCTATTGCGGCGCACCCGTTGGTACAAAAAGCGCCCTGAAGTCTCACCATAGCAGGATGCGGTGTTCAGCTCATTCCGCAATCGAAACTATTGGTTATTCAGATTACAAATCGTTCTTTTGGATCTTGATGGAGTCGCACGTGTGCTCAGCCCCTCGGGCGTTCACGAAGGTAGTTAAAACTCCGCAGGAGTTCGGTACGGCGATTCCAAAGGGATTGGCCAAGGCCTTGGGCGTCACCGAGCGCACCATTGCGCGATGGCATCACTTCCGCGAGGGTCCGCCACGCGTCGAATTCGGTCGCAAGGTCTTTTACCGGTTAGAGTCGGTAAAGGCTTGGTTGGAGGGTTGCGAGCATCCGCAGGCGCGGGCCAATCGCGGAGAGCGATCGCGTCCGTCGCGCAAGTCCCGAATCAGGATGTATAAAGGAACTCAATAAAGGCCGGGAGGCTCCTGAATGATAAGCCCCTTCAGGTTCAGGAACGTGGACGCTTCGAGCCAGTTTTCGCGAAGAAGTCGGCCACCTCAACGTCGAGGGCTCGGGCCAGCTTCACCATCGTGGCCAGCGAGGGGCTGCGTTTGCCGCGGAGAATCTGCGACAAGTGCCCTTTTGAGAAATCGGTCTCGAGGTAGAAGCGATCCAGCGAGCCGTATTTCTGGATCACGATCTCGCGCAGCCTTCGGCGGAACAAAGCCTCCTCGCTTGCCACACCGCGCGTGTAGCAAAAGAGGGCCGGCCCAGCGTTTGCAATCGCAAACGCCGAGTACAGTTAGCTATGAGTGAAACGATCATTGGCCGCGCGACGCGAGGCGAAGTCTCTTCTTCACGAGCTACCGTTGCGACCGTTACGATAAGGGTGTCCGTTGAGATGCCCATTCGTTTCGTGCACTTCGTAGCGTTGAAGCCGATTGTAGAGGTTCCGTCGGCTCATTCCGAGAAGATTGGATGCGCGAGCCTTATTTCCTCCGGCGAAGGCCAAGGTCCGGAAAATCAACTCGCGTTCGACCTCGCACATTGCCGAGCCGACGCGAACCATGAAGTGCGCTTCTGCGCTATGAGAAGGAACGGACTCAATCGGCAGATCTCTAGCCGAGAGCATCGGAGAGGAGCACCTGATCACCGCGCGTTGGACGACGTTGCGCAACTCTCGAACGTTTCCCGGCCACGCATGAGCTCGGAGGGCATCCAAGCAGTCTTGGCCCATACCTTGGACTCTCTTCCTGTGTTCCCGGTTGAATTCCTGGATGAAGTGCTCGACGAGCAAAGGCAAATCCTCGAGCCGGTCTCGCAGCGGAGGCAGCTCGACGGTGTAAACGTTAAGACGGTAGTAGAGGTCCTCGCGCAATCGCCCCTGGCGGATCGATTGATGCAGCGAACGATTGGATGCGGCGAAGACGCGCACGTCGATCGGCAGCTCTTTGCTTGCGCCGAGACGGAGAATTCTCTTCTCTTCGAGAACACGGAGCAGTTTGGCCTGCATCTCCGGCCGCATCTCGGTGATCTCGTCGAGGAGAAGGCTGCCACCGTTCGCCCGCTCGAAGCATCCCTCGCGCCGGCGATCCGCGCCCGTAAAGGCCCCGCGCTCGTGGCCGAACAGTTCGCTTTCGATCAGGCTTTCAGGGACCGCCGCGCAATTGATTGCCACGTACGGTCGATTTTGGCGCGGCGACCTGTCGTGGATTGCGCGTGCGGCCAGCTCTTTTCCCGTACCGCTCTCGCCAGTGATGATCACCGGCGCGCTCGTAAGAGCAGCTTCTTCTATCAGGCGTATGGCCCGGCGTATCGCTAGCGACTGACCAACCAATGTTCGCTCGCGAGGTCTTGAAAATCACAACCACACCACCGACACGTTCGCCGAAAATAGTCGGGCTGTGGATAACCTGTCAACAGATCGCTGTTTGATTAGAACATGCTGTTAACAGAACCTTAATAGTAGTTTTAGCTACTCTTGGCGACGCCGACCTTTCCTGTTCCAGTTCGGAATAAAGCTGACTTTGTGCAGCCACCATCGCCACAGCATGATAATACACGTTGGCCGCAGCGTGACTTCGTGGGAGCTTCTGGGCTTTGCGCGAACCCGATTTTCTACCGCCGCACGACGCCCATCGTGTGCAGAGTTTGCACACAAATCTCCCGGCCGGGGCGAATTTTCAAACCGTGTCGGACACTTACGACGGTGTGTGCAAAGTTTGCACATGCACACTGTCTTTTGGCCGTTTGATCGCCGAATCGGCCCGCGCCGCAGCGTGCATCAGGGCTCCTGAACATGGGGGGCCGGGTCTTGCGCATAGAATCCAAAAGCGGCACTGCAGTTGCTCAAGGATGGCGTCGGATGAGTGTGTGTGGTTGTGGGGTGCTTGCGATATTGGGAGTGGTTTATGTCGCATCAAGCGCCGCACCAAGTGACGCCGCGGGCGACACTGTCGCCCGCGACTATCGAGGAACTCCTCGCAGATCCATCGCGCACGAGAGGCCTGGTTCTCGAGTCCGTTCCAGAACTCTTAAGTCAGCTCGCGTTGCGTGTGGCGGCGCTCAAAACACTGGAAGGTGCGTTGCTTTCACTGATGCTCAGCGAGCGCATCGCGACTAGGGGCCTTAGCACCGCCGCGAGTAAATTGTTGGCCGCGCGCGAACTCGCCGAGCTCTTCGGCGTTCCGGAATCTTGGGTCAGGGAACAGGCTCGCCTCGGCATTCTCCCATCCTTCAAACTCGGTCACTACGTTCGCTTCAGAATCGAAGAAGTCGAGCGCTTTCTCACGCAACGCGCCAGCCAGGCCGCTTGACTTCGCCTTGGTCATACTATACGCTACGTATAATATGACCGGTGTGGAAATTCGTGCGTTCAGAAAAAAAGTGGGCTGGACTCAGATGGCCTTGGCCGAGGCGATTGGAGTAACCTCGAACACCGTAGCCCGCTGGGAGCGCGGCGAAATGGCGATCTCCGAACCCGCCGCCAGACTACTTCAAAAAATCGCTACCGAGCAACGGCCGCGGACTGGGAAGAGACGAGGGGACTAATGGCTTCGATCAAACGGTATCACCAAGCGGCATGTATGGGCAGCGACTGCGATTGTCCCTGGCGACTCGACTACCGGCCGCAGGGACTCGCGGGACCTCGGAAGCGGATTGAGTTCCCGACCAAGAAGGCAGCCGAAAAACATCTCGCAGCAACGGCAACCAAAGTCGCGCGCGGCGAGTATATCTCGCCGGAGAAGATTCCAACGTTCGCGAAGGCCGGCGAGGAATGGTTACGCGATAAGGCCGATCGCCATCCAGCAACCGTGCAAGGATGGCGCGTCCATCTCAAACACCTGGTTAAGCTCGACAACATCCGGCTCGATCGGATTGACGTAGCCGCGATCGAGCGCGTGCGCGATGAACTGCGCGCGAACTTGGGCGCGAAAACGATAAGCGCGGTCTTGACCACCTGCGCCGCAGTATTCAAGCTCGCACAACGCCGCGGTTGGGTCGCCAACAATCCGGCGGCAATCGCGGAGCGGCCGCGCAGAGCGGTTGCGGAATTAAGTGTCGCCGACGAAACCGACGAAAGCGAGAAGGGCTTGCGCGCCGTCCGACCTGACGAGGTCTTGAGCGCCGACGAGATCAAAAAGCTGCTCGGCCACGCCGCACCCGGCCTTTACCGGACGCTATTTGCCACAGTCGCGGCAACGGGGATGCGGCCGGAGGAAGTCTATGCCTTAAAGTGGACCGACGTTTCACTCGACGCCGCTCGAGTCTCCGTACGACGCTCGCTTTCCTGGTCGCGCGGGTTGGAGGAGAAGGGCCGCGTGCGGCCGAAATTTTACGAACCTAAGACGCGTTCCGGCTATCGCACGCTGCCGCTGCCTGCGGCACTGGTAGCATGTTGAAGGTGTGGAAACTGCAGAGTCCGCAGTCCGAGCACGATCTGGTATTTTGTCGGGTCGACGGCCAGCCGCTGCATCGCTCGAACGTTCTGCGCCAGGGCCTCTATCCGGCGCTGCGTCGGGCGGAGCTCCGAGGCGCTAACGTCAAGACCTTGCGGCACTCGTATGCGAGCGGACTCATCGCCGCTGGCGCGCCTATCACAGAAGTTCAACACCGGCTGGGGCATTCGAACCCGGCCGTCACGCTCAAGGTTTACTCGCACTGGTTCAAGGATGCTGATACCGGCGCGGTCGATCGGTTCGCGCAAGGCTTTTTGGCGAACCCAAGGAAAAGTGGGCAAAAAGTGGGCACTGAATCTGGTCATGGGCCCCGACGAAAGTCGGTGGGTCTCCTAACCACTTAATATTACAACGAATTTTGGCGCGCCCCCTTAGCTCAGATGGATAGAGCACAGGATTCCTAATCCTGGGGCCGTGGGTTCGAATCCCGCAGGGGGCGCCAAAACCCGCAAGCGAACGAGTTCGTGCCTTGGCTCTGCCGCTGGCTTGAGCGCGATATGCCTTAGCACCTCGAGCAGTTGCGAGATTTGCCTTCGTCCCCCGAGTTGTGGTCGCTCATTGAGTCCATCAACGGCGCGATCAAACACAAAAACTCACTTCAGTCGACCAATCGCTAAATCAAAATAGTCAGACGGTGCGAGAGCGGCGCGTACTCCGGTCAGGGGCGCAAGCTGGTGATCAATGCCTGCTTTCGTCAGCGCGTTTGAGAGTCTCCGGGCACCAGGCGGAATTGCATGGAGGTCTTTGACCCTTAAGACAACGCCTTCCAGATCGGCGGGAATATCGTCGGGAGTGGCACCGCCGGCAAAGCGTTCGGGCAATAAGGCTGCTGAGAATTGTCTTGCGTACTCCTCAGCTTCGTCGTTCAGGTGATGATAGACCACATTGATGCGGAGCGGTTCGCCAGAATCCTTGAGCGCCTCGACGAGGGCGGAGCGTTGATCCGCAGTCAAGTGGCGACGCTTCTGTTGAGCGAGTTGGAGCTTTAGTTCGGCTAGCTCATGTCGCGATGAATCCGGGGATGATTTGTGTCCGAGCTGCCGCTGGGTATCCCATGCACGAAACGCTGCCCAAAGCAGTAGCAACCCTCCAGCGAAAGTCAGCCACACATCGACTTCCGGGCGCCACAGCTTCGCTATCTCCCGTTTTGCCTCGTCGGATACGAAGTACTCCTCTATCGGCAGAACAAACACTACAAACCCAGCCCAAGCATAAGGGCGCCGCATCAGCGCACCCGCGAATCGACTAAGACTTTTCAACATTGAAGAGTCAAAGACCTCTCGCAGCCTTGCTAGTGCGATCGCTGTACTTTGGGGGTATACGTCGTCGGCGCTTCCCGGTCTGGCTGACCAGCGACCAAACAGGAGACGATTTGAAGCTCTCCGACATATGGGTGCGAGCAATAGCGAAGGCCATGCCAGCGCTATCGGGAAAAAAAGCCCGAAGGACCCTGGTTTTTTCTTTTTTTATTCAGTTTGTGCAACGATGATTCGTCGAGACCGCGAAATATTTTTTTACCTCTCCACGGTTTCGTGCTGAAGCCGTGCGTTTCTAGGGTCTCCAGGCCCGTCGCTATTGCCGCAATTCAGGAGCGATCACTCAAAGTTTTACTCGAGCGAATCGTGCGCGGAGTCTCGCAAAGGCGTTACCCCGCGTGAGCGTGGTTGCTTGGTCCGGATAAACTATAGGAAAGAGTGCCCGCATGCATCGGGTGCAGGCGCCGCGCGCGCGACAATATTGTCGCCGCGCTGACACACAGCCACGGCAGAATTTATGGACGAGGTGGCGCCGCAGAGTTGATCGGGATGAGGCCCACCACCCTTAGTGCACGCCTCAAGAGGCTGCGGCTCAAATCAAATGTGTAAATGACGCCTATGTTGAGTCGTCTCAGTGGCAGCCTTGGTCGCAGCGGTTCCCTGTCCGCGAAATCTCTCGGGATCGAGGCGATGCTTGCGAAGCAGGCGATAGAACGTCTTCCGATCGAGGTCGGCAGCCTCCGCAGCTCTGGAGACGTTGCCCGCGTGGCGGTCGAGCTTGCTTCGCAGGTATGAGGCTTCGAACAGACTGACATATTGAATCTTTGCCGCGCCGAAGCCAAGTTCGCACGACCCGATACCGGCGGCGGTCTCCGCAAGCACGCTCGGTGAGCGATCGGGCACCTGTGACAGTTCTGCCGGAAGATCGCGCATCGAGATAACATGGCCGTCCGCCAATACGCACATCCGTCTCACGACGTTCTGGAGTTCGCGCACGTTTCCGGGCCAGAAATAAGCGTCGAGAGCACTAAGCACTTCGGGATCGAAACTCTTGCTCATGCCCGTATCACGTTCGCTGCAACTCTCTAAAAACCAATTGGCAAGAAGCGGGACGTCGCCATGGCGCTCGCGCAACGGTGGCAATTGAATCGGAATGACGTTCAGCCGAAAAAGGAGATCTTCGCGGAATTCTCCTTCTTTCACACGCTGGTGCAAATCACGGTTGGTCGCCACGACCGTCCGCGCGTCGAACTTGATAGTCCGGACTCCACCTAGGCGGCGATGCTCTTTCTCCTGCACGGCGCGCAGCAGCTTGGGCTGAAGCCCGAGCGGCAGCTCTCCGACCTCGTCGAGAAACAGCGTCCCGCCATCGGCCATCTCCATAAGACCGGGCTTCGCCGTCATCGCCCCGGTGAAGGCTCCTTTCTCGTAGCCAAAAAGCTCGGCTTCGAGCAGGTTCTCCGGCAATGCGGCACAATCGACTGCGACGAAAGCACGCACCGCCCGACGGCTGTTGGCATGGATCGCCTTCGCGGCGAGTTCTTTGCCGGTGCCCGATTCTCCGCACAGCAGAATACTGGCCTCAGAACGCGCGGCCTTCAGCACTAACGCCAAAGCGGAGTTCAGCGCCGCGCTTGCTCCCACCATTCCCAGCCGGGCCGGAGGCGGCGGCGGTCTTGCGCCGTTGAGAGCGGGCGATTGTATCAGAGGGTTTACGTGGCCGACGGCTTGATCCGCGTCGGCCTTGATACCATCGGTCTTCAGAAGATCGACGGCCGCGTCGAGCGTATCGAAAGTTGCAACAGAGACAACCGATTTCCTACCCTCGAGCGAGGGAAGTTGAGCAGCAGTTGGGCTGCGCTCCAGTAGTAGGAGCGCGGGACACAGCGAATCCATGAGCCCCACCGCCTCGTCGAATCCGGCCGCGATGGTGCAATGATATCCGCGGGACGCGAGTACTTGTTTGCCGGCTTCGGCTGCCGTGCGGTCTTTGTGAACGATAAGCGCTTGTGGTGCCATGATAAATCACCTCGAGTATGAGGACGTTCAGCGACCATTTTTCCCCTAAGTCACCTAGAGCACTTCCAGCTCCGCATCGTTCCGATGCGCTGAATCTCTCCCACAATTGCCGCCCACTAATCTCGAGTCTCGACTTCGACCGCCGATTGCACTGCGTCGAGCAGCGCATCTTCGCTGAATGGCTTGGACAGGAAACTCACAGCGCCTCCTCTCAGCGCCTGTGCACGTGTATTTCCGTCGCCATAAGCGGTAATGAAAACAATCGGAATCGGATGAGAAGCTGCTGCCAACCTCCGCTGCAGTTCCAGGCCGTCCATTCCCGGCATTTGCACATCGAGGATCAAGCAGGAGAAGTCGCGCAGATTGGTAGACCCTAGAAACTCTTCGCCGCCGCCAAACAGCTCAGTCCGGAAGCCCATCGATCGGAACAGGCTTCCGAGCGCAGCGCGGACCGATTCATCGTCGTCCACGACCGCTACGAGCGGACGTTGAGCGGTCTTGTCTTTACTGGCTTCGGCGTCTGTCAAGCGAGCACTTTTCGTTTTCATGATAGAAAAAATATCGCCAAGTGCGGGGCGGCTTCTATTATACGTTGGTATTTGAAGTCTAATCCTTGGGCGTATGAACTCCGAGCCTTTCCGCCATCCTGACCAATTCGGCAAGCGAACCCGCTCCCATCTTTTGCATGACCTGGCCGCGCTGCGTCTTGACCGTTATTTCACTGGTCCCCAACTCCGCCGCGATTTGTTTGTTGAGCAGGCCCGCGACGACGAATCGCATCACTTCCCGTTCGCGGCGCGTTAGAACATCATAACGCTCGCGCAAATCTTCAACTAGACCCCGTTCACGCCGCGCAGCACGATCGCGCTCGAGTGCCTGCTGGATCGCATCGAGCAGATCCTGATCGCGAAACGGCTTGGTCAGAAACTCCACGGCGCCAGCCTTCATCGCCTTTACTGACATCGGGATGTCGCCGTGACCGGTCATGAAAACAATCGGAGTCAGAATATCGGCGTCGGCCAGCTTCCGCTGGAGTTCGAGGCCACTGAAGCCCGGCAACCGCACATCGAGCACGATGCATCCCGGGAGGTCGGGACGTTTGCTGCGCAGGAATTCCTGCGCGGAAGCATAGCTCTCGACATGCTGGCCCACGGAGCGCATCAGGCTTTGAATCGCATCGCGAACCGACGCATCGTCGTCGATAACGAACACCACTGAATCCGGCTTGCTCATAATGACTCTTCACCGGTGGCCGGAATCATAAATTGAAATGTCGAACCATGGTCCGCATTTGCCTCCGCCCACAACTTGCCTCCGTGTGCCGTGACGATCGAACGACCGATCGAGAGTCCCATTCCCATGCCCTCGGTCTTGGTAGTAAAGAACGTCTCGAAGAGCCGGTCGAGGTTCTGCGGACTGATTCCGGCGCCACTGTCTCGCACCGCGACGAGCACGCCCACCGGATCGTGTAACGATTCCGATACGATCGACAGTTCGCGGGAACGGTCATCGATCGCACTCATGGCTTCGATGCCATTAATTAGCAGGTTCAGCAGCACCTGTTGCAGTTGGATTCGATCTGCCACCAGAGCCGGCGGATCGGCGGCCAGGTCGGTCCGCAGCGCTATCTGATTCCTGGCCAGCTCTCTACTCACCAACGGTACGGTGTCGCGAATAAGATCGTTAATCTCCACCCGGTCTTTCTGCGGAGGAGATTTCTTTACAAACGCGCGGATCTCCCTGATCAGGTTACTCGCCCGGTTTCCTTCGCTGATCATCCGAGTCACTGCCGCTCCGGCCTCTTCCAGGTTCGGTGTCTCGCCACCGAGCCAGCGCTTGCACGCATTGCCGTTGGTGACGATGGCGGTGAGCGGCTGATTCACTTCATGCGCGATGGAAGCCATCAGTTCGCCCATCGATGTTACCCGCGTAACTTGGGCGAGCGCGCTCTGGGTGGTCTGCAAAGCTTCCTGCGTATGCTGGCGTTTGGAGCTTTCAGTGCGCAGTTCTTCATTGGCACTCGCAAGTTCGGCGGTGCGTTCCTGCACCCTTGCTTCCAATTCGTCATGCGCACGATGTAGTGCCCGCTCGATACGGCTTCGCTCTTTGATCTCACCTTCGAGCTTAAGGTTGGCCGTCCGAAGTTGCGTCGGACTGGGAAGCGCCAGTGCCTGGGGAACTAACTTCACCAGCATTGCCGCCGTCGCTATCGATGCCACCGCGGTGAGCGCCTTGATGACTCCGGCGAGCCGATAGGTGGGATCCCAGAGCGTCCATACTTCCATCACATGCGTCGTTCCGCATCCGAAAATGAAGACGCCAAACATCACAAATATCCAGTTGAAGGGAAGATCCTTCCGTTTACTGATGAAATAGATCAGAAACAGCGGAATCACATAGTAGGAGAGCGCTATGGATCCGTCTGATATCGCATGCAGCCAGACAATTTCCGGTTTCCAAAGATAGCAGGCGCCATGTGGCATGAAATCCGACGAAAGCAATTTGCTGAGGAATTCACTCACACTATGTCTCCCGCTGAATGAGCGCTGCTTTGTTTGATTGAATCCGCGGAATACCAGCGTCGAAATGCGCGACTTCCGCCGGCAATTGTCAATCTCTTCTGTGCCTTGCGAACAACCCAGGCAGAGCCTGTCACCCCGGGCGAGATGAAACTCCCCGTCGTTGCTGACCTTATGGGGAATGCTGGGCGAATCCTAACGTTCTTGCCGGTCTATTACCACGAGATGTACCGCGAACATCCAAAATCGTCGCGGTCCGGGTGTGGCATCTACCCCACCCTTTTGAGCTAATTCCACAGGCCGAAGTTCCTCCGCGAACCTTAGAGGACGGGATTGACGATTTTCAAATCGCCGCCAGGTTGCCGAGTACGGGGCTCGCAACGCGAGCGAAATTCCCAACGAGCGACTTTTGTCTTAGACTCTAAGTACACTCGAGTCGTACAATTTCGGCTGCTGTCGTCGGAGCGAAGTCCCGCGAATCCGCCGGCTTCGGCGCGTTGTTTGCTTAATGCCATTGAGACGGCCGTCAAATTGACCTTGAAAGAGGGGAAGTCATTTATGAAAGACGAACAGACCGTCGCAAACGGCGCCTCGGCACTGGAACCAGGCACTCCAGCGCCGGACTTCAAGCTGCGAAGCACGCCGGACCAATTCGTTTCCTTGAGCGATTTTCGCGGCCAGCCCGTGATTCTCGCGTTCTACCCCGCGGACTGGAGCCCTGTGTGCGGTGATCAGTTGGCGCTGTACAATGAACTGTTGTCAGAGTTTGAACGCTTCAACGCCGCCTTGATTGGCATCTCCGTCGACGGCGCCTGGTGCCATGTAGCTTACGCCAAGGAACGCAAATTGCATTTTCCGCTTCTCGCTGACTTCGAACCGAAAGGAGATACCGCGCGCAGCTATGGCGCCTATCGGCGCGAAGACGGGGTATGCCAGCGCGCATTGTTTGTCGTCGATCCCGAGGGAACGATTCGATGGAGCTACGTATCGCCGATCGGCATAAACCCCGGCGCCGATGGAATTCTCGCCGCCCTCGAAGCACTTCCTTCCTCAAAGCAGGAGGGAACTTATGCTCACACCGCCAGTTAGCAGCACACGAGATCACGTCCTCGGTCCGCCGAGCGCGCCCATCGTCATGGTGGAATACGGAGACTTCGAATGTCCTTTTTGCGCCGAGGCTGAGCCGGTCCTGAAAACGCTGCGGCGGTCACTGCAAAACATTCTTCTCTTCGCGTTCCGGCACTTCCCGCTGGCCGAAGCTCATCCCCACGCTCTGCATGCTGCGGAAGCAGCGGAGGCGGCCGGTGCCCAGGGGAAGTTTTGGCAGATGCACGATTATCTGTTCGCACATCAGGTGGCGCTCGAGGATAGTGACCTGGTCGAAGGTGCGGCCGCGATTGGGTGCGACGTGGACCGATTCATTCGCGAGATGGCCGAGGCTCGCTATGCGGCGCGGGTGCGCGAAGATTTTCGCAGCGGAATTCGCAGCGGCGTCAACGGTACTCCGTCACTCTTCATCAACGGATTGCGCTACGACGGCCCTCGTGACCTCGAGTCCTTGCTTGCCGCGATCGAACAAGTGGCAGCCTGAGAAAACGCAAGATATGCCAGGCGCAGAGTAATGAAACATCATCTGTTCGGCCCCACCACGCGTCAGGTTTCGGTAATCGGCCAGGGGACTTGGTACATCGAGAGCGGCGATCGCGCCCGCGCAATCGCCGCCTTGCGCCGTGGCCTCGATCTCGGCATGACGCACATCGACACCGCCGAGATGTATGGGTTTGGCGAGGCCGAGGAAATAGTTGCGCGCGCGATTGTCGGGCGTCGCG
>Ga0209526_10002842_pt1 | contig 11722 bp, 12 predicted proteins | sample JacPinW_OM2H0_M1_FD_188566 | JGI IMG/M metagenome (GOLD analysis project Ga0209526, IMG submission 188566) | Forest soil microbial communities from Algoma, Ontario, Canada - Jack Pine, Ontario site 1_JW_OM2H0_M1 (SPAdes) (version 2) | ecosystem: Environmental > Terrestrial > Soil > Boreal...
CCGCTTCGCGGTCGCACGTGCTGCGTCAGATTCGCTAGTGGACTACCGGGGTTGCCTCACCCACCGGCCGGAACGCGAGACCTTCCCCGGCAACGTAGATCTGTAATGTCGCGGGTCTCTGTATTCCACCCTGAATGAGAGCCTCGGAAAGTGGGTCTTCTACGTACTTCTGCAACGCCCGTCGCAGCGGCCTCGCCCCGTAGTTGCGATCCGCACATGTTTTCTCCAGGATCCACTGGCGTGCTTCCGGCGACAAGACTACCTGCACCTGCCGGTGAATCAGCGTGTCGTTCATCTGACCAACCAACAGATCGACTATGCGGAGCAGGTCTTCGTCGCTCAACGGATTGAAGAGGATTACTTCGTCCAACCGGTTTAGGAACTCCGGATTGAACGCCCGCTTCACTTCACCCATCACCAATTCTTCCATGTTTCGCAGGCTGGCTTCGTCTATACCTGCCTGGAAACCTATCGAAGTACGCTTCTGCAAATGCCGCGCTCCCAAATTGGAAGTCATGATGACGATGGTGTTTCGAAAATCGACCGTGTTGCCCAAACCATCCGTCAACTGGCCGTCCTCAAACACCTGCAAAAGAATATTGAACAAGTCTGGATGCGCCTTTTCGATTTCATCCAGCAGGATCACCGAGTACGGCGTGCGCCGCACCCGCTCCGTCATTTGTCCGCCTTCTTCGTATCCGACATACCCCGGAGGCGCCCCGATCAATTTCGATACCGAGTGCTTCTCCATGAATTCGGACATGTCGAAACGTATCAGCGATTTCTCGGACCCGAACAGAAACTCGGCCAGCCGCCGCGCAACTTCCGTTTTGCCAACGCCCGTTGGCCCAAGGAAGAAGAAGCAGCCCACCGGGCGCGAAGGCGACTTCAACCCAGCGCGGCTCCGGCGAATTGCCCGCGCCAGCGCGGTAATCGCTTTGTCTTGGCTAATGACACGCTTGTGCAGCTCAGGCTCGATGCGCAGCAACTTCTGTTGCTCATCCTCTTTAATCGCAGTCACGGCGATGCCGGTCCAGCGCGAAACCACTTCTTCGATGTCCTCGCGCGTGACGATGCCCGTGGAGGCGTCGTCCAGTTTGTATCGTTCCCGAAGTACGCGCAGGTTTTCCTTCTCCTTGCGCTCTTCCTCGGAATAAAAACGCGCTTTTTCGAATTCATGCGCGGCAATCGCGGATTCCATCCGGTGGGTGATGAATTTCACGCGCTTCTGCACTTCGCCGACTTCCTCCGGCACGGAAGCTTGGCGCAATTTCACGCGCGCCCCAGCCTCATCGATCAAATCGATGGCCTTGTCGGGCAGAAAGCGGTCGGGAATATATCGGTTGGAAAGGTAAACGGAGTACCGCAAAGCTTCATCGGTGTAACTCACGGCGTGAAACTTCTCATACCGTTCGCGTACGCCGCTGATTACCTGCACGGCTTCTTCTTCGTTCGGCGCAGGCACCTTCACAGCCTGAAAGCGGCGCTCCAGGGAACGATCTTTCTCAACCGACTTGCGGTATTCGCCCGGGGTTGTCGCCCCAATGCATTGAATTTCCCCGCGTGACAATGCCGGCTTTAAGATGTTTGCTGCGTCTAGTGAACCCTCCGCCGAACCTGCGCCCACCAAGGTGTGCAACTCATCGATGAAAACGATGGAGTTTTGGCTCTCCATCAATTCTTTCATGATGGTCTTCAACCGTTCTTCAAACTGTCCGCGATACTTCGTTCCCGCCACAATCAGAGAAAGGTCCAGTGAAAGAATCCGCTTTTCCGCGAGAAACGGGGGCACGTCCCCGTCCGAAATTCTCTGCGCGAGCCCTTCGACAATCGCCGTTTTGCCCACGCCAGGTTCGCCGATCAACACCGGATTATTTTTCGTCCGGCGGCAAAGAATCTGTACCACCCGTTCCACTTCCCCTTCGCGTCCAACCAGTGGATCCAGCGAGCCTTCCGCTGCCGCTGCCGTCAAATCCCGGCTGAACTCCGCGAGCAGCGAAGTTTCCTTAGGTCTCTGTGCTGTGGTCTTTTCGCCCGTCGTGCGCGCGAGCTCTTCCCGCAGCGCCGAAAGCCGCAATCCTCGCTCCATCAGGATTTCTGAGCCGAAACACTTCTCTTCGCGCAAAATTCCTAGAAGCAGGTGTTCCGTGCCTACGTGCTTGTGGCCCAGTCGCTCTGCTTCCTCCGCGGCCATGTTCAGAATGCGCTTGCACTCTGCACTCAGCGGCACTTCAACGGATGTTGAAATTCGCTCCCGTATCGTGATCCGCGCTTCAATTTCTTTTCGAATCGATTCGATCGAACCCTGCTGGCGCAGGAACCGGTTCGCCAGCGCCTTGTCCTCGCGCATCAAGCCGAGCAAAAGATGCTCTGTCTCAATGTACGGGCTCCCGTATTGGCTGGCTTCGTACCTGGCAAAGAAGATTACTCGACGTGCTTTTTCCGTATATCTTTCAAACACAATTAGCTCGCTTCTCCCCCTGGGGTTTCGCTCGCACCGTTTTTCACGCTGCGAGTCCGCAGAACGCCATGTTCCAGTCCCACCACTCGATCACACCGTGCGGCCAGCGCCAGATTGTGCGTCGCGATTAACGACGTTAGGCCATGACCCCGGTGCAGCCGCTCCAGCAACTCGAACACAGCCCAAGCATTCTCCTCGTCCAGATCTCCGGTAGGTTCATCTGCCAGCAGCACTTTTGGCCCAGTGACGAGCGCCCGGGCAATTGCCACGCGCTGCTGTTCCCCTCCCGAAAGTTCTCCTGCGCGATGCTCGGATCGGTCCGCCAGACCAACCTCCGCAAGCCACCGGCGCGCATCCCTACGCGCCTCTTCCTGTGGCTCTCCGCGCACCAGTAGCGGCATCGCTACATTTTCTGTTGCCGTAAAATCCGGCAACAACTGGTGCCGCTGCCAGAGAAACCCCACGGCGCGATTGCGAAATTCTGCCAACGCCGCTTCTTCATACGATTGAATCGCTATCGTTGCAAAGTATACTGTACCGCTTGTTGGAGTGTCTAGCGCGGCCAACAAATGTAACAGCGTGCTCTTCCCCGCGCCCGACGGTGCAACCACCGCAACCATCTCGCCTTTGCGCAAAATCAGGTTCGCATTCACCAGAACATCTAATTTTTTCCTGCCGGCGCCGTAACTCTTGCTCAACGAGCGCGCCTCAAGGACAGCCTCTTCGTTTCTGGTTGTCTCGCTCGTTGCTGGCGGTAGAATCATGCTGGTGTTCGAATTCCTCGGTCTTCTCGTTACGCCAAATCCTTCCCTAGTGTCCGTGTCAATCCAAGTCTTCTACCTTATTGGATGCGCAAGCCCCGTCTAACGTGGATTCGCGCTTCAAACGCGCTCATTGTCTCGAATCGCCTAAGTTTTTCCCGTTTCCGCCTGGAAACTGCCGACCCTAAAATCGAGAAAAAGTGGTCCCAACCGGAACAGTCGTAACCTCCTCAATCCCAATATCTTACCGCCCGTAATCGCAACGTTGTGGTCTTGGTTCTCATTCCCGAGCACGTCGCCTCCCGGGACATCCTTACGAGTGCACATTCGTTTCCAAATGGCTGCACTCATCTTCCCGTTCTCAGATTCACCTAATCTATTCAAAACGAAGAATTTCCACCGGTAGTAACCGCGAAGCCTCCCGAGCAGGCAGTAGAGTCGCCATCGTGGCAATTCCCAGCGCCGCCAAAGCGATCCACGCCCCATCCGCAAAACTCGGATGAAACGGCACATAAGGCACCGCATACACTTCCGGATCTAGGGGAATAAGTTGATAGCGGCCCGCCATCCATGCAAAGGCATAGCCTGCCGCCAATCCCAGAACCGTGCCCCCGGCCCCAATCACCATTCCCTGTAGCAAAAAAATTCCGCGGATCTGTTTCCGCCGTGCCCCCATCGCCAGCAACACGGCGATGTCCCGGGCCCGGTCCGTTACCGTCATGGACAGCACGACCAGAATATTCAGTCCGGCCACAAACGTAATCAGCCCGATAAAAATTGCCGTAACCAGTTTTTCCAGGCGCAACGCGCGGAACAATGCGCGATTCTCTTCCATCCATGTTGTCGCAACGAACCCGAGACCCGCCGCCTGCTCCGCGGCGCGCGCCGTCTCCCCTGCCATTTCCGGCTTTTCGATCCTCAACTCCAGCACATTAACAATGTCCGTGGCCCCTGCGAGTGATTGTGCAGCGGCCAGGGCGATGAAACTCCAGTTCTCGTCGTAATCGTAGAATCCCGAGTCAAAAATCCCTGCCACCCGAAATCTTCTCGTCCGTGGCATCAACCCAAACGGCGTCAGGCGCCCCTGCGGACTGAGCAATGTCACATAATCCCCAGGTTGCATCTTCCATTCTGCAGCAAGCTGCTTCCCAACCAGGATCGCGTCCACTCCGTCCTTGTCCGCGGAAAAGTCCAACCGTCCGGCCGACAAATTCTCGAGTGCGATGTCGCCTTTCCTCTCCTTTTCGACATCAATCCCTTTGGTCACAATCCCGCGCGCCTGCCCACCAAATGTCAGCAACATGGTCTGGTAAATCGCCGGTGTGACCGATTTCACTCCAGGAATTTTCTCCAGCTTTTCCGCCAATCGAGAGTAGTTATGGATTCCGCCGGAACCCGGCCGCGTAAGCGAAACGTGCGCAGAAACCCCCAGCAAGCGTTCCTGCAGCGCCTCCCGAAACCCGCTGTTCATGGCCAGCGCAATCACCAGAGTGGCGACACCCGCAGCCACTCCTAATATGGAAAATGAGGTAACCAGTCGGAGGATGGCAGGCCTGTCCGGAGAACTCAGATAACGGCGTGCCACAAACCATTCAAATCCCATGGCGCCGCCGGCCCCTACGCCTTTTCCCCGTCTGTGCCACCCTGCTCGGGGTCCCGGTGGGCTTCCGGTCGCAATAGGGGAAAAAGAATCACGTCGCGAATCGAATGCGAATCCGTCAACAACATCGTCAAGCGATCTATTCCCAATCCTTCTCCCGCTGTCGGCGGTAACCCGTGGCAAAGCGCCCGGATGTAGTCCACGTCCAGTTGCTTGGGCATCTCATCCCCGCCCCGCGCAATCTGTCCCAGAAAGCGTCGCTCTTGTTCGGCTGGATCATTTAGTTCCGAGACCCCATTGGCAATCTCCATCCCCGCCACATAAATCTCAAAACGCTCGGCCAGCGTCGGATCGTCGTGCTTCTGCTTGGAAAGCGGTGAAATCTCTGTCGGGAAGTCGTACAGGATCGTGGGCTGTATCAATTTATCTTCCGCAATGGTCTCGAAAAGCAGTCCCGTCCCCTCTCCGTCCGAGAGTTTGCCCTTCGCCGCAGCATATTCCGCATGATTCGCTTTAGCCCACGCGTTGTAGCGCTCTGTCGCCTGCTGGGCCCCGCCCGGCGCGGCCAGTTCCTCGAGCCTCGGCGCCGCCCCAGCTCCTGGAGGCCAGTACTTCAGAATCGCCTCTCTCATGCTTAGCCGCTGTAAATTCCCGAAATCCAGCTCGTGTTCCCCGTATTTCACAATCGTCGAACCGGTAATGCTCTTGGCTAGCTTCGACAGCAACTCTGCGTTCAACTCCATCAGATCCTTGTAGTTGCTATACGCCTCATAGAACTCCAGCATGGTGAACTCGGGATTATGCTGCGTCGAAATTCCCTCGTTCCGGAAATTCCGGTTAATTTCATACACCCGGTCAAACCCGCCGACCGTCAATCGCTTCAGGTACAGCTCCGGCGCGATCCGAAGATAAAGATCAATGTCCAGCGTGTTGTGATGCGTGACGAACGGCCGCGCCGCTGCCCCTCCCGCGATCGGGTGCATCATCGGTGTCTCGACTTCCATATATCCTCGCGCGTCGAAAAATTGCCTCAACTCTCGAATAATCCGCGCGCGGGTCTCGAAGACTTGCCGCGATTTCTCGGTAACGATTAAATCCACATAGCGCTGCCGGTAGCGCAACTCGATATCCACAAGTCCGTGCCACTTCTCCGGCAACGGCAACAGCGCCTTCGATAAGAAATAAATTTCTTCCGTCCACACCGACAATTCCCCGGTCTTGGTGCGGAATAAATGGCCACGAACCCCGATGTGATCGCCCAGGTCCAGCAGTTGGAACAACTGAAATCCCTTTTCTCCGACTACATCCTTCTTTACATAAATCTGAATTCTCTTTCCCGCTCCCTGCAGATGGGCAAACCCAGCCTTTCCCATCAAGCGATAAGACACTATCCGGCCTGCCAAGCGAACCTCCACCCGGTTCGCTTCGAATCCCTCGGTACTTGTTCCGCTATGTTTTTGAACCAGTTCGGCTGGCGTGTCCGACCACCGAAATTCCCGCGGAAACCCTTCATAGCCAAGCGCTTGTATTTGCTCCAGTTTCTTCTGTCGCTGTTCAATTTGGTCCCGCGGTTCGAATTGCAAGTGAGTCGTTTTCCTTTCCGAGGACTATACTGGGGGAGTATAAGGGGGGTGCTCAGTGAGGGCAAGGAAACGCCCGGTGAATCCTCAAGGTGACTAGTTTCCTTTCGAAATCCGGTTAGTACTCATTAGAAATTGTTGTTGTTCTTTTTTGAAACTAGTAAAAGCTTTTGTTATACTTTTTTCCTATTGTCGCTTCCTTGGAGGACCTAGCGTGGCCATCCAACTTGCCATCCGGCGGCAAGCGTCTGTAATTCAGGATTGGGGTTCTCCACTTTCCACAGCACGTGACGAGAGCTATCTCCGCACGGTACGCCTTCTGGAAACAGCCTACTTCATGTGGAGCGTGAATCTGGATGAGGCTCTTGGTTTCCGAAGAATTGGCCACGGCTCAAAAGCCTCTTTCGTCTTGGGAATTTCTCCTGCTCTCTGTGATCGACTCTCGCATTGTCTGCTCGGCTCCCTGCGCGCCATGCTCTCTCACTCGCGGCACTTCGGTATCGCACCTAGTCTAGCTCCTCTTGCCGCTTACAATTTCCAGCTCGCCAAGAACCAACGGGCAGCACGTTTCAACAGTCTCGTCGCTAAATTGCTTCTGACCCACAAATCTCAATTCCAGAACAAGATCTCCGTCCTGGTCGAACTAGTGGCCGATCTTTCTACCTCCTACGTTCAGCTCTCGGAGGAACTGAACGAAGGCATCTCCATCGAGGAAGACCTCGGTTGGGAAGCTCTCGAAGCTTCCCACTACGACCTCAATACTTGCCTTCGCGAAACCATTGTCCTTCTCAAGTGCTTTCTTCTGGCTCTTCCGGACGTGCAACTTGACGAGTTCAACCTCTCCCTCCAGCAGCAAATGGCCTGCCCTCCCCTTCGCGCCACCTCCTCGCTCTCCGAATCTTGCCCATAGACGTCTGCCCCTGATCAAGGGACAATGAACTTCACCCTGGAGGCTTGGCCTCGGCGTGCAACCTATAGGCGGTTCTTGCCTTCTATAGGTTCATATGTGTGCCTCGACTGCCTTGCCAGGGACAACTTTTAGGGGGACTCGGCGCATCCGAACTACTACTAGCGCCGCCATTGGACAGTTGGCCCGACAAAGACCAGCCGAACCGGTTGCGTGGACGGAAGCGACAGCTATTCGTCATGCTCAGGCAGGCGATGCTGCGGCTTTCGAGTTCCTTTATCAATTACATGGCCGTCGTGTTTACGCCCTCTGTTTAAGGATGGTCAGCAATCCGGCCGATGCTGAGGATCTCGCCCAGGAAGCCTTTCTCCAGCTTTTTCGTAAGATTAGTACCTTCCGCGGCGAATCGGCCTTTTCCACTTGGTTGCACCGGATGACAGTTAATGTCGTCCTTATGCGTCTGCGCAAGAAGTCTCTTCCCACCGATTCCTTGGAAGAGACCATTGAACCCGATGCCGAAAATTCTGCTCCAAAACGAGATGTGGGTGCCCCGGACCTTCGCCTTTCTGGCGCCGTCGATCGGGTCAACCTCGAACGCTCAATCGAGAAGCTTCCTCCCGGTTATCGAACCGTTTTTGTCCTTCATGACGTGCAGGGCTACGAACACAACGAAATTGCAAACATTATGGGTTGCTCGGTCGGCAACTCCAAATCACAGCTTCACAAGGCGCGAACCCGTCTCCGCGAACTCCTGCAAGAAGAAGTTAGGGATCAAGCCCGTCAGTTACGCCAGGCATCAAAATCGCAAACGACGGGTTGAGTTCGAGTTAAGATGAGGAAAAGTTTGGCTTCCATGTGTACGACTAGGATTTAGATTGAGCAAGGCAAGGGACAGCCGCCCAGCGCTGTGCCCTGCAGGGTGGGAAGTATGCAGTGTAAAGAATTAGAATCTGTTCTCGAGGGCCAAGGCTTAGGTCCGCTTCCGGTCGAGGCTCAACAACATCTTGCTGGCTGCCCGGCCTGCCAGGGTATCCTTGCGGACTTCTCGGCCATTGCCGCTATCGCCAAAACGATTCCCGCGGAAGTGAACCCTCCCGATCGCATCTGGGTTTCTGTCCGCGCTCAATTAAAAGCCGAAGGCCTCATTCGCGAACCCGTAGAACTTCCTGAGAAGTCTCCTCAGCGACAAAATCGGTGGCAGAATCTTCTAGCGCTGCTCCGTCCCCGGAATCTGGCTACTGTTGGTGTTGCCCTGCTCCTGCTTATCGGCGCCGCCCTCGAAACCGGCAAGCACAAAAGCCCTGACCCTCAACCACCTTTGCCTTCCCCATCTGAGGCGGGTGTAACTCTTCAACAAGCCGAACAGGATTTGCCAAACATTCAGCTCGCCGGTAATTCCACCGTGGATGCCTCCCTCCGGCAAAATCTCCTGACCGTGAACGAATTTATTGCTGAGTGTGAGCAGCACTTAAAACTGAATCCTCAGGATGAAATGGCGCGCGAATATCTTTATAGTGCCTATCAACAAAAAGCGGATTTGCTGTCGGCAATGATGGACAGTGGAAGGAGCGAGCACTAATGATGTACGAAATTCTTAAGCGCACAAGTATAGTAAGTGCGGTCTCCGCTGGTTTGCTTATTGGCGCGGCGATTCCGACGCTGGCCACCACCCCAGAACACACCGAGCGCCGTTTCACCGTTAAAGGTCACCCGGTGGTCGTCCTGCAGAACATCGTTAACGGCCGTATCGAGGTGAAATCGTCGAAGAATCCAGAAATCATCGTTGGCAGCACCGCTGTTACCGACAAGGTCGCCATCGACATCGAGCAAGTCGGCGATCGCGTTGATATCAACGCCACTTCTTTAGCTACCTCTTCCGACCCCCACGAGGTCGAAGCCAATTTTCAATTGACCGTGCCCGAACAAACCGAACTCCAGCTGCGCACTCAAACTGGCCTTATTTATGTCGAGCAGGTCAACGGTGACATGAAACTCCAGAGCGTCGCCGGAGACATTCACCTCAAGGAAGTCTCCGGATACATCATCGTTAAGACCACCAGTGGTTCTCTGGTCTGCACACAGTGTGGCGGGAAACTTGAATTCAATTCCATCAGCGGTGGCGCTCAGGTGCTGCAACCTTCTTTGACCGGTATCAACCTAATGACCATGACCGGCAACATCCTCTACGACGGCGATTTTATCCGCACCGGGGTCTACACCATGAACAGCGGTCGCGGCCGCATCGAAGTCCGTTTCTCCGGCAACGATTCCTTCGACCTGACCACTAAGAACCTTACCGGCACCGTGGACAATCAGGCTGCGGAATTCCTGAAACCCGATTCCCACACTTCGCGCAAGGAAATCAAAAACTACCGGAAGTTGCAGGGTACGGTTGGCCAGGGCCTTGCCAAGGTCGAACTCTCCTCCTACAGTGGTACAATTCGAATTCTGAAGCGCGACTAGTTCGCGCTCCCGGAATCGTGAATCCTTCTCCTAACGCGCGTACTGCGCCAACTCGTGTATCCATCGTCGGTCTGGCCGGCTTTATGGGTTCGGGCAAAACTACCGTCGGCTCTCGTCTTGCCGCGCAACTCGGCTGGCATTTTGTGGATCTGGACGAGCGCATCGAATCCGCCGCGGCCATCTCGATACCGGAGTTTTTTGAGCGTCATGGCGAGCCCGCATTTCGCCAGTTAGAAGCCGATCAGCTGCGCGCAGCGCTCGGCCGGGCCGTGGAGAGAAAAGAATCCACCATCCTGGCCCTCGGTGGTGGAACCTACGCCCAGCCCGGCGCACCCGAATTCCTTCGCAATTCCGGCGTTCCGGTTATTTGGCTGGATGCCGCCATGGATGTGCTGCTCTCTCGTTGCATGACCATGACCGGCCGCCCGCTGTTCCGTGATGAAGCCAGTTTTCGCGCTCTTCACGCTCAGCGGTTGCCCTTCTATCAACTGGCCGACTGCCGTGTGGATAGTTCCGGGGATGCGGGTGCGGTGGTGGGCGAAATCCTCCGCCGCGGCATCTCTGGAATTCCGGGTACCGATTCCGAAACTCATTTGGCGGTCGAAAATCCGCAACCCTGAGGTGAGAAACTATGTCGCGCCATGACGCCCAGCCGGAACAGTTTATTCGCTGGAAACTTGTGTTCTGGATTTTTACCCTCGCTTCTGTTCTTTCCGCGGCGCCCGCGCAAAAAAAGCCTGCCTCTGCGGCCGCGTTCGCGCAGGAAAAAGGTAAGTTGAATATTCTTCTCGATGGCAAATCGGTCGGCCACGAGGAGTTTGAGATTGAGTCTTCCGGCGGTGGATGGGTTGCCAAAGGAGCAAGCACGCTGCAGACCCCCGATGGAAAATCCAGCAAAGTGAACGGAACGCTTACCTTGCAGCCGGATGGGTCTCCCATCCGTTACGACTGGACCGCGCAGGCCGACAAGACCAACGGCGCTCATATTCTTTTCACCAATGGCGTAGCCAAAATTACCCTGGAAATGCAGGGCGCGCGGCCCTTTGAGCAGGATCTTTCCTTCACCTCGCCAATGATCGTGGTGCTCGACAACAACCTCTACCACCAATACGCCGTGCTCGCCCGCCTCTACGATTGGTCGCGCCGCGGTTCGCAAACCTTTGCAGTCCTCATTCCTCAAGAACTCACTCCCGGCACAATCAACGTAGATTGGGCCGGCGCCCTGAATGCAGGAGGAAAAACCTACGAAGGCCTAAAGGTCACCACCTCCGACCTAGAAGTCATCCTCTACCTCGACTCCAATCGCAAGCTCATGCGCCTAGAAGTACCCGCCGCCAAAGTAGCCGTCATCCGCGAATAATATTCTTTCTGGTGTGCTTCGTGTCCTATGTGGTGCGTCTTGTTCCGTTTTCTCTGCGCTCCTGGAGCGAACTCTCTCGGGCCTCTCCTGTTAGTCTTTCTCTCCCTGAACTCTTGAACCATCCTTCCGGTGCTGTCATCCCGGCCGGAGTGGCCGGCTTTTTCTTGCGCGCCCTAGTTTGGCGTGCCGGCCGCGGGGCGAAGGGATCTTGGCGAGATTGCAACCCTTCGAAGGTCTGCGTGCCGTGACTCCTCAACCATTCCAACAAAAAAGCAAAACGGCGTCCCGATCTCTCGGAACGCCGTCTCGCATCACACCCTGAATCTGTTCTACCGAGCCAAAGGCCGCTGAAATACCGGTGCTCCCGGACGCCGCAGCGGATAAACCTGCGGCTGACCATGGGCTTGCGTGGGCATGAGCCCATTCGAATGGCTGGCATGACCGATATGCCCGTGCTGTCCGTTGCCATTCGCCGGCGCGGGCTGCGGCAGCCGTGCCGGGTTACCGATAGGGCGGAGAGTAATCGGCGCTGCATTCACGTGGTCGCTGATCGCCTGCAGCCTCTTCAGAATGGATTGCCACTGTTCCCG
>Ga0209526_10002843_pt1 | contig 11718 bp, 11 predicted proteins | sample JacPinW_OM2H0_M1_FD_188566 | JGI IMG/M metagenome (GOLD analysis project Ga0209526, IMG submission 188566) | Forest soil microbial communities from Algoma, Ontario, Canada - Jack Pine, Ontario site 1_JW_OM2H0_M1 (SPAdes) (version 2) | ecosystem: Environmental > Terrestrial > Soil > Boreal...
CAAAAACGTTAAACAAACGAAACTGATCCGGGTTTTCATAAACACTCAGAAAGACATGTTCATGGTGAGCCGAATCCTTAGCGATTGCCAACGACTGGTGCAACAGAGCGAGCGAACCAACCTGCACATCCAGGCCCCGAGGATAAGATCGAACCAGGCAATTCGAGACATAGTCGAAAGTGTTTGCGGCAAAAACGCGGACTAATTGGTCGATGATTTCAGGATCCAACAAAGGACAATCACCGGTCAACTGAACGACGATGTCGGCCTCGGCGACCTCCATCGCTCCAATCACTCTGGCGACAACGTCGTTTTCGCTGCCTCGGAACGATTCTATTCCGATAAGCGAAGCAACCTCCACAATCTTCTGATCCGGCTCATTAGTCGTTGTCGCGACGACGATTGAGTCGACGCACTCAGAGCGTTCAACGCGCTCAACCAGGAGTTCAAGCATTGGACGTCCGAGACAGGGTTTGAGCACCTTGCCGGGAAGGCGAGTTGAAGACATGCGCGCCTCGATCGAGGCAACTACTCGTCTTGCATTAATGCTCATCGACTACACTTCGATTTCGGCCGATACGATCATCTGCGTGAGCTTATCCCCTTCTAGCCAGGCGTCGTTCCGATCCGAACTGTATTGGAAACCATCGCTGACCGGGACGCCTTTCTCGCCCAAACCATTCACCCGGAAATCGGGTCTGGAAGCGAAGTGAATCGCCGGTTGAATCACGAAGTGATCAGAAAACTCGAGTGTCAAACGGGAGTCGTCGGCCGGGCACATGACCTCGTGTACCTTTTCTCCTGGACGGATTCCGACCACTTTTTGCGGAATATCGGGAGCCATGACTTGGGCTAATTCCGTGACTCGAATCGAGGGAATCTTCGGAACGAAAAGCTCCCCTCCCTGCATTCGTTCGAAGCTTTTCAGAACGAAATTAACGCCTTGTTCAAGCGTTATCGAAAATCGTGTCATCCGTACGTCGGTAATCGGCAGTTCCTTTGCATTTTGCGCCAACAGGGCGCGAAAAAAGGGAACGACCGAGCCTCGTGAACCGAAGACGTTTCCGTAGCGCACGACACTGAACCGAGTTTCTCGATCGCCAGCAAGATTATTAGCGGAGACAAAAAGTTTATCGGAGACGAGTTTAGTCGCGCCGTACAGATTGATCGGGCTCGCGGCCTTATCAGTAGAAAGAGCAATGACTTTCTTCACACCGTTGGTATAAGCGGCATCGATAACATTTTCGGCACCAAGAATGTTGGTTTTGATGCATTCCATCGGATTGTATTCAGCGGCTGGGACCTGTTTTAGGGCGGCTGCATGGATCACGTAGTCGACGCCGCGCATGGCGGTCACTAATCTGGGAAGGTCGCGCACGTCCCCGAGAAAAAAACGGATCGCCGACGAAGTGAACGTCTGGCTCATTTCGAACTGTTTCAGTTCATCTCGCGAATAGACAATAACGCGACGCGGTCTATACGCGTCGAGCAGGATCCTGGCGCACTTTTTCCCAAAAGAACCGGTACCACCGGTTATTAAGATGGAACTATTTTCAAACATAACGAACCGGGCTGGCAGGAATTCAACAGACTTCTCGGGAACGACCTCCTCATCTAATTTGGCAGAAGAGGCTAAAATTTCGGTCTCGTCAATATCAGGCACGAAGTTTCAAGACTAATATATTGGGACTGCAAGCTCTGGAATCTAGAGCCGTCTATCTCGAATCAGTGCAGATATAGTTGTTTGGATCCGATCAACTCTTCCAGCCATTGAATCGACAGAAACGGGCTAACGTCCTTGACGTTAGTCAAGATCTCTGTTTGATCGCGCCATGGACTTTTCTCTCAGAAGGCTGCTGAAGAAAGTCCTTTCTGAATCCTTCCCGGAGTTATCGGCATGCCAGGGTCAATTAAATAGCGTGAGCGAGCAGCTAGCGCAGCTAAAAATCCTGGCCGCTCAGCCAATCGTCCATGAAGTGCGGCGGCAAACACAGGCTGTTCCCCTAACGAAAATGGAGTTCAAGGTGTTCTCTCAGTTTGGGGATGATGGAATCATTCAATACGTTACGAACAGACTCAATTTAACCGCCTCAGAACAGCGGTTCGTGGAATTCGGCGTCGAGGATTACCGGGAATCGAATACGCGTTTTCTTTTGCTGAACGATAATTGGAGCGGCCTGATTATGGATGGTAGCGAGGACCAGGTTGCGCTCATCCAACGTGACCCGATTTACTGGAGACATGATCTTACTGCACTCGCGCGCTTTGTCACCCGTGAGAATATCAATTCACTCCTTTGTGAAGGAGGCTTTTCCGGACGCATTGGCATCCTGAGCATCGACGTAGACGGCAATGACTATTGGATTTGGGAAGCGATCAATGTGGTTGATCCCGCTCTGGTGATCATTGAATACAATGGCATTTTCGGTGATCGCGAAGCAGTTACGATTCCGTATAAGGCCGATTTTGTCCGACAACAGGCACACTATTCATATTTGTATTGGGGAACCTCATTGCCGGCATTGTGTCATCTCGCCGTACAAAAAGGCTACATATGGATCGGCTGTAACAGCGCAGGAAATAATGCTTACTTCGTTCGAGCTGATCATGCGTCCCAATTTTATCAGCCCTCGTTGCCCATCGATTTTGTCCCTGCCAAATTTAGAGAAGGGCGAAATAGGCAAGGAAGTCTTTCCTATATCGGACAACGAGACGGTTTTGAGTTGATTAAAGATCTCCTAGTCTGGGATGTATCGACGAACGAGATGCGCGCGATTGCCAGTCTTGTCCGATAAGTGTACCAAGAGAAATCAGCGGGGCGGCCGCCTAATCGCACACGAAGAAGTTTTCGATGCCGCAAACAAACCAGACTCCTCGCGAGTCGCGATCCTCCCATTTCGATGACATTACCCAGACGTTGCTGCCAAAAGTTTCTTTGAAAAGAGCGTTCCACCATTTTTCGCTATTGTTCCAGTAGCTTTGGTACGGCGTGATCCATCCTTCGTCCAGGCCACTCCGGGAAACCGGGATCTGGTGAAAATTGATGCCGCGACAGACGCGCCGGCATTCCGCCAGTGTTGACCTCAAACCATCCACCGTGAAGTGCTCAAGGGAACCGATCGAAAAAACGTAATCGAACTCGCCTTCGACATAGTCGAGCTTTGTAGCATCCTGAACCTGCAATCGTTCGTTACTAATTCCTCTTGCGGCAGCTTTCTCGATGAGCATCGACGAGATATCGCAGCCGTAATATTCGAGTCCCGTGAATCGCTTGATGAAATCGTGCGTTCTTCCCGTGCCGCAAGCGAGATCCAAAACCTTGCCAGCGCGGTTTGCGAGCAGAAACTGAATTTCGCGCCAGGCGTTTGTGATCCCCCACGTCTCGAGAATTTCTGCGAATGCTGGATTGAAATAGATGTCGGTATCTTGCCTATTTCCGGTCTTCTGCCGAAAGTGCTTTGTTGCGGAACGGTAGAGGCTCCTAATGAATGGGGAAGTTCGCATAGTATAACTTTGATTGTCAGAGCAGAGACACTATCATCCATTGCTAGCCAGCCAACAATTCTCGTATTGCACAGGCCCGAGGTCGCCGAAACGAAGCGGCCATTCTGGAAAAGCTAGTATCATTTAAAAAAGTGAGATCGCCGCGATGAATATTGGGATCATGCTGTCGGAACAGCTGCAGTCGCCCGAAATGGGAGGAGGCTTTACCTTTGAACAGGAAACTCTGGATGCGCTAGTTCGAAGCCAATTCGATTCGCCTCACCGTTTTTGTTTACTGAGTTATCAAAACGAAATGCCCCCTTTTCTTCGGCCGACTGGCCTTACCTGGATCACCCTTTTCGAGTCATTGGTCGAACAGAGTGGCGGATGGTCTCATAAAAAACCACTCGACTTCGAAAAACAAAGTGCCGTCCGTGACGCCGATCTGGAGCTGGTCGTTTACCTAAATCCCTGGGTCAGTCCATTCTTAGATATACCCTACATTCTCAATTTATGGGATCTCGCTCATCGAAGATATCCGTATTTTCCGGAAATCAGCCTAGCCGGTGAGTGGGAGGCTCGCGAAAACTTCTTTAAAGCAAGACTGCAGCGCGCCGCTTACGTCATCACCCCGAACGAATGTGGCAAGAGGGAAATTATCGACTGGTATCAGTTGCCGACAGAGAGACTATGCTCACTTCATCATCCGACTCCGACCTTTGCGTTGCGGGCTGGCTCGCTCGCCGGTGAATCTAAGTCACTTGGCCATTTAGGGATCAGCAAGGAATTCTTGTTGTATCCTGCGCAGTTCTGGCCGCACAAAAACCACGTACTTCTTTTGCACGCGCTGAAGAAATTAAGGGATCGCTGTGAGTACGCTCCACAACTGGTCCTAACCGGATCGGATAAACCGCTTTTTAACTACGCCGCAAAGGGGAATCAGGCCTATCTTCGCACTCTCTCCTCGGAATTGGCATTGCAGGATCAAGTGATTTTTGCGGGCTTCGTAGTGCGAGAGGACCTAATCGCTCTTTATCAACAAGCGGTTGCGTTGGTCTACCCTACTTTTTTTGGGCCGGAGAACTTACCGCCCTTAGAAGCCTTTGCTTTGGGTTGTCCGGTGATTGCCTCCCGGATCCCTGGCTCGGCCGAGCAATTTGGGGATAGCGCGCTACAGATCGACCCGACAGATTCAAACGCCTGGGCTGAGGCGATTCTGAGTGTCAAACAAGATGCCGCTTTGCGAGCTGATCTTATCAAGAGAGGAAAGAAGCGAGCGGCTTCTTTTACGCCTGATGATTTTGTGAAGGGATTGTTCGGGATAATAGACGAGTTCGCCACTTCTCGACGCACTTGGCCGTCTTCGGTTCTCTAAGATGCGCAACAGCCTCGCTACCTGGTGGCCTTAGTTGCTACCGTGCAAACCTGCCAATCTTTGTTCGTTGGTGCGGACAGCGTCATCCAGGAATAATGGCAAACAGCGCTGAACCCGATTTTCGCCAACTGTCGCTCAAGCTCTTCCGGAAACCAATAACGCAGTACATACCGCTCTTCGACCTTTTGGAGAATTCTTGTTTTCTTTTCCTCTATTTGAAGCGAGACGGACAATTCTACCAGGTCATTGTCAGATAAGAGCGTTGGCACTGAAGTTCGCTCGATGCGTACTGCAGAATCTTCGGCGGTCTTACGGCGAATGGCCGGAGGATCCTGCGTCACGGCGGGACCGTGCCAGTAATCGAAGATCAGTACACCTCCAGGGTTGAGATTATGGAAACAGCAAGACAAAGCATCACCAAGAGCCTTCGGTGTGGTCAGATAAGAGAAAACGTGGAAAAGGGAAATCACTGCATCGAAGCCTTCCTCTGCCACGAACGCCGTGATATCACCTTCCAGAAATCGGATAGCGGCCTGGGAAAAATCGCTCGCTCGCAAGCAATGCTGGCGAGCCATCGCCAACATGTCCGCACTCTGATCAAGTCCGCATACTCTGTATCCCAATCTGGCCAGCTCGAGGCAACGAACGCCGGTCCCGCAACCAAGATCTAGAACGGTCAAGGCCTCAGCTTTACGTAGTCGGATTAGACCAGAGGTGTACTGCGCTTCTTCTCGATAAGGTTTGTCTCGATAGAAAAGGTCATAGTGTTCAGCGTGCTTTCCCAGGTAACTCATGGATTAGCGCACTTTTGTATCGCAGCTCTAAGCAAATCGGAAACGTGCTCCACCTCCGCTTCGGTGAGCTTTGGTCCGGAGGGAAGATAAAATCCGCGGCGCCCAAGTACTTCCGCAACGGGACAAGGCTTCAAACGAGAATTCGGTAGTTCTCGCAAGCAAGGTTGCAAGCTCATGGAATAAAAGAAAGTCCGCGTCTCAACGCCATTTTCTTTCAGCCAGGTCATCATGACGTCTCGATCGAGTCCAGCATCCAGAAGAATGCCATACACCCAGTATACGTGCCGCCCTTCCATGCAGCTCGCGGGCAAAGTAACGCCGGAAATCTCTCGCAAGAACTTGGTGTACCAATCTGCAACCCGCCGCTTTCTCACGAGCACTTCCTCAAAACGGGAGAGTTGCGCTAGGCCCATCGCCGCCTGGTATCCGGTCATGCGAAAATTGAAGCCGAGCTTATCATGCTGAAATCTCGGCTGCTTGAAAGCCAAGTTTCGGAGCAATCGCAGTTCGTCGGCGAGCCGATCGTCATTTGTCACGACCATACCGCCTTCACCGGTCGTGAGAATCTTGTTACCGTAAAAACTAAAACAACCGAGATCGCCCCAGGCGCCGGTCGGCTTCCCTTGCCACGTCGCTCCGTGCGATTCGGCACAATCTTCTATCACCCTTAGATTATGTTTTGCCGCGATCGCGCTGATTCTGTCCATCCGTGCTGGATGGCCAAATAGGTGGACGGGTATTATCGCTCTGGTCCTTGGAGTGATGAGATTCTCAATTAAATCCGGGTCCAAATTCCAAGAATCTGCTTCTGAGTCGACCGGAATCGGAATCAGATTATTGTGTGCCACGGCAAGCGCTGTTGCGATGTTTGTCGACGCGCTGATCAGTATCTCATCGCCTGGGGTGAGATGACAGGCAGCAACGGCGAGATGCAGGGCGGTCGTTCCGCTGGTGACGGCAACTCCGTGACGACAGCCTACCAATTTCGCGAACTGCTGTTCAAACGTCGGAATCGATTTGCCGAAAGTGCCGGAAATCTCTCCATTGAGAATTGCCTGCTTTACCGCTTCCGCTTCTTCTTCGCCAACCCACGGTTCGTACACTGAGATCATAACGAGCTGCCAAAGTCCTGTGTTAAACAAAGACCTTATCGAACTCTGTACCGAGAAAAGGTCCTTGCTTTACGCTGATGCACTGCATGTCCTCTATCACGCGAATGGCGTGCACTCCGTGGATCAGAACAATCGCGTCGCCGGCTCGGAGAACCACTTCCTTTAAGAGCTGCTTGTCGTCAGAAAAGAGTTGCACGGCGACTACCCCTCTTTGAACGACAAACATTTGTTGTAGGTCACTTATTTCTTTTGTCACGGCGCGATGATAGTGGGGAGGTTCGACGAACCCGGCTTCATGCGCGAGAAGTCCAAACTGAAAGGAAGAATCCGGCGGAGAAAAAAACGTACTCTTACCCACGCGGGTGTTAGCCCAGATAATCTGAGCGAACGCGATTCCATTGTACTCGATTGTTTCTATCGTCATACCTGAGTCTCTGCTCTGCAATACACCGGCGTTCCCGTCGATAACAAACTCATTCTCGAAGTCTATAGACCGCTTCTCGTTTTGGAACAACAACTCAATCCGCAGCCAGGCCGGTGTCACAGAGACTGCCAGCGCCCAAATGGGTTGCTGAGCCGGAAAAGACTTTCTGCTAGACCTCCGCGCGATATCGAGCATCTCTGAACAAAGGCAGATCGGAGCGCGCAAAAGTCAGATCGAACTGCCAAAGTGCCCCGTCGAGCGGGCGGTATAGAATGTCGAAGAGATCAATCGGTCGGAAGCCAAGAGTAACCAGATGTTTGCACAGATCCCAAAAAGGGACTGAGGGACTGCCGGCGGCCCGAAATCGAAATTATAGACCTCGACAACGAGAACATTGGTGTCTTTAAGGGTCTGAGCTGATCCATTCAAGATCGGTATCTCGACGCCATGTGTGTCGAGCTTGATTAGGTACGGGCCCATTAGCTGTTTTTCCTCGACCACGAGGTCGATGGTAGTCACTTTGCAAGGCTTGTATCTCGGGCTAGGTCGGGATGCACTCAAATGTCCACCAAATGGATTCGAATCGTCGAAATAGGCTTCAGCCGGAGTTTCTCCGATTGGCGCGATCACATACTGCCAATTCGGATGCTGCCGGCACTCGCGTTTGAGATCGGTCTCATGTCCACGATTGGCCTCGAGAAGGAGGCGCGTCCGGTTCGCGAAGGTCGCGGTGAGTTTTTTGGCCAGTGACCGTTCGAGGCGCCCACATCGATCACCGTCCGGAAATCTATGCCCGTTACTCTGAGGCGATTGAGGGCGTCGGGTAGCGTCGGAAAATCTGCAGTAGGACTATACCGTGATATTTCAATTCCGAAGGACCGGAAAAACTTCTTGGCGAGGGCAATCATAGGTTTGGGAATATCCCGGAATGTAGCGGTGAGCAGGCTTTATACCGGAATATATTTTCACTGGGATAGCGGATCACTCGAGCTAAACTCAATCGCATAGGTAGATTTACAGAAGTGCTCTCCGTTTAATGCCGGACGATCGAAGGAAAAATTGAAATATCACTAACTTGCATTATCACTTGCGGATTGTTTGCGGCGGACCAATAGAAAAATCAGTTATCGATGGGCGTAGTCACCAACAAACTCACAGGTTTATTTACCGCCGCCAAGCAAGCGCTCGATGAAACAACCCAGAACTTCCGAAGCATCTTTTTCCCGCAAAGCGTCGGAGATGTAGTCGGGTTTGGTCGGTTTCGCAACGCGATCGCCATCGTTACGCCTAATGAAGTCAACGATCGCCACGGTACCGGGGTGATTATTGGTCGGGCTTTCTCCGGGACTGGCAAGATTTTATCGATCCGTTCCTCGGACCTCCACGGTGACCACCAATTTGGCGATGTCGCCATCAAAATCATTCACCGTGGTCGATCCCGTTATGAAAGCTATTCTACTCTGATAAGAATCCTTCACGGAAACAGTTTTCGCTATGTCATCTGTGTTCCGTACCATGCGGACGACCTCGTTACGGCAATTGTTTTAAAGGAAATTTACGGTGCGCGCCTGTGCATCTATGTGATGGACGACAACCATGTTGCAACCGGGGTCATACCGGAGGCTTTAATGCGGGAAGCGCTGGAGAAAGCGGATTTGCGTTTGGCCATCTCTCCGGAAATGAGGGATGCCTACGAATATAAGTTTCGTCTCAAGTTCTGGTTGCGACCCCCGGTGGTAACGCCGGAGACGGTGTCGGCAACGGCATCGATTCCCGGCTCGGAGGTGCTCGCAGAACGCCGAGGCGTAGTTGTCGGGAGTATTTGGAGCAACGGCGCACTGGAAAGTCTGGCCGAGGCCGTGGACGGGGCTCAGGTTCAGGTCGATTGGTACGGAAACAGCGATGCCTCGTGGCTGAGCTATGACCAGAATCGGCTTGCCGCAAAAGGCATCCGGGTCTGTGGATTTATCCCGGAAGCGGAACTTACAAAGAAACTTGCCGAATATGCTTATGCCCTGGTGCCTTCTGGTGCTCTGGACGGAAAAGATCCGCGTCCCGAAATTGCTCGGTTCAGCCTGCCGACGCGGATGCCGTTCTTGTTGGCTGTCGGGAACATACCGACGATCGTCTTAGGCAGTCCTCGCACAGCGGCTGCTGGATTCATTGAGCGATTCCAGATTGGACGGGCGGTGCCTTACAATGGGACCGAACTCCGGCGATCGATCGATGAAATCTGCTCCCCTCAAGTTCAAATTGAGATCCGGCAGCGCGCAGCCTCTTTCGCGCAGCATTTTTCTGCCAAGGGTGTTGGTGATTGGATGCTGCGTTCGATGGATCTGGGGCAACCGGTCTCCGACGAGATCGAGCAAATCATGTCCGCAAAATGTGGTGACGCCGGCCATTATTTAGCGCCACGGGTCCCCGAAGAGGTCTATTTCGATTTTCAGCCGGCGTATATCGCGCTGAAGCGACTAAATGACACCGGCTTCAGGCCCGAATTCATTCTCGACGTGGGGGCCTCGACCGGGATCTGGTCAAAGTCCATGAAAGTTCTTTTTCCGGAAAGTCGTTTCATTCTGGTCGAACCCCTTTTGCAGGTGTATCAGCAGAAGCAAGCTGTTTCGAAGAAGGAATCAGGGAACTTCGAGATTGTGCAAGTTGCGATCTCGAATCAAAAGGGAGTCGCTCAGTTCCAGGTTTCGGCCGACTTATACGGGAGCAGTCTCCTTAGCCCCTCCGATTCTCGAGAGTACAACTCACTAGAGGTACCGATTACAACGCTTGACGATCTGGCGGCAGAACGTTCGATCAAAGGCCGAGGCGTTTTAAAGCTCGATATTCAGTTCGCCGAACATCTCGCTCTGGAAGGCGGGCGCAAATTCTTAAGCCAAGTTGACGTCGTGATCGTTGAACTCACGCTAATGCGGTTGGCAAAGCAGGCTAAGACATTTATCGAAATGGTGGAGATTTTCCGCCACCTCGGTTTCCGGTACTATGACGACGTGGGAGAATGGCGTTCGCCACAGGACGGAACCCTGATCCAGAAGGATGTGTTGTTTGTCCGCAACGATCTCGCGCCATTCCCTGGAGCGCTGGACTGACAGGCCAGAACCTCGATTGGCGTATTTCTTCGAGGACGATTGCGGTGCTCTTGACTTTGGGCGGCTGCCGTTTGCGAGGTCAAACTCGCCTGACCCACGCCTCATGGATTTCAACAAACGTAGCAGTGAGGTCTTTGGTGATGTCCCAACCGGGGTAGTGGTCCCTCATCTTTGATAGATCGGAGATGTAGCAGATATGGTCACCTTTTCTATTCTGATCGACGTATTCGTAATGCATCGGTTTTCCAGAAATTTTCTCGATTAAGCCAAACGCTTCGAGAATCGAGACCGAGTTCTCCCGGCCACCGCCAAGGTTGTAAACTTCGCCGATCCGCGGCTCGGCAATAAAACGATTCATAAATTGTGCGACATCGTAAGAGTGAATATTGTCGCGCACCTGCTTTCCTTTATACCCGAATACTTTGTAGGTCCGCTCCTCCAGATTGCATCGGATGAGATAACTAAGGAATCCATGCAGTTCGACTCCGGAGTGATTCGGGCCAGTCAAGCAGCCGCCACGCAGACAGCAAGTCGGCATTTGAAAGTAGAGCCCATACTCCTGTACCAACACATCAGCAGCAACTTTCGATGCCCCAAATAACGAATGCATTGATTGATCGATTGCGAATGTCTCTTTGATGCCGTCGGCATATTCCGGGTCCGCATAGTCCCAGCGAGTCTCTTTTTCAACCAGGTTAAGACGATTCGGTCCATCGCCGTAAACCTTGTTGGTTGACATGTGTATGAACGGGGTGTCCGGACAGTTGCGTCGGGCAGCTTCCAACAAATTGAGTGTCCCGACTGCGTTTACATCAAAGTCGTCGTATGGTCGCGACGCAGCGAGGTCGTGGCTCGGTTGGGCCGCCGTATGAACAATGGCGTCCGGTTTCACTTTCTGGAGTAGGTCAGAAAGTCTGACGCGATCGCGAATATCCAGCGGATGATGGTGGAAGTTCGGGGATTCCTTCTTTAGGCGCTTTGTGTTCCAGGAGGTATCACCCTGCGGACCAAAAAAATCGGCACGCATATTGTTGTCTACTCCATGAACTTCCCAGCCAATCCCGGAGAAAAACATAACAACTTCGCTTCCGATCAACCCGCTGGAGCCGGTGACGAGTAACTTTTTCACGCGGAACTTCTATGGGCTCGACTAGTAACCTCGTCAAACGCCAGTGTGAGAAGTAGAAAGGAGTCGGAAGATTTCTGACTGCTTGCATAGTCAGCGGCGCACTTGTATAGCCCCGTTTGCCAAAGTTGCTCGGTTCGGAGAATACCAAGCGACCGAGCTTTTATGGACGCCGCTGCACCTGAGAAAGACTTTTATCACGACGAACAAGAGCTTTTTCGCTCCTTCAAAGACGCTGGCTTCCGGCCCAGGACGATCTTTGATGTCGGCTGTGCTCATTCCGGCTGGTCGTATTCGATATCC
>Ga0209526_10002844_pt1 | contig 11717 bp, 8 predicted proteins | sample JacPinW_OM2H0_M1_FD_188566 | JGI IMG/M metagenome (GOLD analysis project Ga0209526, IMG submission 188566) | Forest soil microbial communities from Algoma, Ontario, Canada - Jack Pine, Ontario site 1_JW_OM2H0_M1 (SPAdes) (version 2) | ecosystem: Environmental > Terrestrial > Soil > Boreal...
GCGCGCTCAAGGCGTCCTTGCAGAGCGCCAAGCACCTTGTGCTCATCGGCGGCGGACTCATCGGCCTGGAAGTGGCTGCCTCGGCGCGCACAGTCGGTGTCAAGACGACGGTACTGGAGATTGCGCCGCGTATTCTCGCGCGTGTCTGCGACGAGAACACCGCCGCCTGCATCGCCCAAGCGCATTCCAAACATGGCGTGGAGATTCATACCGGCGTTACCATCGAGCACGTCGAGCCCACCGCTGCCGGCATCGATATCACCACCAAGGACGGCCATGCGTTGTCGGCGGATATCGTCGGAATCGGTTGCGGTGTAAAGCCGAACGTGGCGCTCGCCGCGGCGGCAGAGCTTGCGGTGGACGACGGCATCGTGGTGGACGAGCATTGCAGCACGTCCGATCCCAATATCCTTGCCGCCGGCGACGCGACGCGTTTCCCGGGACCGCATGGGCTCCTTCGGCTGGAGAACTGGCGGCACGCCCAGGACCATGGCGTGATCGCCGGCCGCAATGCAGCCGGCGCTCACGAGGCCTACCGTGCGGTGCCGTCCTTCTGGTCTGAGCAGTACGACCTTTACATTCAGGGCGTGGGCTGGCCGTCGCCGCAGCCCGACACGCATATCCATCGGCAAGCTACCGGCGGCGGACCGTTGATCTTTGGGATATCCAAAGGTGCCATGATTTGCGCTATGGGAATTAATCGGCAGCGCGATATCGCGGCCGCGCGTCGTCTTATTGAGCGCCAAATCCCAGTCGATAGCGCCGCCCTTGCCGATCCCAATCGCCCGCTCGCGGGAATGCTCAAAGCGACAGCGTGATGCCTATAGCGCCGCCTCGAGCACGGCCTCGCGCGCGTCGCGCACGCGGTAGTGATCTCCCTCACGTACGAGAGAAAGGCCGCGCTCATGAAACGCGGAGAGCGTGGAACGATGCCCGATCGAGACAATCGTTGTGCCCGAGAGCCGCTCGGCAAGGAGGCGGTAGAGCTCCGCTTCCGCCGGCTCGTCGAGCGAAGCCGTGGCCTCATCGAGAAAGAGGTAGTCGGGCGACTGCAGGATGGCGCGCGCGATTCCGAGGCGCTGTTGCTCGCCGAGCGACAGCATGCGGTTCCAGTGCGCCTCCTCATCCAGCCGTTCGGCGAGGGCGGGCAGACCAATTGCGCAGATAACTTGCCTCAATTGCTCGGTCGAAAACGTGCCCGGCTCGGCCGGATAAGTGACCGCAGCCCTCAGCGTATCCACTGGAAAATACGGCCGTTGCGGCAATGTCATTAAACGTGCTCCGCGCGGCACGTTGACGCTTCCCGCGCCGAACGGCCAGGTGCCGGCGATCGCCCGAAACAGCGTCGATTTGCCCGAACCGGACGGGCCCGTCACCAGCACGCTTTCGCCCTTCGATACCGCGATGTCGCGGGCGGCAACGAGAAGTCGGCCATGCGGCAGCTCGACGAGGAGATCGTCGATCGCAACACGCTGCGTGTCTTTCGGCACCACCTCGATGACCGGCTTCGTCTTGGCCGCAAGCTTCGCCTTCTCGACGTTGATGTTGAAACCATCAAGCCGCGCAATCACCGCTCGCCATTCCGCGAGCTGACGGTAGGCAGTGACGAAGAACGAAAGTGCGGTCTGCACGCTGTTGAATGCGGATGCTGTCTGCATCAGCCCACCCAGCTGAACCGTGCCGGCGAAATATGCCGGGCTGATCACAATGAACGGAAACACCACTGAGGCCTGCGAATAACCTGCGGTCAGGAATGTCAGCCGCTTGGTCCGTTTCATGATCAGGAGCCAGTTCTCGACGATTCGGCCGAAGCGGCTGAGCAACCGCTCGCATTCCGCCGGCTCACCCGCGAGCAGCGCGATCTGTTCCGAGTTCTCGCGCACGCGGACAAGATTGAAGCGGAAATCGGCCTCGAAGCGCTGCTGGCGGAAATTCAGCGACACCAGCGGCCAGCCGATGAGATGGGTGAATGTGGTTCCCACCAGGGCGTAAAGGAGCGCTGCCCAAACCAGATAGCCGGGAATAACAAACGTCGTGCCGAAGAGCTGGAACGGGGCGCTTGCCGAGAGCGTCCACAGGATGGCCACGAACGAGGACAGAGTGACGATTGCGCTCAAGAGACCCACGCTCAGCGTGAGCGTGCGCTCAATGAAGAGATTGATGTCTTCGGCAATACGCTGGTCGGGATTGTCGGCTGCGTCACCCAGGAGCTGCATGCGATAGTGATTGGCTCCGGCAAGCCAATGGTCGAGGTAGTAGGCGGTCATCCAGCGCCGCCAGCGGATCTGAAGCCATTGATTGAGATAGAGTTGATAGACCGCAAGCATGATGTAGGCGGCGGCAAGCACGCAGAAGAACAGGAGCTCGTAAACGAAGGCATTCCAGTCGCGCTCCTGCAAAGCGTTGTAGAAGCGGTTGTTCCACTGGTTGAGCAGCACGTTGATTGTCACGATCGAGAGCTCGATGAGGATCACGGCGCCGAGCAGGATGCGGCCTGCGCGGCGGTCCTCTGAAAAGAAGTAAGGACGGGCGAGCCGCCAAATTGTCGCAAGCGACTTGATAAGCCGTTTCACCGGTTTTCTCCGTGTTCCAGGCGCTGCGTAAGCGCCTGTTGGCAGTGGCGCGCCCCCGGGGGATCAGCCGTTGTGCGTCCTAGCACAGGACCAGTGCCCGGCTTCACTCACCCCCGCGTGAAGACGCGCGGTCTGCCCTGGTGCACGCAAGGCATTCGGGACCGCTTGTTTAACCTTACTCCCTGCGGTGGGTTGCCAGTTGGGTTGTTCCACTCAATTCACCGCTTGTCTGCGACGGCGTGAGCGCCTAAAGAAATCCTCGCCGGAGGAGGGAACTTTCCGGGAAATTTACGTGCCAAACGGCTCCGAGAAAGCCGCGCGGCGACCCGCTTACTCGCACCAAGATGGCGATCAACGTCATCGCGGCCAAGGAGGTTACGCATGCCTAAAACGCCCGTATCGAAATCGCCATCTCGTTCGTCCACGCGCCGCACGTTCCTGCGCGGCGCCGCCCTTGCAAGTGCAGCGACCGTCTGCGCGCCGGCTGTGGTCAGCGCACAGGGACCGATCAGCATGCGCTGGCAGAGCACATGGCCCTCGAAGGACATATTCCACGAATACGCGCTCGATTACGCCAAGAAGGTCAATGACATGACCGGCGGCGACCTCAAGATCGAGGTGCTGCCCGCGGGCGCCGTGGTTCCCGCTTTTCAGCTGCTCGATGCGGTCTCCAAGGGAACGCTCGACGGCGGCCACGGCGTGCTCGTCTATCATTACGGCAAGCAGACCGCGCTCGCGCTGTGGGGCTCTGGTCCGGGCTATGCGATGGACGCCAACATGCTGCTCGCCTGGCACAAATATGGCGGTGGCAAGGAGCTGCTGGAGAGGCTCTATGCCTCGATCGGCGCCAATGTCGTGTCGTTCCCCTACGCGCCGCTCTATACCCAGCCGCTCGGCTGGTTCAAGAAGCCGATCGCCGGGCCTGACGATTTCAAGGGCCTCAAATATCGCACCGTCGGCATCTCAATCGACCTCTTCACCGCCATGGGGGCTGCAGTCAACGCGCTGCCCGGCGGCGAGATTGTCTCGGCCATCGACCGTGGCCTGCTTGATGCGGCGGAGTTCAACAACGCAACCTCCGATCGCGCCCTCGGCTTCGCCGATGTGTCCAAGGTCTGCATGCTGCAGAGTTATCATCAGAATGCCGAGCAGCTTGAAATCACTTTCAACAAGACCAAATACGACTCGCTGCCCGACAAGCTTAAGGCGATCATTGCCAATGCGGTCGAAGCAGGGTCGCAGGACATGCAGTGGAAGGCAATCGACCGCAACTCGCAGGACTACATCACCCTGCAAACGGTCGATAAGGTGAAGTTCTATAAGACCCCGGATTCCGTTCTCAAAAAACAGCTCGAACTGTACGACGAGATCGTCAAAAAATACGCCGCCACAAATCCACTGTTCAAGGAGATCGTCGAGTCGCAGCTGGCCTTTGCCAAGCGCGCGACGCAATGGGAGCAGGATTACGTCGTAAGCCGCCGGATGGCGTTCGAGCATTACTGGGGTCCGAAGGCTGCAAAGCCGATCTGACGGCACCGCGTCGCCGCGTGCCCGCGCGCCAAATCGCTCGTCGCCGGCATGGCGATGTGGGCTCGGCGGGCGCGTCTTGGTGTGTGCGCAACAGATGGGTGGGCGCGCTTTAGCCCACCCTGCAATCCAAGCGATAGCGAATGAACGTCCAACGTTTTCTGCACGCCATTGACGGCATCAGCACCTGGGTAGGCAAGGCCGCCGCCTGGCTGATCATCGCGCTGATGACGGTGGTCTGCGTGGAGGTGTTCAAACGCTACATTCTCAATGCTCCGACTGCATGGATCTTCGACGCCGACAACATGTTGTACGGCACGCTGTTCATGCTGTGCGGCGCGTATACGCTCGCGCAAAACGCGCATGTCCGGGGCGATTTTCTTTACAGCTCCATGCGTCCTCGCATGCAAGCCGCGCTCGACGCCGCGCTCTATGTGATCTTCTTCTTTCCCGGAATCGCCGCGCTGATCTATGCCGGCTACGATTATGCTGCCATCTCCTGGCGAATTGCCGAGCATTCCAACGTCACTGCGAACGGCCCGCCGGTTTATCAGTTCAAGACCGTCATCCCGATCGCGGGGGCGCTGGTGATGCTCCAGGGCATCGCCGAAATGGTGCGCTGCGTGGTTTGCCTCAAGACCGGGCAATGGCCGAGCCGCCTGCATGATGTCGCCGAAATCGACGTGGTCGAGGAGCAGCTTGCGCACAGCGAATACGTGGACGAGGAATCCCGCAAGATCGCGATCGAGCACGCCCACGAGATCGATGAGGCGGCGCGCCAACGCGGCATGGGCGGGGAGCTCGGCACATGAGCGATCCCGCCCTCGGTCTCACCATGCTCGCCCTCATCGTGGTGGTCATCATGATGGGGTTTCCCACCGCCTTTACGCTGATGGGGCTCGGCATCTTCTTCGGCTACATCGCGTTCTACGATCCCGCCCACACCTCGCTTGCCGACAATCGGGTGTTCGACCTGATGGTCCAGCGCAGCTACGGCGCGATGACGAACGACGTGCTGATTTCGATCCCGCTGTTTGTCTTGATGGGCTACGTCATGGAGCGTGGCGCGCTGGTGGACAAGATGTTCTACAGCATCCAGCTCGCGTTCCGGCGCGTTCCGGCCTCGCTCGCGGTGGCGACGCTGATTGTCTGTACGTTCTGGGGCATCGCCAGCGGTCTTGTTGGCGCCGTGGTCGTGCTGATGGGGGTGATTGCGTTCAACCCCATGTTGCGCGCCGGCTATGACGTGAAACTCGCGGCGGGTGTCATCACCGCGGGCGGCACGTTGGGCATTCTCATTCCACCCTCAGTGATGATCATCGTCTATGCCGCGGTTGCCGGACAATCGGTCGTCAAACTCTACGCCGCGGCCATGTTTCCCGGTTTCTTTCTCGCGCTGCTCTATCTCGTCTACATCGTGGGCTGGGCGATGATCAATCCGAAGATCGCTCCCCCGCTGCCGGAAGAGCAGACGCGCGTGCCGGTACCGGAGTGGGTGCGCAAATTCCAGGCGGCTTATTCACCGAACATGCTCGTTGCGCTTGGGCAGGCGCTGCTTTCTCCGTGGAAAGCAAGGCACATCGAGGCGGAAGGTCACCCGCTTGGTTACCGGACGCTCCTCAAGAATACGTGCGTCGCGCTGGTGCCGTTCGCGCTCGTCGCAGGTACGCTCGCTCTCGCCTGGTGGTACGTCGTCATTCACCAGCAGGCTGCGGCGGAGGCTGTGGTGACCGGGGTGCAACAGCTCGGCACTCCAGGCCTCGGAAACGGGCCCGCGACGCCCGCCGAGCAAGGGCCGCCGGAAGGGTTTTATCTGTGGTTCGGTTTGTGCGCGCTGGCCGGCGCGCTGCTGGTGGTGCGTTACTACTGGAGAATGGATGCCGACCGGTTCGAGGTTCTGAAGCTTCTGACCTCCTCGGTCATGCCGCTTGGCATTCTCACTGTCATCGTTCTGGCCGTCATCCTGTTCGGAATCACGACCGCCACCGAGTCGGCAGGCGTGGGAGCCGCAGGCGCCTTCCTGCTCGCCGTGCAGGCGCGAACGCTCGATTGGAAACGCACCAAGGAAGCCGTGTTCCTCACGGCCAAGACGACTGCCATGGTTTGCTGGCTCTTCGTCGGCTCGGCCGTGTTCTCAGGCGTGTTTGCCATTCTCGGCGGGCAGGCACTGGTCGAGCAATGGGTGTTGTCGTTGCACATGACGCCCGTGCAATTCATGATCCTCTCGCAGGCGATCATCTTCGTCTTGGGCTGGCCGCTCGAGTGGACGGAAATCATCGTCATTTTCGTGCCCATCTTTTTGCCGCTGCTCAAGCATTTCAACATCGATCCGATCCTGTGGGGCACGCTGGTGTTCGTGAATTTGCAGGCGGCGTTTCTTTCCCCGCCCGTGGCGATGTCGGCCTTCTATCTCAAAGGCGTGTCGCCGCCGCACGTCACGCTCAACCAGATTTTCAGCGGCATGATGCCCTACATGGTGGTCATCATCCTCTGCATGGTCATCATGTATGTCTGGCCGGGCATGACCTTGTGGCTGCCCAATTATCTCTACGGCAGCGGCTGAAGCACACATGGCCGGCGACCGGCTGACGACGCTGACCGCGACCGAGGCGGCCGCCGCCATTTCGCGCGGGACGTTTTCGATCGAGGAATATACGCGCGCCAGTCTTGATCGCATTGACGCTGCTGACAGCGAGATCAAAGCCTTTGCCCATCTCGATCGCGAGCACGCGCTCGCTCAAGCGCGCGCGCTCGATGAGCGCCGCGCCGAGCGCCGTTCGAGTGGGCCGCTCTACGGTGTTCCCGTCGCAATCAAGGACATCATCGATACCGGAGATTATCCCACGGAGCTGGGATCGCCGCTTGCCAGGGGCCGGCGGCCGCGCAGTGATGCGAGCGTGGTGGCAAGGCTGCGTGCCGGCGGGGCGGTCATCATTGGCAAGACGGTCACGACCGAATTCGCCTATTACCATCCCGGCCCGACCAGAAATCCACACGACCATACGCGCACCCCGGGCGGCTCATCGTCGGGCTCGGCGGCTGCGGTTGCCGCGAGCATGGTGCCGCTCGCGCTCGGCTCCCAGACCAACGGCTCGGTGATCCGACCGGGCGCCTTCTGCGGCGTCTTCGCCATGAAGCCGAGCTACGGTCTCATCTCGCGTGCCGGCGTTTTGCAGCTCTCGCGCAAGCTCGATCACATCGGGCTCTTTGCGCGCTCACTTCCCGATCTCGCCCTCATCCTCGAAGTGATCGCCGGTCATGATCCGTCCGATCCCGATAGCGAGCCGTTCGCCGCTCCCGATTTCCGCGCCCTGCAAAGCGAGCCCCCGCCGCTCCCGCCGCGGTGTGCGTTTGTGCGCACGCCGGTGTGGGAGAAGGCAGAAAGCGAGACCAAAGCCGCCTTCGAGGAGCTCGTTGCTGCGCTGGAGCCGGCAGTCGACACCGTGGACCTCCCGGCCTCCTTGCGCACGGCCTGGGACGTGCATCGCACCATCATGTCGGTGGACATGGCTCACAATCTCGCTCCCTTCTTCGCGCACGGCGAGCCCAGTGCAGCCATGCGCAAGCTTCTTGCGCACGCAAAAGCAGTAAGCGCGGTCGATTACCTTGCGGCTCTCGACCAGGCTCGGCGTATCACCGCCGCTCTCGCCGGCATCTTCGATGCCTACGACGCCATCATCACGCCCGCGGCTCCCGGCATTGCACCGAAAGGATTGGGTTTTACCGGCGATCCCGTGTTCTGTACTTTGTGGACGTTGAGCGGCCTGCCTTCTCTCTCGCTCCCGCTGCTTGCGGGCAGCGGCGGTCTACCATTGGGCGTGCAGCTCGTCGGTCCCGCCGGCCGGGACGGGCGGCTCCTGCGCACTGCCACGGCGCTTATCGAAATGCTGCGCGAGACAAAAAAGGGCAAAGGCCGCTCGCAGGCGCGAAGGCGCAACTGAAGGGATCATTTCGCGGACCGAGCGCACCCGAGCGGCAGCAGCGCAGCGGTATTTTGACAAAATTCCAATTGTGCCGTTCCATAGCCGCAAGCTATTAACGCAACGAATGACCCTCATGGAGGATGCGCATGCTTCTGAGCCGACGCCGTATCCTGTCTGGCGCCTTGGCCGCCCCAGCCGCGATCGCAAAATCGCGTCTCGCAACGGCGGCTGCGCAGATATTCAAGATATCTCATCAGTTTCCGGGTGGAACAATTACGGAGGGCGACTTTCGTGATCGGTTGTGCCGAATGTTCGCCGCTGAGATCGAGAAGCGAAGCAATGGCGCGCTGACGGGACAGGTGTATGCCAATTCTTCCTTGATGAAGACGGTTGCGCAGTTCTCGGCTTTGCGCAAAGGCGCGCTCGATCTGAGCCTCTATCCGATTTCCTACGCGGGCGGTGAGTTTGCCGAGCTCAATATCGGCCTCATGCCGGGGCTGGTGAGCTCATACAAGCAGGGCGCGGCGTGGAAGAATTCCGAGATCGGGAAGAAATTTACCGCCTTTCTCGCGGAAAAAGGCGTGATCATGGTGTCCTGGATCTGGCAGGCGGGCGGCGTGGCCAGCCGATCTACGCCTATCGTCAATCCGCAGGACGTCAAGGGGCTCAAAGTGCGCGGCGGCAGCCGCGAGATGGACATGGTGCTCCAGGCGGCGGGCGCCACCACGCTCTCGACCCCTTCGAACGAGCTTTATGCGGCAATGCAGACCGGCGCCTGCGATGCCGCGATCACGTCCTCGACCAGCCTGATCTCATTTCGACTTGAAGAACTGGCCAAGAGCCTTACCACCGGCCGCGGCAAGTCGTACTGGTTCATGCTCGAGCCGCTCATCATGTCAAAAAAGATCTTCGATGCCCTGCCGAAGGATCAGCAGGACATGATCATGGCGCTCGGGCGCGAGCTGGAGGAGTTCGGCACCAAGGAGGCGATGGCGGACGACGAGAAGGTGGCGGATGTCTATGCCAGGAAGGGGGCCAAGGTATCCGACCTCGACGAGGCTACGGTGGGGAAATGGCGCGCCATAGCGCGCGAAACGGCATGGAAGGATTACGCCGCCAAAACCCCGCTTTCGGCCGAGCTTCTCAAGCTTGCGGAAGGGGTGAGCGTTTCCTGAGACGCGAGTGCCGTAGCCCGCATGAGCCATGCACGGCCGAAACGCCGCGCTGGCGATATGCGGGAAAACGCTTCCCGGTTTCGTTATTGCGCCATGGAGCGCAATAGCTCATCCCGGCTACCGCTACCCGCGATCAGGCTCCAGCCGTGACCCAAGGCTTCGACATCATTGAAACGAAACCCGCGGCGGCGCCACTTGATATCGCCGAGCGCGTTCTTTCGGCCGTTAATCGGCTCGTGGTCAGGCTGTCCGCGGTCGCGCTGGTGATCGCCAGTTTCGTGCTCACCTACAGCGTCATCGTGCGCTATTTCCTGAAAATCTCGACCGACTGGCAGGACGAAATGTCAGTCTTTCTGATCATCGGCGCGGTGTTCATGTCGGCTGCGGCGATCCAGGCCGGCCGCGGACATGTTGCCATCGAAGCCATCACCGGATTGTTGCCGCCGCACGTCAACATGGCGCGGCAGATTCTCGTCGATGCCGCGAGTCTTGCGTTTTGCGCGTTCTTTACATGGAAGTCGTGGCTGCTGCTGGCCGAGGCTTGGGAGGAGGGATTTCACTCCGGCTCCACCTGGGCTCCGCCGCTTTGGATTCCGTATGTGCTGATGACGGCGGGCATGATGTTGCTGTCGATGCAAATCCTGCTTCAGCTGATACAGGGTCTGACCGGTCGGGGCCACATCCGGTGAGCACGCTTTCGATCGGGCTTCTTTACGGCGCTGCTACGCTCGTCGTGATGTTTGCCGGAATGCCGATCGCTTTCGCACTCGGAGCGGTCGCGACCCTGTTCATGATCTCTTTCATGCCGGCGAGCTCGGTCGATACCATCAGCCAGAACGTCTATGAGGAAATGGCGTCCATCACGCTGCTGTCGATCCCGCTCTTCATCCTGAAGGGATCGGCGATCGGCCGTTCCCGCGCCGGGCAGGACCTCTACTCGGCCATTCATGTGTGGATGCATCGCATTCCGGGCGGGCTCGGGATCGCGAACGTATTTGCCTGCGCGCTGTTCGCCGCGATGGCGGGCTCGTCGCCTGCCACTTGCTCCGCCATCGGCTCAGCCGGAATTCCTGAGATGCGAAAGCGCGGCTATTCGCCCGGTTTCGCCGCCGGGATCATCGCGGCCGGCGGCACCCTCGGTATCCTGCTGCCGCCCTCGATCACCATGATCCTTTATGCGGTCGCCGCGGAGCAGTCGCTCGGCCGCTTGTTCCTTGCCGCCATCGGGCCGGCATTGCTGCTGGTTGCCCTGTTCGCCGGTTACGCAGTGTTTCGCTACCGGCGCGAATACCGCGAGGCCAAGGCGCGCCATCTCATAAGCGGCGCTCACTCGGAACTGTTGACCGAGAGCATGCTGAGCTTGCGCGAAAAGCTCAGGTTGTTGCCGCGCGTGCTGCCCTTTGTCATTCTCCTTACCGGCGTGATGATCGCGCTTTATGGCGGCTACGCGACGCCTTCGGAAACGGCAGGGCTCGGCGCCGTGCTCGCGCTCGCTCTGATCGCCGGCATCTACAGCGTATGGCGGCCGCGCGATCTCGCCCCGATCCTCGCCTCCACATTGCGCGAATCCACCATGCTGATGTTTATCATCGGCATGTCGCTCCTTTATTCCTACGTGATGAGCTACCTGCATATCAGCCAATCGGCGGCGCAAGCGATCGTTGATTTCCAGCTCTCACGCTGGGTGCTGCTCGCGGCCATCCTGCTGATGGTGATTGTGCTTGGCTTCTTCCTGCCGCCGGTCTCGATCATTCTGATGACGGCGCCCATCATCTTGCCGCCGCTCAAGGCTGCCGGCTTCGACCTGATCTGGTTCGGCGTGGTGATGACAATCGTGATGGAGACCGGATTGATTCACCCTCCGGTCGGGCTGAACATCTTCGTGATCAAGAGCATCGCGCCCGATATCCCGCTCGGTGACGTGATCTGGGGGATCATGCCGTTTGTCGTGCTCATGCTGATTGCGATCGTCTTGTTGTGTCTGTTTCCCTCAATCGCCACGTGGTTTTCAGATTTGATCATGGGGGCCTAAGAGGCACGCTTGCCGCGCGCGGGCGACGTCAAGTGTGAAAGAAGATGCGGCTAAATTTATTGGACATGTTAGCTACACTTGTTCAGTGACAATCTTGAGCCCTCACGCGCGGGTGGCGGGCTGCGATCGCATAGGTGATTTTTCTGCAACAGTGCGGAGGAATCGCAGAACCGCTGATTGCGGCGATGTTACATTATTACTAAAGTTTTGAGAGTTCTGACCACTGTTGCACAGGCGTGAAGCGTAACACGATGCATTGGTTTCGAGCGCGTCTGAGATCGAGTTCGTTAGTTGCGTTGTTTGCGCTCGCGCTTCAGCTCGCGCTCTCCTTCGGGCACGTGCATCTCGGTGACCTCTCCGGCCAGGCACCGGCGCAGATCGAGACATCGGGCACGACGGCTCCGGCGGGCGGCGACACGCCTGACCATGCCGACGGCTATTGCGCGCTCTGTGCGATTATTCATCTCGCCGGCGCGCTGGTGCCCGC
>Ga0209526_10002845_pt1 | contig 11716 bp, 4 predicted proteins | sample JacPinW_OM2H0_M1_FD_188566 | JGI IMG/M metagenome (GOLD analysis project Ga0209526, IMG submission 188566) | Forest soil microbial communities from Algoma, Ontario, Canada - Jack Pine, Ontario site 1_JW_OM2H0_M1 (SPAdes) (version 2) | ecosystem: Environmental > Terrestrial > Soil > Boreal...
CGGCTTTGGCGGGCAAACTTTCATCCCGTTCGCGACCGAGAAGATTGCGCGGCTGCGCGCGCTCGTCGGATCGCGCCCGATCGACATCGAGGCGGACGGCGGCATCACGGCGGAAATTGCGCCGCTCGTCGTGCGCGCCGGCGCCAACGTTTTGGTCGCGGGCTCGGCGGTGTTCAAGGGCGGGGGCGGCGCCGAGGGCTATGGCGCGCGGATCGCAGCCATCCGTCAAGCGGCGGCCTTCGCGCGCGGGGAAGCGGCGTAAGCACGCCTTGGTCACTTCGTTATTCGTAGGGGCGACGCATGCGTCGCCCTGCAACCACCGCCATGCATGTCGAAACAGGGCGAGGCAATGCCTCGCCACTACGAAGAATCACCTCAAATTCGCGTTCACTCGAGGACTGCACATGCGGCCGTCTTATCTGCTCGGAGGCAGCTTCCGAAACGGGTCCACCACTGCGACATCCATAGCTGCGAAATGGCGCTCATTGCGCGATAGAATTGTCAGGTCATGCCTACGCGCCGTTGCAGCGATAGCGATGTCAGCAAATCCCGGGGAGTGACCGCGGCCGCGTGCCAGATCGGATAACATTCCAGCGATCTCGGCTGCTGGGATGTCGAAGGGCAGTACGCGGCCGCCCTAGAGATGCAACACGGTGGGCAGCCAGCGTGCTAGATCGGACGCCTTCCGTGTCGCCCCCTCGCGCTTGGCCTTTGCGATTCCGTCGGCAATCTCCGCAATGGTAACTACCGACAGGAAAAGATCGGGCGAATGCGAATCCATCCAAGCAATGAGTTCGGGAAGCCTAATGGCCGTAGTTGGCGCGGCGGCTGAGATGACGTTGGTATCGATCAGATAGCGCGTCACAGGCCGGATGAGCGCATTGGCGCTCGGTTGCGCCGCGGCAAATCTCCCCGCTCAAGCGGCGCCGACATGAGAAGCCGGCCGAAGGAAGGCACACGCGACAGTCGCTCCCAATCGGCGAACCCGAGCACCACAGCCTCCGGTTTTCCGTGCCGCGTGATGACCGAGGGTCTACCGCGCACGGCCTGATCCACGACCGCCGACAATTTCGATTTGGCATCCTTCAATTGGATTCTGCGCATGATCAACTGCGTATATATGACCACAGTAGTCATGTCCATGAGAACAGCGGCGGCTGCGCGATAGGGGCGGAACCCCCCCAACATGAGAGGTGGTGGGCGACGCATGCGTCGCCCCTACGAAGCGGCCTATGGATGCGGCGGCGTCAGCGGCGGCTGGATCGACGATTGTGCCGCATCGGTGATCAGCGTGCCGCCATGGCCGTCACTCGAGGTAGCAAAGCTCGAGGCCATGTAGTTGCCGAGAAGTGCAAGATTGGCCGTGTGCGTGCCGTCGCTCACACTGAGGGTGCCGCCGGAGTTGCCGCTGTTGCCCGAATAACCGAGCGTGGTGGCACTTGCGTCGAACGCGATATCGCCGAGATCGATCTGATCCGCGCCACCGAAGCCAGAAATCTGGCCGGTGAAGCTCTGCGATTTATCTAGTTGCAGCGTCCCGGACTGGCCGGCGAAGGTGATGTGGCTTGAGGACACACCACCGAAGTCGATCAGCGATGCCTCGCCGATGCTGGCGTTACCACCTACGGTGCCGTCATCGATGAACTGTCCGCCGTTGATAGTGCTAATCGCGCCGTGGTTGGTGAAGCCGCCAGTGAGCCTAAGCGTCGCGCCGTCGACCTCGATCGTCCCGGTTGCATCGTTCGTTACCGGCACGTTGATCGTGGTGGTCGAGCCCGCTCCCTGCGCCAGGAGCAGGCCGGCATTCTCGACGGACCCGCCGGCATTGTTGATGCTGGCCCCCGACAGAGTGGCTTGCCCGCCTATAAAGAGCGCGCGGCCTAGGGGGATATTGCCTGTTATGGTGCCCGTTGCGCCAGCGGCGAGCACGGTGGTGCCACTACCCGACATCGCGGAGAAGTTCCCCAAACTCATCGAGCCTGTGACCGTAACTGTGCCGCTTCCCCCGAGCGTTGGTGTGACGGCAAATCCGAAGCTGGTCCCGTGATCGAGCATCGTCAGGCTTGCGGTCGTCAACGCCGCATTTGCATTCAGCGTCGCGCCATCGACCGTAACGCTCGCCGGCGTCAGGGCATTGTTGAATTGAGCGTGCTGCTGCCGAAAGCATCCAGATGCAGCGTCAGCGCGCCGGCCACCGAGATCTGGTCGGCGGGGTCGGTAGTCAGAGTTGCATTGTTGACCGTCAGGTTGCCCGCAGCATTGAGCTGCGACCCGCTCGCAAGGGTGAAGCTGCCGCCGCCGAACTCAAGCGTCGCGCCGGCCTCGTCCTGCAGAATGCCGGAGCTCGATCCGCCGCCGGCGAGATCGAGCGTGCCGCTCTGCACGTCGATGGTGCCGGACGCGTCGTTGATCACCCCCACATTGATGGTGCCCGTGGAGCCGCCCCCCTCTCCGATCAGCGTTCCGGCGTTCTCGAGATATCCGGGATTCGCCAGGGGAAAACCATTACCCTCATTATAGATGCCGTCCCCGCCATAGCCCTGCACGGCGCCCCAGATCGCCAGCGTGCCCCCCGAGAGAATATTCACGATGCCTGGCGCGCTGGGCATTCCGAGTTGGATGGTGGAGTTTCCGCCACCGCTTGTGCCGATCGTCAGTTGTCCCCCGATGTCAATCTCGCGGCTCAAGTTTTGATTGCCGACCAGCGTGCCCGTCGCCCCAGCGGAAAGAAAGGTTTTGCCACTCCCCGACATTTGGCCCGCCGTCCAAGTGAGCGAGCTGGTCACGGTGACATCCTCGGCGCCCGCTAGCATCGCGGACATGAAATAGCCGGCGTAACCCGCGTGCCCGAGGAGCGAGAGACTCGAAACAGTGAGAGGAGCATCGACGTTGAAGACGCCGCCATCGACGCTGACGCTACCGAGGCTGGCCGTCTGCTCGAGATTGACGGTGTCGATGCAGAAGCTGACGGCCGAATACACGCTCAAGCTGCCTGTCCCGCTCAAGCTCGAACCGACGGCAATCGTGTAGCTCTCTGCGCCTGAAAAATTCGTCGTGATCAAGCCGAGTGTCGCGCCGGCTTCGATCGTGATGCTTCCCGTGCTGGTGCCGCCTCCTGTGAGATTGAGCGCGCCGCTTTGCACGTCGATGTTGCTGCTATTTGTGAGCGGCACGTCGACGCTGCTCGTCCCGGTGCCGGTCTTGAGCAATGTGCCGGCGTTCTGAACGGTGCCCGGATTCGGAATACGGTTGCCGCCGCCTGCGTTCTCGATGGTATTGTCGCCCGATCCGTCCTGGTCCGCCAAGGCGGACAAGGTGAGCGTGCCGCCCTGCTCGACCACCAAGGTGCCGGGACCGTTGTCGTCGCGGCCCATGCTCATGTGCACGTAGGGCAGCAGAGTTGCTTGCCCGAAAATGTCGAGCTCGCGGCTGAGCCCCGTGTTGTTGCCGATCGTCGCGACAGCATTCGGGGCAACAATCGTAGTGCCGGACCCGTAGAGGTCGCCATTAACCCAGTCGAACAGGGCGGTGATTGTTATTGGGTTCGTGCCTGTCACGCCACCGAATCCGGTCAGCGTCAGGTCAGCAATGGTGGCAGAGGCACTGGGGGCGAAGGTCGCGCCGTCGATTACCAGGTTGCCGGAAATCTGAGCGGCATTGGTCACCGCAAGCGATCCACCGATGATGTCGAGCGTTCCACCCCCATTCTCGACCAGGCTATTGAGACTGACAGCAAGCCCCCTCGCGCTGGCCGTCAACCCGAGGGGCAAGCCGAGATAGACGTCGTCTGTCGCGATGGGAACTACACCGGTGCTCCAATTCGACGGACTGTTCCAGTCCCCGCTGCGGATACTGCTCCAGACATCCGTGAATGGCGTGACCGTAAAATCGGTGTCGAGCTCGCTGCCGAACGCAACGCCAGCCGTGTCGCGGACGCTCGCATCGACCTGGGCCTGATATTGTCCGAGCGCAAGGCTGCTGTAGGTCACCTCAACGGTGTAGGTCGGGTGAACTGTGCCGTTCGCGCGCTCCTCGATGGACACAGGCGCGATTGCGGTACCTCCCGGCCCAATCAACCGGAAGTGCGCGGCGTCCAGGCTCGCGGAATCAATTGCCCTGGAGAAGGTGTAGGAGAGAGCGCGGAAGCCGGCCACTTCGACCGCGTTCTCGTACACGCTCTGGGACACGACCGCGGGCACCGTGGGATCGGGCACAAGCGTGACCTGGATCGGCATGGAAAAGGTGTTGTTGCCGCCGGTGTCGGTCGCCTCCACTTGCAGCGTGACCTGGTTCGAGCCGTTGGCGGAGATCGAAGGAAGCGTCGTCTCGATATTCCAGGGATAGGAGACCTGGTTCTCCACCACCTGTCCGTTGACCAGGAGCTGCACGTCGCGCACCTGCACATCGTCGCTGGTGGTGACGCCGACAGTGATGAACTCGCCCTCAGCAAGCTGCAAGCCCGGCGTATTCGGATCGACATCGGCCGGCAGCTGTGTGATCGTGAGAGTCGCTGCAATCCCGGCAGTATCGAATGCCTTGTAGTTGACCACCTGCAGACCGCCGCTTCCATCGGCGATGAAGCCGATCCCGCCGCCGATTGCCACGTCGTAAGGCTGTGCCGGGACGGTGAAGCGCGTAACAAACTGGCCGGTGTTCGTCGGGTCGGATGTGTTGACGACATCGACCGCGTTCGTGCCGAAAACTCCGCCGGGGCGGCCGACCGTCAGTCCGAGCCCGGATCCGTTGAGCGCAATCGCGGCCCCCGCAATGTTGTTGGCCTCCCGCCCTTGGATAAGCGTTGGCGCGGAGGGATTGCTGACATCGACGGTGGCATAGCCGCCATTGAAGGCGTCTGCAGTGCCGACGTAGACGACGCCGTTCGCGGCAAAGATGCGGTTGCCCGGGTACGGCAGCGTGGCGGACCCTTCTAGCACCATGGTGTCGCCGCTGATGTCGATCACGCGCAAATTGCTACTGGAATCCATGGTGTAGAGCTTGCTGCCGTCACGCGCCATGCCGGTGAGGGTCGAGCCGCCCAGATCGAGCGTTTGGAAGAGCGTGCCGGTGGCAAGATCGATCGCATCAAGCGTGCTGCCGTCATTGGCATAGGCGATCCCGCCCACCACCTCGACAGCAGTTGCGTTGATAGGGATCGTCTGCGCGAGCGCCGGATTTGCTGGATCCACAACATTGACAAGCCGCAACCCGCCGAATCGGTCGGCGACAGCGGCAAGGTTGAGCGCCGGATCTACGGCGACATCACTCGCGTTACCTGCAAAGCCAACCTGTCCGAGCACGATCGGTGTCTGGAAGTTGCTGACATCGACGATGGCAAGCCCGTAGCTTCCCGTGGCGATGTAGGCGATCTCCTGCGCGGCATTCGTAACCGATCCGACGAGGGTCACCGATTGTGCGCTGCCTTGCAGTGGCAGGCTGGCAATGACCCCAGGGGTATTTGCGAGAGATGGCGAAGTGACCAGACCCTGCTCCACTGCTGCAAGGTCACTCATTCCAGGAATGAAATTATCCGGGATTTCGGGGTTCACTCCCAGAATCAGTGATCCGATGGCACTGAGCCCATTCGCGCTCGGGGCCGAATCCGTGATGAGAGAACCGATTGGCAGCTGGAATGTACTGCCCGACGCCGTCGTGTTGAAGATTGCCGAAGTTATCACCCCGTTATCAGGATAATACCTTAGCATCTGGAGTTCGGTATCCGGTGGCAGGATCATGCTATCGATGCCGCCGTCGTTCGTGCTTACCCCCCGCAACTCGTAGCTCGGCGAGGTGCTCCCCACTGAAAATACGTAGTAAAAGAAAGACCCGGGTTGGACAGGCGCCTGAGACGGTCCGGGATCGATCACGTTGAACTGGCCTGAGCCTGCCAACCAGGAGATTCGGTCGCCATTCGAGTGCCAGACGTTACTCTCACCAGCCGGTACCGACCCGGTTTGCTCGAAATGTTGTGCCGCGCCCGCCAGAGCTTGAGAAAAGGCGGCTTTGCTTGTGTCGCCGACCGCGGTTTCAGCAGCGGCATCCTTGTTCGCCTGGTCGATCAGAGGTTGAATGTTTGATCGATCAAATGAATGGCCGGAAACGCCATCCATCAGAGCGGCGAATTGCGCCTGTGCTAGCAGGCCCGCAGCCCCTTGCGCCGTTGGTGTCGAAGCGTTTGGATTCGATAAGTAGCTCCCAGCACTGTTTGCCGCGTTTCCGGCTTGCGTGAGAGCGTCTTGCGCAGCAGTGGTTTGCCCAGCATTGGCGGCGGTATGTGCAGCGGTGGCGGCGTTCGTGGCCGTTGCTGCAGCATTGTTGGCGTTGGTCGCTGCCGTAGTCGCGGCATTCGCGAGTTCGTTGAGCGTGTTGGCGAGAGCGCTGCCAGGACTGGACGACGCGGCAGCCGCGGCCATGTCTGTAATGGTGTTGGCAGCAGCGCTTGCTGCGTTTGCCGCTGCCTTCGCGTTTGCCGCCGCGGCGTCAGCTGCATCGGCCGCAGCCCGAGCTGAATCTGACTCGCTCGCAGCCGCATTTGCCGCAGAAGAGGCATCATTGGCCAATGTAGTCGCCGTCGTTGCTTTGTTCCCAACAGCAGTACTGGAAGGGTCAGCGGTGGCGAGCCCCTTCGTGTATTTTTCGTAATCTTTCGCGCCTTTAGCGAAATCGTCCGCCGCCAAAACAGTCTCGGCCGTGTTGATGCCCATGATAGTGGCGTTAGTGCCGTCGCCGGCATAGCCGTTCGCAGGGCTGGAGTTCGCCGACCCGGGCCCCGCGTCAGGACCCGTATCGTTCCCCGGATCAGGTAAGTTTGGACCGGGATCTCCAGGAATGACGTTTCCGTCAGCACCGGGCGGTGTCATGCCGTGCCAACCGGGGGAGGTGACGCCGGAGCCCGGATCGCTGGTCACGGTCTGGCCGTCAGCCGAGACGGTCGCCGTCCCGTCGATCACGAGCCGGCCGGTCGTGTGATCAAATGAAAGAATGAAGGTCTTCTCTCCCGGCGAAAGCCCGAACACATTCGGCATGGTGAGAGTCGCGGGTTGCGTGAACACCGCCGTGCCGGGCGCCTGGATGGTGATGTCGAAGGAGTGCTGCGTGAGGCCCGGCGGGAGCATGTCCATCACGAGCTGGGGCGGCACGGTGCTGATGCCGACCTCCGGGCTCTGCACCGGGTTGCCGTTGGCATCGACCAAGCTGCCGGGCTGCACTGTGAGCGAAAGTTCGCTGAGCTGGTGGCTGGTCAAAGTGAACGCACCTGAAGCGGACGCAGAATCCGCCGGCGCGGTTACGGTCGTCGGCGCAAACGAGCTGATCGGGGTGAGAACGTCGTCGGCAACGCGCGGGAGATAAACGGCAGGGTCGCTTGCGGTCGCTTGTTGTTGCTGCAGCGTCCCCATACTGCCCATGATGGTGTTGTTCACGCCCGGACGAATGGTCGTGTCCATCACCATGGTCGGGAAGTAGTAGCCCGCGGGCGGATTGGTCGCGGCGTTGCCCTCAAACTCGATCTTTACATCGCCGACGGGCACATTGTTCAGCGTGAAATGTCCGTTGGCATCGGTATAGACGGCGTGCTGCTCGTCGCCGAGCACAAACACCTTCACGCCGGCGATCGGCAGCTTCCAGGTGTCATTGGCGTAGTCGGTGAGGCCGTCCGCTGCGGCCTTCACGTCATCTGGGGTCATCGGCGTGTCGTCTGGGCCGGGATCGACTACGATCCCGCTCACCGTGGTGCCGGGCACCGAAGCGGTGCTCACGGTCGTGAACGTCTCCGTCAACGTGCTGCCGGGGGTACCGTTACCGGCAGCATCGAGCAGCGAGCCGTCGGTCCCTCTAACAAGACCGCCCACGACATGGAGCGTAATGGTCGAGGCGCCGGGCAGCGGATTGGTGAAGAGCAACCACGCGCCGCTGTCGTTGCCGGCGCTGTCGGTGGTCGGCACGACGGTCGCCGCCACATGCGCGCCCGTGGAGTCGGTTGCATAGAAGCTGGAATTGGTCAGCGTCGATACATCAACAGGACGAGAGAAGCTGATCTTTGGCCGATAGGTAACGCCGACATCGGCGGCGGCGTTTGAGGGGGTCAAGCCGGAAACGGTCAGCGCTGGTACTGCATTCAGGGAAAGGTGCAGTGTATCGATCGCGGTGTTACCGGCCGCGTCGGTTGCCGTGAGGATCAGCGTGCGGCTGCCGGTGGCGAGTTCGGAAAGATCAATTGCCTGGTCGAAGGCACCGCTGTTGCCATCATACCCGATCGGCAGAGTCATCCCGCCGTCGATCGAATAGGAAAGCGCCGTGATGCTGTCGCCGGCGACGACCGTCACCGTCCCCGCGAGCTGCGCGCCAGCGGCGAACGTGCCGCCATCTTTGACGCTGTTGCTCCCAAGCGTGATCTGCGGCGGCTGAGTGGCGAGATCGAAGGAGAAGTCCTGCGTACCCTGAAGCCCGTCGCCATCCGTGGCGGTAAACGAAAGCGTATGCGCCCCGTCAGCGGAGCCGTCGGGCGCGAGCGTGATCGGCAGGCTGAATGTGCCGTCGCTGTTGACCGTAACACCGGTCGGCGCACCGTTGTCGATGGCCACTTGAAGCGAGGAGACGCCGAAATTGGTTACGATCTCGCCGGTGATGGTCGGATCCTGCTTGGTGACAAACCCGGACGCCTGATCGATCAGAACCTTCGGCGGGACGGTGTCCTGCGCCGTGTTGAACGCTGCGAGCGCCCAATTTCCGACTTGCGTGCCGACGGCGAGGCCCTGGTCCACCGAGAACTGGAAGTGGATGCCGCCGTAAACGCGGCTCTCGCCGGCCTGCTGCGCCGCCTGGTCGAAACTGCTCTGCACGCTGCCGTCGGACAGCGTCGTAGGCGCGAACGTGAATGTCGTCCCCGGCAGGCTCTCGGAAGTGGCGTTGAAGGTCACACCGGTGCCGAAGAAATTGTTGAGCACCTGCGCCGCCGCCGCGCTGAAGGTCGGATGCCCCGCCACGTATTCCGGGAAATTGGGCGAGGGGATAAGCGGTTGCCAGTTAGGGTCCTGAGTGATGCCGTAGGGATTGCCGATCATATCGGCGTTCTGGATGGCGGTGATGGGCCGCTAGGCATTATAGGTATATTTGCTGTTCCAGGCGGCGATGCCTGCATCCGCTTCCGCGACGTTGAGCTCGGCGAGGAGGAGCGCATCCTGCGCCAAGCTGTCGCCCTGCTGCTGCGCCACCGTATCTGCAATCGAGTTCCACTGGCCGGGCGGCGTGTAGGTGCCTCCCTGGTCGTTCCAGAACTTGGCGATCGCAGTTTCCTGCGCGGTACGCGTGGTGCTGTCCGCAGCGCCGAGCGACTCTGTCAGGTTCACGTCCTGCGCATATTGCTGGCTGTCGAGCGCCGGGGGCGGCGGCGGCAGGAACTGGCCGGAGCTCGTGAGCGCAAACGGCTCGACATTCGCCCATTGCGGGTCGAGGCCGGGCGCGTAGCTGGGCGGTGTGGGCTGCCACACGCCCACCCCGGTGCCGCCGAGGTCGGTGGTGTTGATGTTCGAGCCGTCGTTGGTCCGCAACGCAATGATCCGCTCGGCAACCGCGATACCGAACACAACCCCGTCCGTCTTGCTCTGCCCATCCGGAATCACGGCGAGATCGGCGGCAAGTTGCGCGTCGAAGCTTTTGGCCTGCGCGGGATAGAGATAATCGAGGATGGCATCGGCGGCAGCGGCGACAGCCGCATCAGGCGAAGCGCCGGAAGGCGCCGACATGCTGACCAGATAGCCGTGCATGCCTTGGATCCCGCTGAGCGCGTCGTACACGGCAAGGCTTTCCATGGCGAGCGCGCGCGAAGCAACGGTCGGAGGATCGGCATCCGTGGCGATTGCGTTGAGGGTCGTCTCGTTCCACAGCACCGCCGCGTCTGGCGGGCGCGCCACATGCATCACCTGCGTCGTGCTTGCGGTGTTCCCACTCGCCGTGTCGGTGGCGCTGGCGGTGACGTCGAGCGCGATCTGCGTCCCGCTGAATGTCGAGGGCGCGGTCACCTGCAGCCCTGCGAGTTGCGCGGGCGTCAAGGTGAGGCTCGCACCGATCTGCCCCGCGTCGTAGAGCAGCGCGCCGGAATTGTCGGCAACCGCAACAGTGACGCTCAGCGCATCCGGCTGCGACCGGTTGGCGGTGAACGCATGCCAGCCGCTGGTGTCGAAGAAAGTCCCGGCGATCTCGCCGGAATTGTTGATCCCGCTGACGCTGCTGCCATAGATGCCGGCTGGATCGTTGACCGTGGTGAAAGTGCTGCTGCTGCTGTCGTAGACGTACCAGACCGTATCGTTATTGTTATCGGAGTAGGTGCCCAGCACCTGGCCGGCATCGTTGATTCGCAGCGCCTGGCTGTTGATTACATTCGGCGGCGCGGTCGGATCGACGATGTCGCTGTAGTGGCCGGTATTGCTGTCGTAGATGAACGCATGCTGGGCGTAGTTTGCGTCCTGATAGTAGCCGACGATCTGCCCCTTGTTGTTGACGCCCTGGGCAACGGTGCCGGCCCCGTAGATGCCCGCTCCGGCATTCGGATCAGCGAGCGCCGTGTAGGTTCGTCCTGATAAAAGCCGACGACCTGTCCCGCGTTGTTCAGCCCCAGCGCGCGGGTGACATACGAATTTGGTACGTTGAGATCCGTGTAGCTGTGACCGTCGTAGAAGAAATACGTGCTCGAGTAATACCAGGGATTATAGTGGCCTAACACCTGGCCGGCATTGTTGATGGCATCGACATAGGTGCCGTTGCCGGCGTTCGGATCCGCGATCGTCGTATACGTCCCGGTTACAGGATCGTAGACGAATCCGTGCGGGGTGTAGCTGTAATTGTCGATGGGATTGAAATTGGCGTCTTCGTAGTATCCGGCGACCTGGCCGGCATCGTTGATCCCCTGAGCAAAGGTGCCATTGACCGCGGCCGGGTTGTTGATCTCGGTGTAGCTGCTGCCGCCGTTATAAATGAATCCGTGGGATATGCCGCCGGCATCCTGGTAGTTGCCAACCACCTGGCCGGCGTTGTTGAGCCCGGTGATGCCATTGCTGTTGATATTGGCTGCGTTGGGATCGACAAAATGTGAATAGACATAGAGCGGCGCATCAGCCGAGCTCACGCTGATGGTGCCTGCAAGACCGAGTCCCGCGCCGCCTTGCGTCGCGTTGGCGCCATTGAGCGTGAGGTTCGGCACTGCCGGCATTGCCGCAATGTCGAGCGCGAGCTGTTGCGGATCGCTCGTCGCCGTGCTGCCGTCCTCCGGCTCGCTCTGCGTCGCCGTCACGCTCAAGGTGAACGCGCCCCGGCTCTGGCCAGCGAGAATATGCAGGCTGCCGAGGTCGGAGGAATCGACTGTCCAGACGGTAGTGCCGTCGGAGTGCGCCGAAACCAGGCTGCCGTGGTCGAGCGTTGCCGGCGCCGGGACCCCGGCGATGGTTACGCTGATGGGATCGTGCGCGGCATCAGTCGGCTCGCCGTCGCTTGCCGCGACGGTGAAGGCGCCGGAAAGGTCGATGGCGGCATGCTCGTTTCCGCTGATCGTAGGCGCGTTGATGCTCAGGACCGGCGCCTGCGCGGCGGCGTTCACCGTGACCAGCAGCAGTTGGGGTGCCGTCGAGAAGGTGCTGCCGTCGTTCGCCTGCTCGGTCGCGGAGACCTGCAGCGTGAGCGTGCCCTCGCTGTAGCGCGTTCCGATCGCCCCCGGGCCTGCGGCGAA
>Ga0209526_10002846_pt1 | contig 11715 bp, 12 predicted proteins | sample JacPinW_OM2H0_M1_FD_188566 | JGI IMG/M metagenome (GOLD analysis project Ga0209526, IMG submission 188566) | Forest soil microbial communities from Algoma, Ontario, Canada - Jack Pine, Ontario site 1_JW_OM2H0_M1 (SPAdes) (version 2) | ecosystem: Environmental > Terrestrial > Soil > Boreal...
ACCAGGCGCGGTAGTTGACCTTCGAGCCCATCGACTTGCCGTACTCGCCATCGCCCGGCACGGCGATGCCGGCGGCCACCTGGCGGCGCACGACATCGCCCACCGCCGCGCTGAGCGATTTCTGGAACGCCGCCTCGTCGACCTTGCCAGCCTCGCGCTGGTGGTTGGCTTCGATGAGCGCGTCGGGCCGCGGCAGGCTGCCGGCGTGGCTGGTGAGGATGCGATCGCTGCTGGCTTGCATGTCAACGTCCCTTGAACTTGGCGGGCTTGCGCTTCTCGGTGAAGGCGCGCGCGGCTTCCTGGAAATCCTCGGTAAGATAGAGACGCTCCGGCGCGGTCTGGAACATGACCTCGCGGCTCAGCTGATCCATGTACCGGCGCCGCATGCGCACGGTGGAGCGCACGCTGAGCGGCGGATTCTTGATCACCTGGTCCGCCAACCCGCGCGCCACCTCGAGATACTTGCCCTTGGGCGCCACGCGATTGATCAGGTTGGCCTGATAGGCCTCCTCGGCGCTGAAGAAGCGGCCGGTGAGTGCGGCTTCCATCGTGAAGGCGCCGCCACCGCGATAGTGCATGAGCGCCCAGTATTTCCCCGCGCCCAGGCCGCGCGAGGTTTCGGTGATCTGGAACTGCGTGCCCTCTTCGGCGACGATCAGGTCGCACTCCAGCACGATGCCGACGGAGAGGCCCAGCACGTAGCCGTGCGCGGCGGCGATCACCGGCTTCCAGTTGACCGCCTTGGTCAGCAGGTCGGAGGAATGCGTGCCCCTGCCCTGCGGCCCGCCGAGCTTCAGGAACTCCTCGCGACTACGCAGCTGGCGCTGCTGGACGTCGGCGCCGCTCGAGAAAGCGCGGCCCGTGCCGTGCAGGATGGCGATGTGCGCCTCGTCCTCGGTGTCGAAGCGGTGCAGCGCATCGCCCAATGCGCCCACGAGTTCGTCGCTGAAGGCGTTGAGCTTCTCCGGCCGGTTGAGCGTCAGCGTGACGACCTGGCCGTCCCGCTCATAGGTTACGAGCGCCATGGTTTCCCCCTTTGCAGTCGCTTCGTTGATCGCGCGATGGCATGCTAGCCGACAAAACAGGGAGGAGACCATGCCAGGCATCCGCAGGGCGGCAACGGCGTTGCTGGGAGTCGTGCTGTTGGCAGGGCCAGCCGCGGCACAGAAGAAATACGATCCGGGCGCCAGCGACACCGAGATCAAGCTCGGCCAGACCATGCCCTATAGCGGGCCGCTGTCGGGCTTCATAACCTTGGCCAAGGCCGAGATCGCCTATTTCCAGATGATCAATGACCAGGGCGGCGTAAACGGGCGCAAGATCACCATGATCTCGCTCGACGACGGTTTTAGCCCGCCCAAGACCGTCGAGCAGACGCGCCGTCTGGTCGAGCAGGACCAGGTGCTCGCCATCTCCGGCTCGCTCGGCACGGCGACCAACGCGTCGGTCCAGAAGTACCTCAACACCAAGAAGGTGCCGCAATTGTTCCTGGCGACCGGCGCCAGTCGCTGGAACGATCCGGAAAATTTCCCCTACACCATGACGCTGACGCCGATCTATCAGGCGGAGGCCCGCATCTACGCCACCTACATGCTGAAGGAAGTGAAGGATCCCAAAGTCGCGGTGCTCTACCAGAACGACGATTTCGGCAAGGATTTCCTGAAAGGCTTCCGCGACCGGCTGGGGACCGCAGCCGCGGCGATCATGGCCCGCGAAGTGAGCTACGAGGTCACCGACGCCACCGTCGATTCGCAGATCATCGACCTCGCCTCGACCAAGGCCAATGTCTTCCTCAACATCACGACGCCGAAATTCGCCGTCCAGGCAATCCGCAAGGCCCACGAGCTCGGCTGGAAGCCGCTGCAGTTCATCGACAATCCAGCCGCGTCGATCGGCATCGTCATGCGGCCGGCCGGCATCGAGGCCTCCAAGGGCATCGTCTCGGCGGCCTTCGTGAAGGACCCGACCGATCCGCAATATCAGGACGATCCCGAGTTCCAGGCCTGGGTCGCGTGGATGAAGAAGTATTATCCCGCCGGCAGCCTGGAAGATCCGCAGAACGTGGTGGGCTATGTCCAGGCGCAGGCCATGGTCCAGGTCCTGAAGCAGTGCGGCGACAACCTCACGCGCGAGAACGTCATGCGCCAGGCCGCCAACCTGAAGGACTTCCACCCTGCCATGCTGCTCAAGGGCATCAACATGAACACCAGCCCGACCGACTACCAGCCGATGGAGGAAATGTTGCTGCAGCGCTTCAACGGCGAGCGCTTCGAGGTGTTCGGCACGCTGCTGAGCGCCCGTCAGGATTGAATGAACCGCGACAGGAGTTATCGCAAATGGCCAAGCGCAAGAGCATCAACTATCCCGGCTTCAAGCACGAAAACCCCATCCCCAATGCCAGCCGCATCGGCAGCATCCTGATGTCGAGCATCATCAGCGGCCGCGATCCGGAGACGAGCGCCATGCCGCCCGACCTCGCCGGGCAGGTCAGCAACGTCTTCAAGCAGATCAAGCTCTGCGTCGAGGCCGCGGGCGGCAGCGTCGACGACATCATCAAGGTGAATTTCTGGATGAAGGACCCGGCCACCGGCCGCGCGGCGCTGAACGGCGAATGGGCCAAGATGTTTCCCGACCCGGACTCGCGGCCGGCGCGCCACACGCTGGCACTCGGCGCCAACAATCCCAACCATCTCACCTGCGACTTCACGGCGGTGATCGGTGGCTAATTCTCTTTCCTCCCCAGCGAAGCTGGGGAGGTGGCCGAAGGCCGGAGGGGTCATGGTCTTTCCTCCGAGCGCATGACCCCTCCGCCCGCCGCGCGGGCACCTCCCCTTCGCAGACGAAGGGGAGGAACGACTATCGGCCAGGGATCCTGAGGTCGGTCACGGCGGCGCCGACGAAAATCTGCGGCTGCGAGGGCGGGCTCACGCCCATGCGCCGCTCGAGGCTCTCGACGCACGAACGCGTCGCCGCAGCGAGCTCGCGCCAAGTCGCGACGCGGTCGAACTGCTGCAGCAGGCACTGGTCATAGTAGGTGTACTGATCGCCGGCGCCGCAGCCGAAGCTCGCGCGCGCCGCCGCCGCGGCGGTGAGCACGACGCGGTTGGGCTGGCGCATGGCGGGGGTGAGGAAGACGCCGCTATGGCAGGCCGACACGATCACGACGGTGGGCCGCCGGCCGCACCCGGCATCGAGGGCGCTGCCCAGCGTGGACGGTTGGATCATGCCTTTGGCGGCGCGCAAGACGACGCCGCTCTCGTCGCCGTGACTGGTGATGAAGACCAGGCATGCCTCGCCGCCGCCGCTGCGCAGCGCGCTCGACACATTGGCGGCGGTGGCGACCTCGAGCGACGGGCTGGCGACCGGGTCGGAGGTCAAGGCCCTGATGTTGCGCACGCCGTGTTCGGCAAGCTTGTCGCGCACGGCCTCGACGCCGTTGTCGAAGGCCGGGCTGCTGTTGTCGCCAGCAACCAGGACGGCCCGCCAGCGATCGGCCGGCACCGCGCCGCCGGCCGACGCGACCTCGACTTCCGGCGCGCTCACGACGGGCGGCGGTGCGCCGGCTGAATCGGTCGTGCAAGAGGTGGCAAGAAGGAGAACGGCGGCGAGGAGGGCCCTAACGCGTACCAACATGCCCTTCTGCTCCATCGCTCACTGCGGCTTGGCTCCCACCGCGCGCAACGCCATGTCGGCGTAGAGCCTGGCCATCTGCTCCTCGCCGAGGTCGCCGCCGGGACCGTACCACATCGAGACATGGGTGCACTGGTCGAGCAATGCCATGGCCATCGCCTTGAGATCGCGGCGACCGTCGATCTGCGGCGGATCGAATAGCCCGCGTTCGACGCCCCCGGCCAGGATGCCGACCACGATGTCGCGGATGGCGCGGCGGCTGCGGCGGATGTCGGCGACGCGCTCGGCGCCTAGCCAGCCGATCTCGCGATTGGCGACCAGCGCCTCGACCCTGAGCCGGCAATGGCGCACGACGTAGACGCGCACGAAGGCCGCCAGCTTGGCGCGCGGATCGTCGCCCGCCCCCGCCACGGCCTGCTGGCAGAGCCGCTCGAGCTCGGCCTGGGTCGAGGCGATGATGTCGTGCAGCAGCTCGTCCTTCGACTTGAAATGGTTGTAGAGCGCGCCCTGCGTCAGCCCGCAGGCCTTCATGATGTCGCGCACCGTCACCACCGGGTAGCCGCGCTCGGCGAACTGGGCGAAGGCCGCCGCCCGGATCGCTTCGACCGGCGGGCGCTGCTCGCGCTCGGCAACGATCGGCACGGGAGGCACCACCCGTACCGGCTTGCGCTTGGCGGTCATCGCGCACCTCCCGCCATGCCGTCGACGATCTTCCAGGCGAGCTCGGCGGCAGGCCGCACGAGCTTGCCCGATTCGGCAGCGCGGACATTGGCCGCCGTGCCGTCGAGCGCGCGGGCATAGACGCCCTGGCGGATGCACGACACGCGAAAGAGATTGTAGGCCATGTAGAATTCCCAGAGCGCCGGATCGGGCAAGGCGCGTTTCGACAGCTCGCAATAGTAGGCAACCATCTCCTGCTCGGTGGGCAGGCCGAGGGCCACAAGATCATGACCCTCCAGGCCGCCCCAATCCTTCGGCGTGCGCCATAGCATGCAGAGGTAGGAGAGCTCGGCCAGCGGATCGCCGAGGGTGGAGATCTCCCAGTCGATGATGCCCAGCACCGTGGGTGCCGTCGGATGGAAGATCATGTTGTCGAGCCGATAGTCGCCGTGCACCAGCACGGTCTCGTCGTTGGCCGGCAGATGGGCGGGCAGCCAGTCGAGCAGCCGGTCCATCGATTCGATCTTCTCGGTCTCCGACGCCTTGTACTGCTTGCCCCAGCGCGAGATCTGGCGCGCCACGTAGCTGCCGGGACGACCGAAATCCGCCAGGCCAAGCGCTGCGTAGTCGACAGCGTGGAGGCGGGACAGGGTCTCGAACTTGGCGCGATGGATCGCCAGCCGGCCCTCCTGGGCGACCTCCGGCAGCAGCGGGTCCCACAGCACGCGGCCGTCGCAATATTCCATGATGTAGAAGGCGGTGCCGACCACGCTGTCGTCCTCGCACAGCGCGTAGGCCCTGGGAGTCGGCACGTTGGTTTTGTTGAGCGCCGAGATCACCCTGAATTCGCGGTCGACGGCATGGGCCGACGGCAGCAGCTTGCCGGGGGGCTTGCGGCGCAAGACGTAACGGCGTCCCGCCCCATCGGTCAGGCGGTAGGTCGGATTGGACTGCCCTCCCTTGAACTGCTCGGCGCGCACCGGCGGCACGAAGCCCGCGACCCGCCCCGACATGAAGCGTTCAAGCGATCGCTCGTCGAAACGGTGCTTCTCCTGCACCTCCATCGTGCCGATATAGTCCGCCCCTCGTCGCGTCACCCGAAGCCCCTGAATGATCGTTCACTTTGGCCGGGAGTTTGCTCGCCCGTCGGGGCCCATGCAATAACGACCAGCGGGGACTTCGTGTGACAGCGGTGCTCTCGGCCTATCCGCCGGCCGTTTGGGCCTTGTTGCTGGGGACCAGCGTGTTGATCGGCCTGCTGGCTGGCCTTTTGGGGGTCGGTGGCGGAATTGTCGCGGTCCCGGTCCTCCTGGATGTCTTTTCGATCATGGGCCTCGGCGAGGCCAATGCCGTCGTGCTGGCGGTCGGCACGGCGCAGGCGAGCATCCTCGTGGCGACCCTTTCGGCCGTCCTGGCGCACTGGCGCGCCGGGACCATCGACGGTCCACTTGTTCGCGCCTGGCTGCCTGCCCTTTTTGCAGGCACCTTGCTGGGCTTGGCCTTGAGCGTGCTCGCGCCCGCGAAGCTGCTGACGGGCCTGTTCGCCGGTATCGCCGCGGCACTCGCCCTCAAGATGGCCTCCGGCGAGCGGCTGGTCCTCGCTCGCGCGCCCTTGGAAGGGCTGCCCGGCCATCTGCTGCCCTTGATCGTGGGACTGCTTGCTTCGGCCGTCGGCGTCGGCGGTGGAACGCTCAGCACACCGATGCTGTCGCTCTTCTCCTTCCCGATCAAACGGGCAATCGGCGCCGGCGCGCTGTTCAACCTGGTGATCTCCGTTCCGGCCACGCTGTTCTTCCTGACCGCCGATCTCGGCACGCCGGGCCGGACCGTCGATGCGCTGGGCGATGTCGCGTTGTTTTGCGTAGCGGCGCTGTCGTTGCCTGCGCTCTTTGTCGCGCCCATCGCCGCGCGATGGTCGGCGCGCGCACCGGTCTCGGTGTTACGCCGATTGTTCGCGCTTTGCCTCGCGGCGATCGCGCTGCGCTTGTTGCTGCGGAACTGAATTGGCGCTTGGGCAAAGCGGCGGAATTGTGTTTATCTAGTTCTTGTGCCGGTCCGGGGGTTCGGACCCAACATGACATCGAAGACTGCGCGTTCGGGAGGCGTCGTTGAATCGATTCCTAAGCAAGGACTTTCTGTCCGGAGTGATGTTCATCGTCTTCGGACTGACGGCGTTATATTTCGGCAACCATTTGGCGCTCGGGACACCCGTGCGCATGGGGCCGGGGTACGTGCCCCACAAGCTCGCCTGCATCATGCTGATACTGGGCGGCATCATCAGCCTGGTTCCGCTTTTTGGCACGGCTACACGCTTGGAGAAGGAAGCGATCTGGATTCCGGTCGGGGTGGCGGTAATCCTGTTCATCCCGGCGGCCCATTACCTTGTGCCCTTGTTCGACTCCGTGCCGCCCTGGCTGGTCGCCGTGGCCGGCGACTGGTTCCAGCTGATCGCGACCGCAGGGCTGCTGGCTCTCCTCCTGCTGGGTGCTCTGGTGCCGATCTTCGGCACCGCGCGCGCCGCCCCAGGCGCGCTCGAACCGGTCGAAGCACCGAAATGGAAGCCGATCACCATGGTGACGATCGGCATCGTCTTGTTTGCCGTGCTGCTCGAGCGCACCGGCATGCTGCCCGCGCTGGTCGCGCTGGTGTTGGTCGCCTCGCTGGGCAGCGAGGAATTCAAGATCGTGGAAGTGATCGGCAACATGGTCGTGCTGGCGATCCTGTCCATCATCGTCTTCAAGATCGGGCTCGGGATGAACATCGCCGTCATCGAGGGAGTTTGGTGAGATGGACCTCCTGAACAACCTCTTTCTCGGCCTCACCGTCGCCGTCAGCTTCCAGAACCTGCTCTATGCCCTGCTCGGCTGCATGGTCGGCACGCTGATCGGCGTGCTGCCCGGCATCGGCCCGGTGGCGACCATCGCCATGCTGCTGCCGATCACCTTCCACCTGCCGCCGACCGCGTCCCTCATCATGTTGGCCGGTATCTACTACGGCGCGCAGTACGGCGGCTCGACGACGTCGATCCTGGTCAACCTGCCGGGCGAGGCGTCTTCGGTGGTCACCTGCATCGACGGCTACCAGATGGCCCGCAAGGGCCGCGCCGGCGCGGCACTATCGATTTCGGCGGTGGGCTCGTTCTTTGCCGGCACCGTCGGCACGCTCATCATCGTGTTGTTCGCCGAGCCGCTGACGCGCATGGCGCAGAAATTCGGACCGGCCGACTATTGCTCGCTGATGGCTCTGGGCCTGGTGGCGGCCGTCGTGCTGGCGAGCGGTTCGGTGGCCAAGGCGATCGCCATGGTGTTCCTCGGCCTGCTGTTCGGCCTGGTCGGCACCGACGTCAATACCGGCGCGCAGCGCTTCACCTTCGACGTCCCCGAGCTCAGCGACGGCATCGACTTCGCGCCCATCGCGATGGGCCTGTTCGGCATCGCCGAGATCGTGATCAACCTCGAACGACGAATGGAACGAACAGGGGCGATCAAGGTGGGCTCGCTATGGCCCACCCGCGAGGAGATCCGGCGCTCGATCCCGGCGGTCATTCGCGGCACCGCCCTGGGCTCGATTCTCGGCGTGTTGCCGGGCGGCGGGCCGACGCTCGGCGCCTTCTCGGCCTACACGCTGGAAAAGAAGCTCTCCAAGCATCCCGAGGAATTCGGCAAGGGCGCGGTCGAGGGCGTGGCCTCGCCGGAGTCGGCGAACAACGCCGCGGCGCAAACCTCGTTCATTCCCATGTTGACTCTCGGCATCCCGTCGAACGCGGTGATGGCGCTGATGGTCGGCGCCATGATCATCCAGGGCATCCAGCCCGGGCCTGAGGTCATGACCAAGAAGCCGGACCTGTTCTGGGGCATGATCGTCTCGATGTGGATTGGCAACCTGATGCTGGTCATCATCAACCTGCCGATGATCGGCATGTGGGTGAAGCTGCTCACGCTGCCTTATCGCTTCCTCGCCCCGGCCATCCTGTTGTTCTGCGCCATCGGCGCCTACAGTCTGCAGAACAGCACCTTCCATGTCCTGCAGGTCGCGATGTTCGGCGTGCTGGGCTACATCTTCGTGCGGCTGGGCTGCGAGGGTGCACCCTTCCTGCTGGGCCTGGTGCTGGGCCCGCAGATGGAGGAATATTTCCGGCGTGCCATGCTTTTGTCACGCGGCGATCCGATGGTGTTCCTGCAACGGCCGATCAGCCTCGGCCTCCTGATCACCACGGCATTGCTGCTGGTCCTGATGGCCTTGCCCAGCATCAAGAAGGCGCGCGAGGAAGCGTTCCAGGAAGAAGAGACCTGACACACGGAGGAGTCCTTCGATGTCCGACCTGCCCAAGCGCGTGCTGATCGACGAGGAAGGCCCTCGCGAAGGCTTCCAGTCAGAGAAAAAGATGATCCCGGTGGCCGACAAGGTGCGCCTCATCGAGGCGCTGGCGGACACCGGGCTCCGACGCATCGCCTGCGTCTCCTACGTCAACCCCAAGCGCGTGCCGACCATGGCCGACGCCGAGGAAGTGGCGGCCGGCATCCGGCGCAAGCCCGGCATCCAGTACAGCGCCCTGTGGCTCAACCAGCAGGGCCTCGAGCGGGCGTTGCGCGGCCCCCTGCATGTCGACGGCGGCGTGCGCATCACCGCGTCGGACACCTTCTCGCGCAAGAACATCGGCAAGTCGGTGCCCGATGCGCTGGTCGAGCAGCGCATGTCGCTAAAAACCTTCAAGGACCGCGGCATGCCCGTCGAATGGGGCGTCGTGCTGGGCGCCTTCGGCTGCAACTACGAGGGCGAGCTTTCCACCGAGCTGATCCTGCAGCGCGTGCAGTCGGTGCTCGACGAGGCCGAGCTGGCGGGTTTCAGGCTAAAAGGCATCAAGCTCACCGATGCCATGGGCTGGGCGACCCCGCAGTCGGTCGAGCGGCTGATCGGCGCCGTCCGTTCGAAGTGGCCCGAGCTCGAGATCGCGCTGCACCTGCACGACACGCGCGGCACCGGCATGGCGAGCGCCTATGCCGGCCTGCGCCTGGGCGTCACCAAGTTCGATGCCTCGATCGCGGGCCTGGGCGGCTGCCCGTTCGCCGCCACCGACGGTGCCGCCGGCAACATCTGCACCGAGGATTTCGCCTTCCTGTGCGAGGAGATGGGCGTCGAGACCGGCCTCGACATCGACCGCCTGATCGAGGTCGCCAAGCTCGCCGAGGAGGTCGTCGGTCGGCCCCTGCCCGGCCACGTCATGCGCGGCGGCACGCTCAAGGCCGCAAAACAAAAGGCATCGACACAGAGGGCCGCAGCATGAACGCCGAGACGCTGATTCCCGATTCGACCTACGTCGACGTCGCCTCGGTGCGCTGGCAGCCGACGCGCTTCCCCGGGATCGACAGCAAGATCCTGATGGAGAACAAGGCGACCGGCATGTCGACCGTGCTGATGCGGTGGGCGCCGGGTGCACGGCTGCCGCAGCACGAGCATGTCGCCATCGAGCAGACCTTCGTCCTCGAAGGCTCCTTCGCCGACCATGACGGCGTGTGCAGCGCCGGCAACTACGTGTGGCGCCGCGCCGGCAGCCGCCACGACGCGTGGACCGACGAAGGCTGCCTGGTGCTGGCGTTCTTCCTCAAGCCCAACACCTTCTTTGACTGACGGTCGTCGCCCGAAGACTCAAATTCCTCTCCCCCGCTAGGGGGAGAGGCCAGGTGAGGGGGTGACGACGTGCGCATCCCCCTCACCCAACCTCTCCCCCTAGCGAGGGAGAGGAGCCTGAATTCGACGAAGATTTTGAGGTAAGCAGCAAATGCCCGGCGTTCTCGAAGGAATACGCGTTCTCGATTTCGGCCGATATATCGCCGGTCCGTTCTGCGGCACCATGCTGGGCGACCTCGGCGCCGAGGTCATCCGCATCGAGAAGCTCGACGGCAGCGAGGACCGCTGGGTGACGCCCGTCGTCGAGGGCGGCGAAGGCGCGATGTTCCTCCAGATGGGCCGCAACAAGCTCGGGCTCACGCTCAACCCGATGAAGCCGGCCGGCCGCGAGATCGTGAAGAAGCTGGTCGCCCAGTCGGACGTGGTGATCGCCAACCTGCCCTACGAGACGCTGCAGGAGATGGGCATCGACTACGACACGATCTCGGCCCTCAATCCGCGCATCATCCTCGCCACGACCTCGACCTTCGGATCGGAGGGCCCCTACGCCACGCGCGTCGGCTTCGACACGATCGGCCAGGCGATGTCGGGCGCCATGTTCCTGTCGGGCGACGGCAAGGTGCCGACCCGCATGAACGCCCCGTTCGTCGATTTCGGCACGGCGCTGCTCAACACCGTGGGCGTGCTGGCCGCCCTGATCGACCGCGCCACGAGCGGCAAGGGCCAGAAGGTCGAGACCGCGCTCTTGCGCACCGCCATGAACATCACCAACGGCCACCTGATCGAGCAGGCGATGCTCAACCTCAACCGCATCGCCACGCTCAATCGTGGCTTCACCGCGGGGCCCTCGGACACCTTCAAGTGCAGCGACGGCTGGATCTACGCCATGACCATCGGCCAGCCGCTGTTCGTGCGCTGGTGCAAGCTGATGGGCGACGAGACCCTGGCCAAGGACCCGCGCTTCAAGGACGACCTGGCCCGCGGCGACAACGGCGAGGCGCTGTCGGCCATCATGCAGAAGTGGTGCAATACGCGGACGGTGAAGGAGGCGCTCGAGGCCCTCGAGGCCAACCGCATTCCGGCAGGCCCGGTCTACACGCCGCAGCAGGCATTGGACGATCCCCATATCCAGCACGCCAAATTCTTTCATGCGATGGACTATCCCGGCGCCGCCAAGCCGGTGCCGGTCGTCCAGGAGCCGGTGAAGCTCTCGCGCACCCCGCTCACGGTCCGCCGCCGTGCCCCCACACTCGGCGAGCACACGGACCAGATTTTGCAGGAACTCGGATATGAGCCTGCCACTATCAAAAAGTTGCGCGCGGACCGGGTCGTTTGATCTGCAAGTTACGGATGATCCAGAAGCCTTTCGCAGCGTATATTGGGGTGCGGGACTTGGGGGTCTGATGCGCAGGCAATTGGCTGCGACTCTTGTTGTGAGCGTCTTGGGTTCGACCACGGTATCGGCGGCGAACGATTTTCCCTATGGCCAGACGCTGGCCTTCAACGTCTTCCGCAATGGCCAGGAGATCGGCCGGCATACGCTTACTTTCGAGAGCGACGGGCCAAATCGCATCGTGACGGTGGCGATCAATTTCGGCGTCAAGGCGATGGGAATCACCGCCTATCGCTACGTCCACTCCGACCGGGAAGTATGGAACGGAGATGCCCTGCAGGCGCTCGACTCGCAGACCGACGACAACGGCAAGAAGTACAAGGTGCACGTACAGCGCGGCGCCAAGGGCTTGACCGTGGAGCGCCAGGCGCCAGCCGACGCCATCAACGCCTCCACCGCCGATC
>Ga0209526_10002847_pt1 | contig 11713 bp, 10 predicted proteins | sample JacPinW_OM2H0_M1_FD_188566 | JGI IMG/M metagenome (GOLD analysis project Ga0209526, IMG submission 188566) | Forest soil microbial communities from Algoma, Ontario, Canada - Jack Pine, Ontario site 1_JW_OM2H0_M1 (SPAdes) (version 2) | ecosystem: Environmental > Terrestrial > Soil > Boreal...
CGATGATCCTGCCGTCGACAGGGTCAGCGACCGGCCATGTCGGTTCTCTACAATGGAACCAATGAGCAAACCTTTAAGGAGTTCCGGGGAAGCGATCGCGCCCCTGCCGGGAGCATCGGGGCGCGCCGCAACTAAGCCGCCTTACGAGGGCGGCCCGAACCTTTCATCCGCCAATCAGGGCGTCGATCTCGGCGTCTTCAGGAAATCTGCCGAGCTGCTTCTTGGAGAATTTGAGCTGTCCGTCGATGGTGATCTCGAAAACACCAGCCACCCCTTTGACGAGCTCTACCTCCTCAGCACCGCGTTCCATGAGCCGCGCCCTCGCACGGAGGGCCCTTGGTTCATAGTTTCAGGGCACGCAATATTCGATTCTGACCTTCATAGCCGCCACCACCGAGGTGAAGGGAACAGTCTCACCTTATCACGTCCCGTCGCCCGTCGCCATTGTCGCTTGCGATCGCGATCCGGAGTGCCTACCCGCCTGCCGGGTTCAGAATTATATGTCTCGTCGATGATCGCGTTCTATTAGATGCGGCGCTCGTGTGCGAAGGCATCATCCGTCCTTCCAGCGACTGAGCCGATGCTCGAAGTCGATATCGAGCATCAGCTCGGAACCTTCGCGCTCGATGTCCATTCCCACAGCGGACGCTGTCTGACGGCGCCATTCAGTCGCTCCGGGGGCGGCAAGACCTCGGTGGTCAATACGATCGCGGGTCTGATCTCGCCGCACAAGGAGCGGATTGTCGTCGACGGGTCGGTGCTGACGGACTGGGGGCTCACCGAACTCGCCGGCGCCTTTGGCAGGCTGAACGGTGACGCGGCCGGATTTACCGGTCGGCACCGGCTTGCGCGTGCGAATCCGCGCCCGCGACGTCATCCTTGCGGCGGCGCCTCCGAGCGGAATTAGTGCGTCCTATTCATCATGAACACCTCGACTTCCTCATCAAGGTCGGCCGCCTCGCCTCGAGCACCGAGGCTGCGGCGGTCGATCGCGACGCTCTTGATCACCGCGAAGAGAAGGCGTGCATGTACAGTCTCGGGCGTGTGACGGCCGTATCGGGCGCGCAGATGACGGTGGAGGCTGATCAGCCCCTCGCGAGCTCGGTCCGCATTGGCGCGATGATCAAGACCCGAAGCGTCGATCACGAGGTGGTGGGAACAATCAGCGCTGTAGAGGTCGATGGCGGTTCTCCGACGCGCAGCGTCTTTGTCGTCGACTTGCTGGGTGAAATCGTAGCCTCGGCCGAGGGTCACAGCGAATTCCGACGCGGGGTTTCTCATTACCCGATATCGGGTGCTCCCGTTCGAGACGCGACGGATGCCGATCTCAGGACGATTTACACTCGGCCCTCTGTCGCAAATGTCGGTATCGGCACCCTTTTTCATGATCCGACGCGCCAAGCGTTCGTAGTAGTGGACGAGTTGCTGGCAAAGCATTTCGCCGTCATCGGCTCGACCGGTTCCGGAAAATCTTGCGGCGTTGCGTTGATCTTGTCCGCGGTCCTCGCCAGTCATCCCCAGGCTCACATTGTCGTGCTCGATCCGCACAACGAATACGCGACGGCTTTCGGCGATCTCGCCGAGGTCGTCAACGTCGATAATCTCCAGCTGCCGCTCTGGCTCCTCGATTTAGAGGAGGCGGCCGGGGTGCTGATCCGTGGCGGAACCGTTCAGGAGCAGGAAGCCCAGGCGATCATTTTGAAGGATGCGATCGTCCGAGCACGCCGCCACTACGCGACCAACGGCCTCGCCGCCGCATCGATAACTGTCGATACGCCGGCCCCGTTCGGCGTTCCCGATCTTCTCCGCTTCATCGACGAGGCGATGGGCCGCCTCGACAATCCGGACAACTCGGCGCCTTATCTCCGTCTGCGGACCCGCCTCGAATCCCTGCGCGACGATCGGAGATTTGCCTTCATGTTCTCCGATTGGCTCGTTACCCGGGATACGCTGTCGCAAATCGTCGGCCGTCTGCTGCGCATCCCGGTCGATGGAAAGCCTATAACCGTCATCGATTTGTCGGGCATTCCGACGGAGATTGCCGATGTCGTGGTATCTTTGACTTGCCGCCTCACGTTCGACTTCTCGCTCTGGTCCGAGCGCGAGCGAAGGCCGCCCGTTCTCGTGGTGTGCGAGGAGGCGCATCGCTACGTCCCTGCAGCCGAATCTGTCGGCTTTGCAGCGGCCGCCCGGGCGATAACGCGGATCGCCAGGGAGGGACGCAAATATGGTGTGGCGCTGGCACTGATCTCACAGCTGCCCTCGGAACTTTCACCCCAAGCGCTCTCCCAGTGCGGTACGGTCTTCGCACTGCGGCTCGGGCACTACCTCGACCAACGGTTCATGGCAACCGCCCTGCCCGATGCCGCGCGCGGGATGTTGGCGTCCCTGCCGAGCATGCGCACGCAGGAGGCGATCGTTTTCGGCGAAGGGGTTCGACTACCGATGCATATTCGCTTCGACGACCTGCCGCTCGAGCGCCGGCCGCGCAGCGACAGCGCCCAGTTCTCCAAAGCTTGGCAGACCGAATCGGCCGACGTTGAATTTCTCGCGGAGGGAATCCGGCGGTGGCGCCAGCAGACCCGGAAACCCGCGACAGGGTAGCGGTGGGAGGATCCTCTGATGACACTCGTCCGGGCGAAAAGGTCGGACCCCCGGTCTAGATCTTGCGACTTGTGGTTGTCCGAAATATGACGGTCCGCTGAATCTACAGCAAGTCTACAGCGGGAGCTCCTCTTCAGGTTGCAAGGCGTGAATTCGACCAGACTGCCCCTCGGCATCGAAACATGTGCTCCTTCCTCGCGTCGGCGACGCTCCACCCGGCCGGCCGCGATGAGCCTCGATATATCTTGCTAATGGGGCAATTTTATGGATGCCTATTTCGCAAACCGCTGGTGGCTTGCCGCGTCGCGCGATGCGTTCCTCGCAATGACATCTAGAACCCGGTGTCTCGTTCCATCATTTCGAGGACCTCCACGGCAGCACGGGTCGCCAGGTCACGATCGCCGCTTACATTGAGCCGCAGATCGACGACATGCTGCTGCAACGCATAGGCCTCGTCGCGGTCTCGCTGCTGCCACAACACCGCGGCGAGATTGCCCATGGCCGCGAGGCTGTCGGGATGCGGTTCACCGAACTCGCGGCAAGTCGCCGCTACGACGGATTCGAGGAGCTCGCGGGCCGCATCGAGGTCGCCCTGGGCCGAAATCGTTCCCGCGAGATTGTTGATCGCTCGCAGTGTTTCGAGGCCGTTGTCGCCGTAAAGCCGGCGCATCCCCTCGACGACCTCCTGCTGTCGCTCGCGCGCTCCGATCAGATCGCCTTGCGCGGCCATCGTGACGGCCAGCTTGCCGGTTGCCTTCAACGTGTCGAAATGCTGCTCGCCCAAAATACGGCGGCGCGTCGTGACCACTTGCTCTTCGAGCTTGCCGGCTGCAATGAGCCTGCCTTGGTTCCACAGGCTGTCGGCGAGATCAAGCATCGCCGTCAGTGTCTCGGGATGTTCTTCGCCGAGGGCCCGCTGCGTTTCCGCCAGCAGGCGTTCGAGCCTCGCGCGTTTTTCCTCGACGGTATCGTTCATGCTGGAAAAGTCCGTTCCCCTGCCTCGCCTCGAGGCAAGACAGGGAAACGAAAGCTGTTCTTACGCCAGCGCGTTAGGCCGACCGCAGCCGGCCTACAGCGAAAATGCCTACAGGTTCGCTTGGAAGTCGGTGTAATTGCGAACCTTCTTGTAGATCTGCAGCCGGTTCCGCTGGCTGTCGGCGACGATGACCGAATCGGTGTCCGGATCAAAGTCGACCGCGGTCGGGAAGCAGAAGCGCCATTGCGGCTCGAGGCTCTTTACCCGACGCCGGGCTTTCATCATGTCGGGGTTGGCGTCGATGCTCTGCTGGCCCCATTTGGACAACACCTGGGCATCGCCGATCAGGCTGGTGATCGGATGCCCTTCGGAATCAAAGACGCAAACCCGATGGTTTCCCCAATCGGCGACATAGATGTCGCCGTCGCCGTCCACCGCGACATCGGTCGGGTGGTTGAACTTGTCTGGGCTGGGGTTGCCCGCCTTCTCCGAGGCGGCGGCGATGAACGGACCCATGTAGGTCACCGCAAAGGAATCCTCGGGCGCCTCGATTGCCCCATATTCCCCGATGGTCATCAGGCACTTGCCCTGATTGGTCAGCTTTTGCACGCGGTGGTTCTTCCAGTCGGCGACGAAGATGTTGCCGTCCTTGTCGAGGGTGATCCCCCAAGGCTGGTTGAACTCGCCGGGGCCGCTGCCGGCCTTGCCGCATTTCGCGACGAACTTGCCCTCGGGGCTGAAGACCTGGAGGCGATTGTTGCCGCTGTCGACAACGATGATGTTGCCACTCTTCTCGACCGCCAGACCGGCAGGGCGCAGCAGCTCGCCGTCGCCGCTACCTGTCGCTCCAAATTTGCGGATGAACTTACCGCTGCTGTCGAAGACCGAGATCGAGTTCGTCCATTCGTCTGAGACGTAGACGTGGTCTTGGTTGTCGACCGCGACTCCCATCGGCCAGGTCGAATTGCCTTCTCCTTCGCCGTATTCGAAGAAGTCGGCGAGCAATTCTTCTTCGCCAGGGCCGCCGAGCTGCACTTTGTTTACGTGCATCCCGAAATTATTCTCGTTACCCCGATTGGTAGTGTAGACGACGCCATCTTTGCCAAGGCACATCGTTTGAATGTAATTGAACCCTGTGCCCCTGGCCGCACCGCGCCCGACGGCATGGCTCCAATCAAATACGCGTCCTTCCGCGACCGTTGTGAGCGGCATAGCGCTCCTCCTCTCTGATCGACGTGTTGCCCTCCGTGAATCGGGAGGCGTTCACTCACTGTGCACCCTCAACCATCCTCCTCCCCCTGGTCTGCGCCAAGAGGAGGAGGGTAGTGGCTGACAACCGAGCCGCTAATTCAGGAAGGCCGGCTGCTCAAAGGTGCCGTTGACGATCGGTGCTGGATTGAGCTTCAACCACTTGTCCAGGATCGTCGAGTAGACGCTGCGGAAATCCATGTTCGGGTCCATATCGCCCTGAACAAGGTGTTCCGGCTTAAGCGAGGGCATTTCGCCATAATGCCCGCCCTTCACCTTCTCGCCGAGCACGAAGGCGACGCCGCCGGCGCCGTGATCGGTCCCCGAGCCGTTGTCGCGGACGCGGCGGCCGAACTCCGAGAACATCAAGAGGATGACGTTGTCGGCGTGGTTGTGTTCGCGCAGGTCTTTCATGAAGGCATCGATACCCTCGGTTACCGCGGTCCACAGATTGCCGTGTCCGGGGTTCTGCCCGGCATGCGTGTCAAAGGTGCTGTGGTCGCAGTAGAAGATCCGGGTGCCCAAATCGGCGAAATGCACCTGGGCGATACCCTTGAGCTTTCGCGCGATCGGGCTATTGGGATACTGCACCGTCGAGGAGTACTTCAGCGGCGCCACCTTGAGGATGTCTTCGCCCTTCAGCGAATCCAAACCGGTCTCGCTCATGTAGTCCATAACGAGGCCGCTGCCGACCGCCGGCTGGTACATCTGCGCGAAGCGACCGAGCACCTGCTTGCGCTGTTCGCCCTGAATGGTCGGCAGGAAGCCGTACCTTTCCAAGGGGCCAGCCACGCACGCCACCGGAACGCCTTGCACCACCAGAGACCGCGGCAGGCTTGGCCCCATGCTCACAGTGGTGACGACGTTCTCTTTCTTGGGGTCGAATTCGCGCGCCACACGGCCCAGCCACCCCTCGGTCCCGACCTTGATCGGCTCGCAGGTGTGCCAGATGTCCATGGCCCGGAAGTGGGACCGCGGCGAGTCCTTGAAACCGACGCCGTGCAAGATGGCGAGCTTCTTGTCATCCCAGAACTGCTTCAACGGCGCCATGTAATGCGGGATGCCGTACTGCGCGTCGAGGTGCATGATCTGGTTGTCGGGGATCCCGACTGCCTTCCGGTTGTCGCGGTACAGCGGGTTGTTATATGGGATCACCGTATTCAAATAGTCGTTCCCGCCCGTGAGCTGGAGAACCACTATTACCGGGTCTTTCTGCGTCGTCTCGGTTGCTGGCATGGTCTTCCTCCTTGCCTAATAGATACATCGTTACGCGAATTGATACTCTCTGGTCGCGACGATCAATTGCAGCATTTGGCTGGTGCGCTGGTCAGCGAGCTGGGCGTTGGTGTCGCTGTCCCAGCTGATCTGGCCCCACGCCTTCGCCTGGGCGGCCAGCTCCTGCTTGGTGTCGTCACGGATTACCATCGGACCCAGCAGGTCAAGGCACCCGTCGACCAACTGGTCTGGGCTCAAATTGCCCTTGGCTTTCAGCCGGTTGATGATGGCGCGAACCCCGGGCAGCGATGGGTCGCCGATTTTTTCGGCGCAGAAGTTGACGCGGGCCATCAAGGAGCCGCTGTTGATCCACTCCTTGCCGGTGTGCCACCCTTCGACCGATGGCGGGTTGAGCAGATCCTGACCCATGTAGGCGGTGTTCATCGCCAGCTCGCCATAGCCGGGCCGCGGGAGCTCATGGCCACCGACCAGCCGGAGTGTGCTGACCACCACCTCGGCGGGCGATTTCATATGCTGGAAGCGGGCGTTCTTGAAGAAGTCCGAGTTGAACAGCACCCGCAGCGTGGCGGTCATGTCGAAATTCGAGTCCTTGAAGACTCCCGCCAGGGCGTCGATCGCCTTCGGATCGCGCGGCGGTTCGAGCGGCCACGCGGGCACCTGCGGCTCGTCGGCGACGAAGAAATTGTACAGGTGCCGGCAGATAAAGCGAGCGCAGGCCGGCTGCTGTACGATGATATTGATGATGTCTTCGCCGTTTAACTTACCCTTATGACCGAGAAATGTCTTCTCGCCGTCATCGTGGTCTTCCGGGCGATACTCGAACTTCCAGGGGAATCGACCATAGGGTGCACGCGGGATCTTGGTCTCGAAGGTCCAGCCGGTGAAGGCGCGCGAACATTCGCGAACGTCCGTCTCGGTGTAGTTGCCGGCGCCTAGGCTGAACAGCTCGAGCAGCTCGCGACCCCAATTCTCGTTGACCGCCGTCCCGTGGTTCTGCTGGTTGTCGAGCCAGAAGATCATCGTCGGGTTCCTGGCCATCTCGAGCAGCAGGTCGCGGTAATTGCCCAGGCCGCGCTCCCGGAAGATGTTGATCTGCTCCAGCAGCTGGTCGTAATTGTCGACCTTCGAATTGCCGGTGGCAAACACATGGTGCCAGAAAAGGGCCGTCTTTTCTTCGAGAGGCCGCTTGGTGTTCACCAGATAGAACATCCAATTGAGGTTGCCCATCGGCGGCTGTCCGCCGGGCAGCAGTGACGCCGGCTGATAGCGGAGCAGCGTATAGGGGTCAGCCGCGGGCTGCGTCTCGGGATGCAGCAATTCCTCGACCGTGGCCTCATAGCCTTTGGCCACGCGCGCTTCGATCTCGTCGCGTCCGGCTCCAAAGCCAGCACGTCGCATCAGGTGGGACATCAGAGCGATGTCGTCTTGGTATGCCATACTCGGGTCTCCTCCTAGGATCGGGTCAGTCTCGAATCGCTGTCGTCTGGCACCCTTGTCCCATAGGCCTGCGGGTTCGAGCTCAGACGTCATACAGCCGGCACAGCACGCGCCCCATCCTCAGATCGGGGCAAAATGCAGAAGACGCCTGCTTCTTAGAACGATTGTATACTAGGCCGTGCGGCTGTCAAGCGGGCGCGGAAGGGTTAAGTGCGGTGCCGAGCGCCGTCAGGAATTTTCGGGGCGTATCCTGATGACGACGTCGACGCGGCAAATCGCGGTTCCTTGAGGCGGCAGCGGATAGCCGCTGACGACCACGTCCCGACCCGGAATGTCTTGCAGCTTGCCGGTCGCTTCGCAGAAGAAGTGATGGTGATCGGCCGCGTTGGTGTCGAAATAGGAGCGGCCCGGTTCGACGACGACTTCGCGAAGCAAACCCGCATCGGTGAACTGATGAAGGGTGTTGTAGACCGTCGCAAGCGACACCCGGATCGCCGCACCTGTCGCCTCGGCGTGCAACTGCTCGGCGGTGATATGGCGCTCCCCATTTTCGAGCAGGAGTCGCGCCAAGGCGAGACGCTGCCGGGTAGGCCGCAGACCTACTGCGCGCAGCCGCTCCAAGGCGGTCGACGAGGGTGACGTCATCATCATGCAACAAATATAATGATATGCGCGGCGAAAATAAACAACCGGTATCGTGCGTTGTGGCTCGCTCAGTCGCCGGTCTGCAGGCGTTCGACCAAATCTCGCACCGTCGGCACATAGCCGTTTGCGTAGAATGGATCGGAGGCGAAGCGATAAGCGTTGTGCCCGGCGAACATCAGCTGAAACTCGACATCGTCCGAGTGGCGGATCGCCTGAAGTGTCTTTTGGATGCAGAAGCTGCGCGGATCGGCCTTCTTTCCTGTTGTACGCGCTTCGTTCTGGGCCCAATTTGAAAACTGGCAGGCGCTGAGGCACCCCATGCAACCGATCTGGTCGGTGCGGATCTCGAGCGCCTTGCGCGGGGTAACAAAGATCAATGTCGAATCAGGCGTGCGCAGGGCTTCGGTAAAACCCGCCGCGACCCAGCCCTCCGCCGATTTCCTGTCGTGGGCCGTCAAAAAAACTGTGCGAGCGCGGGCGCCGACGCTGAACGGCGCGACGTGTTCGCCGACCGGATCGACGGTGTAGGCGACTTGGTGCTCGGAGCGCTCCTGTAGCTCGCCGAGAAAATTGTTTCGCACCGCCGAAGAATAAAAACCTGTTGGGCTGAAGCGATTGAGGTAAATGTCGCCTTCGCTCAAGGTCAGAAGCTTTCGCTTCCAGGTTTCGGAAATCGGACTCTCCTGCGTCACCAGCGGACGGGTCCCAAACTGGAATGCAACCGGACCCAGCTCGGGATTGTCGATCCAATCCAGCCATTCGCGCAAATACCACAGACCGCCGGCCATGAAGATCGGCGTCGTCGCCAGCCCGAAATTCACCATCAGGTCGCGCAGTTCGCGAACTCGCGGATAGGGCGCTTCGGGGCGTTGCGGATCCTCGCTGTTGGAAAGCCCGTTATGGCCGCCGGCAAGCCAGGGATCCTCGTAGACGACACCGCCGAGCCAGTCGCAGAATTTGTGATAGGCGCGCTTCCACAACGCGCTGAAGGCACGTGCCGACGAGACGATCGGGTAGTAGTGAACGCCGTAACGGGCGCAGATCTCGGCGATCTTGTAAGGCATTCCCGCGCCGCACGTGACGCCGTTGATCAGCCCCTTGGCCCCCTCGAGCACCCCGTGCAACACACGCTCGGCCGCCGCCATCTCCCACAGTACGTTCATGTGGATCCGGCCTTCACCGTTGGAGCGCTCGTGCGCGACGCGCGCCTGCTGGATCCCGCCGGCGATCGCGTAGGCGACCAGCTCTTCGTGCCGTTCGCGGCGGGTCCGTCCGTGATAGATTTGCGCAACCGGTTGACCGGCCTCGGTGTAGCTGTCGGCATTGACCCCGGAGAACGTACCGACACTGCCGGTTGCCGCCCAAGCGCCGGAGCTCTCGCCATTCGACACCGAAATCCCCTTGCCGCCTTCGACGAGCGGCAACACCTCTCGTCCCGAGATCACCAGCGGATTGAGCGGTTTCACTGGACTGCTCCTTGCGGCAACGGTTCTGCCGGGCTCGGCTCGGCTGCGGCAGGCACACCCGCGCGGTCGCCGACCCTAGCAGCAGCAAGGATATGGGGAACATCGGAGAACACGGAAGTAACCCCCCATTGGAGCAACATGTGCGCTCGCGCGGGATCGTTAACCGTGTAGGCGAGCAGAGGATATCCTGACTGGCGGATCTCGGCCGCGATTGCCGGATGTAGGCGGCGGTGATCAGCGTGGATTGCCGCACAGCCGAGGCTTTCGGCGACGGTGCGCCAATTCTTTGGCACCGCGCGGAAAAGGATGCCTCGGGCGATCCCAGGAGAGCGCGCTCGGGCTGCTGCCAGGGCGTCTTGACGAAAGCTCGAAATCAGCGGCCCCGGCAGATGGGAAGGCCACAGGCGGCACAGCATCGCGGCAGCCGCCGCACCGGTCTCGGCCTCACGGCCGCGCACGGCTTTCAGCTCGACATTCGCACCGATGCCAATCTCGCCGAGAAGTGCCACAGCATCGGCCAGCGTGGGTATCTGCTCACCCTTGAAGCCAGGACCCCACCAGGCCCCAGCGTCGCGGCGACGAAGCGCTGCAAGAGGCAGGGCGGCCGCTCTCCCTCGGCCATCGGTCGTCCGGTCGATCCGGTCGTCGTGGAGCAGGATCAGGTGCTTGTCCATCGTAAGCCGGACATCGAACTCCACCCAGCGACAGCGGAGTTCCCATGCCTTGCGCAACCCGGCCAGGGTGTTTTCCGGTGCGCATGCGGCGGCGCCACGATGGCCTATCACCGACGGAAGCGCCAGCGCGAGACGAGCCCTCGACGTCAACTCTTCGGCGTGGCGCGGCATTTCGCGCCGAGGCATCGCGCCGTCCCTTCGCGCGCCGAGACCGGCCGTCTTGCTCGGTACTGCCAATCGTCAGGGCGCTACCTTTGCTTGTGCCGGTTCCTGACGCCGGGCGCCGAGATCCTCGCCCGTCTGTTGATCGACTTGGCGCATACTAAGCTTGACTTTACCCCGGTCGTCGAACCCGAGCACCTTGACCTTGACCGGATCGCCCAGCTTGACCACGTCGGCGACTTTGCCAACTCGATGAGGCGCCAGCTCGCTGATGTGCACGAGTCCATCACGCGAGCCGAGAAAGTTCACGAATGCGCCGAAGTCGACCACTTTGACAACTTTCCCGGGGTAGATCACACCGACTTCCGGCTCGGCGACGATCCCGCGAATCCAGTCGATCGCGGCTCTCGCCGCTTCACCATCCACCGCGGCCACCTTGACCGTGCCATCATCGTCGATGTCGATCTTGGCCCCGGTAGTTTCGGTAATCTCCCGAATGACCTTGCCGCCCGAACCGATTACCTCGCGGATCTTCTCCTTCGGGATGCTGAACGTCGTGATCCGCGGAGCGTTCTCGCTGACGTCGTCCCGCGCACCGGTCAGCGCTTTGGCCATTTCACCAAGGATATGCAGGCGGCCTTCCCGCGCCTGGCTCAGCGCGATGCGCATGATCTCCTCGGTGATCGAGGTGATCTTGATGTCCATCTGCAAGGCGGTGACGCCACGCTCGGTGCCGGCCACCTTGAAGTCCATGTCGCCGAGATGGTCCTCGTCGCCGAGGATGTCGGAGAGGACGACGAAGCCGTCCTTCTCCTTGATCAGCCCCATCGCGATGCCGGCCACCGAGCGCGGCAACGGCACTCCGGCATCCATCAGCGCCAGCGAAGCACCGCACACCGAGGCCATCGCGGAGGAGCCGTTCGATTCGGTGATCTCCGAGACGACACGGATGGTGTACGGGAAATCGTCCTTTGCCGGCAATAATGGCCGCATCGCCCGCCAGGCGAGCTTGCCGTGGCCGATATCGCGCCGACTGGGCGAACCCATGCGGCCGGCCTCGCCGGTCGAATAGGGCGGGAAGTTGTAATGCAGCATGAAGTTTTCGCGGTACTCGCCTTCGAGCGCGTCGATGATCTGCTCGTCCTGCCCGGTGCCCAAGGTCGCAACGACGAGCGCCTGGGTCTCGCCTCGGGTGAACAATGCCGAGCCATGAGCGCGACGAAGGATCCCGACCTCGCAAGAGATCGGCCGGACGGTGCGGGTAT